>Ga0207689_10003753_pt1 | contig 13841 bp, 9 predicted proteins | sample KBSMisM52_FD_184312 | JGI IMG/M metagenome (GOLD analysis project Ga0207689, IMG submission 184312) | Miscanthus rhizosphere microbial communities from Kellogg Biological Station, Michigan, USA - KBS Miscanthus M5-2 (SPAdes) (version 2) | ecosystem: Host-associated > Plants > Roots > Rhizosphere... | reverse complement strand
GACATGCTGCCAAAGGGTATTAAACACGTATATGATGAGAGTCCCTAAACCGAAGGCTGCAAAAGCCACAAAGAGGGCGAGGATCAATAGGAGTACCCGTCTTTTCATTCAATCCGCGTGGAGAGCTCGGAAGGTTCATATCAAAGGACTGCGTTCTAGCAAGAACTTTGCAAGGTGCAATAACAGCCTAACGTAGATGGGTTGATGCAAAAGACAAAAGGGCGAAGCTTTCCCCGTGACGTCGCCCCTTTTTATAGCGTGGGGGGTATTGAGTCTCTCTCTACGAGGCGCGATCGGAGCACCGCCGGTCGCGTTCACTCTGGCCACGTCGAACAAGTGACGGCGCAGAATCTCAAAAGAGGTTATCAATGACGTGACGTGGGGAGGCAGGCAAAATAAGAGGAGCCAGACCGCAGGAAGCAGGCGAGCGTGCTCCTGCCTACCTCTGCGGTCCGTCCTTAAAAACCTCCGGTAAACAAACGCGCAAAACTCAATATCGGCAGGAAGCTCGTCAAAGTCTGCCACTTCTTGAACTTGTTGCCCGGCACGACGACCTGATCGCCAGGGACGAGATAAACAGAATCCGGCGCCTGACCCTTGTAGATTGCGGAAACATTGACCGGAATCGGCTGCAAGGTTCCGTTCGTCTGTTTGCGCAATACGTAAACCTTGCTCCGGCTACCGGTTTGCAGAATGCCGCCGGCTTCAGCAATCGCCTCGGTTACCGACAATCGCCGCGTCATCAGACGAATTCCGGGCTGGCCCACGTCGCCGATCACGCTGTAGCGATATGAACCGGCACGATCGAGTGAAACGGATACCTGCGGGTCGATGATGTATTCGTTGTACTTTTTCTTGATCAGTTCGGCGACCTGATCGCACGTCTTTCCATTCACGAAGAGGCCTTCGGGAACCAACGCGAGGTAAATGCGGCCACTGGGGGGAATGACGATGCCCTGCTTTGAATAACGTTCCTGACCAAACACGTTCACTGACACAACGTCTTCCGGTCCAAGCCGATACGTCGTGAAAAAGTTGTTGTAGTACGGCACGATCGCCGCTTCTTCGGAAGTCGGATCGGCGCGATTTGTCAGAGCGTCGTCAGTGACTTCGGCTGGCGGCGAAGGTTGCTCCAACGCGCTTGACTCCGTTTTTTCAATCGGAGCAATACGTCTTTGCCGCGTGCCAGTCGGCGATTGAGCCAATGTGCTGACTGCGATGGTCAACGCTGAAACCAAGACTAAGAGTTGCGTGAGCAGCTTCTTCATGGGTGAAAAACCTCCAGCCGATCGTTTCTACGTTCCCCTTCCGAACAGAACCGTCTTGATTGTTTCGAACATGATCGTGGCGTCGAGCGCGAGACACTGGTTCTTCATGTAGTACAAGTCGTATTGCAGTTTTTGCTTGGCGTCGTCGATGGAGGCGCCATAGGGATAGTTGATCTGCGCCCAACCCGTCAGTCCCGGTGCGATCAAGTGCCGCTGATCGTAGTATCGAATCTCCTGCGCAAGTTGCGCGACAAAGTGCGGACGCTCCGGACGCGGGCCCACAAAGTTCATGTCACCGCGAAGGATATTCCAGAACTGGGGGATCTCGTCGACGCGGATTTTGCGAATAATGCGGCCCACGCGTGTCGTCCGGTCGTCATCTGTCTTTGCCCAAACCGGTCCGTCTTTTTCGGCGTCTGTGCGCATCGAGCGAAACTTCATCAGCTTAAACGGCCGGCCGTTTTTCCCGACGCGGTCCTGCTTGTAAAGGACCGGCCCGGGCGAATCAAGCTTGATCAAAATCGCAGTGAGGATGGCAATCGGCAACGAAAGCATGGCGCCGACCAGGGCAATCGCGCGATGCATCGCGGAGCGAGTGATTTGATTGATTCGTGCGCGACGAGCCCGACTTGAAAAGATCAGCCACGACGGCCGAATCAAATCGAGCAGTACACGTCCCGTTAGCCGTTCATAAAAAGACGCGCTCTCTTCGATCGTCACCTCACCGGACAGACTAAGCTTCAGCAGCTCCTGGGTCGGGAACTGGCCGCGCCGATCGCTGATCGCGACCACCAAACGATCGATGTTTTCAGTCCTGACGAGCGTGGCTAATTCAGAAGTTACACCGATTACTTTGGGATTGATTAGGCTCTTTCCGACCAGACTCGGATCATTGTCTACGAATCCAATCACGCGATAGCCCGCATCTTTTCGCTGCAAAGTCTCCTTCGCAATTTCCACCGCGAATGGGCCCGAGCCAATGATCAAAATGCGTTCGCCGAGTTCAGGATGTCCGAGGATCCAATGAATCGACAGACGCCACGCGACCATCAGGGACAATCCCAGTGGCAAGGAAATCAAGGTGACGCCGCGGCCAATCATCGTCTGGGGCACTGCATAAAACGTCAGCGCCAGCGCCACCCACGCGAGCCCAAGCGCTTGCAAGAGCCGCAGCAGCAGCTCGCGCCGATCGCGCATGGCGACGAAATCGTAGAGATCAAAAAAATAAAATGCCGTGAGACAGAAGGCTGTGGCCAGCGCAGCTTTGAAAAACCCATTGTGGACAATCAGCGCCTCCTCGGCATCAGTGGCGCCCAGCCTCGCGTACACAGCAATCACCACACCGCCGAAGAGCAACATGGCTTCGACCAGCAGCAGCAGCAGAGGGCGGGTTTTAAGACGCGATGACTTCATTTGATCAGTACGACAAGCTGTTAGCTTGTTATTCGCGACAGGCTGGCAGCCGGTCCGTGCTACGACACCACATCCTCTTCGATATAAATCATCTCGGGAATTTGATCGTCCTCGGCGGGTAGAGATTCATCGGCGTCAGTCACCGAGTGATAGTGTCTTTGCGCATAGTAATAAGCGGTTTCATCCACTTGTGTCTCAGCGCGATTCAAGACTACACCGAGCATTCGTGCGCGCGGCACGTGCTCGAGCAGACGATCGACAACTGCATAGCGAGTTTTGCCTGATCGCACAATCAGTAATGCCGCGTCGGCGCGATTAATCAAAAGGTTTGCATCAGTGAAGATGCCAAGCGGCGGCGCATCAATGATGATGTAATCGAAATGTTTGCGCGCTTCTTCGAGTAGGCGACTGAAGCGCGGGCCCGACAAGAGCTCAGCAACGTCCTCGCGCCGCGCACCACCCGGCAGGAGGTGTAGTCCCGCGGGCTGGAGCTTCACGATTGCTTGCATCAATTTCTTGTCGCCGGTCAGGACTTCCGATAAACCGAACTCGTTTTCAATTCCGAAATAAGCGGCTGCTGCCGGGCTTCGCAAATCGGCATCAATCAGCAGCGCTCTTACGCCATCCGTCTGCGCCAGGAGCCACGCGAGATTCACGCTCATCAATGTCTTTCCTTCACCGACACCGGCGCTGGTGACGACGAACGCGCGCATGTTCTGTCGCTCGCCGGCTTCCAGGAGCTTTGTGCGGAGAGAACGAAAGTGTTCGCATTGCGGCGAGCGCGGTTCCGTTATCGCGATTAGGTGTGGTTCGACGCGCGCGGCCAAGATTGCTCTTGAAGAGAACTCGGCGGCGCGCGCCGTTCCGACAGCGCCCAAGGTTGCCCCAACATCACGGTAAGCTGGTTCGCCAGAGAGTGCCGTCCCGGCGAACGCCTCGTCCGTGTGCGCAGTGGGCGCTGAATTGAAACCGACAGGGCTGGCAGTAAACGGCGAAACGTCCCACGGATGTTCCGGGCGTGGCACAAAGTACGCCACATTCTCGCCGCCGCTGTTGCGGTTGTTTGAATTTTCTGAAGTTGCTTGGCGCGGCTGAGCTTCCGCCCGCCGTAGCGCGTCATAGACTCTGCCCATTGTTTCCTCTCCCGAAAGGATCCGTGGTCCCCACGCGTGAGAGCGGGTCTGAACGGAACCTTTCAAAGCTGATTGATGCAGATGCCGGTGACGGATTTGCGAGTGGATCAGAATGTCGTGAGTAGTCGTAAAAGAAGTCTCGCTCCGGGGCGGGCGAGACCAACGAAAAATTCTCATCGGTGGAACAGCTATCCTGCATGTGTCTGTTATCGAAGCCGTTGCCCTTGCCGTTGCCAAATGTAGCCAGAGCATTGTCGGCGTGAGTCACGTCCGAGACGCCCGCGCCACCGTTGCCGTCGCCGGCCGCCCAAAGCTCGGCGCGTGCCGAGGAGTTGAAAATGCGCGCGGTCGTTTCAGCCGAAGGTGCGACCAAGCCGGAGTCATGTTCGTTGCGCGGCAACATATCGAACGTCTTGGCGACTTGTTCAATGACGGCTCGGCTGATGACGGTCGCGCCGGAGGCAAAACCGTTCAGCAAAGCGTTGTCGCAAAGATTGTTTATGTTTCGCGGAATGCCGGCGGAACAGCGAAAGATGTAGTCGACAGCGCCCGGCGAAAAGATTTCGGTCCTGGTGGAACCGGCAACTTTAAGGCGCGAGGAAATATAATGCGCAGTCTCTTCGACGTTGGGCAGCGCGCTGATCTCACAGCGCAGAGCAACGCGCTGTTTCAGCTGGCGCAAGTCTGGTTGATTCAGAACATCACGCAGCTCAGGTTGACCAGTCAAAACGATTTGCAGATGCTTCGCCGTGTCGGATTCGAAGTTGCAAAGCAGCCGAATTTCTTCCAAAACTTCAGTTGACAGGCCATGGCCCTCATCGACCACAAGGACGGTACGCAGGCCGCGGTTATGACGGCCCTCGAGCATCCTCCTCAATCCGATTAACAAATCGGATTTACTTTCCCAACCGCCGATGTCGAAGAGCGCCGCGAGATACTGATAGAACTCAGCCACTGATAGTCGCGGATTGAAGACGTAGGCGATCATGACCGTCGGGTCGAGGCGACGCATCATGCAGCGCAGTAGCGTCGTCTTGCCGGTGCCGACTTCGCCTGTTACAACGATCAGGCCGCGGCCGCTCTCAATTCCGTAATGCAGATTCGCCATTACCTCGGTGTGCGACGGCGTGAAGTACAGGTACCGCGGGTCAGGTGTCAGCGCGAAGGGGAGTTCTTTGAGTCCGTAGAAATCTTTGTACATGGAGTTTCTCCTGTTGGAGCGCACGATCCGGCGCCCCGATGCGCGCGCTCCTACCGGGCAATCTTTTCGAACACGTGTGTCATGGTCAGGACAAAGGCGAGCATGGGAATGGCGGCAACCGCTGCGCCGATGCCGGCAGCCAGAGCGAGATTCTTGCGTCGCGGAATTGCCAGCACCTCCGCCGGTGTCATCAGTTCAGGTATTGAAGCCAGTACCGGCAGCGTCGTGTAGTGCTTGGCGTCGTCGACGCTTTGAATGGTGAACAGACGTCGGATTTCAACGATCAGAACCAACAGAATTCCAAGCCCGAACCCGATGCAAAACCCACCCACCGTCAGTACGAGCCGCTTCGGCGCAACTGGCTTCTCTGGCAAGTTCGCGGGATCGATGACCTGAATTCCACCGCCCTGCTGTTCTCTCGCGGCGTCGGCGCCGACAACAATTTTCTGCTGTTGCAACAATAGGTTGTCGTAATTGGTTTTCTTCGTTTGGTATTCGCGATCCAGCGCCCCCAACCCCACTTCTGCGTTCGGAACAGCGTTGATGCGTACGTTGATATCGGCGATCTGTTTGTTGGTCTCTTCCAACAAACGCGCCTGACGATCCATGTCGCCTTCAACCATCGAAATATTTGTGCGCAGAGTTAGCAGGCGTGGATCCGTAAGTCTTGTCAGTTTCTGTTTGCGGTCTTCGATGCGATCCTTCCAATCGTTGAGCATCTGGTCCTGTTGGGCCTTGATGTCTTCGATCTGTTTTTTAGTCGCGACGACGTCCGGATGCTTTCCCGTGTATTGCGTCAATAACTTTTGCAAATCGCCTTCGTATTGCGATCGACGACTCACGAGTTCTGCCCATGCCGCAGTAGTTTTCGGATCGGTAGTGTTTTCAGCGCTGAGAACGATTTCCTGCTCGTAACTTTTCGTGATATCGCCAAGCTGACTGCGGTAGGCTGCCGCGAGATCGCGTAAACGGCCCTGTTCGGCAAGCAGGGCCTTCTGCTCTTCATGTAATGCGGTCAACCGCCCAATGAGAGCCTGCGATTGCGACGGCAGGTTGTTGATGTTCTGTTGAAGGTAGGCGAGCCGTTGATTGTCGACAGCGTCGAGCTCCCCTTTTGCCGAGCGCACTTGCTCTTCGATGAACTGCTTTGCAGACGTGCCGGCATTGATCGTCTCCTTCGTCTGCTCGTCCACATACTTGCTCGCGAGTTCACGAGTCACGTCTTGGGTTGTTTTCGGATCCCGGCCGCGATAGCTGATGTTGAATGCATCCGTAATATCGTTGCGACCGGTGTTGACCTCGACATTGATGCCATCCCGCATAACGTCGATGATCACTTCCATGGCTTCGCCGCGACGTCGCTCCTCTTTATAAAGGTCGTATTTCTCAACCAACGGCTGCAGCGAACTGCGGCTGGTGACGACTTGCGAAATGCTGGCGAGTTCACGCGTCAAGGTTTCTTCGGTCATCATTGGCACCACCGAGTTCGGCAACGTAGATGGCTTGACCACGATCAACGTTGACGATTCGTAGAGGTCCGGGAGGCGAAATACGACGAAGCCGATGGCCAGGCCGACGGCGAGCGTCGGCAGGATAATCATCCACTTGCGCTTCAAAGCGATGCGCCCGTACTCACTCACTTTTCGCTGTCGAAATTCGGTGCTCATGAATTGTTCTCCGTTTTGTGCGAGCGCGTGCGCTCGCCGCGACGGTTACCTCTGAACTTCACGATGGCTTACAAGGTCGCCAAGGCCTTGCGCGCTTCGTCGGCCTCTGGAAATGCGGTTTTCTCGCTTAACTTCAAAGCGTTTTCGATTTCACGGCGCGCTGCAGATTTTTCGCCTTTCGCGGCCAACGCGGCGCCCAGGTGATAGTGAAAGGTTGGAGACGGTGTCGCGTTGTTGCGACGCGCCACGGTTTCATCAACGTTGACGGCTTTCCGTAATTGTTCGGCAGCCACGCTATACAAACCCTTCTTGTAGTAAACCCAGCCGAGCGTATCGACGAAGCTCGACACTTCCGGGTTCGATTGCACAGCGCTTTGGGCGAGACGCACCGCCTCATCGAGATTTCCCTTACCGTGAATTGCGTAGAGCCATGCGAGATTGTTCGCGGCAAATGTCGAGTTCTGATCGAGGGACAGGGCCTTGCGAAAGTTGTCGATTGCTCCGTCGATATTCTGCAGGTTCATTTCGAGCATGCCGATTAATGTGTAGATCGCCGGATTGTCCGGCTGCCGCTCGACGATGCGTCGGTATTCTTCGATTGCGCGCCGTTCCTGGTTCGTATTTACGAACAACGCTGCGAGCGCCGAATAGGCTGCGAGATAGTTGCCGTCGATTTCGAGCGCGCGGCGAAATTCAGCTTCCGCGGCTTGCGCGTTCATCTCAAATCCGTAGATCCGGCCCTTCAAAAAGTGCAGCGAAGCATTCTTCGGCTCCGCCGCGATTGCCTGGTCGATGCGCGCGTGTGCGTCAGACGTTTTCTTTTGCGCCGCGTAAATGGTGCTCAACCCACGCAACGCATTGAAATGCGCCCCGTCAATCGTCAGAGCATTGTTATAGAATCCGATCGCCTCACCGGCCTTGCCTTCCGCGAGTGACACCATCGCAAGATCGACGTCAATGTCGGCGCTGGTCGGCGCTATGTCATGCGCGGCGAGAAAGTCAGCGCGGGCCGTTTTAGTGTCGCGCAGTTGGAGCGCCGCTGATCCGTGCGCAATCAAAGTCTTGGCTTTCAGCTCGGCCAACATCCGCGGTGATGTGTCGCGATCAGGCGCTGCTTTCGAGAGCCGGTCCTGCAGGCTCGCCGCCAACTTCATTGCCGTTTTCGCGTCGCCGTCGGCAAGGTTGATCTGGACTTCCATCAACTTTGCCGGCAAGTAGTTTGGATGGTTTTGCGTCAAATCAGCCGCAAAGGAGCGCGCCTGATCGATTTGGCCAAGTCGTAAGCTCGCTTCCGCCGTGAAGAAGAGTCCGGCGCGCGAATTGGGTTCTTGCCGCAGCACCTCGCGCAGGTCCTCCATCGCGAGTTTTAGGTCACTGGTCTGGCCCGCTTGGATACTGATGCGAGCGCGGAGAATCAGTGCCTGCTGATCTTTGCTCTCGCTCTTCAAGACAGTTTCAACTTCATTTTTTGCGCCCGCGAGATCGCCGCGGTTCAGCATGATTTCAGCGAGGCGATAGTGTGCCGGCGTGTACTCAGGCGAGTGGATCAGAACTTCTTTGTAAATCGTAATCGCTTCGTCCAGACGGCCAACTGACGAGTAAAAGTCACCGAGCACGGAGCGGCCTTCAGGCTTGTCCTTGTCGAGTTCCGCCAGCGATTGGTAGGCGGCTTCAGCTTTGTCGGATTGCTTATTGACGAGATAGAAACTGGCGAGGATGAACTGCGCTTCACGATTTTGCGGTTCCGCCTGGACTGCTCTCTGGAATTCAGCTTCAGCCTCATTCAGACGCTGCGCGCCCACCAGGAATTTTCCGTATTCGTAGTGCGCCATCGCGGAGCCGCTGCTGACGGAAATCGCGCGCTGGTAAACTGCTTCGGCGCCGGCGATGTCATTGGTCTGCACGTAAAATCGTGCCAGGCTCAGATAGGATTCGACCCGCTGCGGATTCAGCTCGACTGCGCGATTCAGCTCAGCGAGCGCTTCCTGTTTCTTGTTTTGCGCGAACAGGACGGAGCCCAGGAGGATGTGCGCCTCGATGTGGTTCGGATCTTTTTCGAGAACTTGTTTGGCGAGTCGTTCGGCTTCGCCCAGTGCGGCGGCTGACTGCTTCGCACCGACAAGATAATAGTTGCCGAGCTTCACACGCACGTCGAAATTATTGGGGTCGAGCTCCGCCGTCTGGCGCATCTCGTCAAACGATTCCTGATATCGCTGCACGCCTTCGTACGCGTTCGCCAATCCCCAGTGTGCATCGGCGAGCTTATCGTCGATTTGCAGCGCACTGCGAAACTCCAGTATGGCTTCCTGAAACCTTTTGTCTTTCAGCAGCGCTTGTCCACGCGCGAGGTGTTGGGCTTTGGCTTTTTCGGGTGTCGTGCACGCGCCCAGGAGGCACGCGGCAATCAGAACGACGAACAGAGGAAGGACGTAAAACTTGCGGCGGCACTCTCGATTCTTCATTGCATCTCCGTGAGCGCATTGTGGCAGGCGCCAGCCTGCGACGTTCGCGCCCGGGCTCAGGTCGCTTCAATGGTTGTCTTTCCGCAACGGGCAAGGTCACTGGAGAGGCCGTTTGAGCGAGTTAGTTAAGTTTCAAAAAACGTCATTCGCCGGGCACCGGCGAATCAGAGGAAAGAAAAGGTGAATCCGCAGTCGATTTCAGGAAATCGTGGGTGATGAAAGCTTGCTCGCTCGCGAAGCTTTTTTGTGGTGCGGGCCGGGAAATAAAGACCGCGGGGGCGAAGGAAACAAAGACTCCTGCGGCCGTAATGTCCGGGCCCGCTACGATAAGGAAAGAAACAATCTGACCGCGGTTCCTGAGTGACGAGCGGTCGCGCATACAAGAGTTCCGCCGGATCCTTCCCTTCGGCTCGTGGTTGTGGAGGATCCGTGCGGCTTCCCTAAAAGCAAAGAAGCGCAGGCATCCTGCGCTTCTCACTTACACTTGCTTTGGAAACAATTAACTTGGGCTAACCGATCACGGCATCTTCACCCAATGTCACGATCACTCGCACGCGCTCACGGAGAGCCAACTCGAACATGCGCGCTTCTTCAACCTCCGCAAACGACAGCGCGCGCAATTCCTGCTCAATGCGTCGCCGATAGTCGGAGACCAAAGAATCCGAGACGCCTAAGGTGGCGGCGACTTCCAATTGCGTCGCGTGATGGGGGCTCAAGTAGCAATGCCACAGCACTCCCAGCATGCGATTGTATTGCTTGATTTTGCCCCGCACGTTGGCGTGCAGATTCGTCAAGAACTTATCGACAGACCCGGCAGCTTCGCGTTGTGATTCGTGACGGAGGAGACTCTCTTCCGGATTTTCGCGCAGGTCGGCAGGATCATAATGCGGCCCGTCATCACCTTCGTCGCCGCCCAGCGGCACCAGGTAAATGTCCATGACGGGCAGACGCGACATCACCATACTGCGAAGACTGCGTACATCCGCCGGCGCATCGATCGCTTCAAAAACGGAGATAATCAGATCTTCGAGATCCGAATTGCTAATGACGATCTGAGCGTCGCCCGTACAACCAACCATGCGGGTATCGCGCTGACGAACGGGAATCATGTGCACGCGCTGCTCCATCTCGTGCGAATTGCGGCCGGCCTTGGTCGCAGACCACTCGCTTAAACCGTACACACGATCGGCCAAACGGCGATGTTGGTCTTCGGTACCGTCGAAACGTCGAAAATTTGAACTAGACTGAATCAATGTCGAGATGCGCCGGGCAAGCCGATAACTTTCGGGATGGCGCTTGCGAAGTTCGGCAGTGAGCAGATTCGTCAACTCGATTTGACCGATCTCACACTCGATCTCGGCATCTGTCATGTTCGTGTCGAGATAATGTTGGAAGCGCGCTTTGGTTAGAAGCTGTACGAACAACTCCTGCGTCAAGTCGGTGTATGCGCTGCTCGCGCCTTCTTCGATCAGTAGGCCGGCGCTGCGGGATGCGCGTACGAGCGGGTGGTTGCTAACGATGCGGTGTAGTTCCGCCCATAGGCGATTGACGTCGGAGTTGCGCAGACTTTCACCCCAATGCCCGGCGCGGGCTGCGCGCTCCGCGAGTCGCTTGGCCCGAAGGTCAGTGGCAACATTGACAGCAGGTTCTGAGCTGGTCTTTTGAGTTATTGATTTCACGGCTGTGATGACTGAATCCCGATGGGGTATTGAGACTATCGTTGGCGACCGCTTGTCGCGGGAACCGTTGGACGTTTAGAGCTGGTGGGCAGGGCAACGGCCGTCTTGACGAAAGCAAACGCCTCACTCGGCGCGAGGTCTAGCGTCTGTGTTTTTGAATCCCGGTAAGACGGTAGTTTTCCGACTCTCTGCTGTCGGCCAGCGGTGAAGCTGGATTTGGATCAGCGCCACTAAGAAGCTCCGCGCTGACTGACGCCGAGCGGCGAAACGCGGCTCGGTGACTCCAAAAGCATCTTAACAAACGGCCCGCAAAATGAGCAACAGGTTTTTACATTTGGGGGACTTGCGCACTTTTTCGGGGAAATAGACGATCTAAAAGTGGAAAACATCGTTTATTCGTTATGTCCAGTGCTTGGCCACCGTTGAGGAAATGAACACCGTACTCTCACTTCCGCTGAAGATTTTTGCGAAGTCCGCTACGTGTCCGCGCGCAGATGAGTTGCTCGCGCTATCGCAACTTGTCCTTCAGCCTGAGCGAGCGGAATTGATAGACGCCCACCTTGGCGAGTGCGACTTCTGTCGCGCAGAACTTCAACTGCTTGAGAGATTTCCTTGCCAGCCAGAAGCAGTTCCCATAGAAGAAATACCGCCGAGCTTGCGTGCGTTGGCTGAATCGATTCTCCGCAATCCTCAACGGGCTTTGCGCCCGCCTGAATCGCGGCGCGTGATAAGTCATTAACGAATTAATTGTCAGTGGAACGCGGCAGGCGAATCGTGAATTCAGATCCTTCCCCAAGTCGTGAGGTAACGCTCACATCGCCACCGTGCGCTCTCGCAAGGTGCTTCACTATCGCGAGACCAAGTCCAGTGCCGCCAAGATTTCGCGACCTCGCGCGATCGACTCGATAGAAGCGTTCGAACAGCCGATCCAAATGTTGGGTAGGAATTCCTTCACCGGTGTCACGCACGCGAATGATGTCAACGTTGGACCGTTCGTGATCAATCGTCACCGTTCCGCCTTCACGATTGAATTTGATCGCATTGTCGATAAGGTTCGTGAGCATCTGCATTAAGCGATGCGGATCAGCGGAGACCTCGGCGTCCTTAGCGATAAGGTTTTGTAGCGTGACGTTTTTTTCCGCCGCACCAACTGAAAGACTGTTCACGATATCTTCAACTAGCGCGAAGAATCGGATCGGTTCAACATCGACCCTCACATTTTCGATCGCGCCGAGTTCAAGCAGATCGTTAATCAACCGCTGCATGCGCGCGGCGTTCTTGTGAATAATCGAAAGGAACTTCTTATCACTATCGCAGTTGCCGTTTATCGAAGATTCCAGAGTCTCGGCAGACGCCAGAATCGACGTTAACGGAGTGCGCAACTCATGAGAAACGTTCGCGAGAAACTCTTGCCGCACAATCTCAAGCCGCTCCAAACGGCTGATGTCGAAAAACACCCCTACTGCGCCGGCGATTGCGGCTTTGTCCGATGAGCGCAGTGGCACTACGCGAAGGTCGAAAATCTTGTGACCGCTGGTATACGTTTCGACCCGCACACCGTCACGTTCGATTCCTCGCACTGCGTCGAGAAATGCATCGTAAATCGCCGGATTGCGCGTAAGTTCCGTTAATCGCGACTGTCTTGGGTCGCCTATCGTGAAGAGCGTTTCCGCGGCGCGATTCGAAGCCACCACACGCATGTCGGTGTCGATGACCACAACACCTTCGCGCATTTCGTTGAGCGCGACGTCGAGCAACTGCGGGTGAAGCGGTTGTCGGTCGTAAGTTTCTGCTCTTGAGTTGCGCTCACGCGTTGTGCGTCGCATCAACAGGCCGACGCCGACTCCCAACATGAGCGCCAAACCTGAGGCGAACCATAACTGGGACCGGAGCAGCAAGCCGGCGCCTAACATTACCAGCGTAGCGCCGACAAACAAGGCGAGAATTACGCGAGTCATGACGTTGCTTGTTGTGCCGCCTGTGGGCCGGCCGCGCACCCCACAAATCTATAGCCCACTCCAACTACCGTTTCAATACAATCGCCGCACGAGCCTAGTTTTTGCCGCAGCCGCCGAATGTGAACATCCAGCGTGCGCGCATCGCCGTAGTAGCTGTATCCCCAAACTTGATCAAGCAATTGCTGCCGCGTGATCACGCGGCCGCGCTTCTTCGCCAACGCGGACAGCAGCGAGAACTCTTTGTTAGTCAATTTCACCGAAGCGCCGTTGCACAAAGCTCGGACGTCTTCGAAATCGATCGTTAAACGGCCATCTTCGTATAGTTCGGGCGCTGCTTCATCTGCCCGCCTCAGCACGGCTCGCACACGGGCCAATAACTCGCGGACCGAAAACGGCTTGGCGATGTAATCATCGGCACCGACATCCAAACCTGCCACGCGATCGGATTCGGACGCCTTCGCTGTCAGCATGATCACAGGAATCCGTCGGGTGTGCTCTTCGCTGCGCAGGCGGCGACACAAATCCATGCCGTTCATGCCCGGCAACATTAAGTCGAGAACGATTAAGGAAGGAGTGTTTTTGCGATCGAGCGCGAGGGACAGCCCTTCTTCGCCCGTCAGCGCCACGCGCGTCGCGAACCCTTCGGACGCCAGGTTATATCGAACGGTCTCAGCGATGTCCGGATCGTCTTCAATGATTAATGCGCGTTTCATGAACCCGCCCGTTACACGTTCCCACGTTGATGTTTGATAATTGCCGCTTCAGCCATGTACACCGTCAATTCGCTGATGTCCGTGACATAATCGCCGATTCGCTCCAGATGTTTGGCGACCAGGAGCAAACGCGCATCGCGCGTCGCCGTCGCCGGAGCAGTCACCATCATACCGATGAGCTCGCTGAAGATATCATTGTAGAGATCGTTAATCTCAGCGTCGCGTTTGATGATTTCGCGTGCAGCGCTCGCGTCGGATTTGGTAAAGGCATCCAGCGCAGCGGCCAGCATTGACGAAGCGATCTCGCCCATCTCGCCGATTCTGATGTGGTCCTTCAGCTCAGGCTC
>Ga0207689_10003750_pt1 | contig 13847 bp, 14 predicted proteins | sample KBSMisM52_FD_184312 | JGI IMG/M metagenome (GOLD analysis project Ga0207689, IMG submission 184312) | Miscanthus rhizosphere microbial communities from Kellogg Biological Station, Michigan, USA - KBS Miscanthus M5-2 (SPAdes) (version 2) | ecosystem: Host-associated > Plants > Roots >... | reverse complement strand
GGCCAGTCGGGCTTCTTCGGATAGAAGCCGCCGTTGATCGCGCCCGGCTTCTTGGGGCCGTTATCGTCCGACTCGGTCGTGGCCACGACGACGTAGTCGCCCATCTCCGGTCCCATCATCTGGGCGTGCCAGCCGAACACGTCGGTATAGAACTTCGCCATGCGCTCGCGGTTGTCTGCGGGCATTTCAAAGTGGATCACGGGGCTCATCTTCATAGTCAGGCTCCTTTCGAAATGTGGCTGCAGGAAGCGGGCCGATGAAAGCGATCACCACAGAGGCGCAGAGAGCGCAGAGGTTTCCTCCGTGTCCTCTGCGTCTCTGTGGTTAAAGCTTTCCCAATATCATTTCCCCGATGCGCCTCCCTCGTCCGCTCGTGATCGCGATCGCCTGGACACTGATCGCCATCGTCGCGATGGGGCTCGTCGCGGTGCGCCTGATCGCGATCGGCAGGATGGATCGGTTCGTCCCCGAGGCCATTGCCGACATCGCCATCATCCCGCTGTGGGCGCTGGCGACGCCGTGGATCCTCCGCTCTGCGGAGCGCTGGCCGGTGACATCGCGCCGCAACATCGCCATCCACGCCGCATTCGGGGCGGCGTTCGTCGTCCTGTCCAACCTCATCATTCGACTGCCGCTGCTGGGACGCGGCCTGCTGCCGTTTGCGCGCAACCTCGCCGTCGGGCTGGCCTTCTACTCCGTGCCGGCGATGCTCGCGTACGCGGCGATCGTCGCCATCGGTCACCGCATCGCCCCGCCGCGGGAGATTCAAGCGCCTCCGAAATCGATCACGATCCGGGACCGGGCGAAAGTCATCGTCGTTCCGCTCGATGAGATCCAGTGGATCCAGGCGGAAGACAACTACGTGCTCGTTCACACGACGACGCGGAGCTACACCGCGCGCGAAAAGATCGGCGAGATCGAGAAGCAGATCGACGGCGCGGGCTTCCTTCGTGTGCACCGCTCCGCGATCGTGCGGCGCGCCGCGGTGCAGGAGATCCGCCCGCTGACGCACGGCGATTTCGAGATCGTCCTGGCCGGCGGCGCGGTCGTCCGCGGATCGCGCTCGCGACGCGCAGCGCTGGCGAGGTTCGGGTAAAACGGAGCGCTGGCGTCCGCGCCGGCTGGACCGGCGGCGTCCCGCCGCCGACCCGGCAAGACTCCAAACATTTGCTGATAACCCTCGGCGTCGAGACGACGCCGAGCCAGCCGGCGCGGACGCCAGCGCTCCGTTTCACCTCATCGTTGGCCGGTACTCCGACGCGAAGTAGAGCTTCACCGGATCGTCCCCCGGAACGCGTACCAGTCCCGTTCCGGCCGGCCCGCCGTAGTTTTTCACCCACGCCGTGGCCAGGCCCCATTCATCCAGGCCGAGAACCTCGGTGACCGCCGCGGGGGCCACGCCCCATGATCCGCGCCAGTAGCCGGTCAGGCCCCATCGCTGTCCGATCGATGTCGCCCGCACGCCGCGTTTGTCGAAGCGCGCGCGCGAATGATCGACGCCGAACATCCGGCCCGGCGCCCCGTAATCGAGCTGATCGAGCCCCGTTCGTTTGCCGCTCTTTGGATCGGGCGGCCAGAGCGCCGGCGGGATGCCGGTCCAGACCACTTTGCCGCCGGCATCGAGGTATGGGCGCAGCAGCGGGATGATCTCCGCCGGCGGATCGCTGTTGAACACGATCACGCTGGCCGCGCGGTCCGCCGTCCGGTCGCGCAGGAACGACGCCGTGCCGGCGGCATCGAGCTTCTCGTACTTGCGATTGGTCAGCATCTTGTCGACCAGCTGCTCTTCCCCCTCGCTCGGAAAGTAAGCGCGTTGGACGGAGACATCGCGGCCGACGTGAAGCGCGTAGATGCTGCCGTCGCTCGAGGCGAAGAGCACCAGATTGCCGGAGACGACCGGCGCGCCGAGAATGTCGCCGGCGCTGCGGAAGAACCACAGCTCCTTCCCCGTCGCACGATCGAGGGCGTGCAGAAAACCGGCGTGATCGCCGACGAAGAGGACGCCGCCGCAGATCGCCGGCGACGACCACACCGGAGCCTGCGTCTTCGCCCGCCACAGCTCCCTGCCGTCCGCTGCGTTCAACGCCTGCACGAACACCTTGTCAGAGCTGCCGTCGTAGACCACGCCGTCCGCGACCGCCGGCGAGGTGATGATCCAGGAGATCTGATGGTCGTACCGCCAGCGCTCTTTCCCGTCATTCGTTCCGACCGCGTACACCCAGCCGTCGCGCGCGCCGAAATAGACCACGCCGTTGGCGACCGCAGGCGACGACTGGATACTCCTTCGATCGAATCCAAATTTTGACGAGTCGAGCTTCGTCCCCTCGGTGTCGAATTTCCACCGCGGCGCTCCGTCCTTCAGCGCCAGCGCATGAAGCCGCCCCTGAATCGTGCCGATAAGCACCATCCCATCCGAAACCGCGGGCGTCGACCGGATCCGCTCGCCGATGTCGGTGCGCCAGATCGCCTTCCCCGTCTTTTCCTCGAGCGCGCGAACGCTGCCATCGCCCGCGCCGAAGATGACCACGCCGTTTCCGGCCAGAACGGGCGATGCGATGTAGTAGTCGCCTGTCTCATGTCCCCACGGCAGCGGCTTGTCCGGCCCCGTGGCCACGCGCCAGCGCTGCTTTCCGTTGGCCGCTTCGACGGCCACGAGCGCACCATCCCGCGTGGCGAGGAACACCAGCCCGTTCTCCACCGCCGGCGACGAGTGGATGGCGTTGTGCACATCGAACGCCCAGATCCGTTCTCCGGTGAGCCGGTCGAGCGCGTACAGATGTCCGTCGCCGCTCCCCGCATAGACGCGATCCCCCACCACGACCGGCGACGAGATCCCATCCCCCTCGGTGGCAAATCTCCACTGCAGCCCGACCAGATTCCGCCCCTCGTGCGCCGGCGAATCGAGCGGGTAATTGGCGGTGTGGGCGGCATCGCCGCGGAACATCTGGGCCGAGGCGGAAAAGGCGAGGACGAGCGCGAGCAGCGTCAGGCGTGCGGTCTTCATGCGCTTTGAATACGAGAGAAGTCGTTGCCCGGATAGCGCTTTGGGGCGATCCGGTCCGCGCGGGTGGCGGATGGGGGAGCTGCAGTAGGTCGGACCTACGTTTCGAGCTTCGTTTCCGGCGGCGTTTCGCCCCCGAGGAGCTGTTCGCGGATGCTCTGCCGCGTCGGAAAGCCCGCCACCAGCTCGTCAACCCCGACGTGAAGAGCGCGGGCGAGGGCCACGACGGCCTGGAGGTTCGGTGCCTTCAGCCCTCGTTCCATTTCCCCGATGAAGGTTGGGCTCATACGGGTGAACGCGCCGAGCTCCCGCTGTGTAATGCCGCGCTGCATTCGGATCCGCTGCAGTGTCGAGCCGAAGATCTGAGCCACGGTTGCCATCGTCAAGCCTCCTCAAAACCACTTCAGCACGTATGAAAAACGCTTTAGCGTTGATGAAGATCGTTCAAGTGTAGCGAAAAAACACTTCAGCGTTTTTAAAAAACTTGAAAGCGTTTTGAAAAAAGGGCGAAGGCTTTTAAAGATCTGCCTGGTAGACCTTGAACAACGCTAAAGCGTGTTTGAAAAACGCTTTAGCGCGATTGAAGAACACGAACGTACCGTTCCAAAACGCTGAAGCGTTTCTCAACAGCGCTAAAGTGTTTTCGAAAGCGCTGAAGCGCTGTTCAAAGTGTCGCGCGCCTTGTTTGGCGTATCGTTCCCGCATGCTTCCCTACGTAGTCGGCTCAATTGCCCTCGTCCTGCTTGTTGCTGAGATGACCAGCGCCTTCGGAGCTCGGGCGAGGCTCCCGCTGCGCGTGACCGGCTGGACGGCATTCGTGTTCGTCTCCGTCCTGAGCATCTACGTCGCCTCCCGCGCTCCCCACGGGCGCAAGCCCTTCGCAATCGGTTTCAGCGTGGCGCCCGACGATCTGGCGTGGTCGATGACGAAGGTGGCCCACCTCCGCAGCATCGCCGTCATCTTCCTGCTGGCCGTGCTGGCAGTAGGGACGGAGCGCCTGCTCGCGGCGTTTGCGCTGACGATGCTGGTCGGCATCGGCTGGGAATTGGCCGAGACCACGGTAGTCGGCCATTACGCGCGGGTCGCCGATCTGGCGCCGAACATCGTCTCCGGCGCCGTGGCGCTCGCCGTGATCGCCGGCATTCGCTGGATTCTCAAAAGGCGGCAAGTGCGTCAAGCCGCGGATGCCCTCCATGAATCTCTTCCAACTTGAAGACACCCTTCCGAATGGCCTGCACGACGCGAAGCTGCGTCGCGTTGCGGTCGATTACGTGGAGAGGATGGCGATCCTTGAATTCGAAATCGACGTCTCCGAGACGGAGACTCCGATTTACCGGCCCGGCCGTATCACCCTTCGCGGATTCGTTTACGTTGCCATTGGATCGCCCGATCCCTCCTACCCGTTTCGAGAGGTCGGAGCGGTAACCGTCGATCTGTCGCGGCCGGGCTGCGAGAGTGAATCGGCATTCCGGCTGTTCCTCAGCGAGTTCAACTCCTTCATCGATGGGGATGCACCCGAGGCGGAGCTGGAGTGGCTCGGGGAGGGAGCATCTGCGGATGGGCTTACGACGATCTGAGCCAGAGGACCAAACCCTTCGCTCGGTTAGAATGGCGCAAGAGATTGGAATCATGACGAAAGTTGAAGCACTCGAAGAAGAGATCGGCAAGCTCTCAGCGACAGAACTGGCCGAGCTGCGGGAGTGGTTCGCTGAGCGCGACGCCGAGGAGTGGGACCGTGAGATCGAGCGGGATGCAGCGTCGGGCAAACTCGATACGTTGTTCGAAAAGTCAATGGCTGATCATCTGGCGGGAAAGAGCCGCGAGATTTGAGGCATTTCACCAGTCCGGATTTCTGGCATCTCTTCAGCCAACTTCCAGCAGACATTCAAAGACTCGCGCGTGACAACTACGAGCTGCTGAAAGCGAATCCGCGTCATCCGTCTCTTCACCTGAAAAAGGCCAAAGGCTACTGGTCCGTGCGCGTCGGACTTGGTTATCGCGCTCTGGGAAAGAGTGTCGACGGCGGCATTCTTTGGGGCTGGATCGGGCCGCACGACGAATATACGAAAATCCTTTCGTAGTGCCGCCGAGCCGGCGGCGGTCCAGCCGGCGCGGCCGCCGGCGCTACGCTCCGGCGCGCTACGAACTTCCCGCCGCGGTCTTCTTCTGCGCCACCACCCGCATCGAATGATCGAGGATGCGTTTGCGGATGCGGATCGACTGCGGGGTCACTTCCACCAGCTCGTCGTCTTCGATCCACTCGAGGCATTGCTCGAGGGTCATGATTTTGGGCGGCGTCAGCTGGACGGCCATGTCGGAGCCGGAGGCGCGCATGTTGGTGAGGTGTTTCTTGCGGCAGACCTGGACCACCATGTCGGCGTCGCGGGAGTTTTCGCCGACGATCTGGCCGCCGTAGACTTTGAGGCCGGGCGACACAAAAAGAACCGTTCGCTCCTGGAGCGGCTCGATCGCGTACGCCGTCGTGTCGCCGGCTTCTTTGCTGATCAGCGCACCGCGGTTGCGGCCGGCGATCTCGCCGCGGTAGGGGCCGTACTCGAGGAAGGTGTGGTACAGCAATCCCGTTCCGCGCGTCTCCGTCAGGAACTCGGTGCGGATGCCGAAGAGGCCTCGCGTGGGGATCTTGAACTCGATGCGCACGCGGCCGGAGCCGGGGTTGACCATATCGGTCATCTCGCCGCGGCGGGTCTGGAGTTTCTCCATCACCGCGCCGACGTGCGATTCGTCGATGTCGACGACCAGCGCTTCGTACGGCTCGCTCTTGCGGCCGTCGATCTCTTTGAGGATGACCGTCGGGCGCGACAGCGCGAACTCGAAGCCTTCGCGGCGCATGTTCTCCGCCAGGATCGAGAGATGCAGCTCGCCGCGGCCGCTGACTTCGAAGCGGTCGGGGAGGTCGGTCTCTTTGACGCGCAACGCCACGTCTTTGCGCAGCTCGCGGTCGAGGCGCTCTTTGATGTTGCGCGAGGTGACGTACTTGCCTTCGGTTCCGGCGAACGGGGAGTCGTTGACCAGCCAGAACATTGAAACGGTCGGCTCGTCGATGGCGATCGGCTCCAGTGCCTCGGGGTTCGCTGCCGAGGAGAACGTCTCGCCGATTTCGACATCGCTGAAGCCGGCCACGGCCACGATCTCGCCGGCGGACGCTTCCTCGATCTCTTCGCGCTTCAATCCTTCGAAGGCGGTCAGCTTGGTGATGCGTCCCTTTTTGTGCGTGCCGTCGCGGAGGATGAGGATGACATCCTCGGCCTGCCGCAGCTTGCCACGCTGAATGCGGCCGATGCCGAGGCGGCCGACGTAGTCGTTGTAATCAATGGAGGAGACGAGGAGCTGCAGCGGCGCGTCGGCGTAGCCGGGCGGCGGCGGAATGCGCTTCAGAATGGCGTCGAACAGCGGGCGGCAATCCTCGGTCGTGTCTTCGAGATTGGTGCGGACGATGCCCTGGCGGCCGATGGCGTAGAGGATGGGGAAGTCGAGCTGCTCGTCCGAGGCGCCGAGCTCGATCATCAAGTCAAAGACTTCGTTGACCACTTCGACGGGGCGCGCATCGTGGCGATCGATCTTGTTGATGACCACGATCGGCAGCAGTCCCAGCCCGAGGGCCTTGCGCATCACGAAGCGTGTCTGTGGCATCGGACCTTCGGCGGCATCGACGAGGAGGATGACGCCGTCGACCATCGACAGGACGCGCTCCACTTCGCCGCCGAAGTCGGCATGGCCCGGCGTGTCGACGATGTTGATCTTCACTTCTTTCGGATGGATGAAGGTGGCGGGGAGGTCGTGACCGGAGGCGGTGTGCGTGGCCTCGTGATGGACCAGATGCCCGAGGGCGTCGGGCTCGTCGACGAGATAGCGGATGGACGTGTTTTTCGCGAGGATGGTGATGCCGCGCTCTTTCTCGAGATCGTTCGAGTCCATGACGCGCTCGTCCATCTGCTGGTTGGCGCGCACGGCGCCGGACTGGCGGAGGAGAGCGTCGACGAGCGTGGTTTTCCCATGGTCGACGTGGGCGATGATGGCAACGTTGCGGATGTCGTATCGAAACTGCGGCATGTTTGGGGGGTAACGTGTGACGGCTTATTGAATTCCTCGCCGTGCTATCCGCGTACATCTGCGTCATCTGGGGAGAAAACGTTTATCCGCAGATGTCGCAGATGAACGCAGATGAGACCCGACTAAACTACGTCCATGCCTTGCGACCACATCGGCCCCGCGGAACTGATCGAGATGGCGGAGAACGATCTTCGCGAGCGCGGCACTGTGCCGGCGAACGGCATGCGTTTCCGCTGGAGTGAGAATCCGGCCGATGGGATGTGGGCGTCGATCGTGACGGAGATCGAGCGGCGCGAGGGTCAGTGGATCGTGACGCGGCTCGATCGCAATCGCGAGGCGCTGCCGGACGGCGAGACGGGATTCCGGGCGCTGTGATTCGAAGCGTCTGCGTTTTCTGCGGGTCGAATGCGGGGAACGATCCGCGCTTCGCGTCGGCGGCGCAGGAGTTCGGCGCGCTGCTGGCGACGGAAGGGATCGCGCTGGTCTACGGCGGCGGGCACGTAGGACTGATGGGCATTCTCGCCGACGCGGTGCTGGCGAACGGCGGCAAGGCCGTCGGCGTGATTCCGCGGGCGTTGTGGGATCGCGAGGTCGGACATCGCGGCCTGACCGAGATGCACATCGTCGAGACGATGCACGAGCGCAAGGCCATGATGGCATCGCTGGCCGACGCGTTCGTGGCGCTGCCCGGCGGCCTGGGAACGCTGGAGGAGATCTTCGAAGTGTGGACCTGGGCGCAGCTGGGGATCCACGCCAAGCCGCTCGGTTTTCTGGATGTCGCGGGGTTCTATGGACCGCTGCTGACGTTTCTGGATCACGGTGTCAACGCTGGCTTTGTGCGTGCGCGGCATCGGGCCATTGCCATCGTCGATGCAGACCCGGTCGGTCTATTGCGGAGGCTTGGTGAATACGATCCTCCGCGCGGGGAGAAGTGGATTACTCCACAGGAGGCTTGACGGGAGATGTGAATTCTCGCGCCGCCGCGGAGCGGCGCAATCTATGTGGCCCACGGCGTGAGCCGTGGGATACCGAACCCGCAATTCTCAAGCCGCGGAGCGGCGACATCTCAACTCAAAATCCGAGTTCGATATGCCGCCGCTCCGCGGCTTCGTGTATAGCGGCAACCCTTTTCCCACGGCTCACGCCATGGGCTACGTAGATTGTGCCGCTCCGCGGCGCGATTTCAATGCCCGTCCGCGCTCCCAAACGTCAGTACGAAACCCGATTCTCGTACACGAACGCTTCGCGTTTGCCATGCCGCACCATCGGCCGGAAGACGGCGCGCTGCAGCTCGGCGATGTTGCGCTGTTCGATGGCCATCGAGCCGGTGGTGTTGCGGAGCACGCGGACGCTGGTGACGACGCCGTCGGTGTTGACGCTGGCTTCGAGGACCAACTCACCATGCACGCCCGGCTGCGTGACCGGCTCCGGCGCGCGGATGAAGTGCGGCTCGGTGTTGTCGGCCTCTTTCGTGGCCTCGGCGGCACCGGCCAGCTCCGCGCCTCGCACCCATCCGCTTCCGTCGGCCAGGCGGACCTCGGTCCAGTCGCCGCGCCGCGACAGGACCGACACCGACTCGCCGTGCTGCCAGGTGGTGACGACGGGAGACGTTTCGCTTGGCTTGGCGTGAATCTTCAGCGTCGACTCGCGCACGTATTCGACCGCGATCGGCGAGCGCGTGTCGGTCGTTTCCGTGGCCGGCGTTTCGGCGTTGCAGGCGGCCAGGAGCAGGAGAGCAATCGGCAGGACGCGCATCATCCGAAGACATCCCTTCGTGTGAAGACAGCATAGGAAATCGTCGTCGCGACGATCGCCCACGCGCCCAGAAGTCCGATGCAGAAGAGCATCGACATGCCGTCGTACGGCGGCGGCTCGCCGGTGTAGTAGTCGGCCAGAGGCAGCGCGCTGACGAAGAGGTACTTGCCGGCAGTCCAGTCGGGACTGATGCGCGTCAGGATTGTGCCGCCGATCAGCGACGCCAGCATCGTCCCGATGGCGGCGGCGCTCGATTTGAAGAGGACCGAGAGCAGTAGGGCGATGCAGGCCACGGTCAGCAGCGCGAACCACTCCAGGCCATACGCGATCAGCGTGTCTTTCCATAGCGGCAGCTGCCGCACGGCGTCGATCTGCAGCGCGCCTTTGCCGATGGAGAAGCCGGTGAAGGTCGGCGCGGTCCATCCGCCGCGTGGCAGAAACGGCGCGGAGACGGTGTAGGCCAGCACGGCGCCGGTGAAGAGCGTGAGCGTGGCGAAGGTCCAGAGCGTGACCAGCTTGGCCGTCAGCACTTTCCACCGTCGCACCGGCCGGGTCAGCAGCAGCTTGTCCGTCCCCTCGGCATTCTCCGCGGAGACGATGTCGCTGCCGAGGATGCCGACGAGGAGGGGCAGGAGAAGGAAGCCGGCCACGTTGGCGAATGTGCGCACGAAAATCGGCGACGTCGGTTTGTTCGGCTCGATGTCGTGATCGAGATAGAACTGCAGCCGGTTCATCTCCGCGCGCAGCGATCGCGCCCAGGTCTCGTTGATCCGCCCGCGCCGCAGCGTGTTCTGGTAGGACGCCACCTGCTGCTGGATCTCCGCCCGCCAGTTGCGATTGCGCTGCTCGCGCAGCCGCCGAGCCTGCGAGTAGGTGACCAGCGAAATGATGGCGAAGAGAATCGCCGCCACCACCGCGAAGCGCTTGCGGCGGACGATTTTCAGCGTTTCGTTCTGGACCAGGGGGATCAGCATCGGGCGACATTGTAGATGCGAGGGTAGGGAACCGCTCAGCCCGGTCACTCCTCAGTAATGGCAAGCAAACGCATGAAAAGATCAGCAAAAGGTGCTGTCCGTCCGGAGCGTGGCGCCGTTCAGACCAAGGGCGAAGTGACCTACTCCTATCGCCTGCACAAAGAGAATGGCTGGCAGCTGTATGGGAACAGCGGATGGGTGGAAGCGCGCGAGCGCACCCGAGCCTTCCTCCCATTGTTCCTCGATATTCTGAAGAGGCGCCCGGCCATCAGTGGAACGGTCGCGGTCATTTTTCAGGTGCGGAAGAGCGTGATCGGAGGGATTCCCTCGACGTCCACGATGATTACCCTTCAGCAATTTCCACCGACAAACAGCCCCGAGGAAGCCGTTCTTCTCGCTCCGGCGGCGTACGTGGAAGCCCCCTGGGTTCCCAACACGGAACAGGAAGACCTCGGCAAGGTTCTGGGGATTCAGGCCAATCGGCAGAAGACACTGCGACGATGGTTGGAGAAGCAGGACTGGACATACGATCTGATCGTTCATGTCACCGAGCTCGATGAGCGGATACCACGCCGTCCACCCCGTCCCGAGGAGGAGGATTCGTTAGGAGAAGTAACGTTGACGATCAAATCCGGGCCGATCCTCGGCTCTGCCCGGGAGACCTGCGGTCCAGGCCTCTTTCCTCCGGACGATCGGGCGTGGCACAAGACATCCATCCTCCGAAAATGCTTCTGCGTTCCGTGGCTCCCTGCGCCGTCGCGCTTCCTGTCCGAAGAGCGCTGCGTTGTCTACCTGTTCGCCGGTGACGAATCGAGTCGCGTCCTGAAGGACGTCAACGGAGTCTGGCGGCGCGGAACGACCCGGAATCTCCTTCTGGCCGCAAAGCCCGGAAGCGGCAAGGAAGTTGTGGCGCGCCTGGTTCACTTCGGCCGAGGCTTAGGGCATTTTGTTGCTACTTCGGCGGCCGGTCAGGAATGGGCTGATTTTCAGATTCCGCTGTTCGGTCAAGGTCAGCTCGGCGGCGGTCCGCCGTTGTTTCATGGTCATATTGAGCAGGCGGCCGGGGGCACGCTCTTTATCGATGAAATCGACAAGGCATCACGGGGTCTCCGCAGTGGTCTCCTGCGCGTGATCGAAAACGATGAGTTCCATCGCCCGCAAAGTTGGGAACGGATCCGCTTGACGAAGCACAACCGCCCTCTCTTTATGTTTGCTGGAAGTGGTCAAGGAACCGAGTCCGATCGCGTTCGAGAGGAGATCGGCGCGGCGCGCGAACGCGGCGATCAGAAGGGCGCCGCGGCGGTTGAGCAGAAGCATCGAGTTTCGGAAAACGGGCCTGCCGATCGGTGGATGCGTCTGGAGCATCCGCCTGATTTCTGGGACCGGATCGATACCGTCATCTCTTTCGCGAAGCCGTTCAATTCTTCAAGCGATCGGTTGTTCCGCGACTACGTTGAGCTCTTTCTGCGCCGGTCGACCGAGACGCTGATCAACCGGAGATCAAGGGTGTATGCGGCGGAACGGCTGCTCGAGGAGGTCGACGCGCAGATGATCGAGCGTGTCCGCCGCCATTGGAACCGTGCAATCAACCGTCTCGTGGCGGAACTGCGCGACTATCCGAAGCTCCGGTTCATTCGCGCGGCTACCGCCGAGTTCGTAGGAAAGCTGACCGCGTCTGAGCTGAACGACGACGTCCGCGGCGATCAGATCGATGAAATCGCGAGGGAGTCGGTCGAAAAGGTCACGGGATCGAGGCAGGCATGATCATGTTCTTTTCGTTGTCAGCGGACAGCTGCGGCCTTAGATTTCACCCTGACAGCCGCAGAACCGATAGCGAAAGCGATGCGTCTCAGTTGTTGTGGAGCGAAAAATGGTGACGATTCCGAAGGAGCAGACGGCGTACGACGGTTACCCGGCCGCGCGCACGCAGCGTACGCCATCGCGCGCCTTGCGGCATGCGAAGTACGTCGAACAGGATCAGGCATTCATCCGCTTGCTCCAGAGACGGCATCGTCCGCTCCTCGATACCATTCGAGAAGAGACAGCGTTCAACGCCGGCGCGAGTGTGCCCGTCCGGCGCCTGTGGTTGCGCATCGAACGGCATCTCTATCCGGCACTCGAAGCGCGAGAAGCACTGTCGATCGGTGACGGGGAAATGGTGCGCTATTGCGAGGCTTTTCTGCTGCGGTTCTCCATGCCGGTCGTGCTGTGGGACGAATGGACGGACAAGGCTTCTTCGCGCTCCGAAACGGATGTTCTGAACGGTGCCTATCTCAGTTTCCGCGGCCAGGTGGCGATCGATGCTCTCCGCTCCGGCCGCCGCATCTCGCTTGCTCTGAATGACGCCTACGCCCATATCGTCAAGTCCGCGCTCGAGGAAGAGACGATGCTGTTCCGGATTCCTTCGCCTCGGGCAGCGAAGACGCTGATCACGACCTCGTCGTCATCCCGCTACTACCGGTCGCTGTGTGGGTATTTCAGCGCCATTATCACCGGCCTCCTCCTGTTATCGGGAAGACGAGTCAGCCGTTCGCTGCGTGAGTTTCTTCGTCTATTTGGCGTACTCCGGCAGATCGCCGACGACATCGCTGATGTCCACGAAGACCTGTCACGCGGCTTGGTTACGCTGCCGTTGCTGAGCTGCATGGACGACGACCGTATCGAGAAGGGCATCGATGAATACTGGCATCGGCGCCGCGACTTCGTGTCGATGAAGCGCCTGATCATCGACGCCGGAGGCTATGAGCGCGCGTACGAATCGGGGATGAAAGTCTTTGCGCAGGCGGAGAGATGTGCCGATCGTCTGAGCCGCCGGAGCCGGTTCGTGCTTGCGCTCATGCCGTTCTTCGAGCTGAAGCGCCTGTTGCTTCTCCGTTTGCGCGACAACAACTGGGACGACGCCATCCGCTTGTCGTAGGAGGATTGGCCCTCAGTCTACCGTCTCGCCGCCGGTCGCTTCGAGGAACATCTCCTCCAGCGACTGCGTGCGGCGCTGGGCGTGGAAGACATTGACTCCCGACTGCACCAGCGCGGCGATGAGCGGCGGGGTGTCCGGCTCTTCCATGGCGATCCAGATGCGATCGGTGTCGGTGCGGAAGGGGAGGTTGTGTTCCGTGGCGATCGCGCCGGCGCGGGCGACGTCATCGACGCGAAGCTCCATCTCGCGGCGGCTGGAGATCAGCTCGCGCACGGTTCCTTCGCGGAGGATGCGGCCTTTGTGGATGATGGCCACGCGGTCGCAGGTCAATTCGATCTCGGCGAGCAGGTGCGAGGAGATGAAGATGCTCATCTGCCGCTCGCCGGCGAGTTTGCGCAGCAGCTCGCGGATCTCGCGGATACCTGCGGGGTCGAGGCCGTTGGCCGGCTCGTCGAGGATGAGCAGCTTCGGATCGCCGAGGAGCGCCTGGGCGATGCCGAGGCGCTGGCGCATTCCCAAGGAGTAGGTTCCGACGCGCTGGTCCAGCCGGTGTGCGAGCGACACCAGCTCGGCCACGCGCTCGATCTCGCTGCTGGAAACGCGCAGCATCCGGGCGAAGTGCTCGAGGTTCTCGCGCCCGGTCATGAAGCGATAGAGATCGGGATTCTCGACGATGCAGCCGACGCAGCGCATGGCATCCTCGAACTGGTGGCGCTGATCGAAGCCGCAGATGGTCACGCTGCCGGCGGTCGGTTTGATGAGGCCGACCAGCATGCGGATGGTGGTGGTCTTCCCGGCACCGTTGGGGCCGAGGAAGCCGAAGATCTCGCCGCGCTGCAGCTCGAAGGAGACGTTCTCGACGATGGTTTTCCTGCCGATGATCTTCGTCAGGGCGGTGGCGGTTAGGGTGGGGGTCATGTCAAAGGCCTTAACCACAGAGACACAGAGATCGCAGAGAAAACCTCTGTGTCCTCAGTGCCTCTGTGGTGAAAGCTTTTCTGCTGCTATCGTTCATGGCGATGCGCCGCTTCCTCGTCTGGTACCTGCCGATCACCGTCGCACTCGTCGCGGCGATTTTCTTCGCGGCCGGATTCTACTCATTCCTGAGTGGCGACACCGGCACGTCGGT
>Ga0207689_10003749_pt1 | contig 13851 bp, 6 predicted proteins | sample KBSMisM52_FD_184312 | JGI IMG/M metagenome (GOLD analysis project Ga0207689, IMG submission 184312) | Miscanthus rhizosphere microbial communities from Kellogg Biological Station, Michigan, USA - KBS Miscanthus M5-2 (SPAdes) (version 2) | ecosystem: Host-associated > Plants > Roots > Rhizosphere... | reverse complement strand
TTGCTGCTGCCTTCACAGTCAACGCAACATGCACAACGGCAAGCGCTCCAATTGAACGATCGGGAGTATTTCGAGATGCCCGGGCTAAATGTGATGGCCTTCCAGGACATCTACCCCGAAGGACATCAAAGTGGAGTCGTCATCATCCAAAACGGAACGAGAGTTTCCACCAATGGTGATTTGCGTTTAGACCCGACGCCCGGTCAGTGGCAGCCTATGCCAAAGCAGGACAAGCGAGTCGTCAACAAAAAAGACAACGAGATCACCACCTGGCTTTCATATCCTGATCCCAGTCGCAATCGCAAAGGATTCAATCCGATTGACTATCCTGATTTAAACCTCTCGTACCAGGTTCGGGTGCGTGGCGAGGGCCAGAGCGTGCGAATCATCGTGGATTTGGATCGTCCACTGCCGGCAGCATGGGTTGGCAAAGTTGGCTTCAACCTTGAGCTTTATCCCGCGGCTCTGTTTGGCAAGAGCTGGTATCTAGGCAACGATTCGGGAATTTTCCCGCGCCAGCCAAATGGGCCAGACATACGTGATAAAAATGGCGAAGCCCAGCCGGTGGCCCTGGCGACGGGGCGGCGTCTTTCGGTTGCGCCGGAGTCAGAGACCCAGCAAATGATCATAGAAAGCCGCAAAAGCGATCTGCAGTTGCTCGATGGTCGTAACAAACACAACAACGGCTGGTTTACAGTTCGCTCATTAGTTCAGGCAAATGCTGATAAATCGGCGATTGAATGGGTTGTTACTCCACACGCCATTCCGGATTGGAAGTATCAGCCGGTGGTCCACGTTTCGCAGGTGGGATATCACCCGAGGCAGCAAAAAGTTGCCATCATTGAGCTGGATAAATCCGACGCTGTGGGGGATGAGTTTCACCTAAAGCGCATCTCAGAAACGGGTGGACTTGATGAAGCGTTATCGGGCAAGCCTGCTGCCTGGGGAGACTTTCTCCGTTATAAATATCTGCAGTTCGATTTCACGGCAGTCTCGAAGCCGGGTATGTATGTGGCGGAGTATCGCAATTTCCGCACTCAGCCTTTCCAAATCTCTTCGGATGTTTACGAGCGCGGCATCTGGCAACCGGTGATCGAATACTTTCTACCGGTGCAGATGTGTCACATGAGAGTCGAGGAACAATATCGTGTCTGGCATGGGGAATGTCATCTCGACGATGCGCGCATGGCCCCCCTCAACCACAACCATTTCGACGGTTACATCCAAGGCGCTTACACACTGAATCAATGGAAGAGCGGTGAAACTGTTCCCGGACTGAACGTCGGTGGCTGGCACGATGCCGGAGACGACGACCTGCGTATCGAATCGCAGGCGGATGAAGTTTCGATTCTGGCGAACACTTATGAGGCTTTCGGCGTCAACTACGATGATACGACTATCGACCAGGCGAAACGACTGGTTAAGATCCACCAACCCGATGGCAAACCCGATTTACTGCAACAAGTAGAACACGGCGTGCTGAGCATTCTCGGAAGCTACCGGGCAATGGGGCGACTATACCGCGGGATCATTGTGCCCACCCTTCAGCAATATGTGCTGCTAGGCGAGGAGACCAACTCCACAGATAATCTGTTTCACGATCCAGCGCTGAAATCCGATCAGCGAAACGCGACGCACTCAGGGAAAACAGACGATCGCCTGGTTTTCACTGAACAGAACGCCGCACACGAATACAAAGGAATTGCAGCTCTGGCAATTGCCGGTCGAGTCCTGAAGGGATTGAATCCCCGTCTAGCCAGAGAGAGCAGGGATGCAGCTGAAGCGCTTTGGAAACAGGAGCGTGATCCGGCCAAAGGTTTCAACGAAAAAATCGTCGCAGCCGTCGAACTGTGGCTGACTACAAAGCAGCCCGAGTATGGCCAGGTCGTACTCGATAACCGCACGCAGATTATCGCGCACGTTGAAGAGGTGGGCTGGTCGGTAGGCAAAGTCCTGAATTTGATCAAGGACAAAACATTTGTCGAGGAGATTCGCGAATCAGTGGCGCGCAATTTTGAAAAGACTGCGGAGAGCCAGAAGTCGAACCCGTTTGGAGTACCGTATCGACCTGTTATCTGGGGAGCTGGGTGGGACATTCAGCACTTTGGTGTGAATCAGTATTTTCTTCACAAGGCTTTTCCATCCGTTGTCACGCCACAGTACATGTTAAGCGCGCTAAACTTTATTTTGGGAGTACATCCGGGCGAAAACCCTGCGTCGTTTGCATCGGGTATTGGATCGCGATCGATGACGACGGCCTATGGAATTAACCGCGCTGACTGGTCGTATATTCCGGGAGGCGTCGTTTCGGGAACCGCCCTAATCCGACCTGACCTCCCGGAGCTCAAGGATTTTCCATATCTATGGCAGCAGGGCGAATACGTGCTGGGCGGTGGTTCATCTAACTACATGTTCCTCGTGCTGGCTGCCGATCAGGTACTTAGCGAGAGGGTTCGGCCCAGTGAAGCTAAAAGCACGACTCGCTAGTCGTGGACTCGTAAGACAAATGGTATCAATGCGGAAGATCCTGGTATTAATAGTCGTGTGCAGCTATTGGGTGCCAATGATGGCTCAGCGGCCTGCCGCTTCTCCGACAGATAGTCTGAAAGCAATCATCTACGTTAAGCCCACCAAAGACAATTACGTGAAGCTTGCCGACGAGATGGAAACGACGCTCCGGCGCGACGTTTTCGCCGTTTGGGTTCCGCGAACGATCGATACAGAGAACGGTGGTTTCTATTCAAACTTCACTCGGGACTGGCAACGCGCCGATAGCGAAGGGAAGTTCTCGGTTTTTCAGGGGCGCATGACCTGGCTGGCAGCGCAGATCGTGATGAAGCGCCCCGACTTAAAGACTCAATTTCTGCCTATCGTCTCTCATGGTGTCGATTATCTAGCTAATGTTTTGTGGGACAAACAGCATGGCGGCTTCTTTTGGGGTCTGGATGATAAGGGGCAGATCACTCAACGATACACCGATGGCAAGCATCTTTATGGAATGAGCTTCGGTCTTTACGGCGCCGCAGCCGCATATCAGGCGACGCGCGATCCCCGGGCGCTAAAACTTGCGCAGATGGCCTTCCGTTGGATGGATAAACGCGCACACGATGCGAAAAACGGTGGTTACTTCGAGTGGCTGACACGCGCCGGCGAAGTTGTTCAGGCAAAGCCCGGCACTGGTCGAGTCGAGACGATTCCGCTGGCTGGTTTTCCGCTCAGCTACAAGTCGATGAACACCCACATACATCTGTTGGAGTCATTCTCGCAACTTTATGAAGTGTGGCCAGACCAGACGCTGCGCAGCCGGTTAGTGGAATTGCTGCAGATAGTGCGAGACAAAATTTGTGTCGAGCCAGGGGTAATGAATCTCTATTTCACTGTCGACTGGCACGCGATTCCCGATCACGACTCATACGGGCATGACGTTGAGACTGCTTATTTGATGCTGGAGGCTACGGAGGTGCTGGGCCAGGTCCACAATTCCAAGACCGAGCGGATGGCGAAAATGCTGGTGGACCACGCGCTGAGCTATGGTTGGGACGAGACCTATGGTGGTTTTTTTCGCGATGGCACCACCCTGGGCCCGCCGGAGGACCTGCGCAAAGAATGGTGGGTGCAATTCGAAGGCCTTAATGCGCTATTGCTGATGCATGAGAAGTACGGAAACGCTTCGGACGTCTACTTCAAAGCCTTCCAGCAACAGTGGCAGTTCATCAAAGATCATCAAGTCGATCACGAATTCGGCGGACTTTACGACACTGTCGAACGCGACGGCACGGTAAAAGACCACGTTAAGGCTCGTATTTGGAAAGAGGGCTATCACGATGGGCGAGCGTTGTTGAATGTAACCGCTCGCTTGCGGAAGTTGGCAGGTGCCGCAAACTGAGAGCGGGTTTACTTCGAAGTAAGACGTTACTCGATGTTTTGATCTAGTCTGCGAAATCTAACTATGCGTAAATTGCTCCTAATAGCTTTGGTTCTTTGTGCCATAGCCTTGCTGAATACCAGCGCACAGGCTGAGATTCATGTGCCTTCGATCATCGGCGATAACATGGTCTTACAGCAGGGTCTGAGCGCGCGCCTCTGGGGCACGGCCCAGCCGGACGAACGCGTCACCGCTACCTTTGCCGGGCAAACCGTGAGCGCGATAGCTGATAGCAAGGGACACTGGCAAATCTTTCTTGGCCCGCTCAATGCCGGCGGTCCATACGTGCTGACGATCACTGGCAGCAACACCCTGACTTTCAAGAACGTGCTGGTGGGCGACGTTTGGATTTGTTCCGGCCAATCCAATATGGAATGGCCACTCGTAAACGCTGCGGGCGGAACGGAGGCAATCGCACAGGCCAACTATCCGGAGATTCGTCTATTCACAGTGCAGAAAAACACGGCCGCTTCGCCGGTTGAAGACGTAAAGGGCAGTTGGGTGGTAACGACTCCAGATCAGGTTGCACAGTTTTCTGCCGTTGGGTATTTCTTCGGGCGTGAGCTTTACCTGCACCTGAAAAGACCGATCGGTTTGATTCACGCTTCCTGGGGCGGTACACCGGCAGAAGCCTGGACCAGTCACGCCGCGCTGGCGGCGGCTCCCGAACTCAAGCCGATTCTGGACCGGTACGAAAAGGGTATGGAAGCGTTGCCTCAGCGCGTGCAGGATTATGAACGGGCGCTGGCTGAATGGGAACAAAAGAACCTTCATCAGGATCCCGGCAATCGGGGCGAGGCGCTCGGCTACGCCGATCCGGCTCTCCCAGCAAGAGATTGGAATCAAATGAAGCTGCCGCAGTTTTTCGAGACTGCAGGCCTGCTAATTGATGGTGCAGTCTGGTTTCGGAAAGAGATCAATCTACCCGAGTCATGGACCGGGAGAGATTTGACTCTGAATCTCACGGCTATAGACGATTTCGATATCACTTATTTCAACAACACGCGTGTGGGCGCTACCGGCAACGAAACCCCAAACAGTTATCTCGTTCCGCGCAGGTACAATATTCCAGGATCACTGGTTCATGCCGGCCGTAACCTGATCGCCGTGCGAGTTTTCGATCGCGCCGGCGAAGGCGGTTTTGGTCGCACGGATCAGATGTCTCTCGCTCCGGTTGGTGGCAACGAAACTGAGTCGATTTCTCTCACCGGTCCGTGGAATTACAAAGTAGAATTGCAGCTGGAGCCAAAGAACCCCGACTACGGATCACGCCCGGAGGCGACAGGGCCAACAAACCAGAACAGTCCCACCGTTCTTTACAACGCGATGATCGCACCGCTTACGCGTTACACGATTCGCGGCGCAATCTGGTACCAGGGCGAAAGTAACGCTGGCCGGGCCTACCAGTATCGAACGCTTTTTCCGGCCATGATCCAGGATTGGCGCGCCGCCTGGGGCCAACGCACGTTTCCTTTTTATTTTGTGCAACTTCCTAATTGGCGGCCGGCGCAGCCGGCGCCGGGAGATAGCGACTGGGCCGAGTTGCGCGAAGCCCAGCTGATGACGCTGCGAACTCCGGAAACAGGCATGGCCGTGACCATTGATCTCGGTGACGCCAACGAGCTCCATCCACGCAATAAGGCTGATGTCGCTAAGCGACTCGCAGCCTGGGCATTGGCCGAAACCTATCACCAGAAAGTAGAGGCAACAGGCCCGGTCTACCACTCATTTTCAGTCAAAGGCGACAAGATTCAGGTTAAGTTCAAGCACGCCGCTGGTGGTCTAAACACTCCTAATGGTGAACCATTGAGAGGCGTTGCCATCGCCGGCGCTGACCACAAATTTGTCTGGGCTGAGGCGCGCATCAAAGGTGACAGCCTCATCGTCTGGAGCAAAGAAGTAGCCCATCCAGTGGCCGTCCGTTATGGCTGGGCGAATAACCCGGGTTGCAATCTCTACAATAAAGCTGGACTACCAGCCTCGCCGTTCCGGACGGACGATTGGCCGGGGATCACGTTTGAAAAGAATTGAAGTTTGAAGCCTGTTTCGCGTTTCCCCGGGCGAGAGTTAAATGCTTTTCGTGTCTGGATTGGTAACGCTCGACCTACTTAGAACCCCAGTCAGCACGGCCAGGGTCTGCTGACTTACGCGTTAACCAGAGGATTCAAAGGCGGGACGCTGGGCAACGACGCGTTTGTGGTCTCAGGCGGGCGACCTCTCTGAGTTGCTAACAACCTTTCCAGCACTGCGCCCAACTGATCGGAGTTGACTGGCTTGGAAACGTAGTCGTCCATACCTGCCGCCAGGCACTTCAAGCGATCACCTTCAAGCGCATGTGCGGTCATGGCAACGATCGGAGTATGTTTCGCCTCCCCTTCACGAAGACGGATTTCCGCCGTCGCCTGATAGCCGTCCATCTCCGGCATCTGACAATCCATGAGCACAAGGTCGTAAGGGATTCTTTCTAAGGCTTCGAGCGCCTCTCGTCCGTTAGCCACCGCATCGGCGCGGTAACCCAGATTTTTTAATTGGCGCACCGCCACCTTTTGGTTCACGATATTATCTTCGGCCACCAGGATGAGTTTGTGGATGCTCTTCTCGACCTCTTCCAAAGTGTGTCTGGTGATGAGATTTGCGGTTGTCTCAGAGGAGACCGTGGCCCGGCCCTCCTCCAAAACTGTTGGTCGGTTAATTACACGTGTCAAACAACTAAACAACTGCAATTGACGAACGGGCTTGGCGAGGTAGGCAGCGATACCTGCTTCCCGCGCTATCGCGCCGTCTCCGCGTTGCCCAAATGAGGTCAAGAGCACCAGGGGAACTGCAGCAATGTCTGGGTCAGACTTGATGGTGCGCGCCAGCTCAAAGCCGTCCATTCCCGGCATCATCAAATCGAGAATCGCCAAATCGTAAGCCGCACCTTGGGCCGCGGCGGCGCGCAACAACTCTAGCGCGCGCACTCCTGAATCAGCCTCTTCGTGAGTCATTCCCCAGGAATCCAGCTGGTGTGACAGAATCTTGCGGTTCGTGGCGTTATCATCAACGATCAGCGCGCGCAACTTGTCGAGGCTTTCGCAATGGGGCAGGGACTGCGTTCCGGCGGCGAGCTGTTTTTCGAATGTGACTGTGAACCAAAATGTAGAACCTTGTCCCGGCGCGCTGGTGATACCAATTTCACCACCCATCAGTTCGACCAGTTGTTTCGAGATCGACAGGCCCAGACCCGTGCCGCCATACTTGCGCGTCGTTGAGCCGTCGGCCTGAATGAATGGTTGGAATAGTTTCGTCTGTGCGGCTTCATCAATGCCAATGCCTGTATCGCTTACCGCAAAGCGGATGGTAACGCCAGTTTCATCTTCGCTCGCCTTCTCAGCGCGTACAATAACTTCACCCTGCTCGGTGAACTTCAACGCATTACCCACCAGATTAGTGAGCACCTGGCGCAATCGGCCCGGGTCGCCACGTAATGCGGTGGGGACGTCGGAGTTAATTAGCGAGGCAAACTCAAGCTGCTTACCGCGCGCGCGCTCCGCCAGGACCTCCACCGTCCCTTCGACTGCACTGCGGAGATCAAAGTCGACTCTTTCAAATTCCAGCTTGCCAGCCTCAATCTTCGAGAAATCAAGAATGTCATTGATGATAGTTAGAAGTGCGTCTCCGCTTTGACGAATCGTATCGGCAAAGTCGCGCTGGTCTGCGCTGAGTTCAGTATCGAGCAAGAGACCGGTCATGCCGACTACGCCGTTCATAGGCGTGCGAATCTCGTGGCTCATGTTGGCCAGAAATTCTGATTTAGAGCAGTTGGCTGCCTGCGCCGCTTCTTTTAGCGCCGCTTCGATTTTCAACTGGCGCCGGATGAACTCTGTCTGCCCTCGCACGCGACGTCTCAAGACCACCACCCAGGCCAGACCGGTGAGGAGGACAAGAGCCATCGCAGCCACCAGCCCAAGAACGAGTTTGACAGTCCACCACGAAGGGCTGGTGAGCACGACGATATCTTTAGGCGTGCGGAGGAGAATCCGGAAGGACTCAATAGTAATGTGACTAGACTCATTCAGCCGGGATTTGTCTGTTTGAATCAGGCAAACACCCGTTAACTGAACCACGCTCCCGATTTGCAGAGTAGCGAGTTCGTCGTTGCCCTGGGTATTTTCCAAAAAGGCCTTGAAGGTGTATTTTCCCGCTTGCAATGTTAGTGCTTGTCCGGTCGAGCTCACCTTTCTATCCAGCAGGTAGGCTTCGATACTGACCAGTTGCGAGTGGTAATTGCCACTTATTGCTTCTTCTGCCGTGATCAGGGCCGGGTCTGGTGGCGCCCCGGAACTAAGCTTTTGCAAGGTGGCGCCACGCAAAACAGCCGTAACGTCCCCTCGCTCGGGGAATCCAAAAACATCCACACGATCACCGGGCTCAAGTTGGGTTTGTTCTTCTGTCTGTATGCTAAGACCGCTGCTGGCATCAGTGATAAAGATGGAACCTCCAGGCCGCTGGAGTGTCACAATGCCCTGGACTCTGACACGGTGGTCTAGTGTGTTCGCCAGAGTAAACTCCATCAATGAGGCAATGGGTCGGACAGGCAGAGAGAGAGCATTGGCTGGAGGAGGCTCCTCGACGGAGATATAGTCCAATCCTGGCACAAAGAGTTGAATGCCTAACAGTTGTCTCTTTTGATTGAAGACCGAACCACAGGCGCCACGAATTCTTACCCTGGCGTCGATGAGTTGAGTAGGAAGCGGCCGGTTTGCGTAACTCGGGATTTGAATTCTAAACCTGTGAGAGCCCGAAGCTATGTCAAGAAAAGCTCGCTGCTTTTCAAGATCATAGCTGGCGGACTGCACGATGCCAACGGCTTCAACCCAATTGCTATCTTGCTGACCGGAGAACAGTTCATCGAGCGGCAGATGCATTGGTACCGGTAGTGCAGTCTTCCCCAAAATGCGGAAGTGGACCTTCTCCACCACCGGAGCGAAGTCGCCTGGACCACTCTGTCCGTCTATCTCAACCATCTGGCCCACCTCTAGCCGAACCTCCTCTTCAACGCTGCTTGTATTGATGAAGATACCTGCGGTCGAGTCCTGGAAAAATCCATATTTAAGAAAGGGGTCGTGGTAAGTTACAACGGCGCGCAGGTGAACCGGATAATTGCGTTTAGCTTCACCAGGAGCAAGCTGATGAACTTGTCCCACTTTGGTAAGGAGGGGAAGGCTTCCCGACTCTGGAGAAGCATGCGACAGATCATTGTCAGTGCCCCCGAGCTGCTTGATGATCACGTCCTCGAAAACCATCCTTGAATCTTTCAGGGAGGGAAACCCCACCACGTCCAGCCTGCTCCCCGGCCGCACGGAAAGCATTAGCAGCGTTTTGATCTGAAACTCACCGGTCTCATCGTGGATGAACAAATCACCGTTCGGTTGTTGCCTGACGACACCCTGCGCCCGCAGGCGGTGGCCGGAGGGTGTCTGCTGAGCAATCTGTATTACCTTCTCGATAGATTGCACCGGAATGGAAAAAGGATCATCCGGGCTTGCCTCCTTAACCGATATGTTGTCTAACCGGGAAGCCAATATCTGCAGACGGATGGCTACTCCCCTCGTGTTAATGATGGTGTGTGAAACGCCCCGAACTCTCACCTTGGCGTCGACAAACGAACTAACACCCTGTGAGCGATTGGCAACGCAGACCTGGAACTTGCCGGCTTCACTCGCAATCTCAAGAAAGCCCTGCCCCTCACTGGCCAGAGTTGCGGATCGCACAAAGCCCTCCGCTTCAACCCAAAGGTAAGAGTATTTTCCAGAAGCCAGATCGTTGACCGATACCTTTTGCGCGTCTGGCATTTTCATCAGAGCGAGGCCTGTTAGGCTCGAGCTGTTAATGATGCTGGAGGCGTCTTCACGTCCGGTGAGTCCCTCTATTTCAACTTCCTGCCCAGGTTCGACTGAGATCGAGGTTTGGGACGCATCAACAAGGATTGCAGTTCCGTTGTCCTGAATGACCAATCTCTTCGAAACGAGATCGTAGTATGTGCAGATACCACGTAGGTGGACCGGATAAGCGCGTTCGGCGTCTTCAGGAGAGAGGTCGCGAACTTGCTTTACAGTGGTGAGAACCGAGAGATTCTCTTTCTGTGAACGGGTTTGACAGCCTGGGGTGAACATTGCTACGCCAGCCAGCAGCAGTACCCATAACTGCGAGCCCAGCCAAAATGTCTTTGAGAGCTTCTCTTTGTAGGGGCGAGTATTCATGAATTTTTTCCGCCTGGGATGTGCCACACCCGACGCCTTTAAAGCTGCGGATGGCCTAAGATCCCGGGTCGCAAGATCTGCGGTTCAAAGCTTGGTGAGGCAGAAGGCTCGGGCAGAGAGGGACGTTCACCGGGCAGAACGCCATGCTCGTAAATTGTTTTGTCGGCAACCTTAAGCGCTTTGCACGCCTCATGGGACTCAATCGCACGCTCCATGCCAAGATTCGGAGGTCAAGAATTTTCCAATGACGGGGGGATTTCACACCGCCTGCCGACTGGCTGGAATTGAAGGACTGATATGGAAGGATCTGAGGGCTACGTTTGGAACTCGCTTGGCCGAGATAAGGTGCGACGCCTTCACAATCGCCCAACTTTTAGGGCACTCAGATATTCGTGTGAGGATGCGTTACGTGAGGACAGTTGAGGAGAGCAAACGTGCGGCTGCTGACCGTGCAATTGAATTCCAGACGAATGTCGACGTAATGGCCACTTGGCCAAAACAGCCACCGTTGCCGGCTGTAAATGGTTGAAACTAATTGGTGGAGCAGAGGAGGGTCGAACTCCTGGCCTCCGCATTGCGAATGAGGTTCTGCTCTTTTTATTAACTGACTGAAATAACGGAGGTTGCAGCCAAGACGATTTTTCGAGGATTCTATATAGAGCTAATGCTACCCGCGGCTTTGTCTGCAGCTACGTCACAACCGCGTCACAAGCGAGAATCAATAAACCAAGGTAAATCGAACCACGGATTTAAGGCTTACAATGGCGTATTGCTGAGTCTTTAAGATTCTCTTTTGTTTCCATTCTCCTATAAAGTCAACGTGCTTTGAGCGAGCAGATTGCATCAGTTTTTACGGCACAGTTCCCTTGGCACCCGCGGTCCAGTTCACGATGACGTTAATCTGCTGACGCTCCGGTGCTTCCGGCAACGAAGATACGAGGAAGCGTTTGCCGTCGTGCGTTACCGTGTAATATCCGTTGCCGGGAAAGCTCTGATCGTTCGAGAAGACACGAATCTCGAAAAGCGGTCGGGTCTCTCCGACTTTAAATGTCGGGCCATCCCCGTTCACTTCAACCGCTATTAATTTTCGGTCCGGGGCGTAGTAATAAAGCTCCCGCCCATCAGCGCGCCACTGCGGTTGTGACCCGCCACCGATTGAGATCGCCAACTTGCTGCCGATACGTGGAAAGCTCTCAACGTAAACCTCAAACTGTCCCGTCTCGTTTGATATGTACGCTATCCATCGCCCGTTCGGGGAGAAGCGAGCCTGAGCTTCAATAAAATTGGTTTGCAACAGACTCGTCGATTTTTTGTCACCCGATAAAGAAAGCAAGTACAGATCAACGTTCGTTTTCGGGTTGAGTTGAGCGTAGATGATGAATTGCCCATCAGGCGACGACTGAGGCATGTACTTCAACTCTGGGGAAGAAACCAGCAGCTCCTCCAGCGATGCTCCGTTCGAAGGCTTTTGATAAATGCTCGTCGCCGCGTTGCGCACTGAGAGGAAGGTGACGCGATCGCCGGAAGGCGACCATGAAGGGCAGCAGTCGCCGGCCGGATCGGTAGTCAGCCGTATCTGAGTGCCGCGCTCAAGATCTATCAACCAGATATCAGGGGCTGTCGCGGTTTGTGGGTCCGCTCGGGTGACCGCAACCTTCTTCTCATCGGGTGATATGGCAGGTGCATTGTAGCCACCCACCGATGTTAGAGCACCGAGTTGTTTGCCTGTCCTGTCAAACCAGATAAGTTGGTTGTTATTGATGTCGCCAGGACGAAGGGCGAGTACACCATTTTCGGACACAGAGAACATGGCGCGACCGGTGACAGGGTTGTGCACGGTTTGTTCCGCGACAGGAAACGCGTCGCCTTTGAGTTCGAGCTTTTCGAGATCAAAACCTTGCGCCATAAGCGTGTTCTCACGGACGAAGAGCACGTAGCCGGCCGCATATGCCATGCTCGAATGCGCTTGGAGCAGCCGCGTGGTCTCCTTCGAGTCAAGTGTACCGACGTAAATGGCACTGTTCTCCGGCTGCGCGTTCCTCGCTAGAAAGAGGAAGTGCCGACCGTCTGGCAAAAAGTACGGCCAGATGTGTTCGATCTCATTGCGGGTTGAGTCGACCGTTGTGAGTTGGATCGGCGTTCCGCCAGCGGCCGAGACACGATAAAGGCCGCTCGACACTCCCCGGGAGAAAATAATTGTCCCATCGCGGCTCCAAGCACCGCTGTAATTCGAGGGCACGTCACAGATTGTCTGCGCGGATCCTCCCGAAACCTCAATCCGTTTGAGCTTGCCATTCGCGAAAAACCCTACTGATCGACTGTCAGGCGACCAGAATGGCTGAGCTGCTCCATCAGTGCTCACTAGCGGCTTTGCTTCGAAAGACCCTAGCGCACGGATCCACAGAAGCTCTTTGCCGTCGCCGGTGTTGAGCCGAAAGACCACGTAGCGGCCGTCCGGTGAAATCGTAGGAGGACCGAATATGAGCGCCTTCTCGGGCATCGTAATGGCGAAACGCATGGCCTCGATCGGCCCCGCGTCGGTCCGGTCACGTCGTAAGTATGTCCAGGCAATCGCGATTCCAGCTATCAGAAGCGCGACTGAGAACAGCGCCCACGGCAACCACTGGCGCATTCGGAAACCGTTGGGGACAAATGACCGACCGGACGTCGTCTCGTTTGTGACAGCAGCAGAGCCTGAGAGTGCGTCCAGCGCAAAGGCGACGTCCCGGGCCGAATGAAAACGTGCTTCAGGATTCTTCTCCAAACAGTGATTCACCAACCGCTCCAATGCTGGAGAAATAGTCTTGTTCGTATCTGATAGCTCAGGCGGATCTTCCTTCAAAACCGCGCTCATTGTTTCCGCTGCTGACTCGCCATGAAAAGCACGCCGCCCCGAAAGTATCTCGTAGAGAATCGCGCCAAAGGAAAATATGTCAGAACGTTGATCAACTGTGCGACCTTTCAATTGTTCGGGCGACATGTAACCGACTGTTCCCATCACAACACCCGGATCTGTATCGACTCGCCGAGTGGGAACGTCTGTTTGGACCTGGTTCCCATCTGGTTGTATGAGCTTCGCCAACCCAAAATCGAGAATTTTCACTCGTCCGTCGTTAGTGATGAAGATGTTGTCGGGTTTGAGGTCGCGGTGAATGATTCCTTTCTCATGCGCTGCAGCCAGACCATTTGCAATCTGTAGGGCGTAATCAATAGCGCGACGTTGGCCAAGCGCCGTGCCACTAATGCGCTTGCGCAATGTTTCGCCTTCTAAGAGTTCAGACACCACGTAAGTTGTCCCATCATGAGTGCCGATGTCGTGAACGATGAGTATGTTTGGATGGTTGAGCGCGCTCGCAGCACAGGCTTCCTGTTCGAACCTGCGTAAGCGGTCGGGATCGGTGGAAACTGTCGTCGGCAGAACCTTCACGGCTACGTCGCGACCTAATTGAGTATCGCGACCCAGGTACACTTCTCCCATGCCGCCTGCTCCAAGCTTCGAGCGGATTTCGTAACGACCGAGTTTTGCGCCGGCTTCAAGCGCCACTTCGCTACCTGAAGTTATTAATCAAAATCACGTTGCTCGTCTGCGTGCCGCACGAGAGCGGGAGTTGTGCCCAGCACATTGCTTGGTCCAAGTTTGGGCCTGACAGCTTTTCGAGTTCTTTGATCGCGCTCCAGTGCCTC
>Ga0207689_10003748_pt1 | contig 13857 bp, 8 predicted proteins | sample KBSMisM52_FD_184312 | JGI IMG/M metagenome (GOLD analysis project Ga0207689, IMG submission 184312) | Miscanthus rhizosphere microbial communities from Kellogg Biological Station, Michigan, USA - KBS Miscanthus M5-2 (SPAdes) (version 2) | ecosystem: Host-associated > Plants > Roots > Rhizosphere... | reverse complement strand
TAATTCTCACAGTCGAACGTAAACGAGGGCTGGCCGCCATAACTGTGTCTTCCGACGGTAACGTTGATTGAGGTGGCTTCGCCGATTCATTCAGTCGCGATGTTGGCGTCGGATTCGTGGTAGGTCCAGCAGTTGGTTTGATCGTTGACTCCGGTTTACTGGTTTCCGTTTGCACAGTTTCTGCCGGCTTTTCTGACGCTTGGGTTGTGGCTGGAAGCCTTGGTGTGGTGTCAGCGTTTGGCGCGGGACGTGGAGCGTCGTTAGTCGAAGGTGTGCTCTGCGCCTCACCGGTTGTCAGCTGTGATGAACCGATCTTGTCATCCAGTCCGTTAAGTGACCCGTTAACTTTTTTATAGAGTCTCTCAATTGCTGACCGCCGAGTTGGATCACGTAAACCAGAATTGTAGCTCTTGATGTAGTTGTCTAACGCTTCATTGTTGCTTCCGGTTTGTTCGTAAGCAACTCCAAGGTGCCACATGGTATTGCGCCAGGCCGGTGTGCCAAAGGGCAGAATCGTAGTCGCCTTTTTCAAATGTTCGATTGCTTCCGGATACTTGTCCTGGTTGAAGAGAATCCAGCCGGTCAGATCTTCAATGCGACCACGCATTATGTTGTTGAGCGCACTTCGTGGCGCTTCTTCCATGTCAGGAACAGTTCCGGCTGCAAGAGCATTCGCCCGAAGATCCCGCAGCTCTTCCGCCTGCACTGCCGTAGTCACTACCGAAACATTCAAAGCTGCGTCTAAGTCTTTTTTGGCGTCTTCGACAAGCGCGAGAGCAGTCGGAAGGGCAACAGTCTTTCGTAGTAGTCGACTGGCAGCATAAAGCTGACGGTAAGTCTTCATGCTGTCGTTACCAGATCCAAAGTCGCGCGCCGCCTTAGCTGCCACGGTCTCATCCAATTTGCCGCCTTCGTCGACTGTTAGCGAGCTATCGAGCGCGAGCAAGTCTCTCAACACCTTGGCGTTCGCCGGGGAGTCCGCAGCTGTTGGCTGATAAATGCTGGCTTTACGTTCCAGGGTTAACAAATCCAGAAACGATGAATTGCTCGTTAAGATGTGGCCCGCCAGGTAAGTTTCAATCTGCCCATTTTTAAACGAGAACGACTCTCGAAGAATGTCCGCCGCTTCATCGTAAAAGCCCATCGCGGTAACAACATTCGCGAGTTCGTAATTGAGCGTGGGGAACTTGCCGTACTGTCGAGCGAACCGCATCGCTCGCTCTGCACCAACCGGGCGTTTCAAACCGATCAGCGATCTTACGAGAGCGATTTGCGACCACGTGTATCTCGGTTCAAGCGAGATTGCTTTCCGAGCGAAATCAAAAGCCTTTTCATACTGCTCGTGCGCCGCATACCAGTAGGCCATGCCGCTTACCAATGAAAGGTTGCGTGGTTCAGTCGCAAGAGCTGCATCAAGCGCGGCGTTCGCTTCGTCTTTACGACCAAGTTCGAACAGACAAATCACCGTGCCCGTAGTTGCCGCAAGATCCTTCGAATCGGCTTTCAACAGCTCATTGTAGAGAGCCAGCGCTTCTTCTGCCTTACCGTTAGCGCGAGTTAAGTCAGCCAGGCTACGGAGCGATGCTTTGGAAGCTGGATCGAGTTCTACAGTTCGCTTGTATTCGGCCGCAGCTTCGTCGAGTTGAAGATTGATGTGGCGGCTAAGAGCCAGCACACGATGCGCTTCGGCCATGTCCGGTGCAAGTTTGACTGCGAGCTCCGCGATTCGTGCAGCTTCGTCTCCGCGCTCAATTCCCACGTAAAAACCGGCGACGTTCAGTAGACGTTTCGGATCGTTACCGAATTTTGTTTCGATATTGGTAGCGGCCTTGAGCGCCGCATCAGCCTGACCACGCAGGTAGAGATTTGAAGGTATTTGTGAGATTACACCGAAAAACAGTTGGTCCGAGATGGCCACATCTGCTTCTTCGATGGCACTCAAGAGTTGTTTCACTCCGGCGTCAATGTCCCCAGCTTTGAGGTACTGATCACCAAGCCCGGCGTGGGTGCTAATTAGCAATTCCGTGGCGCGTGGTCGTGCTTTTGAGTCAGGGTGAGTCTCAAGAAAACTCTTCAGCTTTGCTGCTCGTTTCGGGAGTGGCAACGTCAGGGTCAGCTCGACCTCTTCAGCTTCAGCTTCGTCATCGACAGGTGGCGGCGCCGGCGTAACAAGCTTGGCAGAACTCGAGCTGTTCTTCGGCGGCTTTGCAGCGTCACGCACAGGTGCTTTGGCTGTTCGTTTTTCAGTTTCTTTTGTCTTGGGAGCAGTCGATTCCGAAGCGCTCTCAGTCGTAGGTTTTGGTGTGCTCTCAGCCGTAGCGGGTTGCGAAGTGTCGGTCGGAATCGGCTGCGGAGTGTTCTCAGTCGGAGTGCGCTGGGAAGTAGTCTCAATCTTAGTGGGTTGCGGTTCGGTTGCTGCGGGGGTCGTCGTTTCTGTTTCTGACGGCTTTGTTTCCTTCACCACTCTCGGGCGAGTCACCGGTGGATCGCTAGACTGTTCCGTGGCAGTTGGGACTTCGGCAACCTTGGCTGCATCAGCCGTTCCTACAGGCTTATCTAAATCGCGAACTGCTAGACCATGTTTCTCAGCTAACGCGCTCACGAATACAAGCACACCTTCATCAATTGCTTCTGAAAAGCGTCCGGCACTGAGCGGTGTTCGCATGCGTTGCGACATCTCTCCCAAAACACCCTCGGGGAGGTCAGCTTGCGCCAACCTGCTAAACTGCGTGAACGACGTCTTTGATCCTACCGAGATAACAAGCAAGAGAGTCTTGGTGCTGCTAGTTTTCGATCCGATGTTCCATGACGCAGCCAGTTCTTGTGAGAACTTGAATATGTCTTGACCGCCCGTTGTGTCTACAGTTACCACGTAGAATGCAACTTTAGTTTTAGCCTTAAGATTCGCAAGCAGACTTTCAAGCCGGCCCTTACTTTGTGGGTCGACCACACCTGCGAAATCGTTTATTTGACCGGTTGGTGATGGAAGCTGATTATTCGTCTGTCCCTTGAGCGGATCGCCGCTCAACAGGAACAGCACGAAAACGATCAAGACAGGCAATGTAGATCGCAAAGCTCGATAGGCGGTTCTCATTAACATTGGTTTTGCTAAATGCGTTTCGGGTGAAAAATGCATTGTCGGGTATTGTGGGGGGACGATTCGGCGTCATGATACCATCGCACCTGATTGACGGCGAGTAGGTATCATTGATTGCCGTGTTCCATTCAGGGCCCACCAGTGACTTAAAACACTAGATTATGAGGCGTGGCAATTCCAAACCCGGAGAACCTTTGTGAGTGAACTGGACGAAGCGTGGGCGCTGGCACTTGCAGAGGCAGAGCAACGTGCACGCTCGGCCGGGCGTGGCGAGCTTGCTGAGTATTTGTCACTTCGTAACTCAAACGACCTCTTACGGAAAGCTGGTATCGATTGGTTGTTGTCGACTTTTACGCTTCTTGCCGGAGAAGCTAATCGCGTTGGCGCGAGTCTTCAAATAGCTAATCAGGATCTACACCGCTTCAAGACCGGAAACTCAACCATGGTGGGTACCCTCCTCACTCTATCGAATGGCGTCCGACAGCTGTTTGTTGAAGCTGGCTGGCCGAGAACCCCACGTGATGGTTTTGTTCGAGGCGGCGGGCTGGCCAGCGCAAAGTTACGTCACCTCGGTATCACGTCCGCAAATGAAGAGTTGGTGCTGGCGAGGAGCGGCACCGGATCACCGAGTTGGTTTACCTCAAACGAAAACGTTGTGCGCTCTGTTCTTCATGAAGCTGACATCCGCCGCCACATTGGAATTCTCCTGGATGTCCGTCGTTCGAGGCGACATTGATGGGGGCTCAATCCCACCCACGGCAGTGGGTGGATGGTTCAAGTCCTACCTACAAACCGCCACTCCTCGAATCTGACGCTCCGCACGGAGAATGATCCTGGATCCTCGAAGACTCGCTGTAACTCCGCGCGAAGCGTCGAGGCTTTTGAGAGATTGCTTTAATAGGTTGGACTTGAACGATCCACCGACTGCCGACGGTAGCATTGGCCAGATACCTTTTCCGTAACCCATGCACCTTTTCGCACCCCTCCCCTCAACTTCGTAAAAACAATCTTTGTTTTCTTGGCATTCTTCATGATCTCGGAACCGCTGTCGAACGGGCACGGCACTTGCCAAAACGTTTGTCAGCGAACGATCGCTGGTGGAATCCCCAGAGCGACGTGACGACTCGGGCGTAACGCCCGGATTGAAATCGTGAGGAGATCAAAGATGACGAACCGACACACACTGAAGTTTTCAATTTTTGCTGGAGCCTTATTAGCTCTCTGTTTGCCAGTTGTAGCGGCAGCTCAATGGGGAGGCTACCCAGACAATCGTTACCCGAACAATCGCAATGGCGGATATGGAGGCTCTGACGATCGTTATTTAAAAGACTCAGTTCAGCGACTGGATCGTTTGACCAAAGATTTTGAGAACGACATGGATCGTGCTCTCGACCACAGCCGGGTAGATGGCACGCGACGCGAAGACGAAATCAATTCGAGTGTTCACGATTTTCGTCGTGCGGTTGGCAATTTGAAATCGCGCGTTGGTAATGGTCGCGACTTGAATCGAAGTGTCAATGAAGCCGATCGCGTCCTGCAAATGGCAGAGCAAATCGATCGAGTTGGTGCTCGCCGATTAGATCAGCGCACAGCATCAGAGTGGTCGCAGATACAGAACGAATTGAGAAACATCAGCGACATTTACGGTCTCAGTTATCGTGGACGCAACAGCAACGACGATTACAACCGAGGCCGCAACGGCAATAACAGAAACAATCGTAACGACGATTGGTGGAGACGAATCCCATTCCCTCGGTAACCTTACCCGCTTTAAACCCGCCAGTGATCTACCTTTTCGAAAGCCTCGACCCGCTTCATCGGTCGGGGCTTTTGTCTGCTGTCCGATATACTTCAGCTTGTCGTTGTCGCAAGGAATTCAGCGCAGAGTTAGTCAGTACCACGACGCGGTAGCGTGTGGCTTTGGCGTTAAAAGTCCAAGTAACCCTCAGCCACACGCTACCGCGTCGTGGTACTGACTAATTCTGCGGCTGAGTTGTTTTCAGGGTAGCGACAAGCTGAAGCATATCGGACATAATCGCGTGCATGCCCGGTACCCTTTATGTTGTGGCAACTCCCATCGGCAATCTCGCAGACATTACCCAGCGCGCGATTCAAATTCTCAAAGACGTCGAGCTAATTGCCTGCGAAGACACGCGTCACACGCGCAAGCTTCTTCAGCATTTCGGCATCAACACAAAGACCACCAGTTATCACGAACACAACGAGAATCAGCGCGGCGATGAACTACTTGACCTCTTGAAACAGGGAAGCGACATCGCAGTTGTTTCTGACGCCGGTACTCCTGCGATAAGTGACCCTGGTTTCAGACTTGTTCGCTCGGCAATTGAAAATGAGATCGCAGTTGTACCAGTCCCTGGTCCCAGCGCACTTATCACGGCCCTGGTGGCAGCCGGACTCCCCACCGATGAATTTTTCTTTGCTGGTTTCCTTCCCGCGCGTGCGAGTGCTCGGCAAACACGCTTGCGCGAGCTGGCCTCTGTTCCCGGGACGTTAATCTTTTACGAGGCCCCTCATCGTCTCGCTGCCACATTGAAAGACGCTTACGAAACGCTTGGTGAGCGCGAGGCTGTTGTGGCTCGTGAGCTAACAAAACTGCATGAAGAAGTGCGACGTGGTCGACTGAGCGATCTGGTCGAACATTATTCGCAGGTAGAACCTCGCGGTGAGATCGTCCTGCTTATTGATCGTAACTCCATCGAAACTGGCGAGGCGGAATCAAACAGCGAAAGAAGCGTTGGGGAACTTGTCGCACAGTTTGAGGCGGAGGGAATTGATCACCGAGCTGCTTTAAAGAAAGCGGCGCGTGAGTTGAAACTCTCACGCGCCGAAGCCTACCGAAAACTGCAGACTGAACGAGGACGCTCTTAACTTCCAGTCAACTGGGCTGGAAGTGGTTTGTCGACCTTCACACGGGTCGCACGGTTAGCAACTTCCCACAACGTCATGTAAACCGTTCGGGTGATCTTCTCCATCTTCTGGTAATCGATCTTGTCGGGTGAATCGCCGGCTTGGTGGTAGTCTTCGTGCTCGCCGTCAAAGAAGAAAATGATGGGGATACCTTTGCGCGCGTAGTTGAAGTGGTCACTGCGGTAGAAGAAGCGATGTGGATCCGCCGGATCGTCATAGCGGGTATCGTAGGAGATGTTTAGATACGATTTATTTACCGACTGAACAAGTTCACCAAGTTCCGTACTCATCATTGTGGAGCCAATCAGGTAAACGGCGTCTGGCCCCGTCAAGTCTTTATTTTTCGGATTGGTGTCACCTTCCTTCTTGCTTCGCCCGATCATGTCGATGTTGAGTTGGGCCACAACGTGATCCAGCGGAATCGTGGGGTATTCGGTGAAGTAACGCGAGCCCCACAACCCTTTCTCTTCGCCACAATGCCAGACAAAAATCGTGGATCGTTTCGGGCGCGTTGGAGCTTTTGCCAGGGCTTCAGCCATGCTCAGAATCGCAGTCGTTCCCGATCCGTCGTCGTCAGCTCCGTTGCAGATTGAATCGGCTGCACCAGGTGCGCAAATACCAACGTGATCGTAGTGCGCGCCAACAGCAACGTATTCGTCTTTGAGAATCGGATCGCTTCCTTCCCAGATAGCAACAACATTTTGAGTCGGTATGATCTCTGATTTCGCCGAAATGCTTAAGCTGATCGTCTTCGAAGCATTAAGCATGAATGGTGCCGGCAAGCTTGGGCCATAGGAAGCATTGAAAACTGCGGTAGCTGTTGATTTTTCACCGAAGAAAATTGAGTTTGCAACTTCCGGTGAAACAACAATCGAAGGCAATGGCGTGCCGGTTTGCGGTTGAAACTTAGCCACTACAGTTCTGCCTCGTTCCATCAGTGCCTGACGGAATCTTTCCCAGTTTGCAAGATACTGGTAGTCGGGAATGTAGATGATTCCAACCGCCCCGACCTTACGAGCGTAGTCGGTTGGATTCATAGAGTCTTCGCCTTGTTTGCCGAGGTCTGCCCGGGTAACGCCACGCAGAGGACTGTTCGGATTGCCGAAGATAACTGCGACCTTGCCCGCAGCATCGAGACCTTTGTACGCATCGATCTCCTTCGTCTTAACGAACCAACCGTTTCCCGCGAATACCAACTGGCCACTGATGTTTCCCGAGCCACCAACAGGGAGGTAATCGGTGCCGGCTGTTAAGACACGTCCATTAAGTTCGACTCGAGTTTGGGCGCCGTCGATACGATCGCGACGAAGGTCGATTCGTTGAAAGTAACTGCCGTTATCACCAGCAGGCTTGAATCCCCAACGAGTCAAATTCATCGCAATGAATTTTGCGGTTGTGTCCAGGCCACGAGAAGGTGTGTCGCGACCTTCCATTTCATCCGAAGCGATGAACGTTAGGTAGTCCCTCATCTGTGTGGCTGAAATAGTGTCGACGCCGCGTTGGGCGGTTGGTGAAACAGCAGCGGCTTTTTTAGATTTGTCAGCCTTTTGAGCGTAACTGACCGGGAAAGCAACGACGAGCATGCTCGTCAAAAGTAATGCGGTAATTAATCTGCGCATGAGTTCTCCAGAAGAAAGTTCAGATTTGATGTCGAATTGGGTACTGCGATTAGAGCTTAGAGCTTACTGCTTTGTACTTTGTCGCCTGACTCCAGCTCGCAAATTAGATGCAAGGTACTCGATATCAGAGGACAAAGTACAAAGCACAAATGCGAAGTTCAGTTTCTATGCATGCTGCACGGCCTGAACCAGCTTCGTCAGGGTTTCTTTCGCATCTCCATAAAGCATGCCCGTTACCGGCTTAAAAAACAAAGGGTTCTCAAGACCTGAGAAGCCTTTGCCCTGACCACGTTTCAAAACTATTACCGACTTCGATCTATCGACGTCAAGAATCGGCATTCCCGCAATTGGACTGCTCGGATTTTCGCGTGCGTCGGGATTGACCACATCATTTGCACCGACAACAACGGAAACATCGGTGGTGGAAAACTCGGGATTGATCTGTTCAAGTTCATAGAGCGCGGAGTACGGAACATTCGCTTCCGCTAGTAGCACGTTCATGTGACCGGGCATGCGTCCGGCGACTGGATGGATTCCGTATTTCACTGTGACGCCACGCTTCTCGAGCACATCCGCTAACTCGCGCACAGCGTGTTGCGCTTGAGCTGTGGCAAGTCCGTAACCCGGAACGAAGACTACTTTATTTGCGTAGGCGAGCTGGGTCGCGACGTCCTCCAGACTGACCTCGCGCATCGATCCTGTTTGTTCACTGCCACCGGACGCTGCAGTTGCCGCACTTCCAAACGCGCCAAACAACACGTTAGTCATCGAACGGTTCATTGCACGACACATCAGGACCGAAAGAATGAATCCCGAAAAACCGTCGAGCGTGCCGGCGATGATCAGGACTTTGTTGTTTAGAACAAATCCCGTCGCGGCCGAAGCGAGTCCCGCGTAGGAATTCAATAACGACATCACTACCGGCATGTCTGCCGAGCCGATTGGCATCACTAGCAACAGCCCGAAAACAAAGGCCAAACCCACCATCGTAAAGAACAACGGCATCGAGCCCGGAACGACAATCAGATAAATGAAGATCCCGATAGTGGTTGTGAGCAAGGCCATGTTGAAAACGTTCTGGCCTTTGTACGTCATTGGTGTGCCGCGAACCATGCCTTGCAGTTTTGCGAAAGCGAGTAAGCTGCCTGTGGTGGTGAGAGCGCCGAGCATGACTTCGAATCCAAGCGCGCCCATTGTGATTCGCTCGAGGTGGCCACCGCTTCTATAGAATTCAGAGATGCCGACGAGTGCTGCGGCAAAAGCGCCGAATGCGTGCGACAGCGCAGTCCGTTGCGGCATCGCCGTCATTGGCACCCAAAACCCCATCGCCAGTCCGACAACTGAACCAACAACCAAACCTGTGATGATCCACGTGTAGGTAATGATCTCGTGGTGCATCAACGTGCCGACGATGGCCATCAACATGCCAAACTCGGCGAGATGCATACCGCGTTTGGCGGTTTCGGGATGGCTCAATCCCTTCAATCCAAGAATGAAGAGGATTGAAGCAAGCAGGTAGCTGAGTTCTATGAAGTAGGTTTGCACTGTCTAGCGGTTTCTCAACGTGGTGGAAACAAAAAAATCATTGCTCATATATCATTTTCCATTTCTCATTTATCATTTGGTTTTGCGGCGCTCGGACTGCGATGAGATCCGAAAGTGATGACTCGTAAAAATAGTTGCCATGGTATTCGTCCCGTTGGTCGCTATTGGAAAAAAATGACAAATGAGAAATGGAAAATGAGATATGACCAATGATTCTTCCTACTCCCAAGTCACTTCTTAAGTTCCTTCTTTTTAAACATCCGCAGCATTCGATCAGTAATAACGAATCCACCAACTACGTTTGTGGTAGAGCAGACGACGGCGACAAAACCCAGGATTGTGCTGACCGTGTTGTAGTGAGCACCGGCAGTTACGATTGAACCGACCAAAGAGATGCCGGAAATGGCATTTGTCGCTGACATCAATGGAGTGTGCAGCAACGGTGGCACGCGCGAGATAACCTGGTAGCCAAGAAACGCAGCCAGCGCGAAAACGTAAAGTGCGGAGATCAGAGTTTCTGAAGACATTTACTTCGCTCCGTTAAATCGTCGTTTCATTTCGTCGAAAGAAGAACTCAGTTATTGCTTGAAAGAAGTGCTGCAACTCGCTTGTTCACAACTTCACCCTGATGCGTTACGCATGACGGGCCAACTACATCGTCGTTCATATCGATCGTCAACTGCCCGTCCTTGATCATTGGCGTCAAAAACGCGGTGATGTTACGGGAGTACAGTTGGCTTGCGTGAACTGGAACGGTGGCGGCGAGATTTGTTGGCGCAATGATCGTCACGCCGTTGCGTTCAACTGTTTCGTCCGCTTTTGTCAGCGCACAGTTTCCGCCAGTTGCTCCAGCGAGATCGATAACCATCGCACCACGCTTCATCCCGTTAACGGCTTCTTCAGTGATGAGCAATGGGGCGCGACGCCCGGGGACTTGTGCGGTTGTGATGATGATGTCGGCGGTCTTCGCATGTTCAGCAATCAATGCGCGACCCCGGTCCATTGCTTCGTCTGACAACTCGACCGCGTAACCACCTGCGTCCTCTGTTTTGATTCCGCCTAAGTCAACTTCGAGGAAAGTAGCGCCCAGAGATTTGACTTGTTCACCAGCTGCTGCACGGACGTCATAACCTTCAACGACTGCACCTAGTCTTCGCGCAGTTGCAATTGCCTGAAGACCTGCCACACCGGCGCCCAACACAAGCACACGAGCAGGTGGCACAGTCCCAGCTGCTGTCATCAGCAAGGGAAACATTCGTGGGATTCGTTCGGCGCCGATGATGACTGCCTTGTAACCGGCAACGGTGGCCATCGACGACAATGCATCCATTGATTGTGCACGAGTGATACGCGGGATAAGTTCAACTGAAAACGTAGTTAGCGAATTACTCAACGCAGGTTTGAGGGCCGCGGGCTCATCGAGTGGCCGCAGAAATCCGATCACGACCGCGCCAGGTCTCAATAATCCGAAGTCGTCTGCGCTTGGTCTGTTGACTACCGGCAGGACATCTGCGGAAGCGAGCAACGCCGTTCTATCAGCAGATACTTCAGCTCCAGCTTCGCGGTATTCCTCGTCAGTGCGTGCCGCTCCTAGTCCGGCGCCACTTTCAACCTGAACCGTCGCTTTGAGCGCGATTAGCTTTTTCACGAGCTCGGGCATCAACGCCACGCGTGCTTCACCTGCTTGTGTCTCACGCAAGACAACGATGTTCATTGCACGCTCCAAGTGGTGACTTGCCGGGTGTCTGGAAATATCGCGCGGTTTGAGCGGAACAAACTACGTGGCATAGAAGATTGACGATTGATAAGGCTTTTATTGGAATGATGGCGATTCGGTCGAGCGCTTGCAGTATACAGTAGGTTGAAAGCGTCTGTAAGCGCCTCTCTGCGAATGTTTAGCGGCTTGTCAGAGGTAGTTTAGCCGGAGACCTTCGCGGATAAACGCCGGTCAGAAGTTCTTGAAAGTAATTCAGAAGAGCTCAAAAGTAAGCTTCGCCGCTTTTGTCTAACCTGCGTTTTCCGCGAAAATCTGCGGCTGAAATCCCTCAACTTGCGAAGGTCTAAGAGTCACTCCTATAATCCATCCCCTACTACGGCGCATTGGTGTAGTTGGTTAACACGCTGCCCTCTCAAGGCAGAGATCACGGGTTCGAGTCCCGTATGCGCTACCAATACCTTCCAGGGACATCCCAGAACAAACTCCAACTTGAACCAGTCATTTGAACCTTATGGGGTTCCATTTTTCGTGCAAACTACGAAGGAGGCGCGAAGGTAAAATCGGTGGCGTAGCGGCTAAAAACGAGATGCGGTTGTTACGGAGCCGGCTTATTTTTCTTCGACGGGATTGGCAAAACGCGCTTGAGACTGTTGCTTACAGGATCCACTGTAAAGCCGAGAGACTCGATTACCCCAAGGGGAACTATCGATTCTGCGTTTTCGGGACCGAATAACACCCGGCCGGCTGTAGTTTCCTCTTCCACGAAAATCTGCGCTAGTCCAAATGACACAGTTTCGATTACGCCGTCGTTTGATTCATAGGTGGTTTCGCCAATTGGCTTCACTCCGATCTTTTTCAGCTCCGGCGCGGCCACCAAAACGTCAACAGCTCGCCGATCAACCCTGAAATCGCCATGATATGTTCCGTTTTGTGATTTGAAATCCGCGATAGTGACGCTGGCAGACGAGCGTTGGCTGAAGCTGTCGGCCGAAGCGTCCAGTATCTGGTCAATAACTCTGCTTGAGGCTCGCCAGTGGCGGATATGATCCAGCCATTCATCATCTCCCAGGCTCTCGAAGAGAACTTGAAGACGGCTGCGCAGATCGTCAGTAGCTCTGGTCTGCAATGCGCCTTCTTTTCCCTTTGTATAGGTGACAATAAAGTCAGTCGCCGTCCGAATACAGTTGTCGTGCAAAAATGTGTTTAAGTTGCGCAGTCCTTCCATATCTGCGACGTTCCCGTTTGGATTTGGGAGTTTCTCGTCTTCATGTCCCGCCTCATCTGCGATGTTCCCGTTTGGATTTGGGAGGTTCTTATCTTCATGTCCCGCCTCCATATCCCCCATCTCCAGGTGCAGGTAAAGAATTGCCTGGTCAATCCAATCCACGAGGCGCGGCACAGGGATACGAGTTTCCAGCATCAGATCAATCAGATCGTGATGCGCCAGACCCTCAATATTCGTAACACCTTCGTCCAGCAGTCGGGCCCGATCGTACACGTCGAGCTCTTTCAGTTCTGTCAGCGGATACCTTTCCTTAGTACGCGATCCTATGAGTCCAACGATTTTGCCAAATCCGGTTTGGTTGCGAATTGATTCTCGGATCAGAGTCAGCCCGCTCTCGGGAAACACTCCGATAATAAACGTGATCATTAGGGCGGGGACGGATGTCCCAAACCCTAGCCCGATCACCCAGGACAAAATGAAGACGACCAATATGCGAACGGTGATGCTGCTGTAAGCTTTCGGTTTCAGATCGGCCCTGACATATCGATGCAGCACCGTGTTGAGAACGAAAAAATACGCTCCCAAAAAGCCGAAAATGATAGCGGATTGCTGGGGCACAAAGAAATCGAGCAACTGCCCCGGCTGGACGGTGTCAGATTGTGGTCCGGCGGGCAGCAACGTAAGCATCCAGCCGAGCGTCATGACCAGAGTTGCGACGAGGATCGGCCACCGGGTTCCACGCACGAGGCGGCCTTCACCACCGGTACTCTCGCGGCCATAAATTTCATCGATTTGTCTTCCATACTTTGCTGCGACATCACACAGCGACTCGACGTTCGGATCGAGCCGAAAGATTTGCTGCTCAAATCTTTGCCGGAGAGTACCCAGTTGTTGCCGGTCAAACAGGAAGTAAAGCAAAGCCGGCAGTAACGAAGCTGTGAAGATAAAAATCAGTTGCAGCGACCGGCCTAGTTTCGCAAGAGAGTTTTGACTGCTGATAAGATCGCGACCGCCACCAAAAAAGTAAAATGCAATTGATGGTAAAACCAACCCCAACGTCAGGATTAGGAGCAGGCTGAGTGCCTGGGCGATCCACCGACTAATCCATTGCAGGAATTCTTTCCCCTTGTCCCCTCTTCTTAAGATGATGAGTAGAAGAATACCTAAGGAGATTGCTATGAGGAAAAGGCTTGGACTCGCAAATTTAAGCCAGCGTAGATACTGCGGATCGGCAGGTCTCTTTCCACCATCCGTAAGCACCTGATAGATGATGTAAGTGATCACTCCAACGCCCATCAAACATCCGTAGAACAATGTCTGTATCTGTGGTTCCATCGACCCCGCATCCCTCGCCTCTAAGATTCGAATGTAATGCTGCATCGCTAAGCGCTGGAGTCCGGGGAATTGCGGTTCCTCATCACTACTAAGTTGGCAGTTTTTTTCCAAAGGCGGCAGGATCAACACGTGGCCATCATTGCCATGGATTTTGAGGCGGTGTGGCGTCAGGTTCTGAATTATTTTTTGGGGGTTAGCAGCCATTTTCGGACCTCGTGTATTTAGGCTTAGATTGAGATCGGAAAGCGCGAGGATCGGGCAGCTTATATCACAAAGGACAGGACCCTGAAATAATAAGCGGCGATTAGGTCTCTGACACACCGTGAGGTCTAAAATGGCAACTGTAGGAAACTCTCCAGGGCGCTAACGCTTCAACGCTTGCTATCGTCGA
>Ga0207689_10003746_pt1 | contig 13863 bp, 13 predicted proteins | sample KBSMisM52_FD_184312 | JGI IMG/M metagenome (GOLD analysis project Ga0207689, IMG submission 184312) | Miscanthus rhizosphere microbial communities from Kellogg Biological Station, Michigan, USA - KBS Miscanthus M5-2 (SPAdes) (version 2) | ecosystem: Host-associated > Plants > Roots >... | reverse complement strand
CTCAGCACGCCATCGGGCGGCGCCAATTCCAGCGCCGCGTCCATGCTCGCAGGCCAAACCCGCATGTCGCTCGTCGACAACGGCGTCAACTACAACGCGGTCGCCGGCTCCACGTATGACGCTGGCGACAACGCCGGCGCTCCGATTGTGGTGTCCTTCGCGCGCTTTGAGGCGCAAGCGCCGGACTGCGCGTCGAAACCATCGTGATCGACGACGGCTCCACGCCGCCGCTCTCGGAGGCGCTCACCGGCCTCGATGTCGGACCGATGCTTCTCCACCGGCAGGAGAATCGCGGGCTGCTTTTCGCCCGACTCGCCGGCCTGGAACGGGCGACCGGCGAGTATGTCCTTTTCCTGGATTCAGATGACCTGATCCACCCCGACAAACTCACCCGCCAGCTCGCGGCCATGCGAACGACCGCTGCCGACGTGAGCTACTCCGACGAAGCCGCCGTCCCACTGGATGATCAGTGGGCGCACGCGCCTCACAGTAATTTCGCCTTCAAGCCCGTCACCAACGACGAAGTCGAGCTGTTCGTGCGCCTGCAACCCGCGCCGCATAATCCGATTTTTCGCACCGCCTACCTGCGCCCGCTCGTAGAGAAAGCAGGGGTGGCACCCTCCCCCCATTTCAACGCGGTGGCCGAAATCTGGTTCTATTACCTGTGCGCCGCCGCCGGCCCCGCGCGCATCGTCAAATGCGACGGTGCGCTCACCCTCCAGGGCATTCATCGCGGCGTGCGCCTGTCCAGCCACTGGGAAAAACTCGCTCTCGGATCCATCGCCGTGCTGCAGGCGTTTGCCCGCGATTGTCCGCCCACCCCACAAACCGAACCCGCCCGCGCAGCCTTGGCTGAGAGATTGTTTCTCGCGTGGCGGGCGCTCCCCCCCGATACCCCGGCCGCCGTGCAAGACCGCTGGCTCGCAGCGCTTGACCGCCTGCCTTCCCCGTCTCTGGCGCGCTGCGGCGGCTCTGGCTTCCGGTGGCTCGCGCGCGTGTTCGGTCCCCGCCCGGCCGCCCGCTGGTTGCGCCGCTGCCAACGCCCGCCCTACGATCGCATCCGCACCTTGCCGCCCGGCGAGTTTGAACGCCTCGCCAGTCTGCTGCCCCCCTCGTGAGTTTAGCTAAAAAAATCGGTCTGGGTCGCCTGGCCTATCACTGCGTGCACGCTCCGCTAGGCTGGGCGCACACGCTCTGGCTCGACGGAGGTCCTCGTCAGCGACGGCTCACCACCGAGGGAAAACTCGCTATGGAGCAAGCCGCACGCCGGTTGCCTGCGCCGCCGTCCGGGGAAGGCGCACCGGTGGTGCTCCATCTACTCACCGGACGCCGATTCTGGTATCAAACCGCGTTCTGCTTGTGGTCGTTTGCCCAGACTTCCGGCCGCACCGTCCATCCCGTCTTGCTGGACGATGGCACCCTTGACGAGGCCTGCACCGAGCCGTTGCTTCAGCTCTTTCCCTCCACCCGCGTATGCTGTGCCGCGGAGATTGAGGCGCGCCTTGATCAGGTTTTGCCGGAGACCCGATTCCCTTCTCTACGCGTGCGTCGCCGGGGGTTTCCCTTGCTGCGCAAGCTCATCGACCCCCACGCCGGGCAGGCGGGCTGGCGTCTGCAAATCGACTCAGACCTACTATTCTTCCGCCGTGCCGATCACTTGCTTGCGTGGCACGATGCCCCATGCGTTCCGCTGCGCGCCGAGGACGTCACCAACGCCTACGGCTACCCGCTCGCGCTCCTCAACGAACTCGCCGGCCGCCCCGTGCCCGAACGCGTCAACACCGGCTTGCTCGGCCTGCGTTCCGATGAGATCGACTGGGAGCGCATGGAATTTTGGTGCCGCACGCTGCTCAAACGCGGCGGTCCGCAGTATTATCAGGAACAGGCACTCGTCGCACTGCTCCTCGCTGGACGCGAATGCGTCGTGCCCCCGGCCTCCGATTACGTGCTGCTGCCGCGCCCCCCCGAGGCGCACGCCTGTCGCGCCGTGATGCATCATTACGTGGCCGAATCGAAGCGTTGGTATTTTCAAAACAACTGGAAGCGAGTGCTGGCCGCCCCACACCTGAACAACCCCTGATATGCGACTACGCTCCTTGTTTCATCGTGTATTTGGCTGGCGGATTCTCGCCGGCCCATTCGCGGGCATGCACTATGTGGGCGACTACGCCGGCAGTCTCCTGCCCCCCAAACTCCTGGGCACCTATGAACGTGAGCTGCACGCCATCGTTGATCGCCTAATCGCCCAAAAACCGCCCCTCATCGTCAACATCGGTGCGGGTGAAGGCTACTACGCGGTCGGCTTGGCCCGGCGTCTGCCGTCATCCCAGATTTTCGCTTTCGAGGCGGATGAACACGGCCGCGCACTGATCGCACGGGTCGCCGCTCAAAACCACGTTACTGATCGCGTCAAGATCGGGGGGCTGTGCACCCAACCCGACTTGGCCGCTACGCTTACGCGTGCGGACGCGCCCTGGCTCATCATCGATGTTGAAGGGGCCGAAGACCACTTGCTCGATCCGGTGGCTATTCCCTCCCTTGCCCGGACAACCGTCCTCGTGGAAGTGCATGATTTTCTGGATTCCACGTTGGGCGAACGGTTGAAACGCCGCTTCGGTTCTACGCATCGGATTGAAGAACTTTGGACCGAGTCGCGCCCCCTTTCGCATCTGCCTGCGTGGCTGCGTTGGGTTGCCTTCACTCCGTGGCGCCAACGCCTGTTGCACGCCATGGACGAACAACGCCCGGGCCCCATGCGTTGGTGGGTGCTCACACCGAATAGCACATGACTCCCCCGCCTCTGGTTTCAATCATCATCCCCTGCCACAACGCCGCCCGCTGGCTTGCGGCCACGCTGGACTCGGCCTTCGAGCAGACCTGGCCCAACATCGAGGTGCTGCTGGTCGACGACGGCTCCACCGACCGCAGCGTGGAAATCGCCCGCGCCTACGAGCCGCGCGGCCTGCGTCTCGTCACCCGCACCACACCCGGGGGAGCCGCGACTGCGCGCAACGTCGGCTTGGCGGCAGCACGAGGCGACTACCTGCAATTTCTCGATGCCGACGACCTGCTCGCGCCGGATAAAATCTCACGGCAACTCGACCGCCTGATCCCTGCCGGTCCCGATGCGGTGGGGACCGCCGCTTGGGCGCGTTTTCACGAGGTGCCGTCGGAGGCGCGTTTCGATCCCGAATCGCTCTGGGTCGATCTCACGCCGGCAGATTGGCTGGTCACTTCGTGGCGCGATCACCGTATGATGGCCACCGCCGCTTGGCTCGTGCCGCGCTCGCTCGCGGACGCCGTCGGGCCATGGAACACCGCACTGCATCCGAACCCAGTCGATGACATGGAGTATTTCTCGCGCGTGTTGCTGGCGTCGCAACTGGTGCTCTTCTGCGGCGAAGCGCGGGCCTATTATCGCTCCGGCGTGCCCGGCAGTCTCAGCCGTCAGCGTTCGGACGCCGCCTGGCACTCCATCTATCACAGTTTTCTCCTCACGACCGACCGCCTGCTGGCCAAAGAGAACTCCGCTCGCACCCGCGCCGCCGCCGCCGCCGCGCTGCAACGGCTCGTTTACGAAAGCTACCCCCGGGTGCCCGCGCTCCGCCGGCTCGCCGCGACGCGCATCGCCGAACTGGGCGGCACCGACATCCGTCCGGATGCCGGCCCCCGGCGCCGGGCGGTTCAGGCGTTGCTCGGCTGGCGTCTCACCAAGCGCCTGCACGATCTGGTCTCGCCTCGCCGCAGTTAAAATCAAATCACAAGCCATGCCCTCATTCCCTGATTACACTGAGCAAGTCCGCACCTACCGGAATACGGCGGACCACAACGACGCGACCTTCGCCGCGTTCAACGCCGCCACGCTTGCGCATCCGTTGCTCGCCGCTCACCGGTCTCACGTCGAACGCCACCAACTCGGCTACGGCGACCCCGCTTTCCACGCCCTTTGGGCCTGCCTGCTCACCGAGGCGTCAGCCCGTTTCGGCCACGTGCGCGCGCTGGAGATCGGCGTGTTCAAAGGCCAGATGATCTCCCTTTGGGCGCTGCTCGCGCGCGAGTGTGCGTTCGACGTCGAGATTCACGCGATCACCCCACTCGAGGGCAACCCGGCCCCCGCCCCCAGTCTCTGGCAACGCCTGCGTTACCGGATCGATGCGGACTACCGGGAACAGGTGAAGACCGGAAATTTCCACCCGACCGCGAACTACGAAGAGATCGTCCGTGCCCACTTCGCCCACCACGGACTCCGCTTCGACGACATCCGCTTGCACCGCGGCTACTCAAACGATCCGGCTCTGGTCGCCGGTCTGGCCAGCTCGCGGTTTGAAATCATTTACGTGGACGGAGATCATCGCGAAGCCGGTGCGCGTTTTGATTTCGCCACCTATGGCGCCAAGGTTGTGCCCGGCGGCTGGCTGATCGCCGACGACGCCAGCCATGACTTGCCCGGCACGCAGTTCTGGAAAGGTTTCCCGCAGGTCACCGCCGCCCTTTCCGAACTCGCACCGCTCGGTTTCGTGAACGTGCTCAACGTGGGCCATAACCGCGTGTTCCAACGCGTCGCCGGCTAACTATGCAAACGTCTAACTAATGGCTGTTGTCCGGGTCTATTTGCTCACTTACCGCCGACCGGCGCTGCTGCCCCGTGCGCTGGCCTCGCTCCGTGCGCAGACGTTCACCGACTGGGTGTGCGAACTCCACAACGACGCCCCCGACGACGACACCCCTGGCCGCTTGCTCGCCGAGATCAACGACCCACGCATCCGGCTTCATCAGCACGCGATCAACTGGGGTTCCACCGCCTCCTTCAATCATATGTTCCGCGGTGGTCCTGAACCATTCCTGTCGTTGCTGGAAGACGACAACTGGTGGGAGCCCGACTTCCTCGCCACCGCACTATCCGCGATCCATGCCGATCCCGCCGCCCAGGTCGTATGGGCCAACATGCATCTGTGGGCCGAGCAGCGCGACGGCACGTGGATCAACACCGGTCGCACGATATGGAACAATCCGTCGGGCAACCTCGCTCCCCAGCGGTTTCACTGGCCAGTCTTGCTGCAGAGTTTCAACGCTCTTCATTCCATCGGCGCGATGCTCGTGCGAGCGGGCGCGTCTCGCCAGGCGCTTGTCCCTCCAGAAACCCCGATCGACATCGTCGAGCCGATTCGCGAACGCCTGCTTGGCGGCGGCTGGCTGTTACTGCCGCAGCCACTCGCTCATTTCGCCATCACCCTCGGCACCGCGCGTTCCGAAAACCCCGTCGACTGGGCCCGTTCACAGATGCTGATCGCCGCCAGTTTTCTCCATAGCGTTGACCTGAGACCGACCGAAGTGCGCACCCTTTGGACGGCTCTGCGCGACCAACGACCGCGATCCACCTCATTACTTTTTCACGTGGCGCTCGCCGGCGTGCGCCCATGGACATTGCTGCGGCATGCACGCCCCATGGATTGGATTCGCTTTCTGGCTGGCACACTCCGACACCCCATCACCTGCGCGCGTATCCTGCGCTTTCGCCGCACGCATCGCACCATTTGGGAGACGCTCCTCGCGGGCGCCGCCGCACGCACCCGCGAAGCCGCCGCCAGTGGCCGGGCAACCGACTTGCTCGTCGTCAAAAGCATTCCGACGACCACCACTCCCGCCTAAACCCATGCGCATCCACTTTGATCTAGAGGGTATCCCCCCCTACTTCCGCGCCCGCTGGGACACCCGACTCGCCGAGTGGTTCTCCGCCTCCCCTGGCGCCGTCACCTCCGTGGCAACCCCGGATGAAGCGGATGCCATCCTCGTGCTCGGGCGCGTTCGCCACTGGGGCCAAGTGCGCAAGGCCGGGCTCGACGACGTCCACCCGCATAAAACCTTTGCGTGGGACTCCAGCGATTTCCCTTCCGGGCGCATCGCCGGACTTTACGCGGGACTGCCACGCGAGCTGTACGAACCGAACCGGCACCGCACCTTCTGTTACCCATTCCGATGGAACGAACTGGTTGCCGAATATCCTCAAGCCGAAGCTACCCAACTCGCCGGGTTCCTCGGAGCGATCACCTCGCCCCTGCGCAGTCGTCTGCGGGAAAAGATCGGGGGAGAGACGGATTTCTCAGTATCGGTCGCCGAATCGATCTGGCACCGCATGGATGATCCGGCCTCGCGCGACATCAAAAAAACCTACTGCAATCACCTGCGCGGTTGCCGCTTCATCCTGTGTCCGCGAGGCAACGGCGTCTCCAGCGTGCGTCTCTTCGAGACCATGGAAGCCGGCCGCGTGCCGGTGATCCTTGCGGACCGCTTCGTGCCGCCGGCAGACCCTGCGTGGCGCGACTGCGTCATCCACGTGCCCGAAAAAGACCTGCCACACCTCCCGGCCATCCTGCGCGAAGCCGACCGTGACTGGCCGGCCATGGCCCGGCGCGCCCGCGCGTATTGGGAATCGAACTACTCGGACGCCACCCTGCTCCCCCGCTTGGTCCGGCTGCTAGGCGAACTGCAAGCCAGCGCCGGCCCGCCCGGCTGGCGACATCACCTGAAATTCACTCGCTACGCCCTGCGCCATCTCTCCCGCGACGCCAGTCGCCTGATCCACCGGCTGTCCGCTAAAACTTAAGCGACATGAGCGCCCGCATCCTCATCATCACTAACTCCCCGCTCTGCCGTAATCCTCGCGTAGTCAAGGAAGCCACTACGCTCGGACAAGCCGGTTACGACGTGACCGTCCTCGGCATACGAAATCACCGCCCGTCGGTCGAAATCGACCGCGAGCTCGTGGCGGCGTCGCCGTTCAAACATCAATACGTCAACATGCTCGGGCATGATGCCCCGGTTATCGAGCGAGTCTCCGTGTCATGGCGCCGCCTATGTCATCGCGCCGCCCGCGAAGCCACCTGCCGCCTGGGCTGGCAGTTGCCGGGAGCGCTCGGCCCCGCCCGCGCGTTGCTCCGCGCCGCCCGTGCGCAGGCCGCCGATCTTACCATCACCCACAACGAGCTTCCCCACTGGGTCGCCGTGCGCCTGCTCGCCGAAGGGCGCCGGGTCGCCGCCGACATCGAGGATTGGCATTCGGAGGACCTCCTTCCGCATGAACGCTCCTACCGCCCTCTAGGGCTTCTGCGGACCGACGAAGCCGCCTTGCTGAAAACCGCGACCTATACCACGACCACTTCGCACGCCCTGTCCGACGCGCTGCATGCTCGCTATGGCGGACGAAAACCTGCCGTGGTGACAAACTCCTTCCCGCTGTCGGAAGCCGACCTTGCGCGTCCGAGCGGAGACGCCCCTAGTTTTTTTTGGTTTTCGCAGACTACCGGACCAGGTCGCGGCCTAGAGCTTTTTCTCTCCGCCTGGGCGCGCACCACCCGGCCTTCGCATGTTTCCCTGCTCGGCGAGGTTCATCCGGAATATGCCCAAAAACTGCTCACCCGCCTCCCTCCCTCATTTCGCGAACGCGTCCGCTTCCTGCCCTTGGTGCCTCCGGCAGAACTTCCCCGCGTCATTGCGGGACACGACATCGGCCTGGCGCTTGAACAATCCTTCATCGTCAACCGTGACCTCACCATCACCAACAAAATCCTCCAATACCTCAACGCGGGCCTCGCGGTGGTCGCATCCAGCACCGCCGGGCAACGCGAAGTGCTCGGTCACGCGCCTGACGCCGGCCTGTTGGTCGATTTACACGAAACCACCCGGCTCGCCTCCCAGTTGGACAATCTGTTGTCCGACCCCACCGCCCTGTCACGCAGCCGCCGGGCGGCGCGCCGTCTAGCCGAGTCGCGCTATTGCTGGGAACGCGAATCACCACGCCTCCTCAACCTCGTCGCAACCGCCCTCGGGCCCAACCGCTGACCGCCCGCCATGCGCCGACTCGTCCTCCCCAAACGGCTGCCGCTCGGGCTGATCCCACTGATGCCCGGAGCCAAACGCATCTTGCGCCGGGCGCTGCGCGCCACAGTGCAGTGGGTCATGGCCCTGCGCAGCCGCCCCCTGCCGTCGCCATCCGGCCCGATCCTGGTGATCGCGCCGCACCTGGACGATTGCACGCTGGGCTGCAGCGGATTGCTGTTTCAGGCGCGCCTCGCAGGTGAAAACGTTCACATCATTTACCTGACCGACGGCGCCGCCTCCTATGGGGACAATCCGCTCATCACGCCTGATCAACTCGCGACAACCAGAAAGAGAGAAGCACTGGAAGCCAAGTCCCGGCTCTACGTGGATTCAGCCTGCATGTATTTCATGAATTTGCCGGATGGTCGCGTGCCCCACCGGAACGACGAAAAACGCGACGCCGCCGTGACCGACCTCGCGCGCCACATCCGCCAAATCACTCCCTCCGTCGTCCTGCTCCCCCTGCGAAAGGACGGCAGCACCGAGCATGAAGCCGGATTCTCGCTCGTCACGGCGGCGCTTGCCCAGTGCTCGCTCCGCCCGCGTGTCCTGGAATATCCCGTGTGGGCGAACTATCGCCCCGTCCACCTGATCCGGCCCGCGCTTTTCGCCACCCGACTGTATCGTTTCAGATTCAACGGATATGGCAGTCATAAACGTCACGCGCTGAACGCCTATGTTTCCCAATTTCAACCGACTCCCGCGTGGCGCCGACCGGTGATGCCGGAGGAGTTCACCGGCTGCTTTACGCGCGAGGATGAGTTCTTTTTCGAGCAGGAAGCATGAATGCGACGAACTCACAGCCGCCCCCGGTATCTTCGCCAGTTCATTCGCCGACGGCTCCTCCCTCCGAGTCCCGGGTGGCGGCGCTGGACGGACTGCGCGGCGTCGCCATTCTCGCGGTGTTGTTCAGCCACCTGACTGTGTATTCGTCAGTCGGCGACAATGCCGGACGCTGGCTGGCGATGCTGGCCGAGCTAGGCAGCCGGGGAGTCGATCTGTTTTTCGCCCTCTCCGGGTATCTCATCTTCGAACGGCTCCGGCACACCCGCGCCCGCTCGGGCTGGCTGCGCGATTTCTGGCTGCGCCGCGCCGCCAAGATCCTGCCGCTCTATGCCTGCCTGCTGGCAGGCGTCTATCTCGTGCTGCCGTCGCTGCTCGCCACAACGGGCTTCACGGGGAAACTTTCGAACCAGATCGGCGTCGCCGGCCAGTGGCCATGGTATGCCGCCTTGGGATCGAACGCCCTCAACATGCTTCAAGGCCGCTTCACCAATCCGGCGCTTGATGTCGCCTGGTCGCTGGCCGTCGAGGCGCAATTCTACCTGGTGGCGTCGTGTGTCTTTATCGGCTGGCGACAGGGCGGTTCGCGGGGATTTTGGCTGGCCATGGCGGCCGGCGCGGTCGTCGTGCGCATCGGCGCGGTCGCCTTGGACTTCAATTGGATTCAAATCCTCGTGTTCACCCCGGCGCGGATCGACGCCTTTGTCGCCGGTATCGTGCTCGCATTGGGTGTCAAAAAGTTCCCTCGCTGGCTATGTGGCTTGGGATTGGCCGGCATCACCGCCGGAGCGTTTCCGTTCTGGTCGCGCCTTGGGCTCGGCGGTCAGACGGTGGGCTACACATGGATGGCACTCGGCTGCTCCGTGCTGATCGACCGGACTCTCCAGAGCGACGCCTCATCGCTTCTCGCGCGTCTGCTAAGCGCTCGGCCGCTGCGCCTGATGGGCACGTTGTCCTATGCGCTTTATTTGACCCATATGCCGCTGCGCGCGGCGCTCCGCGACGTGTTCCTGCCCTCCACGCGCTTGCTCGACTCGGGCCCCGCCTGGATGCTTCAAGGGTTGTTTTATCTGGGGGCCGGCGGCGTCTGCGTGCTGGTCGCCGCACTGGGATGGCACTTTATCGAAAAACCTGCGCGCACTCTCATCCTGCAACTCGCCGCCCGCCGATGCGCCGCCTCCTGATCATCAGCCCCCACTTCCCTCCGGTGAACGCACCGGACGCCCATCGTGTGCGTCTGGCGTTGCCGCACCTACGCGCGCTGGGCTGGGAGCCCACGGTGCTCGCCGTGACATCCGACACCATCGAGGGCGCGGTGATCGAACCCCGCCTGCTGGACACCTATCCGGACGACATCCGCGTAGTGCGGGTGTCCGGCGTGCCGGCGCGTTTCACCCGGCCGCTGGGCTTTGGTTCATTGTGGTGGCGGGCGGGGCGCACGCTGTGCCGCGCGGGCGACCGGCTGCTCGCGTCGGAGGACTTCGATCTCGTTTTCTTTTCAACCACACAATTCGGCGCCTTCACGCTGGGCCCGCGATGGAAGGCGCGTTTTGGCGTTCCCTACGTGCTCGATTACCAAGACCCGTGGGTCAACGACCACTATCGCCGCACGGGCGAGCGTCCGCCTGGAGGAGTTGTGCGCTTCTGGGTGTCGCAATTCGGCGCACGCCGTCATGAGCCGACGGTCGTAAGACAGGCGGCGGGCATCGTCACCGTATCGCCCGCCTACCCGGCTGATCTCGTTGCGCGTTATCCCGACCTGGATCCGCAGCGGATTCGTCACATCCCGTTTGGCGCCGCCGATCACGATCTGGCCGTCGCGCTCCGATATCCGCCAGCCCGGTCGCTGATCGGCTGCGACGACGGACTCATCCACGTTGTTTACGCCGGACGATGCGTGCCAGGCATGACTCTCGCGTTGACGCTTCTTTTCAGAGCGTTTCGCGATCAACTGGAGCGCAATCCGGAAACGACGCGACTGTTCCGGTTTCATTTTATCGGGACGGATTACGCACCGCCGCCGCTGGCCCGGCCCACCGCACTGCCGATCGCCCAACGCGAGGGCGTGGCCGACTACGTGACCGAACATCCGGCCCGCGTCCCGTATTTTGAGGCGCTGCACTACACCGCCCGGGCCGATGTGATCCTGGTCCTCGGCTCGGACGACCCCGGCTATAACGCCTCCAAGCTCCACGCCTGCCTGCTCGCAGGACGCCCACTGTTGTGCATCGCGCACACCGCGAGCCCGATCTACCGCACCGGCCGGCTGCACACGGTCACCACCACCTTCGGCTTTGACGACCGCACATCGCCCGATCAGGAAATCCGCCGCTTGGCTCAGGACTGGTTTGCGGGCGGTGGCCACCGCACCGTCCCCGCGAACGCCCTTGACCAACTCGCCGCCCATACCGCCGAAGCCATGACCCACCAACTTGACCGGCTTTTCTCCATGGCCGCCCGCACCCGTCCTGCCTCCCCCGCCCCATGAGCCACGAAGACGAGACCGGCCAAGCTCTCGATCAATCGGCTGCCACCGTGGATTTTGAGGCATCGCAGCGTCTGCATCACTTTGGATGTTTTGCCCTAATGGTCGGCATCGTCTGGTCGTTTTATGCAGGCGACATGAACCTGCTGACGCTGCTGGGCATCGGGATCATCACCCTGTCCACACTGCCGGCGCTAACGTGGGCGGCTAAAAACCGCACCTGGTTTCCCGCCTTCGAGATCGGCATGCTCACGTGCATCCCGTTTTATGCTGTGCCGCTTTTCAAGAGTTCGGGTGAACTCGGCGCCTACGATTACTCCAGCCAGGTCAAAGCCTCGCTGCTCGTTCTACTCTACACGGCGTTTGCCAACCTGGGGTTTGCCGGGGTGCGCCAAGCCGGCCGCACCCCGCTATGGGCCACGGAAACCCTACTGCCGCACCACGCGCTACGATGGATCCCCTTCGGCATTTTTCTGAATGTGGTGTATGCCTACATATCCACTTTCCAGCACATCATTCCGGCCAACATCGAAGGATCTCTTCGCGCGTTGTTCTTTGGTATCGGCACCATGTCCACGTTCATCCTCGCACGCCTGTGGGGTCTGGGGTTGCTCACCCGCCAGCAAACGATGTTTTTTGTCGGCAGCCTGGTCGCATATTTGGTCCTGGCCTTCGCTTCGCTCTATTTGATCGGGGGCATTTCCGTGCTGGCCCTGGCCCTCATCGCCTACTCGTCGGCAAAACGAAAGCTACCTTGGTTCATGTTGCTCGTCGCCGGAGCCGTCCTGGCCCTGCTCCATCTGGGGAAATCCGAAATGCGACGCCTGTATTGGGATCCCCGCACCAACGAGTTCAGGGAATCGCAAACAAGGTCCCTCCTGGATCTCCCGTCTTATTACTCCGAGTGGGTAGGCTATAGTTTCGATGCTTTGGATCACAGACACCAAAATGAAGATCACGCGCCCTCAACGATCTTTGACCGCGCCTCGTTGATCCAGATGATCTGTCTGAGCGTTTCCGAGGTCCCCGACCGGAAGCCGTATCTGCTGGGCGAAAGCTACATCGACATCCCCGCCCAGGTCGTCCCCCGATTTCTTTGGCCAGAAAAGCCATCAAGCTTGCTCGCCAACATCCGGCTCGCCGTCTATTTCCGGCTCGTGGCCGAGGACAATGCGCTCAGCGTTTCGATCGCGTTTGGCCCTCTCGCCGAAGCTTACATCAATTTCGGGTATGTCGGAGTTTGCCTGCTCGGCTTGATCATGGGAGCCGGTTATAAGCGTATCTCCATGATGTCCGACCATGCGCCTCAATTTTCCGCGCTCGGTATTTTCATGATTCTACTCACTGCGTGGAGCTTTCAAGTCGAACAGGTCATGGCCACGTGGTTGAGTTCTCTTTTTCAAGCGAGTGTGATCTGCATCGGCATCCCGCTCACCTATCGCAAACTGACCGTCGCCTGATTCATGCCTCCGGCGTCCGCCCCCCCCCCGCCCCGCCTCGCCATCGTCCTTTCCCACCCGGTGCAGTATTACAGCCCGTGGTTCCGCTGGATGGCCGCGAATACGGCCGTGCCTCTGCGCGTGTTTTATCTCTGGGACGCAGGCGTAAAGCCGGCCCATGACCCGCAATTTGGACAAACCTTCGCCTGGGATGTCGACCTGCTCTCGGGCTACGAGCACGAATTCGTGCCCAACACCGCCCGCCATCCCGGTTCCGATCATTTCGGCGGGCTGCGCAACCCCGGCCTGCATGCCCGCATCGCCGCCTGGCGACCCGACGCGGTGCTGCTTTTCGGCTATAATTACGCCACCCACCTCCGCCTGATCCTCTGGGCGCGCCTTCGCAGCCTGCCGGTGATTTTTCGCGGCGACTCGCATCTGCTCGGCCGCCAACACATCCCGTGGTGCAAGGCCTTTCCCCTCGCCTTGCTTTACCGCCAGTTCGCCGCCTTCGCCTGCGTGGGCGCGGCCAATCGCGACTATTTTCTCACCCTTGGCGTGCCGCCGGAAAAACTCTTTCCGGTCCCCCACTGCGTCGATGCCGGACATTTCACGGCGAACAGCGAACGCCGGCAGGAAGCGGACCGCCTGCGCGCCTCGCTGGGACTCGAAGGCAGGCGCGTCATTCTTTTCGCCGGCAAACTCGTCCCTGCCAAACAGCCTCGCGAACTGCTCGCCGCCTTCATCGCCCTCGCCCCAGCCGGAGCCGCCCTGGTGTTCGTCGGTGACGGCGAAGAGCGGTCCGCCCTCGAAGCACTTGCCTCGACGCGACCTGATCTGCCCGTGCGTTTCCTGCCATTCACCAACCAGACCGAGATGCCCGTGCGCTATCTGCTGGCGGATCTCTTCGTGCTGCCCTCGAGAGGCCACTACGAAACCTGGGGGCTCGCGGTCAACGAGGCCATGCACCTCGGCGTGCCCTGCCTGGCGAGCAACCTTGTCGGCTGCCAACGCGATCTCGTCACGGATGGCGAGACCGGCTGGGTGTTCGCCGCCGAAGACCCAGCCGCCCTCGCCGCAAGTCTGGCCCGGGCGCTTGCCACGCTCTCCGATCCAGCGGAGCGCGCCCGTATAAAAGACGCCCTCGCCACACGCATCGCCGGCTACACCTATGCCCAGTCAACCGCCGGCCTGCTTTCCGCCCTTCAGATGACCGTGCGATGAAAATCACCATCGTCACCGGTTTCCTTTTGCCCATCCCCCCCGTGCGCGGCGGGG
>Ga0207689_10003740_pt1 | contig 13870 bp, 7 predicted proteins | sample KBSMisM52_FD_184312 | JGI IMG/M metagenome (GOLD analysis project Ga0207689, IMG submission 184312) | Miscanthus rhizosphere microbial communities from Kellogg Biological Station, Michigan, USA - KBS Miscanthus M5-2 (SPAdes) (version 2) | ecosystem: Host-associated > Plants > Roots > Rhizosphere... | reverse complement strand
CTGTAAATGGCCTCGACAAGTTGAAGGCTGATCAAGGCCAGCCCGATAGTCAGAGGATTGCTACCCCGAATCTCCGAACATACCGTTGTGCATACTGAGCCGTTGCTTTCCAGGCTCATTGAGTACCCGCAGTCTCACTGCGGAACGGCTGAATCATGTTAGCTGGCGTAACCAGGCGATTTCACCAACTACTTGGGGGAAACGGGCGTCCGGGGCAAGTTGTTGGTGAAATGGCGATTTATCGCAAAGTGACTTGGCAGGACAGATTTAACGCGATTCTCGTCGGCGTCGTATCTCCCTGAGCAGCGTGGGCAGCGTATTCATGCAAGTCCGAAAACCAACAGAAGAGATAGTAAAGAAAAATGACAATCGCCCGTGGTCTTATCCTGTCGCAGCGTCGCCATCAGGTCGACTCTGCTGTGAATTCTTCGGTGGAAAAGCAGTCACAATTCAATCGTGCATTCATGAAGCCCTAATAATTGAGCGTCTTGCCCTCAGCCAACCGCGCTCAGCGATTTCGGCTTTTGCACCGAAAAGGGGCATTGACAACCTTGAACCAACTATTTAGCTTCTGCAACGTCGACGGCAGAAAAGGGTTGGCTTAAATAAAATTTCGCCGATTCCGAAGTACGCTGGGTGATTTGTTCAGCAGGGTAACTTGCTGAGCAGCCAGAAATCGACCGCTCCGCAAGGAGAAGTTGAAATCTGGGCTGCGAAAGTGGCGATCACATCAAAAGGCTGTGACGGTACGTGCATCCACGTGGCTCGCTCCTTCACGGGAGCGAGCGGCTAGAGCACAACCAATGTCACAGCCTTTAATCTTTTCCTCACCTTTCTAACTTCGCAGCGAGATCCCCGGTGAAGGAACAGCTCGAACAGATCGTTTTGCAGATGTACAGAAGCGGTCTTGACTACTCCAAGGCGGTCCGAGAGTTCCAAAGGATGTTCCTAGCCACCGCTCTGCGAGAGGCAAACGCAAATCAGGTGAAAGCTGCAACAAAACTGGGCATCCATCGGAACACCTTGCGACGCCAAATTCGCGAGTTGGGATTGGACATCAAGACACTGGGTGGAGTCCGCCGCCCCCCTCTGAGCGAGCGCGTTCTTGTCGAACGGAAGAGCGTAAGAGGAACGCGTTAGACAACTCGACCATCACCCTGATCGCCCTCGGCGAGTCTGAATTGTTTCAGGAGAGATGTTCAGCACGATTTTGTCAGTGATGGTGAGTGTAAACGCCTGGTTGGGAAAGTTACGTTCGGTTTTGTCCGTGCGCTCCCAAAGACACCGAATGTCACTCACACGAGACTTGGCACGAAATGCTCGGGTATGTAAAAAGAGGCATGTTCAAACTTGGCCTTCTCGGGCCTCTCCTCTGCGTGCTGTGCGTCCTTCCCGCGATCTCAGTACCTCAACAGAAATCCCAAGATGCTGAAAGAATTCTCGCGCTCGAAAGGAAATGGACAGTAGCCTATCAGCATCGCGATGTCAGTATTCTCTCTTCGCTCCTGGCTGAGGACTTTGCCATTACAGTCGAGGACGGCAGTACCTACGGCAAAGAGGGATACATAGGACACAGTGCGGACACATCCGTACACGTGGAGGTTGCCGAGTTGTCGGAACTCAGGGTGCGTATGCACGGGAACGTCGCGGTGGTGACAGGCGCCTATCACGAGAAAGGAAGCTCGCGGAGCAAGCGCTACGAGTATCGGGATCGCCTGACGGATGTCTGGATGAAAGTTGACGGCAAGTGGCAGGTCATTTCATCTCATTACAGCGTTCCGTTTAAGCCTTGAAAGCACGTTCCGGTTTTGAATGCCGCAGCCTGAGTCGCTTGGCCTCATTGCTTCCTTAGTGATAGGTATGGCTGGAGCTTCATAGCATCTAGCAATTCGAGTCAAGTGAGATGTCACTCGATTGGAGGTAGTCGCGAATGCCTTCGCGTTGAGGAAAGGACCGCGGAGATGCACCGCTCTGCAATCGCAGATGATCTTTCGTTGCGTCTTCGATCGACATGCCGGTAATCGAGTGACGTCAGATTCGGACGCGGTCAGCACTGCTAAGGCATGTCGCCTAGGGGTTGAGGCACCGCGAGGCGGGCCTTATGAAGACCCTCGAAAGGCATATGGCGGGCATCTAGCCTCACTGACGGACGACCTTGCGATCACGAAGACTCAATTGGTTGATTTTTGATGAAGGTTGAACGACGCCGCGCGCGCAGGGCGCGTTAAAGCCTGGCCGCGGTCCTAATGAACCGCGTTGCAACCGCTGAAGCGTCCAGGGGTGGAACGGGGGCACGTCAAGTGTCGGACACAAGTTGGCGTCCTCTATCCTTTCGAAACATTGCGAAGTATCCAGTTCCCACGAAACCCGTAACAGCCATCTCAGCCCAGAAGCAAGCAATTTTCCCGACACCAAGTCACCGCAAGCCGTCTCAAATCAAAAAGCACGACAGGCGGGCGGGTCGATCCACAAATTTGGCTTAGTCTTTAAGCGCGACAAGACCTCCTAGGGCCGGATCCGAGATGCTGTCTTTTCCGGTTTCAACGTGCCCTGCAAGCTGGTATTTGAAGTTAGGGTGTCCTGAAACCGTCACAATAAAGTCATACCAGCCGCCGAAATGAGCTAATGGCAACTTCTCCTCGAGAGTTTCGTTGGGCCGCAGGTGCTGCGAGAGCGACTTCCCTGTGTAAGCATCCAGGAGAATAACTTCAGCTCGAACATCTGCCACGTTTGTGATTGCCAATGCAATTGACCCGCGACCGCCGGTCCCATACGTGGAGACAACGTCAAGGGCGGGACCAGTCGAATTGATGGCGCCAACAAAGGAACGCAAAAACCCGTTCGGTCCGTAGACGGATAGATCGTAAGATGAAGCAACTTTCCATGTACCGAAAAGGTGCTTGCCAGGTTCGACGGTGTAACTGCGCGCAACATCGTCCGTATTTCCAGACCGCACTTGGAACACCGCAGTCGCCCCGCCCGTATTCATGAATTTTAGAACTACAGTACGAGCCGATGTATTGACCTTTGCATGAACATTCAACTCATACGGCAAAGAACGCGCGGGCCGCACCCCTTTTTCTTGCGCCGGAATCCCAACGATCACTGTATCCAGAGTCGGGACGAAGGCGTCTACGTTGCCTCCCTCGAGCTCTGGAACTGGCGGCAAAAACCGAACAGTGTTTTGCAGCTTGTCGTGAACGTCATTCGGGTTGGCAAAGTTAAACACGGAAGTCAGGTCACCCGCGACTGCACGCCGCCACGGACTGAGATTCGGCTCAACCACTCCGAAACGCTTTTCGATGAACTTGATTAGCGAGGTGTGATCGAACAGCTGTGAATTAACGAAGCCCCCCTTGCTCCACGGCGATATCGCAAGGAACGGCACTCGCGTACTCAGGCCGATCGGTCCGGGCGCGAACCCATCAGGCTCGCCGTGTGCCTTCACGATCTCGTTTTCGATACTGACGGTCGAGGCTCCGAAGGCGGATGTCCGCGGTGGAGTGGGTGAAACTAGGTGGTCCCAACTACCATCGCCCTCATCGTAGGTAATAAGGAATACAGTCTTGCTGAACACGTCGGGGTTCGACACTAGAATGTTGAAAATCTGCGCCATGTACCACGCGCCGTAATTGATCGGCCAGTCTGAGTGTTCGGTATAACCGGCGGGGGCGGCGATCCAGGAAACCTGAGGCAGCTTACCAGTGTGCACATCTTTTCGAAAGTTATCGAACAGATGTTCGGCCCAATTTAACCAATCCTGCTTGGGTGCCCCGCTGCCCGGGATGGTGCTTAATAGATCCGTGCCTGTGGCGGCATTCTCGAAAAGCGGTGATCCTGAGGCTGCGGTCCCATACTGATTGAAGTAGAGGAGGGTGCCGTCCGCGAAGTTGCCCGTAAAAGCGTTGCCGAAACCCTCACCGTCTCCAAAAAAGGGCGGGCCTGGCGGTCCAGCAAGGTCCTGGTAAATTTTCCAACTCACCCCGGCAGCCTCCAGCACTTCGGGGAAGGTCGGGAAGGTCCAAAATGCATCGTTGATGCTAAGGCCGTTGTACGTCATCGGTCCTGCGCCGTGGCCATCAGCCCCTCCGGCACCCAGGTCGCTTAAGTTACCGATGCAGCCGGACCACATATACATACGATTCGGGTTGGTCGGTCCCATCACTGAGCAGAAGTAGTTGTCCCCCACCGTAAATGCGTCTGCCAATGCGAAGTGAACCGGGAGATCTTCGCGCGTCATATACGACATCGCCATCGGACCTTTTGTGACTGCCCACTGATCGTACTGACCATCGTTCCACGCCGCGTGGATTCCATTCCATGAGTGATCCGTTCCTGGCATGTACAGGCCACCCAGATTTTTCAGACCCGGGCTAACACGGCTGGGATCTATACGAAATGGCGGGATGACATCGACTCCATTAGCTGGGCCACCCAAATTGGCAGAGTTCGGCGGAACCGCAAACCCATTAGCTTCATTCTCCGGCCCTGCCGGTTGTAAGAACACCGAAACCGGTTTGCTCCCCGTCCCGCCTTTGAGCGGAAGATGAATTTTTGCGGCCCGCGGATCGTTGAATCCACGGACTCCTTGAAGCGTGCCGAAATGATGATCGAATGGACGGTTTTCCTGCATCAGTATGACGATGTGTTCGACATCATTAATCGTGGCGGTGCGGTTATGTGCAGGGATGTCGAGCGCCTTAGCGATATCTGTTTTCAGCGCGGCCAGGGAGGCGAACGCACCACCCGTCAGCTGTAGGAATTTACGTCGATCGATAGACATGGGTTGTCCTCGTTTCTCAAAATGTGTCGCTGAAGAAGATTGCTAAACAAGCGTGGTTAACGGCACGCATTAAACACTCAGGAAGAACGGGCAAGTTATATCGGATGTAGATTATTGCGGAGTGAACGTGAGATTAAACGAGTATGAATTTGAGATCAACCTGTGGAAAGCTGCGAACAATCGCATAGCTTGCCGACTATAATCCGTGGTCGTGTCAAGCACGCGCGCATCTTCACCAATTCAGCTAGAAGGCATCCGTGAGCTGAGCAGGCTTGGTCGCCACCGCGAAGCGCTCGCCAACGCTGAAAGGCTCGCGTTGCAAGAGCCGCAGAATGGCAGCGCCCTTTATCTGATCGCAGCCAACCAACGATGCTTGCATCAGATCGACGAAGCGCTAACCACCTTGGCGCGGTTGGAGCAACAGCATCCGAAATCCAGCCTGTTGTTCCAGGAACGCGGCTGCTGCTACATGACACTGGGTGATGGGCCGCGTGCGATCACTGCTTTCGTTCAAGCAGTGACCCTCAACCCGGCACTGACACAGAGTTGGACCATGCTCGAGCATCTTTATCGGGCAAGTGGACAGGCAAAAAACGCGGTTGTCGCGCGTGAACAGGTTGCGATGCTACAACAGTTGCCTCTCGAGGTCGTCGATGCAGGACGTCTTTTCTCGGACGGCGACCTCCGAGCATCTGCAAACATTCTTAACGAATACCTGAAATGTGGCGGCAACCATGCTGAGGCATTCCGCCTGTTGGGGAGGATCAAACAGCAACGCAGGGAGTTCGATGAAGCAGAACGGTTATTCGAAGCCGCCCTGCACCTCGCGCCGAACTATCGAGCCGCTGGCCTAGATTACGTTCGGGCGCTGCTCGACAGCCAAAAATATTTGCAGGCATGCGAAGTAGTCGGTCGCTTTCTCGAGGTTGAGACAGACAACGTGGATCTTCTTCCGCTTTATGCGGCCGCATGCGTTGGTCTTGGACGACATCAGGCTGCCATCGAAGTCTATCGGCGGTTGATCGCAGGCTCACCTTGCTCGGCCGAACTGCATGTGGCGCTCGGCCACTCTTTGAAGAGTGTGGGCCAGCAGAGAGAAGCTATCTCATGCTATCAAACGTCAGCGACTATCGAACCGACCTTCGGTGACGCTTATTGGAGCCTGGCGAATCTCAAGACATATCGCTTTTCCGAGGAAGAGATTTCTAACATGCGCGCCGAGGTGGCTTCGCCGACCGCTCGCCAAGTTGATCGCTATCACCTTTGCTTCGCCCTTGGTAAAGCCTACGAAGACCGAAAGCAATATGCGGACTCATGGCAGTTCTATGAACGTGGCAATGAGCTCAAAAGTGCCGAATCGCGTTACCGTCCGGAGATCGTCGAAATCAACACGCGAAGGCAAATCGAAGTGTGCACAGCGGAGTTCTTCGCGGCACGAGGCGGGTTCGGCGCACCGGATTCAGATCCGATTTTTGTCGTCGGATTGCCACGCTCTGGATCAACGCTGGTCGAGCAGATCCTTGCCTCACATTCACAGATTCATGGAACGCAGGAACTGCCCGTCGTCCCTCGAATCGTGCGAGAGCTAAACGGACCCGAATCAGACCCTTACAACCCACTCTATCCAGAGGTGCTTGCCGATCTTGGGCCTGACGAATTCCGCGCCCTAGGAACACGCTATATAAAGGATACACGCGCCTATCGTGGGGATAAGCCGTTCTTTATCGATAAGATGCCGAACAATTTCCGCCATGTTGGTCTCATCCACTTGATTCTGCCAAACGCCAAAATCATCGACGTCCGGCGTGAGCCGATGGCATGTTGTTTCAGCAACTTGAAGCAACTGTTCGCAAGCGGACAGGAATTCTCATACAGAATGGAAGATATTGCGCGTTACTACCGAACGTATATCGAGCTGATGCAACACTGGGACGCAGTGCTGCCCGGCCGAATCCTGAGGATTTGCTATGAGGATGTCGTAGAAAACCTTGAGCGAAATGTGCGCCGCATACTGGAATTCTGCGACGTGAAATTTGAGCCCGGGTGCCTAGAGTTCTACAAACTCAGCCGCATTGTTGCTACTGCAAGCTCAGAACAGGTCCGGCAGCCAGTTTTCCGCAAGGGCCTCTTGCAGTGGCGGAATTACGAGCCGTGGCTCGGTCCACTCAAATGCCATTTGGAAGGTGGACAGGTTCACCATCGTGAATAATGCCACCGCGACGTTTCAATCTCAATGACTTTGAATTTGCTATCGCAGCAGGCTTTCTGACTTGGATCAATAACTGCGCGCCTGCAGTTTCAAGACGTCAGCAACCTCTGCAGGGAGTCAGGAAAGATTTCTAAAAACAGGTGGAGGTCACGTAACCTGCCTCCAAGCGAGCCTTCATTGACCAATTCTTGCGGCCGGACACGTAGCCTCGGCACTGGTGCAGGGTCGACCTCTGGACCAGAGATTCCTATGATTTCTTTCCTTTTCCCTTTGGAGCGGACGTCGAACCGACGCATCCGCCGGCCCCGAACAAGCTGGCCGCCGTCCCGCCGACGTCGGGCACGAATTTCGGATCCGCGGCGGTGCCCTGTACCTGAAAGGAAATGACAGTTCCTCGACGGCCATTTTTGCAACCCGAGTTTTGGCCTAACAGGCCTCCGAGCGAACCCGCCATTGCACCAACGTTACCGGCAAGACCCGAGGTAATTGTAGCGGCCATTTTGAGGTTCAGGTTATTGCGCGCATCTACGGTACCCGAGCCCGCCAGGCCTCCGAGCGGAGGAACAACCGCGAAGAAGTTTTCGAAGCGCAGGCCATTGGTAGCCATGTGCACATTGGTTTTCAAGCTCTCAATGACCAAAATCGTTCCGGTTTTGATCCCTGTAATCGATGACACACTTGCAAGTTGGGCGCCCAGGTCGAAACCCGCCATTTTGGCTCCATAGAGCCCAAGCTGGCCATCAGTAACAACGCGGTTCGTCGGTCCCTTGATCTCGAGATTGGCGCTGAGTGTTCCCTGCGTGAGCTGGGCACCTCTTGGTATACGAATGCCGACCGCTGGCAAGAATGATTGCAGGTCTTTTGCAGGCATCCCGTTGCCCAGCAGCTTGATGCGGATCACGGTTGTGTCCGGTGCGATCTGGTATGTGCCAGACAGCCGGGCTTCCGCAGTGCCGATACGGATGATCGAGGGATTCAGAATACCCTGGTTCGTGCGCTGGTCAAACCTTGTCGTGTACTCGATCATAGCGGGGACTTCGGAAGAGGAGCCACCCGACACCAACAAGGCGCGTGAAAATTTGGCTCTGCCCCGCGTCTCCTGGATTCCATTTTGCGCTGTGAGCTCGGCGTCAAGATCCAGCGTACCGCCGAGGCCGAGTGCTGGATCGAGAAAACCGGTGGATGCAAGGTCCAGCGCGTGGATGGTCAACTTAGTAGAGACGGGGCTGAAACCGGGCTTAATGCGGTCGATGGGACCGAAGGTTCCGTCCATCTTGATATTCCCGCCTGCAGGAAGATCAATGGAGGCTGCGAGAGGAAACTTTGCGTCCACACCAACGCCGGTCGCCGTTACATTTACGTGTTCATAAACGCTAGGCTGCTTAGCGCGAGGATCCACGACAGAAACACGACCGTCTTTCAATTCCAGCCGGTCCAGAAATGCACCCGTCGGAAGAATAGAAGACCCTGCTTTTGCGGTTTCCGCCTTGGGGTTGGAGGCGTCAGCCCGTCGAATGTCGGCGGACGAGAGAGCACCGATCGACCAGCTCCACAGACCAGGCTTCTCATGGATTAGCGTAAGTTGTGGTTTCTCGATGAAGATGTTGGCGCGGACGGGTGTGAGAGTCGGGTCAGCTTGGTTGAGCGGCCCCGCTTTTCCGTCTATCTTGACGCGTTCGTCAAAGGGCCCGTTAGCCGCGATGTTGTAGGTGAACTCGGTTGTAGCGGAGAAATTGCTGATTGTTACGTTGACCTGGCCGAACATGCGACGGTCTGTGGAATTCACCGAGCCGAGGATGACTCGCCCGTTAGTCAATTCAAGCTTCCGCAGAAGGAAAGACTTAGGTAAGGTGGTGGGCTCGTCACGTTGCGAGGTTGCTGGCTTCGTTGTGGAGTCTTCTCCTGAAGTAATCCCAACGAATGACCACGTCCAGACTCCGGGACGGACTCTCAGCAGTGTGAGTTCGGGATTCTCGAGCGTGATCGTAGCCTTCACGGGAGTAGATGACGCATCGTTGGTATTCACAGGTCCCACGTTGCCTTCGAATTTGAGATGGCCATTACCGGGCAGGGACGCGGCAACCGAGACGGGAAACTCCGAGTTCATGGAAAAGTTGTTTGCTACGACGCGGAGATGGTCATAGACACTGCGCTCCTTGAATCGGACGTCCCCTATCACCACGCGGCCATCATTTAACTGAAGCTTATTAATGACCAGTGAGGCGGCGGAGGCGGGTGTTTCTGGATTCCGAGCGGCGGACGGTTGCGTGGACGTTTTTGTTACGGAACCTCCCAGGGAAGCGTAGTTCCATTCGCCCTTCGAGTCGCGTAGCAATGTCACTTCAGGTTTCTCGATGCTGATGCTGGTGACGCGCAGATTCCGGGAAAAAATGAGGCGCAACATTTCAACATCTAGGGCAACAGACTTCGCTGTGACGAAAGAGATGCTACTAAAGCGGGCGTCATCAGCGATGGCTAGGTTCTCTGCCGAGAGCTGCCCGCGCAGCAACGACAGGCTGAGCTTGCCGAACTGCACTTTCCGTCCCAGAGCTGTCGACGCCTCTCTCTCCAGAGTCGGGCGGAACTGGTTTACAGGAATGAAAAACGGTGCGATCAGCAGGAGCAATAAGACACTGCCTACGACGATACCGGCGAGCCGCAGCCTTTTGCGCATCTGACTGCCTCCGGAGTGCGCAACTCATCCCTCACTCGTTACGGATGGTTGCTGCAAGATGGCCACGCGCATTGACCGTTAATCATGTAAGCGTGTTTGCTCCGCAGTGAGGCTTCTTTTCGCCCCGCAAGCGCGTAATCCAAATCAGAAACAGCACGCCCGATAGAAGGCAACAACATTCCCGGTGGATTGCAATTGCACCAAAGCCCAACCCTCCATGTCTGGTAGTTATTCATGAGCTACCCCGTATCCAGTTAGCACTGCTCAATGGCTGAAGTATTGACGCCAATCGAAAACGACCCGCACCGCCACCGGATACCGTTGCGGGCTACTGTCACTTAGAAGCAGGAAAAAGCAAATTTACTCCGCTCGTTTCCAAGTACTGTCAGTTTTAAATTCCTTGATCTCCAGGGCGGCCTTGGAAGTGTTTTCGCCCAGATCCTTCTCGTAAATCACGCCGTCCTCGCTGACGATGAATGTCATCACGCCACTCGCACGATATTCCGCCGGGTGGGCAATAAACCCGAAGCCCCCTGGGTTTTTGAGCATGCGGTAAAAGTAGCCGTGATAAGGCGTCGGTTGACTATTCGATGTGAGCTGCGCGTAGCCTTCGTCTACGGCGTTCGCCAGCATAGGGCCTGCGGGACTTGGGGACTCGCCTTCCTTGACTTCCCAATACAAGCCGTCTTGTTTGCCGGGTGCGCTTACGACTCGTGCGGCATAGGAGCCAGCGGGTTTGCCGTCGTGGCCTGCAGCGGCATAGTCCTTCTGTGCGGTTACAACGCCCTGACAAACATTGATCGCAGCCAACTCATTTCTGCCGATCCGCCGATAAAGAATCTCCTCCTTCCCGGCAGCGCCGTCGAAGTACCACTTCCCGCCTGCTTTTGTCAGAGGTATCGGCAGCGGCCAGTCATCCTTGCCGACATTAAGTGTGATCTCGCCATCTGCGGAAGAGACGAGCGAGTGCTTAGCGTCATACTTCGCCAGGAACCTCTGGCGCTCGGCTTTGTCCATGACTTCGTCACCGGAAGAAATCATGTCGTCGGTTCCGGGGCCGAGAATGGCCTGCAACTCATCTTTGTTGTTTGCGCGAAGGGACTGGATTAGAGCATTCACGGCGTCGTGCGAATTGGCGAACGTTTTCTGTCCGTCAGCTTGGCCGACAGCGGTTGAAACCGAGAGCGCCAGACACAGTCCCAACAAGATTGTTCCAGAAATACGAATGACGATTCTTCTCATCATGACCTCGCATGTTCCACGTGAGCGGCGTCTTTGTCTCAAAGCACGACTATCGGCGGTGCTTGTTGCCCTGCGATGCACCCATACTCGATCTTCCGCGCCCTTGTGCGATGCCGGCGCCTCCGTTCACCTTGCCTCGTGTCAACCCGCCCGTTACGCCCCGTGGGCACAGCGCACAAGCCGCAGCAGATGAGAAATTGGCCGGTCGCGAACGCGGAGCGGGAAGACGTGCATTGGGGCTTCGAACCCTCCGGTCATTTCACAGGCGCAGTCTTCACTCGCTACTTTGATTGCGCTTCAAGTCATCGAGTTGACTCTTAACGTCCGTCAGAATCTTGTACAACTGCGGACGCGCGTCTGCTGGCGTTAACGCTGAGCCGAGCCATTGTTGCAGGACGTCAATTTGCCAATGCAATTCCATGATCCTCTGGGACTCCATCGCTGCCGGTTTCGTCCGACTGTTAAACGCTCCCCCGGTTTTCATCGCAATGCTCACAGATCTGCCCGGATGGGATTTCCCCGAGTAACGCTGTACACATTTAGGACATTGCCGTCTTCGGCTTTATAAGCCCGACGATAAACGTGAGTACGGCACCGCCGACGAGGTTGCCGATCAACAATCCCCACGTTCTCATAGATTGCAGCAAATTGACCTTGAGCCCGCATACTGACAAGACTTACAGTCTTGCCTCTAGAACTGTTAACAGGCCGAGGACGCATTTCCCCAACAATGGGGTCGTGGGTGTAATCGCGATCGGTGCAGACCTACGTTGCAGGTTTAAAACAACAGATGTAGTAGATAGAAGTCGCGAACGATCGCGTTCTTCTGACTGCTCAACATGTCGATCCGTCAGGGCTTGGCAGAACTGGCTTTCTCGACGTAGTGACGCCAGTCAAAAACCACTCTAATCCCTCCGCTGATAACCGTGTGCAGATGCGGTTTCGGGGCTCCTAATGGTGAAATGACCGATGATCCAGTTGGCATGTCAAACCCGACGTAAGGTTGAATGGTCAACCCGGAGCTCTGCTTCAACGAAAAGGTCCGAAAGAGGCGGTAGTCAAGAATTGGAAATTCTACTTGCATCGAGGTAACAGCCACTGCGGTGACGTCGACAGGTGGCACCCCAGGGGTTGGTATCAGGAAGGGGTGATCGTCACCGTGCCGGTAAAAGCTCAGGCCCACCTCGCGTCCCAGCACGAACTGGAAGCGACCAACTCGAGTCGCAATACCGGCTTGCCATGGGATCAGGCCACCGTTGGCAGACTGTACTGCCATCTTCTGTAGCTTTTGCGGAGAAGTGAAAGCCAGAATCGGCCCAACCACAATCAGGTCGCCCGGAATAAGCCAGTAAGGTGCGCGGAATCGAGCGGTGAGCGCACCACGACCCGGGATCCGCACCGAACCGTTCGTGGCTGCATCTTGGCGAATGCCGAATTCCACAAATGCCTGGCCGTCGCTGGATTCGTTCAGCACACCTTCCAGACCGATACCCAATCGAACAGCCGCATCAAGGCCACCGGTCGCGCTCACACCACTCTGCGTGGACCCGAATCCACCTCCCAGTGCACCACCGCGCACGGCCGTTGATAATCCTATGAATGGCCCGAGCTCAGCCCGGAAGCGAGGCAGCTCGCCGCGGCCGGCTGCAAGTGCAGGAACAGGAGTTTGCGCGACAACCGTTGTCAGGGTTCGGAGATCAGCAGAACTGCCCGCCATTGCAGGAAAGTGGGGCTGGTGGCAAACGTCAAACCCCTCAGGCGCAATGTCCTGGGAATTGGCGGAGGCGCCCACCTCAAATTTGCCCGCGAACGCGTCGAGTAATTGTACGAGGCTGTCGCGGACGGCTATTGCGGCGCGTTCGGCGTCCTCGGGACGCATATTCGCGTCCCCCAAAGCGACAAAGTGATTACCGCTCCACGAGACCGCGGTTATTCCGTGTTGATTGTAGTAGTCATGCGTACCCAGCCGCACCGCGGTGTTGCCCCAAGTGCCCGTCACGTGGCCGGCCGCGAAACTGTCTTCGAGGAAGTGCAGCGCAAAAGCCTCGTCCGCGAGAATCGCCCGCACGGCCTGCGCACGCCCTTGGAGCGGTACGCCGTCGCGGGCTAGGTACGCGGCCTTTGCGACCGCCCGCAAGTGGTACCACGCATATGTGGCGATGGAGTTAAGGTCGGCTTTAGGCCCGAGCGCGAACGCCGCGTACGCTTTCGGTTCGATAGTCACTTCTGCTCGCGCCAGCATGAAGTGCGCATTGTTGGAACTGGCGCGGGTTACGTACTCGGGATCGGTTCGTTGCAAAGCAAGGTCGGAAGAGCGAACTGCATTGACGCGCTGATCGCGTCGCTTGGCCGCCGCTAACTCCGTTTTCAGCTTGGCGCTGACTCCCGCCACGCCGAGAAGCCAGGGCGCGCTCAGGACGGTGTTCAGCATATCGCCGGCAGAGCATGAGTGATCTCCGGCAATCGCGGTCCAGGCCGCGAAGTCGATGCAGGTGGGCTTGGCTCCTTGCGCAGTATCGGCTACCTGCTCACATAGCCGAGCTTCATGACCTGAGCGAGCCTCCGACCACAACTTCTGTAGCGCCGTTTGCTGCTGCGGATCAAGTCGCTCGACTGCGAGCACAGCGATGTCTCGGTGCTCAGGGAATACCCACGCAAAGGCGCTGATCAGTTGCACTCCAATGAGAGCTGTCGCCAGTGCGCCCTTCCGGGTTTTGGTCTCGCAGTGCCGCTTGAGCAGGGAGACCAGAAGACAAGACATTATGGAAACTCCAAAAACAACCCCTTATCAGTTTCTGTTTTTTTCTAACGCCAAAAGAAAAGGCTAGTGAAATTTTGATGCTCATAAACACTGTCACTTGTGACAGCCCTGATTCGAAGGTTTTCTCGGCCAGTGCCCGTTGTTGTTGCAATCGCCATGGTGGCAAACATCGCCATTTCACCAAGTACTCCTGAATCCTTA
>Ga0207689_10003739_pt1 | contig 13870 bp, 14 predicted proteins | sample KBSMisM52_FD_184312 | JGI IMG/M metagenome (GOLD analysis project Ga0207689, IMG submission 184312) | Miscanthus rhizosphere microbial communities from Kellogg Biological Station, Michigan, USA - KBS Miscanthus M5-2 (SPAdes) (version 2) | ecosystem: Host-associated > Plants > Roots >... | reverse complement strand
GGCCGTTGACGCGCGAGACCGGACAGCGCCAGAGAGGCGCCATCCGGCCGGGCTGGAGCCTATTTCGGGACGGTCACGGTCCACGCATTCGACATGCTGCTCTCGTTCCCGTCCACGGTCCGGGCCGTCGCGAAATACGTGTACGTGGCGCCCGGGTTGACCTTCTCGTCCGTGAAGGACGTCATCGTCGTCTGAGTCAGCAGCGTCTTGCGCGCAAACGCTGCCGGGCTCACCGTGGGTCCGTCCACCCGATAGAGACGGTAGTTCAAAACATCTCCAAAGGGTCTCTTCCACGTCACGTTCAGCACGAACTGCTTGTTCTTCGGCGAGGGAACCGGGTCCGCCCTGAGCGTGTGCGGAGGATGGCCGACCGAGTTCGCCGTCGTGTAGTCCTGGTCAATCCCGCCTCCCGGATCGAAGCCGCCTCCCGGGTCGAACCCGCCACCGGGATCCTTGAAGTGGTAGACGATCGCGCGCGCGGTCCTCGCCGCCGTCACTTCGATCACGCGATCGGCGTCGAAGCCGGCGCCGTGCTCCATCGCGTTGAGCAGCATCTCGCGGAACGCGGTGATCAGCAGATCGCGATCCGCCTCGGGCAGCGTCGTCTCGAACTCGGAGAGGAAGCGCGTCAGGCGCTCGGCCGTGAGCAGCGCGCACGAGACGCGCAGCGTCAGCCAGTGCGGCAGTCCTGAAATCACTTCGATGTCGTCGCTGGCCGGGCCGGCCGACAGCGCCGAACGCGCCATGTCGACGATCTCCTCGAGCGGCGCGGCGGCGGCGAAGCAGGCGAACACGCGCGCGCGCAGCGCCACGATCACCTCGCCGGGTCCCGCCGACGGCGTCCGCACGATGATGCGGATGCCGGGTCGGGTGGCGCGCAGCTCCTCGGCGAGCGCGAGATCCTCGTTGACGGTGGTCGTGGGATCGGTGATGACGAGATCGGTGGCGCGCCGGCGGACGTGCCGGATCGCTTCGACGTTGCCATCACACGACTCGACGTCGTGGCCGCTCGGCGAAAGCGCGGCGTGCAGGGCGTCGAGCAGTGCGGGCTCTCCCCGGATGACGAGCACTCGTCCCATGTACCTCCGCGTGCTGGCCGGACCTCACATGTTACATTGCGAACCGTGACCGCGGCCGGCAGTTTGCGCACGGTATCGTGGCTGGCCATGGCAGGCATGGTGGCCGTGCTGGCAATGCTCGCCGGCTGCCGCGGCCGCCAGGCCGCGCCACCGGCACCCGCGCCGGTCACGTTCGACAAGGACGTCGCGCCGATCGTCTTCGCCAGCTGCGCCCCCTGTCATCGTCCCGGCGAAGTCGCGCCCTTCACGCTTCTCAGCTATGCCGACGTCGTGAAGCACGCCGACGGGATCGCGCGCATGACGCGCAGGCGCGAGATGCCGCCGTGGCTGCCCGAGCGCGGCGAGTTCGCGATCGTCGGCGAACGGCGGTTGCGCGACGATCAGATCGACACGATCCAGCGGTGGGTGAGCGGCGGCATGGCCGAAGGCAACGCCGCCGATCTGCCGAAGCCGCCGTCGTGGCCGGAGGGCTGGCAGCTCGGACATCCCGACACCGTGTTGACGGTGAGCCGCCCATACATGCTGCGCCCGGGCGGCGAAGACGTCTACCGCAACCTGGTCGTCAACACGCGCCTGACCGCCGACACGTTCGTGCGCGCCGTCGAGTTCAAGACCAATGGCGCGCCGATCCATCACGCCGTGATCCGTGTCGATCGCGCCGGCGCGGCGCGCGGGCGCGACGGCGAAGACGGGCAGCCGGGGTTCGACGGGATGGCATGGCAAAGCTCGCAGGATCCCGAAGGGCAGTTCATCGGCTGGGCGCCTGGCCGCGGGCCGATCCTCTCGCCCGACGGCATGCCGTGGAAGCTCGATCGCGGCGCCGATCTCGTCGTCGAGCTGCACATGCTGCCGCCGAAGACGCCGCACGCCGTGCAGCCGGCGATCGCGCTGTACCTGACCGACACGCCGCCGGTGCAGACGCCGCTGACGGTGAGAATGGGATCGCGGCTCATCGACATTCCGGCCGGCGAGCCGGCGCACGTGATTACCGACACCTACGAGCTTCAAGTGCCGGTCGATCTGATGAGCGTTTACCCGCACGCGCATTACCTGGCCAGGGACATGCTCGTCACCGCGGCGTTTCCCGGCGGGACGACGAAGACGCTGCTGCACATTCCGCAGTGGAGCTTCCACTGGCAGCAGGACTACCGCTACGCGACGCCGATTCCGCTCCCCGCCGGCACGACGCTGTCGATGCGCTACACCTACGACAACTCCAGCGGCAACGGCGACAACCCGCACACGCCGCCGGTGCGCGTGCGCCTGGGGCCGAACTCGACCGACGAGATGGCGGAGCTCGGGCTGCAGGTGCTGACGAAGTCGCTCGCCGACGCCGCCCGGATCGTGCAGTCTTTCGCCGACCGCGAGGCGCAGGCCAACGTGGCGCTCGGCGAATTGCGCGTCAAGGAATCGCCGGACAACGCCGAGTACCAGGCGTTCCTCGGCGCCAGCTACGTGGACGTCGATCGTTACGCCGACGCGATTCCGCATCTCGAGGCGGCAATCCGCCTCGACGAGCGGGCGTCGGGGCCGCACAACGATCTGGCCACCGCGCTCATGAGCCAGGGGCGGCTGGCGGAGGCGCTGCGCCACCTGCAGCGCGCCGCGGCCCTGGCGCCGCGCGACGAACACGTGCAGTTCAACCTCGGCAACGCGCTCAATCGCGCCGGCCGGCCGCGGGACGCGGTGACCGCCTACGAACGCGCGATCGCGTTGAACCCGGCGTTCCCCGACGCGCACGCCAACCTCGGCGCGCTGCTCTTCGCGCACCGGCAGGTGAAGGAGGCGCTGCCGCACTTCGCGCGCGCGGTGGAGCTGCAGCCGAACTCCGCGGTGCTGCGCACCAACCTGGCCAGCGCGCTTGCCGCGTCGGGCCGCTACGACGAGGCGATGCGCCACGTCCGCCGCGCGCTCGAACTGAACCCCGAATACGAGCCGGCGCTCGACAACTTCCGCCGGCTGCAGCAGATGGGCGTCCGATGACCACCTGGCCTGGCGGCGGAAGCAAGATCTCGATAACACCGGGCGTCGGTTTCTGCGACGATGTCGCCGTCGCGAAAGGACGGATTTCGATGACCAGACTGCTGACCCTGGGGGCGGTGGTGGCGGCGTGCGTGGTGACGACGGGAGCCTCGCAGCAGGCGGAGAAGCTGCAGGGGACGACCTATCGATCGCCGGGCGGGACGACGCTGCGCCTGATGCTCGACGACAGCAACGTAGGGCCGGAGGTGACGCTCGGCGAGATGATCTTTCAGCCGAACCAGGACTCCGGCGATCACCAGCACGGCGCGATCGAGATGTTCTACGTCGTGTCCGGCGAGCTCGAGCACGTCGTCAACGGCGTGAGCCAGATCCTGAAGCCCGGCATGTCGGGGTTCGTGAAGCCGCCCGACATGGTGCGGCACAAGACCGGGCCCGCCGGCGCGAAGGTCGTCGTCGTGTGGGTCCCGGGCGCGGAGGGCAAGCGGATTGCGTCGCACTGGACGCGGGAGCCGTAATGCGCTAGAGGGGTGGTCTTCCGCTCTTATGGCTCACCTTGCGGGCATCGCGCCGCAGTTTTAACTTACGGCTGATGCCTGTGAGTGTCGTCTGTCCGCAGCTCCTCGACGCCGCTTCGCGCAAGCGCATGCACGCCGCGATCGAAACCGCGATCAAACGCTGGCGGCCCAGCTTCGAGAAGTGGCAGCTCGCCATTTTCCGCTCGCAGAGCGGCGAAGGGTGGGATCTGGCGATCAGCGGCCCACGCTTCAAGAAGGTCTTCACGTTGCATGGACCGGCGGAAGACCTTCCCGGCCTGGTCACGGCCTACATCGACGCCGTGCTGGCCAATGCGTGAGACATAATCAGTGAACGTGGCAGTCAACGAGAAATTCGACGCGCTGGCCGGCGCGCGCCACTCCGATCCCTTTTCCGTGCTCGGTCCGCATCGCGACGGCGATGGCGTGGTCATCCGGACCTACCAGCCGTCGGCCGAGCGGGTCGAGGTCACGCACGCGCGCGGCGCCACGATCATGGAGCGCCATCCTGCCGGCGTCTTCGAGGCGTCCTTCCCGGGCACCGAGATCTTCGACTATCGCCTGCGCATCACCTATCCGGGCGGGGAGGCGGTCGAGATCGACGACGCGTATCGCTACGGGCGCGTCATCACCGAGTACGACGTCTACCTCTTCGCGCAGGGCAAGCACACGCGCATCTACGACAAGCTCGGCGCGCACCCCATGCGCATCGGCGAGGCCGTCGGGGTGCATTTCGCGGTGTGGGCCCCCAACGCCGAGCGGGTCAGCGTCGTCGGCGACTTCAACGGCTGGGACGGCCGGATGCACCCCATGCGCCGGCTCGACCCGATCGGCGTCTGGGAGATCTTCATTCCCGGCGCGCAGGTCGGGCACCACTACAAGTTCGAGATTCGCTCGCAGCTGTGGGGCGAGCTGCTGCTCAAGACCGATCCCTTCGGCTTCCGCTTCGAGATGCCGCCGCTGTCGGCGGCGATCGTGGCGCGCCGCGACTACGAGTGGCACGACGCGCAGTGGTTCGTCGATCGCGCCGGCAACAACGCCTGGTTCAACCGCGCCGTCTCGATCTACGAAGTGCACCTCGGATCGTGGGCGCGCATCCCCGAAGAGCGGGAGCGCTCGCTGACCTACCTCGAGCTGGCCGATCGCCTCATTCCCTACGTCAAGGAGATGGGCTACACCCACATCGAGCTGATGCCGGTGATGGAGCACCCCTTCTTCGGATCCTGGGGCTACCAGGTGACCGGGTTCTTCGCGCCGAGCGCCCGCTACGGGGCGCCGGAAGACTTCAAGGCCTTCGTCGACAAGTGCCACCAGGCGAACATCGGCGTCATTCTCGACTGGGTGCCGGGGCACTTCCCGAAGGACGCGCACGGGCTGGCGCGCTTCGACGGGACGTCGCTCTACGAGCACGCCGACCCGCGCCAGGGAGAGCACCGCGACTGGGGGACGCTGATCTTCAACTACGGCCGCAACGAGGTGCGGAACTTCCTGCTGGCCAACGCGCTCTTCTGGCTCGAGGAGTACCACATCGACGGGCTGCGCGTGGACGCGGTGGCGTCGATGCTCTATCTCGACTACTCGCGCTCGGCGGACCAGTGGGTGCCGAACAAGTTCGGCGGCCGCGAGAACCTCGAGGCGATCGAGTTCATGCGCGAGCTGAACGCGCTGACGCACGGCGAGCACGCCGGCTCGATCACCGTGGCGGAGGAGTCGACGGCGTTCCCGTCGGTTAGCAAGCCGACGTATCTCGGCGGCCTTGGTTTCACCTACAAGTGGAACATGGGCTGGATGAACGACACGCTCGAGTACGTCAAGCAGGACCCGATCTTCCGGCGCTACCACCAGCGGCTGCTCACCTTCTCGCTGCTCTACGCCTTCAGCGAGAACTACATCCTGCCGTTCTCGCACGACGAAGTCGTGCACATGAAGGGCTCGATGTGGGGCAAGGTGCCGGGAGACGACTGGCAGAAGGCGGCGACGCTGCGCGCGCTCTACGGCTACATGTACGCGCACCCGGGCAAGAAGCTGATGTTCATGGGCATGGAGTTCGGGCAGACGCGCGAGTGGAGCCACGACCGCAGCCTCGACTGGCACCTGCTCGAGCAGCCGCTGCACGAGGGCATCCGCCGCTTCATGCGCGACCTGAACCGGATCTACACGTCAGAGGCGGCGCTCCACCAGTGCGACTTCGAGGCGCACGGCTTCCAGTGGATCGACTGCAACGACAGCGACAACTCGGTGGTGTCGCTGATCCGCCGCGCCACCGACCCGCAGGACTTCCTGGTGGCGGTGCTCAACTTCACGCCGGTGGTGCGCGAAGGCTACGTCATCGGCGTCCCGCGCGGGGGCAGCTACACGGAGCTGCTCAACAGCGACGCGTCGATCTACGGCGGCGGCAACATCGGCAACGGCGGGGTCGTCTTCACCGATCCCGTGGCCTCGCACAGCCACGCGCAGTCGCTGCGCCTGACGCTGCCGCCGCTCGGCTTCCTGCTGCTGAAGCCGTCCGCGGTCACGCCGTCGTGAGCTCCGCTTCGCCGTCGGGCGCGGGCGCGGCCCCGGCCCGCTCCATCGCGACGAGGCGATAGGTCCCGCGCGACGGCATCGTCGCGTAGCCCTCGGCGACCAGCGCGCGGTTGCCCCTGCCCGCTTCCGGGCGCGGAATGCCGGTCACGCGCGCCAGTTCCCCGGGAAACGTCATGCCGGCGCCCGCCAGGAAGCAGCGGGCGATTTCCCGGAGCGCCACGTCGCGGCTGACGCGGCGGGTCAGCGCATCGGGAAACCGTCCGACCGCCAGTGTCCAGATGTAGGTGAACTTCGGCAGGTAGCAGACCTCGCTCGGGATCACGAGCATCGCGGCCTGCAGTTCGTCCATGGCGCGCGAGAAGGCGTATCGGTCCTTGACGCCCGATTCGCTGCGCAGGTCGAACGTGGCCATTTCCCACTCGTGGCGCAGCACACGCAGGATCGCGCGCGCGTGGCGACTGAGGCGCCGCTTCTCCTCGGCGCGGCGCACGCCCCAGATCGCGTGGAAAAAGGGCACCATCCGCGGAGCAATGAACATCGCCTTGCCGCGCGACAGCTTGGCGTAATAGAGATTGGCGCGCTGGACCAGTTCGTCCTTCAGATGCCAGGTCAGCGACGCTTCCGGATCCTTCTGGACGTGGCGCGGCATGACGGCGTCGCGCCGGCCGCACACGGCGACATAGAGCGACGGACCCGGACGCCGCGAGTCGGTCAGGCACGCGGCGAAGCCCGCCTGCTCGACGAAGCGCTCGGCCTCGCGAGCGGTCTCGATCTGGCGCATCCCTTCACGGCGCCAGCGCGCGTCGCGGTAGTCTTCGACGTCCTCGGGGATCGGCGGGCGCGCTCTCACGGCCATGGGGAGGGGCTCATGAGATGGCCTTGCAGCGCGAGGCGAGCAGCCGCGTCGCCTCGTCGAGATCCAGATCCGCCACCAGCAATCCCGGCCTGCCGTACGGCTGCCACGTCAACACCGTGCCGTCGGGACGGATCACGGCGGAGGTCGTGGGCGATCCGGCGCTCGCGTAGTTCACCGTCGCGAAGAAGCACGTGTTTTCGGCGGCGCGGCACAGCGCCGCCTTCTCGTGAAACGTGTTTGCGGGATCGGCGAACGCCGACGGCCGGTAACTTCCTGCCTCCGCCTGGTGGAAGTGCGGATGGAAGACGACCTGCGCGCCCTGCCGCGCCGGCCAGCGCACCGTCTCCGGGTAGCGCCACCCTTCGTGGCAGATCGAGATGCCGAACGTCAGCGGTCCGCTCGTGAAGACGCGGCGCTCGGATCCGGCGGCGTAGGTCGCTTCCTCCGAAGGATCGAGCTGTACTTTGTCCTGGAACCCGAGCACCGTCCCGTCGCGATCGACGACCAGCGCGCTGATCCGCGTCCCGCCGTTGACGAGGCGCTCTGTCCCGAGTACCACCGCGACGCTGGCGTTCGCCGCGGCCTCGGCGATCGACGACCACGCCCGGTCGAGAAAGGCGGCGTCGGGAGGGGGCGGGTGGTGACCCAGGCCGCGATAGCCGGGCACGTAACACTCGGGAAAGCAGATGACGTCGGCCCGCCGATCCGCCGCGGCGGCGATGGCGTCATGCGCGAGCGTCACCGACTCGTCAGGTGCTGCCGCGTAGGGCAGATTCGCGAGGGCGATGCGGACCGTGGCCATCGTCGCTCGTCAGCCGCGCTGCGACCACGTCGGCCCGCTCCGCTCGGGCACGTCCAGCGCCGTGAACACGCCCATCGGCTCCATGGCCTCGACGAGCGAGTCGCGCTGCTCCTCGATCTTGACCAGCGCGTCGGACCGGTAGGCGCGGTGCTGCTCGTAGACGACCATCTCGCTCCAGTACTCGATCAGGATGTAGCGCGACTGGCTGGTCTGATCGCGCAGGAAGGAGGTGCCGAGAAACGATCGAGTGAGCCGGTTCGTCGCGTTCCACTCGCCGTCGGCCCCGAAGAACTGCTCGAACTCGTCCTCGCGCCGATCCTTGACCGTGAACTGCCACATGATTGCGACCATGAGGGTCCATGGTAGCGGATGTCAGCCCTTGCTCATCTCCAGGACGCGATCCCATTCCTCGGCGGAGAAGGGCATCACCGAGAGGCGCGGGACGCGCGCCAGCGGGTGATCGGCGAACCGCCGTTCCGCCTTGATGGCCGCGAGCGTGACCGGCGACTTCAGCTTTTTCACCGGCTCGACGTCCACGGCGTAGAGCCTGCCGCTCGTGTCGGCGGGATCCGGGTAGGCGTCGGCGACGGCGCGGCAGACGCCGATGACCGCCTTCTCGTCGCCGGTGTGATAGAAGAAGATCTTGTCCCCCTTCTTGACGCTGCGCAGGTGGCGCTGCGCGACGGGGTTCTTGACGCCCGTCCACGAGGTCTTGCCGTCGCGGACGAGATCGTCGTAGCTGTAGTGCGTCGGTTCCTCTTTGAAGAGCCAGTTCATCCCTCAAGCCTATCCGAACCCGATGCCGCGAACCCGCAAAGCCGTCGTCGAAAAACCCGCCTGGGCCGACCTGCGCCTGACCGATCGCATCGAGCCGGGCGTGCGCGTGCTGCTCATCGGGATCAACCCGGGCGTGCGCTCCGCGGAGACCGGGCACCACTTCGCCGGCCCGTCGAACCGCTTCTGGAAGCTGCTCTACGCGTCCGGCGTCGTGCCCGAGCCGATTACGCACGAAGGTGACGTGCGCCTGCCGGAATGGGGCGTGGGCATCACGAACCTGATCGCGCGGCCGAGCCCCGGCATCGACGATCTGAAGCCGGCGGAGTACCTGGAGGGCTGGCAGATCCTCGAGCGCAAGATCGATCGCTTCCGTCCCGACATCGTCGCCTTCGTCGGCGTGACGATGTATCGCGCGCTGTGGAAGGTGATCGGCCACGCGGAGCCGCCGGTCATCGCGCCGGGCTTCCAGAAGGCCACGGTGCACGGCGCGCGCCTGTTCGTGCTGCCGAACCCCAGCGGGCGCAACGCCCACTTCTCGTGGGACGACATGCTGGCGTCGTTCCGCGCGCTCGCGCGCGCGATCAAGCGGCTGCCGCCGCGCCAGGCCTCTCGGACTAGAACTTTGCCGCGATGAGGTACAACCGCTTCGCGGTCGCCAGATACAGCGCATCGCCGATCAGCGCCGGAGGCGAATAGAGCGGCGCATCCATCTCGAACTCTGCCAGCACGTGCTTCTCGCGTCCGGCTCGAAGAACGGTCATCGTCCCTTCTTCGTTACCGACGTACAGCCGGCCGCCGGCCAGCAGCAGGCAGTTCCAGATGGCGCCGTTCGTCTCGTGCTTCCATACACGCGCGCCGGTTGCCGCGTCCAGGCAATACACCGTGCCCCCGACGTCGGCAACGTAGAGCAGACCGTCCTTCACGATGGGCGTTGCCACCACGCGACCGACCTCGCGCGACGTCCACAGGACCCTGCTCGTGGTGACGTCTCCCTGGCCGTCAGGACTGATCGCGTAAACGAACGAGGGTCCGTTGCCGTGCCCGGGACTCTGTCCCATCGCCACGAAGACCCGGCCGTCGGCAAAGACCGGCGACGCAATGATGAAACTGCGCGAAAGGACGCCGGGGCGCGGCAGCCATCGGGCGTCTTTCGGATTGCCGTCGAATCGCCAGATCTCGTGGCCCGACGCCGCGTCGTAGGCCCGCAGCCAGCCGTCACCTCCGCCGAAGAGCACCTGCATGCGTCCGTTGACGTTGGCCGCCACCGGGCTCGACCACTGGCCGTGCAGCACCTGCGCGCCCGCCCCGATGGCCCGCCAGACCACGTCGCCCGAACCCTTGTCCACCGCGATCAGGCTTGGCGCGCGCGGCGATGGCACGCGCGTGTGGCCTTCGTTCTGTCCGTTGGAGGTCGAGACCATCAGCAGATCGCCAACCGGCAGCACGTTGCTGTTGGTCGCTTCGTGCGGAAAGACACCCAGGCGGCCGCACATGTCCAACTCCCAGACAACGCTGCCGGCACTCTGCGTGTCGAGGCAGCGGACATGGCACTCGGCGGTGACGTAGTACAGGCGGTTGCCTTCCACATACGGCGCGCTGGTCGTCGACGGCAACAGGAATTCCCGCAGACCTCGCTCGACTCGCGGGGCCACGTCCTGCCAGAGAAATCTGCCGTCCTTCGCGTCGAACGCCATGAGCACGCCGGCCTCCTCCTGGTAGGCCGGGTTCATCTGCCTGGCGTTGTCGGTGCCGAGATAGACGGCATCGCCGGCAACCACGGGACGTCCGAAGGTGTCCTTTCCAGTCTCGACACTCCAGACGATGTTCCGGCCGGTGGTCGTATCCCAGTCGACGGGAGGATTGCCGGTGTCGACGACTGTCGTCGGGAGGGGCGGCGCGACGGGCGCGGGTGGAGCGTGCGAAGCGACAGGCTCGCCAGGCTTGAGTCCGGCGATTCGACCCAGCGCCCACTCTGCTTCGTTGCGCAACGCGGGATCGTTTGCGGCCTCCTCCAGCGCCGCTCGCGCCGACTGCGCTTTCGGTCCGATGCTGCCCAGGGCTCCGGCTGCGAAGATACGCACGTAGAGGAATTCATCGTCGAGCGCTTCGATCAACCGCGGCACTGCGGACTGCGCAGGCGGACCGATGCTGCCGAGCGCCTCGCACGCCGCCCATCGAACGCCGGGAACGGGATCGCCGAGCGCTTCCGCCAGGGCGTTCGTGGCGCTGGCCGCGCTCGGGCCGATCGACGCCAACGCTTCCGCCGCGTAAATGCGGACGTACGCATCCTCGTGCGAGAGCGTCTTGACGAGAGCCGCGACCGAAAGACTGGCCCTCTTGCCCAGAGCCCCGAGGGCGCGTGCCGCATCGCCCGCGACCATCGAATCCGCGTCTCTCAGTGCCCGTCTCAATGCGGATTGAATCGTTTGCGTGTGCGGCGCCAGGTCGATCAAGGCATCGGCGGCGCTGCGCCGCAGGGAGTCCGACTCATCGCGAAGCAGGTCCGCCAGCAGCGGAATGGCTGGAGGACCGATCCGCCGGATGATTTCGAGCGTTACCTCATGCAGGTCCGGATGCTCAGGAGTGAGGAAGCGTCGCAGCAACGGCAGCGAACGCGCCGACCCCTGGACCAGGACGGCTTCGGCGGCCGCGCGGGCCTTCGGATCGCCGGCCTCCAGGCGATGTGCCCAGTCGCGCACCACGGCGGAGCTTCTGGAAAGGCTCGACTCCGTCGGCGGCGGCGATTGGGGCAGCGCGACCGCCTGGCTGAAGCCGGCCGCACACATCAGTGCGAGAGCCTGTTTCCCGATGAATGCCATCACGGGCCGCCCTCAAGCCTACGCCGTTCCATTGCGGGCCGAACAGGCGCATACTTCGAGCAGGAGGAACGCATGACGCTGATGGCACTCCTGCTTCCCGGAGTCGTGGGCGGTCTCCTGCTCGCCGCCTTGATGGCACACCTGAACCGGCGCCCGTCATCGGGTGTCGTCAGCCGATCCAGGCTCGAACCGATGTCTCCGGATCTCATCAACATGGCCCACATCCGGGTCACCGGCGTCGGCGGGCTGGGCATGCTCGGGGCCGCCGTGGTCACCGCGTTCTCGCTGCCGGAGATCGGTGTCGCGCTGGCCGTTGGCGCCGGGCTTGGCGCAGCCATTGCCGTCGGACTCGTCGCCTATCGCGGCCGCTCGCATGCGGCTGATCCCGGTGGACAGGATGGACGGCCTCCGAGCGTGCTGGCGCTGGACGATCGCGGCGCGCGTGTCGGCCAGCGCACGAAGCGTGACGTCCCGGGCGCTCCCCTCGTGGCTACCGCGTAGAGTGCGCCCCCGGCAATCATCGGCCGGCCACGACCTCACTCGTACCGCAGACGATCAGGACTCCGACGCCGCTTTCTGTGATTCGCGCGGCGTGCGGGAATGATGTATCGTAGCCCGCGTCTACCCCTGTGCCCGCCAGCGTTCCAGCATGCCCGTCATTTTCCAGTTCCGCTCACACATCTGAAGGAGTTTGCCATGGCACCCATGAACGGTACGATCAAGCGACTCGTGGCTGACAAGGGCTTCGGGTTCATCCTGGCCAGTGACGGAAACGAGTACTTCTTTCACAACTCGGCGTGCAGCGACGCCCGTTTCGACGATCTCCGTGAAGGCCAGGCCGTCACGTTCGATCGCGGCCAGGGTCCCAAGGGCCCGCGGGGCGAGAACGTAAGGCTCGCGCAGTAACGGCGGCGGCGACGAGCCGCCCGGTCAGTGCGCTCCGGGGGCTGCCGCCTTCGATCTCGGCTTCTTCATCAGCAGGATCAGCGGCAGCAGGAACAGGAAGATCACCCCGAGCATCCGGAAGAGCGAGACGAAGGACACCATCGTCGCCTGCTGCTGCACCGTCCCGAAGAGTGCGGCGTAGGCGCGCTGGGTCGCGGTCGTGATGTCGGCGCCGGCGGCGAGGAACCCGGCGCGCGCCGACTCGAAGGCGCCGCGCGAGGCCGGCGAGTAGGCGTCGACGTTGGCGCCGTAGACGTTGACGTAGGCCTGCGTCTGGCGCGAGAGCATCGTGCCGGTCACGGCGATGCCGACGCTGCCGCCGAGATTGCGCATCAGGTTGAACAGGCTGGTGGCGTTGCCCATCTTCTCGCGCGCGATCCGGTCCATGCTGATCGTCGTCAGCGGCACGAAGATGCCCGACAGGCCGAGCCCCTGCAGGAACTGCGGCCAGAAGATGTCCCAGTAGCCGGCGCTCAGGTTCAGCTGCCCCAGCCAGATCAGCGTGATCGCCCCCACCACCAGGCCGGCCGCCACCATCAGACGCGAGTCGATCTTGCCGATCAGGAACCCGACGATCGGCATCCCCAGCATCGACCCCATGCCGCGCGGCGCCATCGCGATCCCGGCCTGCAGCGACGGATAGCCGAGCAGCGTCTGCAGCATGATCGGCAGCAGCACCAGGCTGCCATAGAGCACGAACCCCAGCGTCGTCATCAGGAACACGCCGGCGCTGTAGGTGCGATCCCGGAAGACGTGCAGATCCACGACGGGGTCGCTCGACATGAACTCGCGGGCGATGAAGGCGATGACGCCGAGCACGGCGATCGCGATCAGCACCGTGATGAACGGCGACGAGAACCAGTCGCGCTCCTGCCCGAGGTCGAGCGCGATCTGCAGCGATCCGATCCACAGCGCCAGCAGCCCGATGCCCCAGTAGTCGATCTTCGACGACTCCTGCCGCAGGTACGACGGATCGAAGACGTAGAGCTTGGTCATGACCAGCGACGCGATCCCGACCGGCAGGTTGATGTAGAAGACCCAGCGCCAGCTGTACGTGTCGGTCAGCCAGCCGCCCAGCACCGGGCCGAGGATCGGCGCGACGACGATGCCGAGGCCCCAGAAGCCCATCGCCTTGCCGCGCTCGTGCGGCGGGAACGCCTCGAGCAGCACGGCCTGCGACAGCGGCTGCATGGCGCCGCCGGTGGCCCCCTGGATCAGGCGGAACATGACCAGCAGCGGCAGGTTCGGGGCGAGCCCGCAGAGCAGCGACGAGATCGTGAAGCCGGTGACCGACGTCATCAGCAGCCGCTTGCGCCCGAAGTTGCGCGCCAGCCAGCCGGTCATCGGGAGGATGATCGCGTTGGCGACCAGGTACGACGTCAGCACCCACGTCGACTCGTCGATCGTCGCCGACAGGTTGCCGGCGATGTGCGGCAGCGACACGTTGACGACGGTCGTGTCGAGGACCTCCATGAAGGTCGCAAACATGACGGCGATCGCGACGATCCACGGATTAACCTGCTTGTGTTCCGACATCAGTCACCGGTCCT
>Ga0207689_10003737_pt1 | contig 13872 bp, 11 predicted proteins | sample KBSMisM52_FD_184312 | JGI IMG/M metagenome (GOLD analysis project Ga0207689, IMG submission 184312) | Miscanthus rhizosphere microbial communities from Kellogg Biological Station, Michigan, USA - KBS Miscanthus M5-2 (SPAdes) (version 2) | ecosystem: Host-associated > Plants > Roots >... | reverse complement strand
GATATCGCCCGTTGCCGAGCGGCTCGATCTCCGGGCGCTCGCGATCGAATTCGTCCTGAATCTGCCCGAAGAGCTCCTCGGTGATGTTCTCCAGCGACACGATCCCCGAGGCGCCGCCGTACTCGTCGAGCACGATGGCCATGTGCGTCTTGTGCTCGATGAACTGCGAGAGCAGCGCATCCACCGTCGAGTTCTCCGGCACGAACAGCACGTCGCGCTTCAGCTCCATCATCGTCCGCCCCGGTCCGCGCAGCTGCGCCAGGAAGAGGTCCTTCACGTGGATCAGGCCGATGGTCTGGTCGAGTGTGCCGTCGCAGAGCGGATATCGCGTGTGGCGCGTGGTGCGGATGAACTCGAGGTTTTCTTCGATCGACTTTTTCGTGGAGAGGACGGAGACGTCGGTGCGCGGCACCATGATCTGCCGCGCCGTCCGCTTCGAAAACTGGAAGACGCCCTCGATGATCTCGCGGTTTTCCTCGGAGAGAATGCCCGCCTTCTCGGAGTGCGCCAGGATCAGGCGCAGCTCCTCCTGCGAGTGCACCATCTCCTTGTCGCTGGCCGGCTTGATGCCGACGACCTTCAGGACCGCGTTCGTGGTCCGGTTCAGCATCCAGATGATCGGGTACGCCAGCACGTAGAACGCGCGCAGCAGATGCGCCGACCAGAGCGCCGTGCCGAGGGTCTTGTCGATGGCCAGATACTTCGGGCCGAGCTCGCCGAAGATGATGTGCAGCGACGAGATGAGGATGAAGGCAACCGTCGCGGCAATGGTGTGCGCAATGGAGACGCTGTACGCGCCGAGAAACGCCAGCCGCGGCTGGATGAGACTCTCGAATGCCGGCTCACCGACCCAGCCGAGCGCCAGCGACGCCAGCGTCACCCCGAGCTGCGTGGCGGAGAGGTAGCTGTCGAGTTTCTTGATGATGCGCCGCGCCATCCGCGCGCGCGTGCTCCCCTCGGCCGCCATCTCCGCCAGCTGCGTCGGACGGACTTTGATGATCGCGAATTCAGCAGCGACGAAGAATCCATTCGCGATGATGAACAGCAAGGCGAGCAGCAGATACCAGGTAGGCATTCTCACCGAGCGCGAAGAGTCGCGCTTCTAGATGGGTCGATGTCCATGGGGCGGCGGGTATTGTATGACAGGGGCGGGGGCGCACTGTCATCCCACCTGTCATCCTGAGCCGCCGGAGCTGCGTAGCCGAAGGCGGAGCAGCGGAGGACGGTCGAAGGACCCCCAGCTGATAACCCGGACAGGGCGGTGGTTGCTGATTCTCCACCACCCGGCCGGGTTATCAGCCGGGGGTCCTTCACCGTCCTCGACCCCTCCGGGGTGTCGGCGGTTCAGGATGACAGCGTTGGTGCGCCCACCACCTCATCCAGCGTCCGCCAAAATCGCGGATACGACTTCGACACCACCTGCTCATCCGCGATCGTCACATTCCCCCGCGCCAGCCCGGCGACGGCAAACGCCATGGCGATGCGGTGATCGTTGTGCGTTTCTATCGTCGCCGGATTGGATGACCATCCGGGCTGGATGAGCAGCGAGTCGGGGCGCTCAGCAATCGTTGAGCCGAGGCGGCGGAGCTCGGACGTCACCGTCGACAGGCGGTCGGACTCCTTCACCCGCAGGTTGGCCACGTTGACGATCTCGACAGGCGATGACGCCAACGGCGCGATAGCGGCGAGCGTCGGCACGAGATCGGGAGAGGAGTTGCAGTCGAAGCGGCCTCCGCGCAGCGAGTCCGTGCTGGTGACGGTGATCGCATCATCAGTGATTTCGATTCGGCATCCCATCGCCGCGAGGATGTCGAGAAACGCGGCATCGCCCTGGGCGGTGGGGTGGGCGAGGCCGCGGACGCGCATCGTGCCGCGCGTTGCCGCTGCGGCAGCGAACCAGTAGGACGCCGAGGAGTAGTCGCCTTCGACGCGGTACTCGTCGCGGTGCAGCGTCGTCGCGCTCACGTGGACGATGTTGCTGCTCCGTTCCACCTTCGCCCCGAACGCGGTCAGGATCGACGCGGTGATGTCGAGGTACGACGCCGAGGCCAGCGAGGTCAGTCGCAGGGTGATGCCGTCCGGCAGCGTGGCCCCGGCCATCATCAGCGACGAAGCGAACTGGCTCGACGTGTCGGCGGCAATGGCGACGTCGAAACCGCCGCGCATCTTTTTCCCGCGGATGCGTAGCGGCGGGTAGCCCTCCCGCTCGACGTACTCAACCTCGGCGCCGATCGACAGCAGCACCTCGACCAGATCGCCGATCGGCCGCTCGTGCATCCGCGCTTCTCCTTGCAGGATGAAGCGCCCTGGTGTGAAAGCCAGCCATCCGGTCAGGAAGCGCATCGCTGTCCCCGCGTTGCCGATGAATACGGGTACGTCATTGGCCGACATACTGATTCGCGGCCCGATGGCGACGCCGGTTTTGAAGGTGCCATCGATCCGGAAGCCAATCGTCCGCAACGCTTCAAGCGCGTAGCGCGTGTCGTCCGCATCGAGGCAGTTCGTAATCGTCGTCGTCCCCTCAGACATCGCGCCGAGGAGCAGGGCGCGGACGGAGTAGGACTTGGATGGCGGCACCGTGACGGTGGCGTTCAGGTGTTCGCGTTTGGGGATCGATTTCATAAATGTTGAATGTTGAATGCTCAATGTTGAATGTTGAATGGGCGCGACGAACGCAGGTTCAGACGAACATTTAACATTCAACATTCATCATTGAACATTCAACATTCCGCTTTTCACAGGCTAAGCACCAACCCGTCGTACGCCAGCGTGATGCCCGAAGGCAGCGTCGCTTCCACCGTCGCGTGATCGACTTCGTGGGTGAGATGAATGAGCCACGTCTCGCGCGCATTGATTCGTTGCGCCGCGGCGACCGCCTCCTCGATCACGAAGTGCGTCGGATGCCGTGGCGAGATGCGCAGGCCATCGAGCGCGAGAATCTCCACGCCTTCGAGCAATCGCATCGTCGCGTCCGGGATCCCGTTTGTGTCGGTGATGTAGGCGAAGTTGCCGATGCGGAAGCCGAGGATCGTCCAGTCGCCGTGTTCGACCGGAAGCGGCGTGATGGCGATCCCCTCGTGTACGAATGGGCCGTCGATCTCGATCAGATCGAGCTGCGGTTTGCCGCCGCCGATCTGCGAATCGGACCAGATGTAGCTGAAGGCACGGCGAATTGCCGTCGCCGTCATCGGATTGGCGAACGCCTGGATCGCTTCCCGCTGACGAAAGTTGAAGGGACGGATGTCGTCGAGCCCCATGAGGTGGTCGGAATGCGAGTGCGTGAAAAGCACGAAATCGAGCCTTGGGATGGGGAACTTCAGCAGCTGCAGGCGGAGATCGGGCGAGGTATCGATCAGAAAATACTTCCCGTTCATCTCGATCTTCACCGACTGCCGCAGCCGTTTGTTGCGCGGGTCAGTTGACCTGCAAATATCGCAGGTACAGCCGACGACGGGAACGCCGGTGCTCGTGCCCGAGCCGAGGAAGGTGATCTTCACGATCCGCTCTCGATCCACAGCGCCGTGGCGTGCGCCGCTGCCTGCTTCGCGGTCAGGAGGAGTTGCACGTAGGTCTGGATGTCGAGATCCGCATCGAAGAGGGCATCGTCTTCGAGATATTTCGCGGCGAGCTGCATCAGTTCGACGTCATCCGTCGGAAGCGAGGCCTTCGCGGCAAAGCCACGCAACTCATCGAGCAGGGCATCAAGGCTGCCGACCTCCAGCGGATCGGCGACGGTGGGGATGATGATGTGCTCCACGCGTTCGAACCGCAGCGGCAGGTAAACCGACTGGTACGCGTCGAGCCCTGAGAGATGCGGCGCGGCATCGATCGTGCGCATCACGCGCGCCTGCAACTGCGACCAGCCGATCCCTTCGACCGGATCCGATCGATAGGCCTCGGCATCCACCGCGGTCAGCGCGGGAAAGCGCGTTCGCAACTCGGCGTCGATCGCCTGCGCGAGATCGGGAGCAAAGACATCGGTCGCATTGCCGGCGACGAAGACGAGGGCCACGTTGTGAATCTTAGTTCGTTACGTGGGTTCGGCTCACTTCACTCCGATCAATTCTCACCAGCGCGCGGCGTTTTTTCGTCGTCCGACTTGTCACCCGGCGACGGTGTGTTGTTTGGCGCAGGCGCCGGGCTATCCGGCTTGAGAAGCTGTAGTTTTTCCGGGCCGACATCCTGGTTTTGACCGGGAGGGGTGTCCTGATTCACCACGTTGTCGGTTGGCGGCAGCTTCACCGCATCGTCAGGTGCCGCTTTTCCTGTATCAGACGGCCCCTCGATGTAACGCAGGTTGTAAAGGAACTTCACGCTGTCGTCGTGTCGCAAAGCGTCGGCCATGACATAGAGCGCGGACTCGGGCACCCCGAGTTTTTGCGCGAGAGAGGTCATGATGTCTTTCGACTGCTGTTGTCGCCCGGGGAGGAGACCGCTTGCCTGCTCATAGATAGCCATGAAGTCGGTTATCCCGCGTATCCCCAGTTCGCGGGCGGCAACGATCTTGTCGCGGAAATAGAGAGTGAGCAGGGCCTGATCGACCCAGTCGATGACCCGCTTGATCGGATAGAGCGAGCGCATCGACAGCTCAAGCGGATTTTGCGTGGCCAGATGCTGGACCGACGAGATACCCAGTTCATCGAGCAGATCGGCTGCCGCGTCGTCAACCCCTTCGATCATGCCGACGGGCAGCTCAGCGGCCGCGTTTTTGTCGGCCTGGAAAATGTCGACCGCCTTCTTGCGGATGTACCCCAGAGCCCAATCGTGAAAAAAGCCCACCATGAAGAGAAGCATGTGAGCCGAAGCAGCGGAGGTCGCTGCGCCGGGTGCAGGGGCGGCATTCGTTGGCTGAAAGAATCCGAGCGATGTCGAAGCGATGAATCCGATGAGGATGGCGATGGCCGCCTTGATCGCGCTGTTGACGAGAAAGCGCGGAGAGAGGGCGTGGGCGTTGAGTCGTCCCAGCATGAACCAAAGCGTGGCGACGTACGTTCCGTAACCGGCGTAGACGATCCCGTCTACCGACAGATTCTTATGATCAGAGAACCGCGCCAGCACGGCAACGATCATGAAAACACCGGTAAGAAGCAGCGCCCCCGTCAACCAGGAAATCAACGTCGGCTCGAACTTGCGGGGGTCGGTTGTATCTGGATGCTCTTTTGAAGCGACGGTCTGCAGCTGGCTCAACGCGTCCTTCTGTAGTTCGTATCGCGTTCGCTGGCTGGAGATGTAGTTGACCAGGCCGATGAGGCCAGGCAGCGTAGCCAGCGCGAAGAAAATCGCCTGCTCAGGCGTGGGAACCCCGTCGTCCTTGACGCCGTGGCTGGAGATCCCCATGTTGACGATCAACGGTGCGACGGCGAAGAGAGTTACCGCGATCAAGAGAAGCAGTTGCCGGGAAACGACCACGGTCGTCCCTTCGGTCGTTTGCGTGTCCTTCATGACAGTCCTCGCTGAATTGTGGATTGAAGGCGGCATTGTACAGCTGGCCGCCGTCGTGCAGAAGCGGTCGCGATGCCGAGCGAATCAACCTATGACTGCATCATCATCGGCGGCGGTCCGGCCGGACTGACCTGCGCGATTTTCCTTGCGCGCTATCGACGGCGCGTGCTGATCGTCGACAGCGGCAAGCCGCGCAACTATGCCTCGCGCGCCATCCACGGCTTCCTGGGGCAGCACGGCATCGCTCCCGGCGAGTTGCTCGCGCGCGGGCGTGCCGAGGCCGAGGCGGCCGGCGCCGAGATCTGCCACTGCATCGCCGAGCGCGTCGAAGCCTCGGGCGACATCTTCGAAGTGACCACCACCGCCGGGATGATGCGCACGCGCCGCGTCGTCCTGGCCTACGGCGTCCGCGACACGCTTCCCGACATCCCGGACGTCGCTTCGTACTACGGCGGCAGCGTCTTCCATTGCCCCGACTGCGACGGCTACGAGGTGAGCGACAAACGCGTCGGCGTGATCGGCTGGGGAAAGAAGGTGGTCGGCCTCGCGCTCGAACTGCTGCAATGGACCGAGGATCTGACCGTCTTCACCGACGGCCACCCCCGCGAATGGACCGATGAACATCACAGCAAGCTCCTGGCCCTCGGCATTGGCGTGGTCGAAGAGAAGATCGTCTCCCTCGACGGCGACGACGGGTTGGTCCGCGCGGCCGTGCTCTCGACCGGCGAACGCATCCCTCTCGACGCCCTCTTCTTCACCATCGGCGTGACCCGTTCCTGCATCCTCGCCGAGGACCTCGGCTGCGACGTCGATTCCGACCGCCCAAACATCATCGTCAACGAATACCGCCAGACGACGATCGAAGGCATCTACGCCATCGGCGATCTCGTCCCCGGCTCGCAGCTGGCCATCACCTCGGCGGCAGATGGGGCGATCGCGGCGATCGCGATCAACAAGTCGCTGCTGCCGCCATCGCAGGTGGTGTGAGTCGTTTTCACGCGGAGACGCGGAGGCGCGGAGAAAACCGAGCGGTCGCTATCTGGGTGTTACGATCGAAACGAATGAGCCCTACCGTGTTCCGTCAGGGTCCGTATCGGTTCTACTTTTTCTCGCTTGAAGAAGACCGTATGCATGTCCATATCGATTCGCCGGACGGCGAGCTCAAGGTGTGGCTTGAGCCTCGGATAGAGGTGGCGCAGAATCACGGGATTCCGGCGCGTGAAGTGACAAAGGTTCTACGCATCGTGGAGGAGCGACGTGGCGAAATTGAAAAACGGTGGCGCGACCACCGCCGAGGTTGAAGTCGCAAGCATCTCCCGGCACGGCTTCTGGCTCTACCTCGATGGCCGGGAGCTCTTCGTCTCGTTCAAAGAGTTTCCGTGGTTTGCCGAGGCACCGGTCAACAAGATCGTCGATGTCCGTCGGCCGTCTCCCGACCACCTTTACTGGCCTGACCTCGACGTAGACCTGTCGGTTGAATCGATCGAACATCCGGAGCGGTTTCCACTGCGATTCGACTCGTTTGGTAGCGCTGCGGCGAAGTAACCGGGGCCAGCCGGAGCTTCCCCGATTCATAGGGCGATACGAATTTCCTCGAAGTTCTCGGTGGCCGCGGAGCGCGCGTCGGAGCGATTGAATTCGAGAGCCTCGGCTAGAGTAATGCGAAGCGTCGCCAGCAGCTCTTCTCGTGTCTCCTCTTGGCAGTTGACGCCGGGAACGTCTTCGATCCAGCTGATCCAATTGCTGCCGGATTGCTTCACGATCGCGGTGTATTCGGTCATGCCCCTCAGCTTAGCAGGGCGACATCACTGAGCTGACAACGACCGTACCATCCGCGACATGGAATACGACCGCGGACTCATCCGAAGTAGGCGTTACCTTCGTCGCGACCCGGTCGAAGAGTCGTTGCCCCGAAGCGCCAGCTTCTTATACTTTTCCTCGATCAGCCTGTGAAGGCGTTCGCCAGTTGCAAGAGTAAGCCGGTTTGGGCGCACTCTCAGTCGGCCCTTTGCCACATCAGTGAAGGTGTTGTGAAGCGGGGTCGCATCGACACCCTTCGGAGTAAACCGCCGATCCAACAGCTCCGACCATGAAATATCACCGGCGGCAATGTATGGAGCGATCTCTTCGAACTCATCGATCGTCGCGATCGTCGGCGGGGCGACCGCGGCTTCGTGCGTCCCTAGCTCCGCAAAGCGCTCGGCCAAAAATGTGTTCGTACCAGGCGCTGAAAAGGCAGGATCGTCGACGACCAACAGTGGGTAGACTCGCCGGATGGCGGAGATGCCAGACACTTCGCCTCTCGCGATCGCTCTGCACGACCGCGCCAACTGGCTGACACCCTTCGGTTTGCCTTTCTCGTTCGACACTAGCTTGGTGACGATTGCTTTTGTCACCTTGGCAAAGTCGCGCGATACTTTGACGGCGTTATTGAGCATTCCCGCCTTGCTTTCGATGACGACGGCGACATCGTCGCGAATGATCAATATGTCGATCTCGAAATCCGGCCCGGTTACGTTCGTCAGGACGGTCCATGCGTCGGTAAAGTGTTCGACCACAAGCCTGCGGAGGTATGTCTCGAAGGCCTCGCCCCAATAGCCGAGCAGCAGTTCTCGGCCGCGCTTTGTAGGTATCCTGTAGAACGTGTTCCAAAACAGCCCCGAAGCTGCATTCTCGATGAGAAACTGAAGGTCCATCACCAGCAAGCGCCCATCGCTCAAGGCAAGAAGCGGATGCGTGCGGAACATTGAGAAGTCGGTGGCCCAGCCCGCTGTCTGGACGGCGGCGGCGAACATCTGATCGTCGTGAAGAGGGTTAATCGCAGCCCTCATTGCATCTTCGTCAATGCTTCGGGCTCTGAGGAAGTCGTGCGCTTCATCGGCCAAAAGATCGAGAGCGGATGTCGGGTCAGAAAAATCGAGGATCGAAGTCTTGAGCGACTTAGCAGAATTCGAAACGCCCGTGTACATCCCGAACATTAGAGCCAGGTAGTCGTCGATCTTCAGGCCATCGACACGCAGGTCACCCGGCGTAGTCTCCAGTTCCTGCGCGAAGAGTTTGATGATGCGGTCGTCCGTGCTGAGTATCTCGTCGAAGATGTAGTGATATCGACGAAGGAGCGGCCCCACATCCCGGGGGTTGTAAATCTCCCAGACCGGCAAGATTTGCACCATAAACAGACTCGCGTCAGCGGTCGGCAGGTCAATGTCTAGATAGTCGTTCGCGTGCAGCGCGATGGCGCCCACGGCAGTTGCCGAGTACCGTTCCGGCCTGTGGGCCGCTAGGAGGCACTTCAGGTTCAAAAGAGCGTTCGCTCGGGTGAAGATCAGCGACCGATTACGGCCGACCTCGGCCTGTCGGAACCGTTCCACCTTGCCCTTCAGGCTGTCGGTCAGAAGCTCACTTTCGAGCGATTGCTGAGCGTCCAGACCAACACCGGTGCTGAACAGGCTCGAAATCGTGGCGCAAATGTTCAGCGGGATATCACCGCCACAACGGAGCAGCATGAACCTGTAGTTTTTTGGATCCGGCGCGCAATCAAAAACGTCACGATGCTTGATCAAAAGAGCTTTGTTCATGGATCATCCAACGCGACGACCAAGAAAGTCAGTGTCGGCGAGTAGTGTGCCATGAGGTAGCTAGCCGGCTCGGTCGACGTGGCACTTGTGTGTCGACGACAGTCGACGTGGCGCTTGCCGTTGCGGTGTCCGGCACGCCCGTCCGCCGACCGTTTACAATCCCGCGCATCATGCGCCGCACGACGATCGTCCTCGCCGTCTTTCTCGCCACCACCCTCCTCGCCCAGACGCCAGCTGACCCGCCGATGCTCGGGTTCTCCGCGGCCAACGCCGCGAAGGAGCGCGCCCTCGAAGCGCAGTTCGATTCGTCGCTGAAACGCGATGACCTTCGCGAGTGGCTCAAGCGCCTTTCCGCGCGGCCACATCACCTCGGGTCGGCGTACGACAAGGACAACGCCGAATACATCGCAGCGCTTTTCAAGTCGTGGGGATACGACACGAAGATCGAAGAGTTCCGCGTCCTCTTCCCCACGCCGAAGCGGCGGGTGGTAGAGCTGATCGCGCCGGAACACTTCATGGCCAAGCTCGTCGAGCCGCCGGTGCCGGGTGATGCGACGTCGGGGCAGCAGAGCGAACAGCTTCCCGTCTACAACGCCTACTCCATCGACGGCGACGTCACTGGCGATCTGGTCTACGCGAACTACGGCATCCCCGCCGACTACGAGATCCTCGAGCGCAACGGCGTCGATGTGAAGGGGAAGATCGTCATCACCCGCTACGGCGGGTCGTGGCGCGGCATCAAGCCGAAAGTAGCGGCGGAGCATGGCGCGATCGGCTGCATCATCTACTCCGATCCGAAGGACGACGGGTACGGCCAGGGCGACGTCTATCCGAAGGGCGCCTATCGCAACGAGAACGGCGCGCAGCGCGGCTCGGTGATGGACATGCCGGTGCATCCCGGCGACCCGCTCACACCCGGCATCGGAGCAACCGCGGATGCGAAGCGCATCGACCGCAAGGACGCCGACGTCATCACCAGGATCCCGGTCCTGCCGATTTCGTACGGCGACGCTCTTCCGCTTCTGCGCGCCCTCGGCGGTCCGGTCGCGCCCGCCGAATGGCGCGGCGCGCTGCCGATTACCTATCACATGGGACCTGGCCCGTCGCGCGTCCATCTGGCGCTGGAGTTCAACTGGAACCTGGTGCCGGCGTACGACGTGATCGCGCGCATGACCGGCTCGCAGTATCCCGACCAATGGATCATGCGCGGCAATCATCACGACGCCTGGGTCAACGGCGCGAACGATCCGCTCAGCGGCCAGGTGGCCCAGATGGAGGAGGCGAAGGCGATCGCCGAGCTGGCCAAGAGCGGCTGGCGGCCGAAGCGGACCATCCAGTTCGCGGCGTGGGACGGCGAGGAAGAAGGGCTGATCGGCTCGACGGAATGGGCGGAGACGCACGCCGACGAGCTGCGGAACAAGGGCGTGGTCTACATCAACTCCGACACGAACTCGCGCGGCTTTCTCGACGCCGCCGGCTCGCACACGCTGGAGAAGCTGGTGACGCAGGTGGCGCGCGACGTCCCCGATCCGGAGCGCCACATCTCGGTTCTCGCGCGCATGCGCGCCCGCGAGGCCACGCGCGAGCGCGAAGGGAGCGCCGACATGCGGCGCGAGTCGCACGACGGCGATCTGATTCGTCTCGACGCCCTCGGGTCCGGTTCCGACTACACGCCGTTCCTGCAACACACCGGCGTGGCCGCGTTGAACATCGGCTACGGCGGGGAGGGTGGCGGCGGGTCGTATCACTCGGTCTACGACTCGTTCGATCACTACACCCGCTTCGGCGATCCGAATTTTGACTATGGGATCGCCCAGGCCAAGACCACCGGCCGTCTGGTGCTCCGGCTGGCGAACGCCGACGTTCTGCCATTCGAGCTGAAGACCTTCGCAGACACGATGTCGCGCTACCTCGACGAGCTGACGAAGCTGTCCGAGGCCACGCGCAAAGAGATCGAGGAGCGGAACCGTCTCGTGCGCGAGAACGCCTACGAGAATGCCGCCGATCCGACGAAGCCATTCGTCGCGCCGAAGTCCGAGCCGGCTGCTCCGTATCTGAACTTCGCGCCGCTGCAGAACGCCATCGCGCATCTGAAACAGAGCGCGACGGCATTCGATCGTGCCGCGGCATCGGCGCCGGCTGATCGGCAGGCCGCGTTCGATCGGGTACTGATGCACATCGAACAGTCGCTGCTTCTTCCCAACGGATTGCCGCGCCGGCCGTGGTTCCGTCATCAGATCTACGCCCCCGGCTTCTACACCGGCTACGGTGTCAAGACCGTTCCCGGCGTGCGGGAAGCGATCGAACAGAAGCAGTGGAGCGACGCCAACGCGCAGATCGAGAGTGCGGCGAAGGTGATCGAAGGGTATGTAGCGGAGGTCGATCGGGCGACGGAGGCGGCGCGGAGGTAGGGGGACTGGAGTCGGTAGCGCGGTTGCTCAGTCGGGAAATACTTCCCTGACTTCTCCAGCGGCCACCGACGCAATCGCTTCCTTGATTTTGGAAAGCACCGGAAGAATGTCTTTCATCCGATTACGGATGTTCACGATCACCACCGCACCGATGCCGATTTTGATCAGGTTCTGCTGAAATCGAAGATTTTGATCTGCCGAAAAGATGACCGTGAAGCCTCGGTCGACGGCGGCCCGAAGAAGAACGCCATTGCGCAGACCTTTGAGACGCTCACGCCGTACGACCGACGGTTCAAACTCCGCAAGGTACGGCACAATCTGTTCCGGGATTGATTCGTCAATGAGCAGCCGCAACGGCTGTTACCGCCTCTCGTGCGATTTCCAGTGCAGCGACGGCCTGTTCTCTTGAAACAGTTGGAAACGCTTCAAGGAACTCCTCGAGGGAATCACCCGCTTCCAGATAATCGAAAAGGCTTTGAGCGGGAACGCGGGTACCGATAAATACAGGCGTCCCACCCATGATTTCGGGGTCTGAATGGACGACTGCGCGCGAGTCTGACATATGCGTAACGTTACCGTGCCCCATCCGGCCGCACGCGCAGGAAGAACGTGCACGCCTTGCCCGTCTTCGATTCCACCCACACCGAGCCGGCGTGGGCGACGGCGAACTCGCGGACCTTGAATAGACTGCGTCCGGTGCGCTCGGCGGCTTGCGGGTTCCAGGCGAAGCCCGGCTCGAAGATGGCCTGGCGGAGCGGCTCCGGGACGACCGGGCCGTTGTCCATCACGAAGAAGAGCAGCAGCGGCTTGCCCTTGTGCTCCATCCAGCGGACGCCGATGACCACCTGGCCGCCGGGCGGAACGTAGTGCAGCGAATTGTCCATCAGCACGCCGAGGGCGTCGCTGAGCTGCTCGTGATTCTTGAAACGCTCCTCCAGCTCCGGCACATCGATCTGAAGCTGGATGCTCTTCAGATCGGCGAATGGACCGAAGCGGTTGGCTACCGAGTGAAGGATGTCGACCACCTTCGGCGTCCGTGCCGCGGGCGCCGGCTCCTCGACCTCGGGGGCCATCTCCAGCGACGAGAGAATCTGGTCGATCGTGGCTGCCCAATCTTCGAGCAGCGGATCGCGCTGGCGCGTGCGCGACGACGCCAGAACCGACTCGCGCAGCGATCGCAGCGGCGTGAAGACCGTCTCGCGCACGAACGACACGAACGAGGCATGCGACGGATTCATCGTGTCGGCTTCGCGGAACATCAGCACTGCCCCCATCGCGCCGCCCGAGATCGGAACGAGCGTGAAGAGGATGTTGCGATTGCGGATGCGCAGTGCAGTGGAGGTCGGAACCGACAGCTCGCCGATGCGCGCGCCGCTCAGCGCCTCGATCTGCTTCACCGACGAGAGATCGGATTGGGGGACGCCGAAAAGCCTCTTGGCTTCCTCGGTGATGAACTTCACTGCGCGGTCCGCGCCGAGGACGATCGCCGGCGCGCCGGCGGCCATGATCACATTGGCGACGCTGGTGATCGCCGGCGACGCCGACTCCACCGGAAACGCAAGCAGCGGCGCTTTGGGGAACGGCTCCGGTTCCGGCGCGGGCTTGGTGGCGGCGGCGGTGGCCGGACCGGCGGAACGTCGCGTGGCAGTGCTTTCGCCAACCGGTTTCGGAGGAGCGGGAGTTGGAATCGGGGGCGGTTCGGTAGGCGGCGGAGCCGTACTTGCCTTCGCTTCGGCCTTCGGTTTTCTCGGCTTATCGCACTTCTCGCAGAGGATTCCCTTGTTGATCGCCGCACCGCACATGAAGCACTTGGAAGCCATTGGACGGACGATCTTACGCCCGCTTCTCGTGCTGCTGCAACGTGATAGTCTTCGCCGCCGTTTGGAGGGGCCCCCATGAAACAGATCGTCGTGATCGGCGCCGGCACCATGGGCAACGGCATCGCCCACACCGCCGCGGCATCCGGCTTCGACGTCACCCTCATCGACGTCGCCGAGTCGTTCCTCGAGCGCGGCATGTCGACCATCGGCGCAAACCTGCAACGCGGCGTCGACAAAGGAAAAATGACGGCTGACGAGAAGCAGCAGATCCTCGGCCGCATCCGCGCCACGAGCGACATCGCCGCCGCGGCAAACGCGGACATCGTCATCGAAGCGATCATCGAGAATCCCGCTGCCAAGACCGAGCTTTTCGCGAAGCTCGACGCGCTCACGGGCGCCGAATGCATCCTGGCGTCTAACACGTCGTCGATCTCCATCACCAAGATCGCCGCGGCTACGAAGCGGCCCGACAAAGTGATCGGCATGCACTTCATGAATCCCGTGCCGGTCATGACCCTGGTCGAAGTCATCCGCGGCATTGCCACCAGCGATGAGACCTACGCGCGCGTCGCTGAGTTCGGAAAACAACTGGGGAAGACTGCCATTGAGGTCAACGACTAT
>Ga0207689_10003733_pt1 | contig 13876 bp, 11 predicted proteins | sample KBSMisM52_FD_184312 | JGI IMG/M metagenome (GOLD analysis project Ga0207689, IMG submission 184312) | Miscanthus rhizosphere microbial communities from Kellogg Biological Station, Michigan, USA - KBS Miscanthus M5-2 (SPAdes) (version 2) | ecosystem: Host-associated > Plants > Roots >... | reverse complement strand
CCGGCCACCGCCCGGCTGCTGCTGGGCGAAGCGCCGAGCACGGGCGCCGGAACCCTCTCGCAGGAGCTGGTCGAAGCGCGCCTGGGCGACGTGCCGATAGGGCTGAGCGCGGTGCTGGGCCGGGCGGACTTTACGATGGATGAGCTGGCGAGCCTCCGCATCGGAGACGTGATTGCGCTGAACCGGCGGCAGAACGATCCGGTGGAGATCTTTTTGGAAGACCAGCCTTTTTACCGGGCCCGCGCGGGCCTGGCCGGACAGGTGGTGGCGCTGGAGCTGCTGGCGCCGTTGACGGAGAAGAGTGACCGATGAGCGAAGTAGCGGTGAACCCCGAGCCCGAAGTGGAGACCTACAATCCGTTCGGAGGTAGCGCGGCCCCGGCCGCGGCCGCTTACGCCAGCCCCGCGGGCTACGGCGGCGCGCCGCCCGACTTCCTGCTGGGCGTGCGCCTGACCGTGAGCGTGGAAGTGGGCCGGGTGCAGATGCCGGTCCGATCGGCCGCCCGGACCGCTTGCAAGGACAGCGACACCGTCCGCGCCACGCTGGGCGGGCACGGCTCTCCATCGTCCCCCGTCAGGGCAACGTCGACCGGCGCCATCTGCAACTGGTCCAGATACCACGCGTATCCGCCGCGCTGCTGGCCCGCCACCACCGACGCGGCCAGCGCCAGCGCCAGCGGCAGGTGCCCCAGTGCGGCAGCAACCTTAGCCGCTCCAGCCTCATCGTCCTGGCCGGTCCGCACGGCCAGGAACGCCGACGCCTCGTCGACGCTGAACACATCCAGCGGGATGGTGCTGCCCAGATCCGCGGCCGGCGGCCGGTTACTGGTGATCAGTACCCTGACCCCACCGCCTACCGGAACATACGGCCGCACGGCCTCAAGGTCGGCCACGTCATCAAACACCAGGAGGCACTGCTCCCCGTCGGTCTCCAGCCAGTGCCGCACCGCGGAGCCCGCGTCGGTGACGCCCCGCCCGGGATCGCCGCCGGCCAGTCCGGTGGCGTCAGCCACCGCAGCCAGTCCCGCGAGCAGGCTGCCGATGTCCCCGCCGTTAACCCAGGCCACCAGCCGCCAGCCTGCGGCCAGCTTCGCCCTCGCGTATGCTGCCGCCAGCTGCGTGGCCCCAAGGCCGTGCAGCTCTGCCACCGGGTGAATCACCGATACTCGCGCGCTCGCGCGATCCAGCTTCGCCAGCAGGCCGGCCCGGGCCCGGAAGCACGGCGGCTCCATCGGGATATCGCCCACGGCGACCTGGCGATCCGTCGCCCCGGCCAGGAGCGGCTGCTGGGCCTCTGCTGTGCCGCCAGCCGCGACCTTATCGTTGGCCATCAGGTTACGGGTGGCAGCCAGTACATCTGGCTCCGTCTAGTTTCCGGCAGAACGTCGCCGTCAGCGGTACGATTCATCACCCGCTCCCGGGCTCAGGATTCCAGAGACTTCGGCCAGGCAGCCACCATGACGTGGCGGCGGCCCCCATCAACATACCCGCCCGGCCAGTCTCAACGTACTCGCCCAATCCGCCCTGAATACAAGGCAGTCGCAGGGTTAGCCAATAGCCGTCCGAAAAAATACGCGTAAGGGGCAATTCCGGCGGGTAAAGGCGCTGGCGCGGCGACTGATGAGGATCAGCCGAAGGCGAGGGTATAGCCCGTGGCGCGCAGCGCACTGATCACGTCCGCGCAATGCTCGGGTCCCCGGGTCTCTACCTGCAAGATGACCTCAGCCTCGTCGACATTCAGGCGCGGGGCGAGGCGCTCGTGCGCCACCTCGAGCACGTTCGCACCGAGGTCAGCTAGATCGCCGAGGAGCTTGGCGAGCGAGCCGGGGCGATCCGGCAGCCGACAGCGGAAGGCCAGGTAGCGGCCTGCCGCGGTGAGACCGTGCCGGAGCAGCTTGGATAGCAGCAGCGGGTCGATATTGCCGCCGGAGAGCACCACCACGACCGGCGGGACGAAATCGCGCGCGTGCTCCAGCACGGCGGCCACCCCGGCTGCCCCGGCCGGTTCCACCACCTGTTTGGCCCGCTCGAGGCAGAGCACCAGTCCGCGGGACAGGTTTTCCTCCGACACCGTCACCACCCGGCCGGCGTGCCCGGACAGGATGCCAAACGGGATGTCACCCGGCCGGCTGACCGCGATGCCATCCGCCATGGTGGGGCTGGCCTGCACGGAAACGGGATGCCCGGCCGCCAGCGAACCCGGATACGGCGCGACCGCCTCCGCCTGCACGCCGACCACCTGGATCTCCGGGTCGAGGCTCTTGATCGCCACCGTGACGCCAGCGGCGAGTCCGCCCCCGCCGACCGGCACCACGACCGTCCGTACCTGCGGGCACTGCTCGATAATCTCGAAGCCGAGCGTGCCCTGCCCGGCCACGATGTCCTGATGGTCGTAGGGGTGGATGAACACGGCGCCGGTCCGCTCGGCGAAGGCCAGGGCCTCGCCGAGCGCGTCCTCCACGCACGTGCCGTGCAGGATGACGTCTGCGCCGTAGCCCCGCGTCGCCTGCACCTTGGGCAGCGGCGCGCCCGCCGGCATGACCACGGTGGCCGCACAGCCAAGCCGCCCGGCGGCGAACGCGACCCCCTGGGCGTGGTTGCCCGCGCTGGCCGCGACGACGCCGCGGGCCCGTTCGGCGTCGGAGAGCCTGGCGATCCTGGAGTAGGCCCCGCGCACCTTGAACGAGCCGGTCCGCTGGAGGTTCTCGCACTTCAGGAACACCGGGCCGGCCACCGTCTCGGACAGCACCCGGGAGTGGAGCACGGGAGTGTCCGAGATCACATCGCGGATCAGCGCGCGGGCCGCGGCCACGTCGTCGGAGCTCACCGTGCCTGTTGTTGTTGCCACGGGATAGAAGTGTGCCACCCATTTCCGGGCCCGGCGTCCCCGGCCGGAACGGGGCAGATGGTAAAGACCTGCGATCACGACATACTGTCGAATGGTGCAGCAACACAGCCACCATCCCCGCACCAGCCACCCAGCCCCCGCGACCCTCGGAGAGTTGCGCGCCAGCGGCCACGCGTACCGCGGCGTCAAGGAAGAAATCAGGGACAACCTGCTCGCCATGATGCGGGCGGGCCAGGATCCCTTCCCCGGCATCGTCGGGTTCGGCCAGACCGTCCTGCCCCACCTCGAGCGCGCCCTGATCGCGGGCCACGACATCATCCTGCTCGGCGAGCGCGGCCAGGGTAAGACCCGGCTGATCCGCACGCTGGCCGGGCTGCTCGACGAGTGGACGCCGACCGTCGCGGGCTGCGAGATCAACGACCATCCCTACCAGCCGGCCTGCGCACGGTGCCGCCGGCTCGCCGCGGAGATGGGCGACGACCTGCCGGTCAGCTGGTGGCACCGCGACGACAGGTACGGCGAGAAGCTCGCTACCCCGGACACCAGCGTCGGCGACCTGATCGGCGACATCGACCCGGTCAAGGTGGCCGAGGGCCGCACCCTCGGCGACCCGGAGACCATCCACTTCGGCCTGGTGCCGAGGACCAACCGCGGCATCTTCTCCCTGAACGAGATGCCCGACCTCGCCGAGCGGATCCAGGTCTCGATGCTGAACGTGCTGGAAGAGCGCGACATCGGCATCCGCGGCTACGCGCTGCGGCTGCCGCTCGACCTGCTCCTCGTGGCCAGCGCGAACCCGGAGGACTACACCAACCGGGGCCGGATCATCACGCCGCTCAAGGACAGGTTCGGCGCCGAGATCCGCACCCACTACCCGCTGACCCTGACCGACGAACTCACCCTGATCAAGCAGGAAGCCGACATCTGGACGGCCGCGGAGCTCCCCGACCACCTAGTGGAAGTGATCGCCAGGTTCACCCGGGGGGTGCGCGAGTCCCCCGCCGTCGACGCGCGTTCCGGGGTCTCCGCGCGGTTCGCCATCGCCGCCGCGGAAAGCGCGGCCGCGTCCGCGGTGCGCCGGTCAGCGCTGGCCGGGGCGACCGAGACGCCGGTCGCCCGGGTGTGCGACCTGCCCGCCGTGGTCAGCACGCTGCGCGGCAAGGTCGAGTTCGAGGTCAGCGAGGAAGGACGTGAGGAGGAGGTGCTCGGCGCGATGCTGCGCCGGGCGATCGCCGACACGTTCCGGTCCCGGCTGGGCAGCGTGGATCTTTCCGGCCTGCTCGCCAAGTTCGAGGACGGCGGCACGGTCGAGTCCGGCGAGCTGGTGCCGTCTACCGACCTGCTGCAGCGGGTCGGCGACGTCCCCGGCCTGGCCAGGATCATGGCCCGGCTGGGCATGGAGGGCGGCGAGTCCTTCGGTCACGCCGCGGCGGCGGTGGAGTTCACCCTGGAAGGGCTCTACCTGATGCGCCGCCTGTCCAAGGACACCGACGGCGGTACCAGCGTGTACGGGACCTAGGAGCGTTATTTCCCATGCCGAACTACCGGTACGGCCGCTACGTCTACGGGCCGGACCCGCTCGCGCTCCCGTTCGACGTCCGCGGCGCGGTCGACGAGATGGGCGACGCGATACTCGCCGGGGCCAACCCGGCTGACGCGCTCCGCGAGATGCTCCGCCGGGGCTTCGGCGACCGGGCCGGACGGCGCGGTCTCGACGACATGCTGCGACGGGTCAGGGAACGGCAGCGCGAGATCCGCGGCAGCGGCCGGCTCGACGGCATCCTCGAGCAGGCTCGCGCCCTGCTCGACACGGCCATCGGGCAGGAGCGCGCCGAGTTGTTCCCCGACCCGGGCGACGAGGCCAGGATGCGCGAGGCCGACCTCGACGCGCTGCCCGCCGACACGGCCCAGGCGATCCGGCAGCTGGCCGACTACGACTGGCGCTCACAGGCCGCCCGCCAGACCTTCGAGCAGCTCAAGGACCTGCTGCGCAGCGACGTGCTGGACAGCCAGTTCCGCGGCATGCGGCAGGTCATGCAGAACCCCGACCCGCAGGCGATGCAGCGGGTCAAGGACATGCTCGGCGACCTGAACGAGATGCTGGCCGCCGACGCCCGCGGCGAGCATACCCAGGCGGACTTCGACCAGTTCATGGAGCGGTACGGCGACATGTTCCCGGACCGTCCGCAGAACCTCGAGGAACTGGTTGACTCGCTGATCAGCCGGATGGCCGCGGCCGAGCGGCTGCTCCGCTCGCTCAGCGACGAGCAGCGCGAGGAACTCGCCCAGCTGATGGCGAACGCGCTGGAAGACGCGGGCCTGGCGGCCGAGATGGCCAGGCTCGCCGACGCGCTCCGGTCCCGGCGCCCAGAGCTGGACCGGGCCGGCATGAGCGGCAGCGTGCAGATGTCCGGCGAGGAGCCGCTGGGCCTCGGCGACGCCACCACCGCGCTGGCCGAACTCGCCGACCTGGCCGAGCTGGAGACCGCGCTCGGCCAGGACTACCCGGGCGCGAGCCTGGACGACGTCGACGAGGAGGCGGTCCGGCGCGCCTTCGGCCGGCAAGCCGTGGACGACATCGAGGCCCTGCGCCGGATCGAGCGCGAGCTCGAGCGGCAGGGCTACCTGACCCGCAACGCCGGCCAGCTCGAGCTCACCCCCAAGGCCGTGCGCAGGCTCGGGGACACGGCGCTGCGCCGGATCTTCTCCGACCTGAGCTTCGGCCGGGCCGGCGACCACGACCTGCGGGACGCCGGCCAGGCAGGTGAGCTGACCGGCACCACCCGCGCCTGGGAATTCGGCGACGAGCAGCCCCTCGACGTCCCTGCAACAGTGCGGAACGCGCTGCTGAGGGGGGGCCGTCCCGCTTCCGGCACGGCGGTGAAGCTGTCGGCGTCGGATTTCGAGGTGGCCGAGACCGAGCGCCGCAGCGCCGCGGTCGTGTCCCTGCTCGTCGACCTGTCCTATTCGATGCAGCTGCGCGGGACCTGGGCGGCGGCCAAGCAGACCGCGCTCGCGCTGCACGCGCTGCTGCGCAGCCGGTTCCCGCAGGACGCCATCCAGGTCATCGGCTTCTCCAACTACGCGCGTGAACTGCGCGAGACCGAACTGGCCGGACTGGGCTGGGACATGGTGCAGGGCACCAACCTGCACCATGCGCTGCTGCTGGCCGGCCGCCACATCGACCGGCACCCGGAGCACGAACCGGTCGTCTTGATCGTGACCGACGGCGAGCCAACGGCCCACCTGCAGCGGGATGGGCGGTCCTGGTTCGACTGGCCGCCGTCCCCCGAGACGGTCGAGCTCACCCTGGCCGAGGTGGACAAGATGACCCGCCGGCACGCCGCGCTGAATATTTTCATGCTGGCGGATGATGCGCGGCTCTCCGCGTTCGTTGACAATGTCGCGAGGAGGAACGGCGGGCGCGTGCTGCAGGCGGCGCCCGAGCATCTCGGTGAGTACGTCATCCGTGACTTCCTCCGCACCCGCGGCGCCGGTCGGCGGTAGATTTTCCTCGTCGGCTGACACGCGGGGGCTCCGCCCCCCGCGAACCCCCCGGGCCGGTAATACAGCTTTTCTGAATGCCGAATCAGGAGGAATTGTGAGTTCTACCAGCGGATCAGCCGAGAGGTCGTCGGGCCGGACGATACTCGCGGTGATTCTCGGCATCATCGCCCTGATCTTCATCGTGGTCGCGATCATCTACGTTGCCGAGCCGGCCAAGTCGCTGCCCAGCTTCGTTCCCGGGCACATCGCCGGCTCCACCGGGCACCACCCGCTGCGGGCCGTGGGCTCACTCGTCATCGGCATCGTCTTCGCGGTCGGGGCCTGGTTCGCCCTGGCGTACAAGCCCAGGCCGCAGGCCGAAACGCCGAACAACAAGGAAAGCTCGCCCGCGGGCCGGAGCTAACCACCGCGACGGGACGTGTCAGCGCCCGCGCACCCTGACCCGGGGCGCGGGCGCTGTGCTATTTAGTGGTCCGCCAGGCGCTCAGCCGTCGCCCAGTGCCTGGCGCAGGTCGTCGAGCAGGTCGTCGCAGTCCTCGATGCCGACCGACAGCCTGATCAGGTCGCCGGGCACCTCGAGGGGCGAGCCGGTGACCGAGGCGTGCGTCATCCTCGCCGGGTGCTCGATCAGTGACTCCACTCCGCCGAGCGACTCGCCCAGGGTGAACAGCCGGGTCCGGCCGCAGGCCCGCACCGCGGCCTCCTCGCCACCCAGCAGCCGGAACGACACCATGCCGCCGAACGCGCGCATCTGCTCCTGCGCGGTCTTGTGGCCGGGATGCGACGGCAGGCCGGGGTAGAGGACCTCGGACACGGCCGGGTGCTCGGCCAGCATCTGCGCGACCCGCATCGCGTTCCTGCAGTGCCGGTCCATCCGCGCCGCGAGCGTCTTGACACCGCGCAGCGTCAGCCACGAGTCGAACGGGCCGGCCACGCCGCCGGTCGCGTTCTGGGTGAAGGCGAGCCGCTCGGCGAGCCCGGGGTCGGCGACCACGAGGGCCCCGCCGACCACGTCGGAGTGCCCGCCCAGGTACTTGGTGGTCGAGTGGACCACCACGTCGGCCCCGAGCGCGAGCGGCTGCTGCAGGTACGGAGACGCGAACGTGTTGTCCACCACGAGCAGCGCGCCGGCCTCGTGCGCCGCCTCGGCCAGGGCGCGGATGTCGGCGATACCCAGCAGCGGGTTCGTCGGCGTCTCGGCCCACACCACCGTGATCTTCCGGGCGGCGAGTTGCTCCCGCACGGCCGCCACGTGCGATATCGGCACCACGTCGTGGATCAGTCCCCAGCCCGAGAACACCCGGGCGAACAACCGGTACGTGCCGCCATACGCGTCGTCCGGCACCAGCACGTGATCACCGGGCGAGCAGACCGTCCTGAGCAGGCAGTCCTCCGCGGCCATGCCGGAAGCGAAGGCCAGCGCCCGGGGGGCACCCTCCAGCGCGGCCAGGCACTGCTCCAGCGCGGTCCTGGTCGGGTTGGCGGACCGGGAGTACTCGTAACCGCCGCGCAGACCGCCCACCCCGTCCTGCTTGTAGGTGGACACCTGGTAGATGGGCGGCACCACCGCGCCGGTGACCGGATCGGGCTCCTGGCCCGCGTGGATGGCCAGGGTCTCGAAGCCGTCCTGGTTAGTCACGACTGCAGCCTTTCGTAGGTATCAGGTGTTCGCGGCGAGGAAGGTCAGCACGTCCTGGCGGGTGAGCAGCCCGGTCGGCTTCCCGTTCACGTGCACCAGCGCCGCGCCGGCCTTCTCCAGCGCCAGGACCGCCCGGGACACAGGTTCGCCCAGGCCGACGGTTGGCAGCGGCGCCGACATGTGCCCCCCGACCGGGTCGGACGGGCGAGCCCGCCCGGCCACCAGGGCGTCGAGCAGGTCGCGTTCCACCACGGACCCGATCACCTCGGCGGCCATCACCGGCGGCTCTTCCTTGACCACGGGGAGCTGGGACACGTCGTACTCGCGCAGCAGCGCGACGGCCGCGCCGACGTTCTCCTCCGGGTGGACGTGGACGAACTCGGGCAGGCTGCGCCCCTTCCTGGCCATGACGTCGGCCACCAGCGGCTCGGTGGTCTGCTCGGCGAGGAAGCCGTAGTCGGCCATCCACTCGTCGTTGAAGATCTTCGACAGGTAGCCGCGGCCGCCGTCGGGCAGCAGCACGACGACCACCGCGTCCGGGCCGGCCGCCTCGGCCACCCGCAGCGCGGCCGCGACCGCGAGCCCGGACGAGCCGCCGGTGAGCAGCGCTTCCTCCCGGGCCAGCCGCCTGGTCATGCCGAACGACTCGGCGTCGCTGATCGCGATGATCTCATCGCACACGGACGGGTCGTAGGTGGCGGGCCAGATGTCCTCGCCGACGCCCTCGACCAGGTACGGGCGCCCCGAGCCGCCCGAGTAGACCGAGCCTTCCGGGTCGGCGCCGATCACCCGGACCGCGCCGCCCGACACCTCTTTCAGGTACCGCCCGGTGCCGGTGATCGTGCCCCCGGTGCCGATGCCGGCCACGAAGTGGGTCACCGTCTTGTCGGTCTGCGCCCAGATCTCCGGGCCGGTGGTGGCGTGGTGCGAGGCCGGGTTCTCCTGGTTGGCGTACTGGTCGGGCTGCCAGCCGCCCGGAATCTCGCCGGCCAGCCGGCGCGCCACGCTGTAGTAGGAGTCCGGGTGGTCAGGTGCGACCGTCCCGGGGCACACCACCACCTCGGCCCCGTACGCGCGCAGCACCGCGATCTTGTCCTGGGCCACCTTGTCCGGGCAGATGAAGACGCACCGGTAGCCGCGTTCGGCCGCGACGATAGCCAGCCCGACCCCCGTGTTGCCTGAGGTGGGCTCCACGATGGTGCCGCCGGGCCGCAGCGCGCCGCTTTCCTCAGCCGCCGCCACCATCCGCAGCGCGATGCGGTCCTTGACCGAGCCGCCCGGGTTAAAGTACTCGACCTTCGCCAGCACGGTAGCCCCGGGGATGCCCCGGGTCACCGACCGCAGCCGGACCAGCGGGGTGTTCCCCACCAGCCCGCTCAATGAGTCATGGACCTGCATGGTGCGACGCTATCCGACGCTGATCACTACCCGCCGGTAGTACTGGTTCTGGCCAGGCGTTAACTTGGAAGAACCCAATGCGAGGAGGCCGGACCATGCCCGAAGCAGTGATCGTCGCCACCGCCCGGTCGCCCATCGGCCGTGCGGGCAAGGGCTCGCTCACGAGCATCCGCCCGGACGACCTGGCCGTGCAGATGGTGAGCGCGGCGCTGGCGAAGGTGCCGCAACTCGATCCCGCCGACGTGGGCGACCTGATCCTCGGCTGCGGGCTGCCCGGCGGCGAGCAGGGCTTCAACATGGCGCGCGTGGTAGCGGTACTGCTGGGCCACGATCACCTGCCCGGCACAACCGTCAACCGGTACTGCTCGTCGTCGCTGCAGACGACCCGGATGGCCTTTCACGCGATCAAGGCCGGCGAGGGGGACGTGTACATCTCGGCCGGGGTGGAGTGCGTGAGCCGGCTGGTCAAGGGCAGCAGCGACTCCTGGCCCGATACGCACAACCAGGCCTTCTCCGAAGCGGGGCAGCGTACCCAGCGGGCCGCGGCCGGTGAGGCTGGGGCCTGGCACGACCCGCGCGAGGACGGGAACATACCCGACCTCTACATCGCGATGGGCCAGACCGCGGAGAACGTGGCCGAGCTGCGCGGCATCTCGCGCGAGCAGCAGGACGAGTTCGGGGTGCGCTCGCAGAACCTGGCCGAGAAGGCCATCGCCAATGGTTTCTGGCAGCGCGAGATAACCCCCGTCACCCTGCCGGACGGCTCCGTGGTCAGCGCCGACGACGGCCCCAGGCCCGGCACCACGATAGAGAAGGTCGCCGCGCTCAAGCCGGTGTTCCGCCCGGACGGCACGGTCACCGCGGGGAACTGCTGCCCGCTCAACGACGGGGCGGCGGCGGTCGTGGTAATGAGCGACGTCAAGGCGGCCGAGCTCGGCATCACGCCGCTGGCGCGAATCGTGTCCTCCGGGGTGACCGCGCTGTCCCCGGAGATCATGGGACTGGGGCCGGTGGAGGCGTCCCGGCAGGCGCTGGCGCGGGCCGGGATGGCCATCGCCGACATCGACCTGGTGGAGATCAACGAGGCGTTCGCCGCCCAGGTCATCCCGTCCTACACCGACCTCGGGGTGGACCTGGCCAAGCTCAACGTGAACGGCGGCGCGATCGCGGTCGGGCACCCGTTCGGCATGACCGGAGCCCGCATCACCACCACCTTGCTGAACAGCCTGCAGTTCCACGACGCCACCCTGGGCCTGGAGACCATGTGCGTGGGCGGCGGCCAGGGCATGGCGATGATCTTCGAGCGGCTCAGCTGAACATTTGGTTGCGACTTGGGGGTTGTCAGGCGGCCTCCGATGAGGCAGTCTCAGGTCAAGAGCGGACTCCCCATGGAGGTGCCAGTTGTCGCTGACCCACTCACCGAATCTGCACACTAGCCTCATCGCACGCATTCCGGTCGTTACCGGCCGCAGCCTCGCTGAGTGGTTCCACCGGCTCGAATCTGGTCCCGCGTTCCTCCGCCGCGAAGAACGAGCCCATTGGCTCGCCGACGACGCGGGCATCTCCTGCGGGTACGCCTACGCGATCGTGCACGAGTACGAGATGCGCAGGCGCTTGCGTCTCAACGGAGCCTGACCGTTCCACCACGTAGCGCCCGGCGGCGGCCCGTCGCGCGCGGATGCCGCGCGACCGCGTTTTATCGTGCCCGGCCAACTCGAACAGGGCATCGATCGTTCATGATCGAGCGCAGCGGCGCGCCGGGCGCCACGATGGTGTCGGCTTGACGCGTTTATCAGACCGGCATATTGCCCACTGTATACCAGGACAGAAATGTCGTGACTTAACCGTACATATATTGCGGTGCGGACATAGCGGACATTTATGTCCAGCCCGGGGCGACCTCAGGGATTATTGTTTCCGCTGTGGCTGCATTGGCAATTGGGAGCGACACGGCAGCAGTGCCGTCAATGAGTACCCCCGGTCGGAGTCGAACCGACACTGGGGACCCTTTTAGGGGGCCGGCCTCTTCCCTTGGGCTACGGGGGCGGATTCATAATACCGCCGCGCAATTGCCTAACCGAGGAGTAGCAAAGACCTCTTCTATTAATTTTGGGCACTAGCCGCGTTTACTGCATACAAATTGCGGAGCGTAGTTAATTACAAGATCGACATTAACTCTAAGTAACTGAGCGATCAGTTTTTGCGTCAAAACGGTCATCGACATGGGCGCGGGCACGGGTGAAAATGGCATCCAGCATGGCCGGGGTCACCCGTCCGGTGAATGTGTTCTGCTGACTTGGGTGATAACAGCCGATGAGCAGCACTTCGCCCGGTGTCTGCTGATTGGTCAGCCGGACCTCGGCACTATGACCGAACCTCGGGCGCGGCCGCGGCAGCGCGAATCCGCACTGGCCGAGTACCGGCCATATGGCCTGCCAGGCATATCCGCCCAGGCAAACGATTACTCGCAGGTCAGCGACTACAAAACGCAGTTCGGTGGTAAGCCAGGGCGCGCACGTATCTCGTTCGGCGGGTTCCGGCTTATTGTCCGGCGGGGCACAGCGGACCGCGGCCACCATCCGGGCACGCAGCAGGCGCTGCCCGTCCCCTATGGCCACGCTGGTCGGTTTCTCCGCCCAGCCGCACCGGTAGAGCGAGGCGAAGAGAAAATCGCCGCTGCGGTCGCCGGTGAAGACCCGGCCGGTGCGGTTTCCGCCGTGCGCCGCGGGCGCGAGCCCCACGATCAGCAACGCGGGCCTGGCCGACCCCCAGCCGGGGATGGGGCGGCCCCAGTAGGGCTCGTCGCGGAAGGAACGGCGGCGCACAACGGCCACGTTCTCGCGCCAGGCCACCAGGCGAGGGCAGGCACGGCAGACCGACTGACGCGCGACGAGTTCGTCCAGCGTGCCCGCTCCGGCGGCCAGGTCCGCCACCTCGGCCGCACTGCCCGCGACGGGCGTGCCGGGGCCGGCCGGATCATCGGGCCAGTCGCCGGGCGGGATAAGGGAACCTGTTCCCACTGCGCGCCTGTGCCTCAGCCCGGCGGGTCGCCAGCGAGCGACCAGGCCATCCCGTCCAGGATGTCGTGCTCGCTCACCAGGACCCCGGCGAAGCCGAACCGCTGCATGAGGCGGTCGAGGACGAGCGCGCCGCCGCCGATCACGTCGGCACGCCCCGGGTGCATCACCCCGATGGCGGCGCGTTCGGCCCGCGTCTGGGTCAGCAGCCGGCGGGTCACGGCGTGCACGTCAGCCGCTGCCACCCTGGCGTGATGGATCCGGGCGGCGTCATAGGCGGGCAGTCCCATCGCGATGGCCGCGATCGTGGTCACCGAGCCGGCCAGGCCGACCAGCGTACGGGCGTCCCGGGCCGGCACGGCGGCCGCCACGGTGTCGAGCGCCGTGTCGATGTCCGCGACGGCCGCCGCCACCTCCTGGCCGGCCGGCGGGTCACTGTGCAGGTGGCGCTCGGTCATCCGGACGCAGCCGATGTTGACCGAGACTCCGTGCTGCGGTGGTCCCCCGGCCGGGCCCAGCACGAACTCGGTCGAGCCGCCGCCGATGTCGGCGACAAGGAACGGGCCGGGATCGGGACCGGCGGCGAGCTCCGCGGTGGCCCCGGTGAACGAGAGCACCGCCTCCTCGTCCCCGGTGAGGACCTCGGGCGCGACGCCGAGCACCTCCTTGACCAGGCGGACGAACTCGGCTGCGTTGTCCGCGTCCCTGGTGGCGCTGGTCGCCACCATCCGGACCGCCTGCGCGCCCGCGCGGGCGATGACGTCCGCGTAGTCGCGCAGCACGGTCATGGTCCGGGCGAGCGCTTCCGGGGCGAGCCGGCCGGTCTGGTCCACCCCCTGGCCCAGCCGGACGATCTCCATCCGCCGGACCACGTCGGTCAGCCCGGTACGGCCGGGATCAACATCCGCCAGCAGCAGGCGCAGTGAATTCGTTCCGCAGTCCACGGCGGCCACCCGCCGGGTCACGGCGTGTCCGCTTGGATGCAGGGTCCCGACAGCCACCAGGCGCCGACGGCGTCCAGCGCTTCGGCGCCGAACGGGTTCACGCCCGCCACAAGCTCGTGGGCGACGAGCGCATGCAGGCACTTGACCCGCTCGGGCATGCCCCCGGCCGACTGAGTGCCGGGCGGCAGCGGGTCGACACAAGCCGTGCGCGCGGCCATCTCCCGCCGCGCGAGGTAGTCCCGGTGCGCCGCTTCATAGCGGCGCCGCACCCCGTCGTCGGCCAGCCTCTCGGTCATCTCCCGCATCAGCCCGGACGCCTCCAGTTTGCTGACGGCCGCGGCCGCCCGCGGGCAGGTCAGGTAGTAGAGGGTGGGAAACGGGCTGCCGTCGGGCAGCCTCGGCGCCGTCTCGGCCACATCGGGCAGCCCGCACGGGCACCGGTGCGCCACGCCGAGCAGCCCGCGCGGCGCACGGCCGAGCTGGGCGGCGATGACCGCCGTGTCACGCGCCGCGATCACTTGGCC
>Ga0207689_10003731_pt1 | contig 13882 bp, 12 predicted proteins | sample KBSMisM52_FD_184312 | JGI IMG/M metagenome (GOLD analysis project Ga0207689, IMG submission 184312) | Miscanthus rhizosphere microbial communities from Kellogg Biological Station, Michigan, USA - KBS Miscanthus M5-2 (SPAdes) (version 2) | ecosystem: Host-associated > Plants > Roots >... | reverse complement strand
TGCCCATCGTGAGCGCCTCGGAGGCGAGCGCCTTGGCATCGCTGAGTTTCATCGAACGCACCAGGTATTTCACCGCCGGGATCAACGGAGGCGTCATGCTCAATTCGTCCACGCCGAGTCCCAGCAGAAGCGGCGCGTAGATCGCGTCGCCGGCCATCTCGCCGCACACGCTGACCTTGATCTTGTGATTGTGGGCCTCGTCGATGATGTGCTTGAGCGTGCGGATCACCGCGGGGTGCGTCGGCTCGTAGAGGTGCGCGATGCGGTCGTTCACGCGGTCGATCGCCATCAGGTATTGGATGAGATCGTTGGTGCCGATGCTGAAAAAATCGCAGTCCTTCGCCAGCAGGTCGGCGGTCACCGCCGCGCTGGGGATCTCGATCATGGTGCCGACCTGGAGCTTCGTGTTGAAGGCGATCTTCTTGGACTTCAGCTCCTCCTTGCACTCGGCGAGCACGGCGTTGGCGCGGCCGAGTTCCTCGCGGCCACTGATCATCGGATACATCAGGCGGATGTCGCCGTGGGCGCTGGCGCGCAGGATCGCGCGCAACTGGTCTTTGAAGATATCCGGGTGATCCAGGCAGAAGCGGATGGCGCGGTAGCCGAGGAAGGGGTTGTCCTCCTTTGGAAACAAATGCGCGTGGCCGGCCATCGGCTTGTCGCCACCAAGATCAAGCGTGCGGATGACCACGGGCGCGGGCGCGAGGGCCTCGACCACCGCCTTGTAGGCGAGGTATTGGTCCTGCTCGCTGGGGATGTGCCCGGCGTTGAGATAAAGAAACTCGGTGCGATAAAGCCCCACGCCGTCCGCGTGATAATCCGTGACCAGCGCCGTCTCGCTGACCTTCTCGATGTTGGCGCGCAGCGTGACCGTGACCCCGTCGAGCGTGACCGCCGGGCGGCGGTTGGCCTCCATGAGGCGTTGCTCGAAGCCTTTTTTCTGAAGCTGGATCTGCCCGTAGCGGAAGAGCGTCTGCTGGGTCGGGTTGAGAATGACGATGCCCTCGTAGCCGTCCACGAGCACCCAGTCGCCGGGCTGGATCTGCTTGGTGAGGTCGCGCACACCGACCACCGCGGGCACTTTCATCGAGCGGGCGACGATCACCGCGTGGCTGGTCTTGCTGCCTGAGTCGGTGACGATCGCCAGCGCCTGCGAACTGTCGATGCCGGCCGCGTCCGAGGGCGAGATATCATTGGCGACGACAACCCGTTTTTCCACGAGCTGGCTGAGACTCTGGCTGGAGTGGCCGAGGAGATTTTGCAGCACGCGCTGGGCGACGTCACGGATGTCGCCGGAGCGTTCGCGCAGGTATTCGTCGTCGATCTCGGAGAACGCCTTGATGTAGCGCTGGGAAACCTTGTTGAAGCAGGTCTCGATGTTTTTGCCGCTCGATTCGAACTCGCGGATCGTCTCGGAGATCAACGCCTGATCCTCCAGCACCAGCAGATGCGCGTCGAAAATCTGGGCCTCTTCGGCGCCAAGATTCCGGTCCACCTCGGACATGATTTTCTGGATCTGCTGGCGGGTCAGCACGATCGCCTGCTCGAAGCGGGCGATCTCCTCCATGCGTTTGCCGGGCTCGACCTGGTAGGCCGGAACTTCCACGTCGCTTTGAAGATACAAAAACGCCTGTCCATAAGCGATGCCCTGCGAGGCTGAGATGCCTTGCACATGGGTTTCGGTCTTACCGCGTTTATCCGTGGGCATTCGAAGTGTCCGTCTGGCCGGGGTTGGACTCGGGACTTCAGACGATAACGGCCTCGCGCGACGCAGGGTCAACTCGCTTTTGTTAATCCGTGGATGGTTTTTGCTCACAACTCACAAGAGTCGCGTATCCGTCACAAAAGCGTCGGCCCCCCACAGTTCGCGGATACGCGCCGTGATCGCGGCCGTCGGAGCGTTTTCAGGCAGAAATGCAAAGCACGCGCTGCCGCTGCCGCTCATGCGCGGCGCCAGATCGAATTCCGCCCGCAGGCAGTCCAGCGCGACGGGCAACGCGATGTATTTCGTGAAGGCCGGCCCCTCCATATTATTATAGAGCAGTTCCTCGCCCCGGGCGCTCGCATGGTCGATCCAGGCATCGAGCCGGGTTTCCGCCTCGATCGCCGACAGGTAGGCCGCGGGCGCTCCCGCCGCCATCTGCCGGTAGGCCCACACCGTGCTGATCCCGAAGGATGGCTTGAAAATCAACACCCGCCGGCCGCGCAGCCGGTCGGCCGCCTGCGGAGGGAGCGGCACCACGCTTTCGCCGCGTCCCCGCATGATGACGGGGCCTTCGTGCAGAAACAGCGGGCAATCCGAGCCCAGCTTCGCGGACAGCGTGATCAACCCATCCCGGGACAGCGAACCTCCGGCGAGTTGATTGAGTGCGAGCAGAGCCGCCACCGCGTTGCTGCTACCGCCGCCCAGTCCGGCCCCCACCGGAATGCGCTTCGTCAGTGAAAAATGCGCCCCGCCCGTCCAGCCCGAGGCCGCCGCGAAGGCGCGGGCCGCCCTCAGCACGAGGTTGGTGTCGTCGATCTCCAGCCCGGGCGCGTTGCACTCCAGCGAAAAACCCACCAAGCGCGGCTCCACCGTCAGCGTGTCGCCGAACTCCACCGGGGCGGCCACCGACACCAAGTCATGAAAGCCGTCCGACCGCCGCCCCGTAATCGCGAGGAAGAGGTTCAACTTGGCGGGACTTTGCAGGATGATCGGACTCACGGCGAGGGAAGTTGGTCACACACCTTAGAGCAATGTCCCCCCGCGGGCCAGATTTTGGTGTTTTTAATTAGTGTCCCTTAGTGTCCATTAGTGGTTTTAAGAAACCATGCCTTGCGATCTCATCCTCGCCCTCGACGTTCCCACCCGTGAAGAAGCCGCGCCAATCCTCCGCCAGCTCCGTGGCGAGCTGCGCTGGGTCAAGATCGGCCTTCAGATGTTCACCGCCTACGGCCCCGACTACGTGAAGGCCGTCGCCGACGAAGGCTTCAACATCTTCCTCGACCTCAAGCTCCACGACATCCCCAACACCGTCGCCAAGGCCGTTGAATCCCTCGCCCCGCTGCCCATCGGCATGCTCACGCTCCACACGTCCGGCGGCCGCGAAATGATGTCCTACGCCCGCAAGGCCCAGCTCGCCTCCAAACCCGACCTGCTCCTCCTCGGCGTCTCCGTGCTCACCTCGATGGACGCGGCCGGTCTCGCCGAACTCGGCGTCTCCGTCTCCCCCGAAGCCCAGGTCTCCCGCCTCGGCCAACTCGCCTCCGCCGCCGGTCTCACCGGCCTCGTCTGCTCACCGCTCGAAGTCGGCATGTTGCGCCAACAACTCCCCGCCGGCATCCAGCTCGTCACCCCGGGCATCCGTCCCGCCGGCGAGTCCGGTGGCGACGACCAAAAGCGCATCATGACGCCCGCCGACGCCGCCCGCGCTGGCTCCAGCTACATCGTGGTCGGCCGTCCCATTCTCAAGGCCAAGGACCCCGTCGCCGCCACCCGCGCCATCCTCGCCGACCTCGCCTCCGCCTAAACTTCAACTTTCAACTTAATCTAAAACATGCCCCGCACCGCCGCCATCCTCCTCGCCGCAGGCAGCGGCCACCGCATGAATGGAACCGTCGAGGACAAGATCCTCGCGCCCCTCGGCGGCCGCCCGCTCTTCCTGCACTCCGCCACCGCCTTCGCCGAGAGCGGCGTCGCCGACTTCTACGTCATCGTCTATCGCGATCAGAAGCAGATGCTGGAGCTCTCCGCCTACGCACCCACCCCGGCCCTCTTCGTCCCCGGCGGCGAGGAACGCCAGGATTCCGTCGTCGCCGCCCTCGCCGCCCTCCCCCCCGACATCGGCACGGTCTTCATCCACGACTGCGCCCGCCCCTTCGTCCGCGTCGAACAGCTCATCGCGCTCCACAAAATCGTCCTGCGCGAAGACGCCGTCGTGCTCGCCCACCGCGTGACCGACTCCATCAAAGAACACCGCTCCGACGGACACCTGAAGTCCCTCAACCGCGACAAGCTCTGGGCCATGGAGACGCCCCAGGTTTTCGCCCGCGATCTGATCGTCGCCGCCTACGAAAAGGTCGCGAAGAAAAAACTCCGCATCACCGACGACGCCGCCGCCGTCGAGTTGTTGAAGCATCCCGTCGCCCTCCTCGAAAACACCCACCCGAACCCCAAGCTCACCACCCCCGCCGACCTGCCGTGGTTCGAGTATCTGCTAGCGCATAAATCCGCCTGATTTTTGGCGTTTGGACCTTTGGCGTTTGGAATTTTATGAATCTTAGAATCGGCCACGGTTACGACATCCACCGCATCGTCGCGGGCCGTCCGATGATCCTCGGCGGCGTGCGGTTCGAGACCGATTACGGCCTCGACGGCCACTCCGACGCCGACGCGCTCACCCACGCGATTTGCGACGCGCTCCTCGGCGCCGCCGCCCTGCCCGACATCGGCCACTTCTTCCCCAACACCGATCCGGCCTACAAGAACATCGACTCGCAGGTCCTGCTCCAGCGCGTGACCTCCGAGCTCGCCACGCGCGGCTGGCGTATCGTCAACCTCGACGCCTCGCTCATCGCGGAAAAACCCAAGATCTACCCGCGCCTCGCCGAGATGAAGGCGTGCCTGGCCAAATCCACCGGCCTCCCCCTCGACTGCATCGGCCTCAAGGCCACGACCAACGAGGGCGTTGACCAGATCGGCCAGGGCCTCGCCATCGCCGCCCACGCCGTCGCGCTGATCGAACGCGTCTAACTTTTCCATGCGTCCGTCCGTTCTCCGTCTCCTGATCTCCGTCCTCTGCGTTCTCTCGGTCACCGGCTGCCTCAAGCGCGAGACGCCCGTCGCGCATGGCAACCGCGACCAGATCCTCCTCCGCGGAATGGGGCCCGAGCCCGCCGACCTCGATCCGCACCTCGCCACCACCGCCAACGACTACACCGTCCTTTCCGCGCTGTTCGAGGGCCTCGTCGCCGAGGATCCGCAGACCCTCGCCCCCGTCCCCGGAGTCGCCGAGCGCTGGGAGGTGTCCGCCGACAACCTCACCTACACGTTCCACCTGCGCGCCGACGCCCGCTGGTCCAACGGCGAACCCGTCACCGCCCGCGACTTCCTCCGCTCCTGGAAACGCGTGCTCACCCCCTCGCTCGCCGCCGACAACGCCTCGCTCCTCTACATCGTCCAAAACGCCGAGGCGTTCAACAAAGGCGAACTGGCCGACTTCACGCAGGTCGGCTTCTCCGCGCCTGACGAGCGCACCGTGCGCATCACGCTGGAACACCCGGCCTCCTACTTTCTCTCGCTTCTGCAGCACTGGATCTGGTGGCCCGTTTATCTCCCCGCATTGGAAATGTCCGGCTCGCCCTACGAACGCGGCAACCGCTGGGCCCGCCCCGAAACCTTCGTCGGCAACGGCCCGTTCACCCTCAAGGAATGGCGCGTCGGCCAGCACATCGAGGTCGTCAAATCCCTCACCTACTGGGACCGCGCCGCCGTGCGGCTGAACGGCGTGCGCTTCCTCCCCATCGAGGACCTCAACGCGGAAGAACGCGCCTTCCGCTCCGGCCAGCTCCACCTCACCGAGGCCCTGCCAGTCGCCAAGGTGGACGCCTACCGCGCCGACCACCCCGAACTCCTGCGCATCGATCCGTATCTGGGAACCTACTACTACACGATCAACACCAACCGCCCGTTCCTCAACGAGCCCAAGGTCCGCCGCGCCCTCGCCCTCGCCGTGGACCGCAGGGGCATCGCCGAAAAAATCCTCCGCGGCGGCCAGACTCCCGCCCACGCCTTCACCCCGTCCGGCACCGCCGGCTACACCGCCGCCGCCCGCTTCGACACTGACTATGACGAGGCCCGCCGCCTGCTCGCCGAAGCCGGCTACCCCGGAGGCAAAGGCGCGCCGATCGTCGAGCTGTTGCTCAACACCTCCGACAACCACCGCATCATCGCCGAGGCCGTCCAGGCCGACTGGCGCCGCGAGCTCGGCCTCGAGATCCGTCTCCTCAACATGGAGGGCAAAAGCGTCCTCGCCGCCCGCCGGACCGGCGATTTCCAAATCCTCCGCTCGTCGTGGATCGGCGACTACAACGATCCCGCCTCCTTCCTCTCCGTCTGGACCTCCGACAGCGGCAACAATCACAGCGGCTGGCGCAAACCCGCCTACGACCAGTTGCTCTTCCAGGCCGCCCGCACCGACGATTCCGAAACACGCCTCGGTCTCTTCCAGCAGGCCGAGGCCCTCCTCGTGGCCGACGCCCCCTTCATTCCGCTCTACACCTACACCCACGTGTTTCTGAAAAACCCGGCGGTGAAAGGCTGGTATCCGACGCTCCTCGACCACCACCCCTACAAACAGGTCTGGCTGCAAATCCCCTGACCTGCGGCACGCCCCCCCCCGTCCCTTGACCGCAATGCCCACTCCCCGCCTCCGCCGCATCGTCCTTCTCGTCACCGCCTCCCTGCTGACGCTTGCCGCCGGTTGCGCCAAGAAAAACACCCCGCCCGCAGCCGCTCCCACCGCCAGTCCCTCCGCTCCCGCCGCCAAAATCCTGCGCGTCGGCAACGGCACCGAACCGCAAGACCTCGATCCGCATGTCGTCACCGGCGAGCCCGAGCACAAGGTCATCACCGCGATCCTCGAAGGCCTCGTCACCTACGGGCCGGACGGCGGCATCGCCCCCGGCGTCGCCGAGCGCTGGGAGACCTCCCCCGACGGCCGCACCTACACCTTTCACCTGCGCGAAAACGCCCGCTGGTCCAACGGCGAGCCGCTCACCTCCCAGGACTTCGTGAGTTCTTTCAAACGCGAGCTCACCCCCGCCCTCGCCTCGGAATACGCCTACAAACTCTTCGTTCTCACGGGCGCCGAGGACTTCAACACCGGCAAGCTCACCGACTTTTCCCGGGTCGGCGTTCACGCCCCCGACGCGCACACGCTCGTGTTCACGCTGCGCGAACGCGCCCCGTTTTTGCTCGAGTCGATGCTGCATTACGCCTGGTTCCCCGTTCACATCCCCACCGTGGTAAAATTCGGCGGACTTGATCGCAAGGGCACCGCGTGGACCCGCCCCGCCAACTTCGTGGGCAACGGTCCTTTCAACCTTTCCGAGTGGAAGCCCAACCAGAAGATCACCGTCACCCGTTCGCCAACCTACTGGAACCGCGCCCACGTGAAGCTCGACGGCATCGAATTCTACGCCATCGACAACGAAGACACCGAGGAACGCCTCTTCCGCACCGGCGGCCTCGACTACGCCTACAGCCTTCCCCTCGGAAAAATCGAGCCCTACCGCCGCGAGCATCCCGACACCTACCGGCAGGTGCCTTTTTACGGCGTCTATTTTTACCGCGTCAACGTCACCAAAAAACCCCTCGACGACAAACGCGTGCGCCGCGCCCTCGCTCTCGCCATCGACCGCGAGTCGCTCATCAAAAACGTCCTGCGCGACGCCGGCCAGGCCCCCGCCTACAACGTCACGCCGCCTTCGCCCGCGTTCACCTCCACCGCCCGCATCGCCGGCGATCTCGCGGAGGCGAAACGCCTGCTGGCCGAAGCCGGCTACCCCGACGGCCGGGGCATGCCCTCCGTGGAGATTCTGTTCAACACCCTCGACAGCCACCGCGTGATCGCCGAGGCCATCCAGCAGATGTGGAAAACCCGTCTCGGCGTAAACGCCACCATCCAAAACCAGGAATGGAAGGTCTACCTCGATACGACGCAGACGTTGAACTACCAGATCTCCCGCGCCGGCTGGATCGGCGATTACGAGGACCCGCACACCTTCCTCGAACTCTGGGTAACCGGCGGCGGCAACAACCAGACGGGCTGGTCCAGCGCCGACTACGACCGTCTGCTCCGGAGCGCCCTGTCCGCCCCGTCCGAGTCCGAGCGCATGGCCATTTACCAAAAACTGGAGGCCATCCTCGCCGACGAGGTGCCGGTCATCCCGATCTACTTCTATTCGCGCATCTACGCCATCAGCCCCAAGGTGAAAAACTGGGTGACCAACCCGCTCGACAACCGCGGATGGCAGTGGGTGGACCTGGAAAAGTAATTGGCTTTCCTCCTTCGCTCTCCCATTCGGAAACCCGCCCATGTTTCGCTTCATCGCCAGACGCCTTCTGGAGACGATTCCCGTTCTCTTCATCATCGTCACGGCCACCTTCTTCATGGTGCGTTTCGTGCCGGGCGGCCCGTTTGACAGCGAGAAGGCCACCACTCCGGAAATCCGCGCCAACCTCGAGGCCTACTACGGCCTCAATCTGCCGCTCCACCGCCAATACACCAACTACCTGAAGGCCATCGTCCTTCACGGCGACCTCGGCCGCTCGACCAAATACGCCAGCCGCACCGTCAACGAGATCATCGCCGACAAGCTCCCCGCCTCGCTCCAACTCGGCGGCCTTTCGTTGGTCATCGCCCTCGTCCTCGGGCTCACCGCCGGCGTCGTCGCCTCCGTGAAGCGCAACACCTGGGTCGACTACGGCGCGTCCTCGTTCGCCATGATCGGCATCTGCGTGCCCACCTTCGTGCTCGGACCTCTGCTCGTGCTGGTCTTCGCCATTCACCTCGGCTGGTTCAACGCCTCCGGCTGGTATGGCTGGCAGGACCGCATTCTTCCTTCGCTCACCCTCGGCATCGTCTACGCCGCCGCCATCGCCCGCCTGACCCGCGGCGGCATGCTTGAGGTGCTCAACCAGGACTACATCCGCACCGCTCGCGCCAAGGGCGCCTCGGAGGCCCGCATCATCTTCCGTCATGCGTTGCGCGGCGGACTGCTCCCCGTCGTCTCCTATCTCGGCCCGGCCATCGCCGGCATCCTCACGGGCTCGTTTGTGATCGAGACGATCTTCCAGATCCCCGGACTCGGCCGTGAGTTCGTCAACAGCGCCTTCAACCGCGACTACACCCTGGTGCTCGGCACGGTCATTCTCTACGCGGTGCTCATCGTCGCCCTCAATCTCGTGGTGGACATCGTCCAGGTGTGGCTGAACCCGAAGCTCAAATTCGAATAAGCCGCCATGTTCTCCCCCTCCTCCGAAAAGCTCCCGTCCGCCGAGGTCACGACCGCCCAGATCGAGCGCGGCGTCTCCCCGTGGATCGACGCCTGGCACCGCCTGCGTCGCAACCACCTCGCCGTCTTCGGCGGAATCGTGCTGATCGTCCTGTCGCTGCTCTGCGTCGCCGGTCCTTGGTTCAGTCCCTACGGCTACGAGGAGACCAACCTCAACAACACGTTTTCCCCGCCCTCGGGAGCCCACTGGCTCGGCACCGACCAGCTCGGCCGTGATTTGCTCACGCGCCTGATGTTCGGCGGACGCATCTCGCTCATGGTCGGCCTGGTCGCGACCTTTGTCGCGCTCGCCATCGGCGTCGTCTATGGGGCGATCTCCGGTTACGCGGGAGGCAAACTCGACCGCCTGATGATGCGCATCGTGGACATTATCTATGCCCTGCCCTTCACCATTTTCGTCATCTTGCTGACCGTGCTTTTCGGCCGGGACATCCGATTGATCTTCGTGGCCATCGGCGCCGTCGAATGGTTGACGATGGCACGCATCGTCCGCGGCCAGATCATGTCGATCAAGCGCATGGAGTTCATCGAGGCGGCCCGCTCCCTCGGACTGGGCACGCCGCGGATCATCTTCCGCCACATGATCCCCAACATCCTCGGGCCGATCATCGTTTATACGACGCTGACCATCCCCGGCGTCATGCTGCTGGAGGCGTTTCTCGGCTTCCTCGGACTCGGCGTGCAACCGCCCATGAGCTCATGGGGCGTTCTCATCAAAGACGGCGCCGAACGCATGGAGGAATATCCGTGGCTGCTGATCTTTCCCGGCACCCTGTTTTCGCTGACGCTGTTCTCCCTCAACTTCCTTGGCGACGGCTTGCGCGACGCCTTGGACGTGCGCGCAGCCAAAGATTGAGGTGGCGTGAGACGCGCCGCCCGCGTTAATGACCGATTTCCCATGCGTCGTTTCATCCCCTATTTCCATTATCTCAAGCCGGTGAAGTGGCACTTTGTCGCGGCGATGATCTGCGGCATCCTCTACGGTGCCGCCAACGGCGCCGGTCTGCCCTACATGGGCCAGGTGGTGTTCCCCCGTATCTTCGGTGCAAACGCCACGCCCCTCACCAACTGGCAGCTCTTCCTCACCGCGCTCTGGCTGCCCACGCTCTTCCTGTTTCGCGGCGTCATGGGCTACATGAACACCTACCTGATCCAGTATTGCGGCGTCCACATGCTGGAATCGGTGCGCAAAGACTACTTCAAGAAACTCCAAGTCCTGCCGCTCGCGTTCCTCCAGAAGCAAACCAACGGCGACCTGATCTCCCGCGGTATCGCCGACGCCAACCAGCTCCAGACCAGCCTGAGCAATCTCTCCAATGACATTATCAAGCAACCGGCCACGCTCGTGGGCACCGTCGGCACCTTGATCTACCTCGCGTTCAAGGAACAAGGCGTCGCCCTCGTGCTCGTCTGCCTGGCCACCTTGCCGTTGTGCATCCTGCCCATCCGGCACTTCGGCCGCAAACTCGCCCGCCGCGCCAAGGAACTTCAAAAACAAATCGGCTCGGTCACCAACATCTTCAGCGAAAACCTCGGCGCCATCCGCGAGGTCCGCGCCTTCGGACTCGAGGCCCGCGAGTTGGAGCGGTTCAGCGTCACCACCCGGGCGCTCATCAAGCTTCAGCTCAAGGCCACCAAATACGCCAAGGCGGTCACTCCTTCCATCGAGGTGATCTCCGCCATCGGCATCTCGATCACGTTTATCTACGCCTACAAAGCGCATATCAAACTGGATACCTTCCTCGTGATCATGATGGCGCTCTACCAGAGCTACGAGCCCATCAAAAAGCTCAGCGGGCTCAACAACGACACCAAGCGCGGTGCCGCCGCGCTTGACCGGCTCGAGGCCATCCTGAACGAGCCCGTCACCATCGCGGACCCGGCCAGCCCCGTCGCCGTCGGCCGTCTCCAGGGCAACCTCAACTTCGAAAACGTCACTTTCACCTACAAGGGCGATATCCCCGCTCTCAGCGAGGTCACCGTAAAGATTCCCGCCGGCACCACCTGCGCTCTCGTCGGCCCCAGCGGCGCCGGCAAGACCACCTTCGCCAATCTCGTTCCCCGCTTCTATGACGCCGGTATCGGTCGAGTCACCATCGACGGCATCAACGTGCGCGACATGACGCTCGCCGATCTGCGCCGGAACATCGCCCTCGTTTCGCAGGACCCCGTGCTCTTCAACGACACGATCTACAACAATCTCCTCCTCGGCCGCCAGGACGCCACCCGCGCCGAGGTCGAGCAGGCCGCCCGCGACGCCTTTGCCCACGACTTCATCATGGCGATGCCTGGCGGTTACGACACGATCGTCGGCGAGCGCGGCGCCTCCGTCTCCGGCGGCCAACGCCAGCGCCTCGCCGTCGCCCGCGCCTTCCTGCGCAACGCCCCCATCCTCATCCTCGACGAAGCCACCAGCGCCCTCGACAGCGAAAGCGAGGCCGCCATCCAGCAGGCGCTCAAAAAACTCATGGTCGGCCGCACCGTGCTCATCATCGCCCATCGCTTCAGCACCATCCGCGACGCCTCGATGATCCTGGTCTTTGACCGCGGACACATCGTCGCCAGCGGCTCGCACACCGCGCTCTACGCGACAAACCCGCTCTACAAGGTCCTCTACGACCGCCAGAGCACCGCCGCCTAGCACGCCTCCCCGTAGGGCCTCACCTTGCGTGAGGCCGCGCCCACCCTCAACCTTCCGCCATGGCCCAGGAACCCGCCCACTTCTCCCGCCAGGCGGAAAATCTGATCGCCGCCCTCCGCCGCGTGCCTGATACCACGCCGGCGCGCATGAAAAAGCGCCCGACCCAGGAGCTCTCCGGCCTGGTCGAGGAACTGATGGTCAAGTTCCAGATCGGCCGCGACTCACCCGAGCAGTTGATCCGCGACCACTGGCCCGAACTCGTCGGCCCCGCCAACGCCCACTACTCGCATGCCGCGCAAATCGATCCGCGCGGCCGCCTCACCGTGCTCGCCGGCCATGCCGTCGTGCGCAACGAGCTCTTCATCCACCGTCAGACCATCGTCGAACGCATCCGCAAGCTTCCCGGCTGCGGGCAGGTCCGCGAACTCAACATCCGCGCCGGCTGAGCCCGCCCGGCAAATGTCGCCAGTTTATGGCGACAGATACCGGCAGGCCTGTCCGATGGCCTTCGGTGGATTCACACCGGTTTTAAACGCGGACAAAAAAATTCGCTTGCCCCGCCCGCCGCCATTCCGGCAAGTTGGCTCCTTGCGTTAGTGAAGCTCCGTCGGTTACGGGGCTCCACCATGACTGGTTTGGCATTCCGCCAAATTGGAACGGTGACGCCGGCAAACGCCGTGGTTTTCGCCACGACGGGAGCGGGTGGCACGGGGCCTGCAAACGGTCCCCTACAGTCGTGTAACCCAGTTAAACTAAACCATGTCAACGATCGCCAAACCCGAAATCATCTCCGAATACAAAATCCACGACAAAGACACCGGCTCGTCCGAGGTCCAGGTCGCGCTGCTCACCGCTCGCATCAATCACTTGACCGAGCACCTGCGCACGCACCGCAAGGATTTCCACAGCCGCCGTGGCCTCCTCCAGATGGCCTCCCGCCGCCGCAAGCTGCTGGACTATCTCAAGCGCCACAACCTGCCGAAGTATAACGAGCTCCTCCAGAAGCTCAGCCTCCGCAAGTAACCAGCCCTTTAGCAACACGGGCGCCCTCATCCGGAGGGCGCCCGTTGTCTATCCGACACTCGAGACTAGCGCGGGACATTTCTGAATGCCTTGAGGTCCAAGCCTCACGCCAACCAGAAATCTCTCGTCCAAGACGAGGATTGCGAGACGGGTCACCCGTTCAGTTCAGATTTTCCAAACCCTTTCCGACGCCACCCGCGCATCCCGCGCGGCCTTCGCCCGCCCTTCCGGCTGGCCTGTCGTCGAAATCCCCGAGCCCTTCCGCCGCGTGCCGCGGTCCGGCTCATCCTACCCGAGGCCCGCAACCGTATCCGAAAATAGAAATAACATGTCCCTGAAGCAGAAACACTCCGTCACCGTTCCCGAACTCGGGATCACCTTCTCCACCGGCACCTACGCCGCCCTCGCCAACGGCGCGGTCAACGTCGCCGTCGGTGAGACCAACGTCTTCGTCACCGCCTGCGTCGCCGCCAGCATGAAGCCCGGCCAGGACTTCTTTCCCCTCACCGTCGATTACCGCGAAAAATACGCCGCCGCCGGCCGCTTCCCCGGCGGTTACTTCAAGCGCGAGGGCCGTCCTTCCGAAAAGGAAATCCTCACCTCCCGCCTCTGCGACCGTCCTTGCCGCCCCCTCTTCCCCGAGGGTTTCCTCAATGAGGTCCAGATCATCGGCCAGCTCATGTCCGCCGACCAGTTGAACGAGGCCGACATCCCCATGGTCAACGGCGCCTCCGCCGCCCTCGCCATCTCCGACATTCCGTGGAACGGGCCGATCGCCGCCGTGCGCGTCGCCGAGATCGACGGCGTGTTCGTCGCCAACCCGACCATCGAGCAGATGTTCCAGTCCTCACTCGACCTCATCTACGTGGGCAACGAGAAGGACATGCTCATTGCCGAGAAGAGACAGTTGATGAGTGAGATTCAATCGCTCGGCCGTCCGCGTTGGAAGAGTTTCAACTCGACTCGACCTTGAACGACCCAATCCCACTGGAGGGCTCGTGCACGCAGACGTTGCCGCGCTGTTGGCAGTGCAGGACGATGACACGACGATTCACGACCTCGAGACGCGACTGGCCGAGCTGCGGCCGCGCCTCGACGCAATGAAGCAGGAGCGCGACAAGGCGCTCTCGGCACTTCAGCAGGCCAAGAAAACGGCCGAGG
>Ga0207689_10003729_pt1 | contig 13891 bp, 15 predicted proteins | sample KBSMisM52_FD_184312 | JGI IMG/M metagenome (GOLD analysis project Ga0207689, IMG submission 184312) | Miscanthus rhizosphere microbial communities from Kellogg Biological Station, Michigan, USA - KBS Miscanthus M5-2 (SPAdes) (version 2) | ecosystem: Host-associated > Plants > Roots >... | reverse complement strand
CCGCCGCGTCGCGAACGCGCAGGCACGCGCGCGCGACGCCTTGGGAATCCTGCCGCGCGCTTGATGTATCGATATCCCCGCGCCGCCATTCGCGGATGACGTAGGGGCGTCCGTTGCCGCCCTCCAGCGAGACCAGCGCCTCGCGGATGAAGCGTGCGCCATCCGAGGCGCTGATATCCGCGCGGATGGTCATGCTGCCGCCCACCGGCAGCCCTCGCTTGGCCGTCGTCTGCTTCGGCGCGACGTTGAGCAGTCTAAGCATGGCGGGAGAGGCGGCTTCCATGTCGGGCTCCGGCCGTCCCGAGCGAACCGTGACGTGACGAAGCGCTGTCCGAAACAACCGGGGCGAGATGCCGTCGACCTGATCCAACTGCATGATGGTCGTGAAACGTGTTCCGGCAGGCCCCGCGGCTGGTGTGCCTTGTGCCTTGGGTTTGCGGAATTCGATGATCTGCGAGGCGATGCGCGTGCCTCTCGACTGATCGCCGGTGAGCGCGGTGAAGAAGCGCGTCAACGCGGTCGGGCTCGCCGTGTTCAGGTCGATTTTCCCGGTCTCTTCCTCGACCGTGATCGTGGCGCGTTCGCCACCGGGCAATCGGCATCGTAACGGAAAATTAACGGCTTGTTCGGGCGTAGCAGCCAGCGCCGTGGCAATCGCCAGGTTGACGGCGCTCTCTGCAGCCATCTCGGCTGCAGTCACCGAGGCATAGTTCGACGACGTCTTGGTGCGGTAACGCGCGCCGACGATCACAGCCATTCCAAGCAGCGTAATCAGGCCCAACGTCCAGATCACCGCGACCAGTGCGAAGCCCGATTGTCGGGCCCTGGAGTAGGGCAGGGCGGGGCTATCCGGCCGATCAGGGACGGGGAATCGGTGCGTTCGGGCCTTTGGCCGGGTTGCCACGTCGGGGAGCCTTGCTGGGACGGCCAGGCGGCCTGACCTCGCGTCTTTCCCGATATTTACGCGGGAATGGCAAACAAAGCGTCAAACAGCTTGTGTTAATCAAAACGCCATAGAATCGCGCCGACGCAGACCCCACCGCCGAGCGCGCGAATGTCATTCGATATCCAGCAATTGTTGCGCCCGGCCGCGCTTCCAGGCCAGGGAACGGAATCGCCGAGGCCAAGGGACGCCGGCTTCGCGCAGGCGTTTTCCGACCTTCTGGTCGGCAAGGACCTGGTCGATCCCGCCGCCGTCGGCCGCGCCCGGCGCGCCGCCGAAGCCGCTTCCGAGCGTTTCGATCTCGTGCTGGTCAAGCTCGGTCTGATTTCCGAAGCCGATCTATGTCTGGCCTATGCCACCTATTGCGGTCTGCCGCTGATCGAAACTGCGGATCTCCCGGCCCGGCCCATCCTGGCCGACCGCCTGCAGTTCTCGTTCCTCAAGACCAATCGGATCCTGCCGATCTCGTTCGACGGAAGGCGGCTGTTGATCGCCACCGCCGATCCATTTGTCGATGAGTCCGTAAAGGCCATCAGCTACATGCTCGACGTGCGCGTCGATCTCGCCGTGATTGCGCCGGCGGAAATCGAGCGCGCCTTGCGTACGTTGTATCAGGACGCGGCGTCCGGGACGCGGCCTGAGGAAACCGACGACATCGCGATATCAGGCAACGACGGTAGCGAATTCGACGTCGAGCGCCTGCGCGATATCGCCAACGAGGCGCCGGTCATCCGGCTGGTGAACCAGATCATTGCAAGGGCCGTCGAGCGTGGCGCGTCCGACGTGCACGTCGAACCCGGACGCGATGCTGTCGCCGTTCGATACCGCATCGACGGATTCTTGCAGCAGGAGCGCCTCGTGCCCGCGACGCTGCGGGCCGCGCTGACGACGCGCGTGAAGATCATGGCCAAGCTCGACATCGCCGAGCGGCGATTGCCGCAGGACGGCCGCATCAAGACCGTGGTGCGCGGCGTCGAGATCGACATTCGTGTCTCGACCTTGCCGACAGTGTTCGGCGAAAGCGTCGTGATGCGAATTCTCGACCGGACCCGGGTGGAGCTCGACTTCACCAAGCTCGGGCTCGACGGCAGGACGCAAGCCTGCCTCCAGCGCCTGATGGCGCTTCCGAACGGCATCATTCTGGTCACCGGCCCGACCGGCAGCGGCAAGACGACGACGCTCTACACGGCTTTGAAAGATCTCAATCGGCCCGAACTAAAACTGTTCACCGTGGAAGATCCGATCGAATACCAGCTCTCCGGCATCAACCAGATTCAGGTCCAGCCGCAGATCGGTCTCGACTTCCCGATGGCGCTGCGCTCGATCCTGCGCCAGGACCCTGACATCGTCATGATCGGCGAAATCCGTGACTTAGAGACCGCGCGCATCGCCATCCAGGCGGCGCTGACCGGCCATCTCGTGTTTTCGACCCTGCACACCAACAGTGCGATTGCTGCGATCACACGTCTGATCGACATCGGACTGGAGCGCTACCTTCTCGCCTCCACGATTGCGGGCGTGATGGCGCAGCGTCTGGTCAGAAAGCTTTGTCCCTGCGCGCGACCGCATAGCGACGGCGAACGCGCGCATGGCAAGCTCAAGATGGCGATCGCAGGCCATCCGCAAGTCGATTGGTCGCACAGCCGGGAGCCGGTGGGCTGCGAGGCATGCGGCAATACCGGTTTTAGCGGCCGCACGACGATAGCGGAGCTGCTGGTGATCGACGACAGCATCCGCGAAACGATCGGAAGGCGAAGTCAGGACCAGCGTGCGATCGAGCAGATCGCGCGTGAATCCGGCTTTCACACACTTTACGAAGACGGCCTCGTGAAGGTCGGGGCTGGCGAGACTTCGCTCGAAGAAGTCCTTCGCGTCACCCGCGCGTCCTGAGGGAGCATCGGCCCTTGGCAAGCTTTCACTACAAGGCTTACACCGAGCGAGGAGCCATCACGGCGGGGACGATCGTTGCCGAAGGCCTCGACGCGGCCATCGACGCGCTCTACGGCTCCGGGCTGACGCCGTTCGAAACCTACGGCGTGGCCGACCAAACGGCAGAACGGTCGAGCCCGTCATCCCCGCCGTCGCGAGAGGCGGAAACGTCGATCTGGAAGCGGGAGCTCGTTCGATCGGACCGTCTCAGCCTGAAGGAACTGACGGCCTTTACGGTTGAGCTGGCTTCACTGACCCATTCCGGGCTGACGCTCGATGCTGCGTTCCGGATCATCGCTGGGCCAGGCGCGTCGCCGAAAACCGCCCGTCTTGCCAACGGGCTCCTCAAGGACGTGCTGGCGGGACTGCAGCTTTCGGAGGCGATGGCGCAGCGATCGGACGTGTTTCCATCGGACTACCGGGCCATTCTGGCCGCCGGCGAAGCCGGAGGGGTGACCGGGCAGGTGCTCAAGCAGATCGCTGAATTGCTGGCGCGCCGGCTCGAGATTCGCAACAAGATTGCCTCGGCGCTTGTCTATCCCCTGATCCTGATCCTGATGTCGCTGGTATCGGTCGTGGTCATCGTGTTCGTGCTGATACCCAGCATCTCGCCGATCTTCGTCGATGCCGGCCTTCCGCTTCCGGGCATCCTGCATTTCTTCGAGGAGGTTCAGGACAACTGGCTGATGGTCCTGCTGGCCGTCACGCTTTGCGCCGCCGCGGGTTTCGTGTTGTGGGGCAAGGCGAAGCAAAATCCGGAGATCATGCTCGGGGTCGATCGCTTGAAATGCTCGGCGCCGATGATTGGCGGATTCATTCGAAACCGCGAAGCCGGCGGCTTTGCGCGGGCGCTCGGCACGCTGCTCGTCGCCAGGGTGCCGTTGATGTCCGCGATGCAGACCGCGCGTGCGCTGGTCACCAACCGGCACCTGAACGCGCTCTATGAGGGCGCCATCAAGCGTGTTCCGGAAGGCACGCCGCTGCACCGCGCGTTCGATCGCGACGGTCTGTTGCCGCCGGCATCGCTTCGCCTCGTGGCCGTCGGAGAGGAGTCCGGTCAGCTCGGCCCCATGCTCATCCAGGTGGCCGGCGTGATCGAGGCCGATCTGCAGCGGCGCATCGAGCGCATGGTCGGCCTGCTGACGCCGGCTTTGACGCTTGTCATCGGCGGAAGCATCGGCGGACTCATCATGCATGTGATGAGCGCGGTGCTGTCGATCAACAATCTCGCGTTCCAATGAAACGCCCCGCACGATCGTCAGCCGGGTTCACGCTGGCCGAATTGCTTGTTGTGATCGGGATCATCGCGCTCGTCCTTGCCGGCACGCTGTCCGCCAAACCGAAGGCGGTGGCCACGCGGGTCGCCGTCACGGCCCGCTCCGTCACGGCGACGCTTCAACTGGCCCGTGCACAGGCGATGTCGAGCAATGCCGAAACATTGTTCCGGCTCGACGTGGAGAAGGGCCGGTTCGGCTTGCCGAATTCCATGCACAATCTTCCGCGCGGAATGGTTGCCGCGGTGGTGGTGGCCGAGACGGAGCGCTCCGGCGATCTCGGCGGCATCAGATTCTATCCGGACGGCCAGTCTTCCGGCGGCGAGATCGCGCTGACGCTGGATGGGCGGTCGGCGCGCATCGCCGTCAACTGGCTGACCGGCGAACCGCGGTTGATCCAATGACCGGCGCGCGATCGAGACGGATGTTGGCGAGGCGCGACCGCGAGCGCGGGTTTGCGCTGATCGAAATCCTCGTTGCCTTCGTCATCCTGGCATTGGGGCTCGGCGCGATATCGACCGGCGTGGTGGTGGCGATGCGTTCCGATGCGCGCACGCAGGTCAACCGCACCGCGCTGCGGGTTGCGCAGTCCCGTCTCGAAGCCGCCGGCATTTCCGAGGCGCTTGCGCCGGGCACCCGCGAAGGCCTGGTCGCGGACAAATTTCGATGGCGGCAGACCGTCACCGAGCTTCGTCCCGCCAGTGACACGCGACCGCCGCAAGGCACGCGGCCCGCGCCTGCAAATGGCGCCTTGAAGTCGTTCTGGGTGGAGGTCGCCGTCGAGGCGCCGGACGGCACCGCCATCAAGCTCGCAGCGTTGAAGCTGGCGACCGAGGCGAAGCCATGACGCACGCGGTCCGCAACCGGCTGATCGCCCGCGTGGCTGCGCGCCGCAGCGGCGAGCAGGGGCTGACGCTGATCGAGCTGCTGCTATCACTCGCTATCCTTGCGATCCTGACCGGCTTTCTGGCCGGCGGATTGTCGATGGCGCGGCAGGCATTTGCCGTCGATCGCGCCAGCGAGATCGGAAGTGAGACCAGTGCCGCGATCCAGACCGTCGCCGCGCTGGTGGGCTCAGCGCTCCCGGTCCGGTTTGACGGGGCCGGCCCAAAAGACGCCATTGGATTTGACGGTCGCGGCGAGGCGATCTCCTTCGTGGGGTTGAGCGAGGGGCGGTCGCTGCGCGGCGGACCGCACAAGATCGTCCTGCGGCGAAGCGGCGGCGATCTCGTTGCGGACTTCGCAGTACTTAACGCGGCGCGTTCGAAGGAAGACCCCGAACCCGCTGCGACCCGGGTCGTGGTGCTCAGCGGCGTGCGTGAAATCCGCATCGGGTATTTTGGTACCGTCGACGCCAAGGTCAAGCCGGCCTGGCGCGCCGATTGGATTCGCGCCGAGCGGCTGCCGGATCTGGTTTCGATCCGGATCGAATTCGAGGACGAGCGGCGTAACCAGCCCGCCACCGTCGTGGCGCTGCGCCAAGGCTAGCGCAGATAACATCAGGTTGGGCCGTGACGACAGACCATGTCGTGTCCCGGACGCGCCGGGGCCCATTCTACTTTGCATGGGGTTGTTTTCGCGATTTTGTGTCTGGGCCCTGCGGTGTACCGCCGACGCTTTCGAATAATCGTGCCTAAACAACACGGTATACGAATGATTAAACGCAGTTGAAGCATGCTGTGAGGCCTGCCCGGGGCTTCACGCAGCCCGCGAACGGCGGCTCGTTACCCTTCGTAAAGAATTAGTAAATAGGCTTCCCCTCATTCGAATCGAATGTCCCGATCACGCACGTGACGATCATGCCTGTCGCCGATCTGCCAGCCCGCGCCGGTGGCCTCCACGTCCTTAACGCGTGGGGCAAGAGCTTTGCGCAGTGGTGGCTGTCGGGCCTGCGTGACGCGGTTCCCGCGCGCTGGCGCGCATGGGCCGAGGGCGAGGCGACGCCGCAGGTGACGCTTTGGCGGGAAGGCGACGGCGTCACATGCCGCCTGGCGTCTGCCAAGGGTTCAGCGGAAATCCGGATTCCATTACCGCTTTTCAACGCGGCGGCACTCGAACAGTGGCTCATCGAGCAGGGCGTGACGCGGGAACAAACAACCGTCGCGCCGGTGATTTCGCGCGAGCTCTTCTTCCTGCGCGAGTTGAGCGTACCCAAGGCGGCCTTTGGCGCCCTGCCCAAAATCCTTGAGCAGGACATCTTGCGGCGAACGCCATTCCAGCTTTCGGATATCTGGCATGCCGCAACTGCGGTTGGACAGGAATCGGACGGCGTCGTGCCGATGTGTCACTGGATTATCAGGCGCGATCGCGCCGAGGCGGCTTTATCGGAACTTGGTCTGGCGTCGCCGGATACCGATTGTTTGGCGGTAGCAGACGCCGGCGGCGAGGCCGTCCCCGTCATCACGTTCCGCGCCGCCAGTGACGAAGATCCGGCGTGGGCGTTACGGGCGGTTCGGCTGCTGGCGGTCGCCGCGCTCGGCGCCGTCCTGCTTGGGCTGGTCGTGTTCGAATGGCGCCAGGCCAGCGTTGCCGCCGCGCTGGAGACGGCCGTTGTCGAGGCCCGGCTATCCGCTCAAAGCGGTCGGGACGGGCTGGATCCCGCGGCGCGTTTGTTCGCGATGAAGGCTGAGACCGGGATCCTCGCCGTATGGGACGAGCTGTCGCGTATTCTGCCCGAACATACTTTTCTCACCGAAACCCGCATCGCCGACGGCACGGTGACGGTATCGGGTTTTTCGGCGGATGCTGCACGCCTGGTTCGCATCATCGACCAGTCTGTGCTGTTTTCGGGCGCGACCCTGACCTCCGCGATTACGCCAGACGCCAACGAGCGCAAGGATCGCTTCAGCATCGTGTTCAAGCTGCGCGGCGCGCGCGCGGCGACCGCAAAATCCCGGGCCACGCCATGATTCAGAATCTGAAACTGGCGCGCGGGACGCCGTTCCTGGCCTTCAATGCTGCCGCCATACTCTTTGCCGTCATCTTTCTCTTTGCACCGATCATGGCGCACTTTGCCGATAGGGGCGAAGACATTTCGGACAATGCGGCGCAGCTTGCGCATTTCCAGAACGTGACGCGCGCGGCCAAGAAATCGGCCGGCGGTGTCGGGCGGTCCGGCGATCCCTTCCTTCCCGGCAGCGAAGAGCGTGTCGCCAGCGCCGACCTGCAGGCCAGCCTGAAGTCGATGGCGGCGAATGCCGGCGTCAATCTGCTCGCGATCCGCGGGTTGCAGGGCGGGCGGTCGCAGCCGTTGCACATGGTTGCCGTCAGCGTAGAACTTGAAGGGCCGCTGAAGGCCATCAGGGACATGATCTTCACGATCGAGAACCAGACGCCGTTGTTGTTCGTCCCTTCGGCCTCGTTCCGCAGCCTGGCGGACGGAGAAGACGGTCCGATCAGGGCGGAACTCAGGATTCAGGGCGCCATCCGCGACGGTTCGCAGCCTTCCGGCCTGCAAGCCGGCCCCGGATCGGCCCCGGCGGAGCGGACGCCATGACGTCCTTGGCGCAAAGGGTCCAGCTTCGGCTGGCCGGTTCACCGCGGCAATTCGCGGCGTCCAGGCTTGCCGCCATGCTCGGACGAACCGACCTGCCCAGCCGAAGCGAATTGGCGGCGCTGCGGCCTGCGACGCGGGTTCTGATTCTGGGGTTTGCGGCCTGGATTGCACTGGTTGGCGCGATGACACTGAGCGCGGTGATTTCGCTGGAGTTTTCGACAGTCACGGCCCCGACCTGGTTTGGCGGAAATGGACCGGCCGCCAAGGCCTCCGAAGCGCGCGCCGCCGCCGGCTTTGAGAATATCGTGCAGCGCCCGCTGTTCTCACGGAACCGGCAGGGTTTTGTTGCGGCCGAGCCGGTCGCCGCGCCACCGCCGCCACCGATGGCGACGCTGGATTCGGGAATTACCCTCAAAGGGGTGTTCATGAGCGACGGAGTGGCGAAGGCGTTCCTGGTCACGGCGCAAAATCCGGTTGGCGTGTGGGTTCAGGTCAACGGACAAATCGACGGCTGGCGCGTCGCCGCGGTGACGCCCGGGCAGGTCGTGCTGGAGGGGCAGGGCGAGAAGCTGACAGTGCCCCTTCATGCGAGCGGGAGATGATGTGCTCGCTCCGCAAGACCTTTGATCGCACCAGTCGTTTTTTCGGCGAGGCGCTGGCGTGGCGCGCGATAGGGCGGCCATACACGGTCGTGGCGTGGGCGTTGATAGCCGGCGCGGTCTGGCTCGCCATCAGTCTTGCAGGCGATCCCGGCTGGGCACTGCCCGCCATCGCAGGCTGCTACCTCCTCATTCTCTTGGCCGCCGTTTGCGCCATCGACGGCCGCTACGGGATCATTCCGGACAGCATGGTCCTGGCGCTGGCCGCCGGCGGCGTGCTTCACGCCTATCTGTGGGGCCCGGCGGATTTCTGGTGGCGCGGATTGGAGGTTGTGCTGGTCTTTGCCGCCGCGTCGCTGTTTCGTGCCGGCTATCGCTGGCTGCGGGGTTTTGACGGCCTGGGTTTCGGCGACGTCAAGTTCGTCGCGGCGGGCACCCTTTGGATCGGCGCGGAAGGCATTCCCGGTCTGCTGTTGATCGCCGTAATCTCCGCCCTAGTCAGTTTGCTGATCTTGAGGGCGCAAGGACATGACCTGCACGGCAAGCAAGCGATCTCGTTTGGGCCGCACCTCGCTATCGGCCTTTGGTGGGTCTGGGTCTTGGGACCGCAACCGATTTAATGCCGTGCAAGAGAAAAGCCGCCCGAAGGCGGCCTTTCACATCGTTGACGAAGATGGGGATCAGGCGGCCAGCACGGCCGGCTGCGATTTCCGGCGATAGGCCATGAAGCCGATGCCGGCGAAGCCAAGGATCAACATCGCCCAGGTCGATGGCTCGGGAACGGCATTGACCTGGATCGACACGTCGCCCAGTTGCTGGTTGTCCGAGCTGAAGAGCTTGAGATCGAAGGTATAGAGGCCGGAGGCGTTGGGATTGAAATTCAGGCCTGGGAAAATGGAAAAGCCCAAATTTTCGCTGTTTTGAAACAGATGGCCGCCGCCGCCCGGTGTATTGTCCAAAATTAGCGTCGGATCGAACGCGAATATCCCTCCGGGACCGGTAATCGTCAGCAATGAGTGGGTATTCAAAAGCGAGCCCGTGTTTACCGAAAACTCGAAATTCCATAATGCCCTGCCAGGCGGGGTGCTGCCCACCGGCGCGATATAGAGATTCCCGGTCGGCGTGATCGGTCCGACAAACCGAAGCGAGGCGCGCAGTCCGAGTTCGACCCCATTTGCCTCGGTATCGACCGCGAAATGGCCGTTGCTGGTGCCGGTTCCTTGGGTCCAACCCGAGTTAAGATTCTGATCAAGCGCGACGACAGCCGAGGCGCTGCTGACAAAAGAGGTCAGCGCCAGCGCGGCTCCAAGAGTAATCAAACCGAGTGATGAAAATCGCATAAATACCCCCCAATTATTAATAGTTGCATTTTCCTTAAACACGTTCTTTTAATTAGAGTCAATCTCCAGTGGGGATAACACTTCGTTGCACGTGCCATCGAGCCGTTGGCTTTCGCATGGCGGAACCCTGTCGGAAAGCCGGGGATTTAAATCAGGGCCACTGGCCTCAGGATGGCCTGTCCCTGGTAGACCATAACCGCCGGGCGGTTCTCGCAACGATGATGCCAGCGGCGCCGCCCGCCATTTTCTCCAGCGCATCGATCAACGTGCCGTGCCGGTCCGGCGTCATGGTCTGGGCAAGTTCGAGAAGGGCGGCGCCGCCGAGCACTACACCGCAAACCAGCAACAGCCTGTGAGGGTAGGCGTAAGCAAACAATGCGCCGAGCAGGGCGAACGCCAGGATGTGCTCGAAATGGGCATAAGTCCTCATCTCCGGGCCCATCAAGATCGGTGCTAGCTTGAAATAGATCGAGTACACGAATCCGACATTCGTCAATGTCGCATAAGCGATGGCGATGACGGCAGCCCACGCCGCTATCGTAACTAGCTTGGTGACGATCTTCCGGTTCATACTGAACTTGTGCAATGACGCTCGCTTCCAAGCGAATGAGTTGGCGGCTCAACCTTACCGTGGCGAAACATTCGTGTGAACACGGGCTCGCTTGTCGATTCTCACGCTTGCTTTCCCTAGCTGGCAGTTATTACGCTCGAACCTCGGCGCATGGGGGGCCGCAAGTGGGTACTTGCCTTTCCGCCGGCTCCTTTTGGCGTTTAGGCTGTGTATGGTCAGCAATTCGACGCTCCCGAGACTATCCGTCCGGATCTAGCGAGCACACGGAATTGGGGCGATGCGCTTGGCGTGTTATGCGCATTGCAATTTATCAATCTAATTAAATAGGATTAATCTATTTAAAGCGTCCCGCCAACCGAGCCCCGGCTACGGCCTTATGGCTTTGGGACTTAGATTCGCCCGCACAATCAAGCTGCCGGACAAAAAGAAGCCGCCCAACTGGGCGGCTTCCAACTCAAATACAGTTTGAATCATCAAGCGAGACGAAAGCCGATCTTCTTCGGAGTTTCCCGGCGGCGATAGGCCAGAAAGCCAACTCCGACAAAGCCCAGGATCATCATCGCCCAGGTCGATGCCTCAGGAACAGCCGCCACCGACGCGTTATCGACCACAAAGTCTGCTGCCGGAATGCCCTGTCCATGGAAATTCAGCGAGAAAGTGTAGGGACCGGCACTGGCGGCGAAAATAGCCGAGTAGAGGGTCCATCCGCTCGCCAAAGTCTTGGCCGTGAAAAGCGGGGAGAGCACGCCGTCTACGTTCGACTGGAGAGTAGCATCGAACGGGTTATTCCGACCATTGTTGGGGGAATAGATCTCGAAGCTAACTTCGTAATTCTGCCCCTGCGTCAGGCTGATCGACTGGGAGATCGATTGGGTGGCAGTGTCTGAAACGAAGTAAGCACCATAGGTTCCACCATTGGGTGCCGTGGGAATAGGTTCCCCGAACGCTCCGGTGGGATAATCGCCAGGTTGATTATAGGCAATAACGACCTGAGGATAGCTAGTGCCTAGATTCACCGTCCAATTGGTGAAATTCCCTGATTCAAATCCGCCGTTTAGAAGCACATTCGCCTGCGAGGCGCCGCTCTGAAGCAGAACGCCAATTAATGCAGCGCCAGTAAATTTGAGCAGCTTATTCATTTTTTCACTCCTGGAATTTAATAAGATATTAATATCTACCAATTCTAGCCAAGTCAACTGCGGCGCACAAACATTCTAATCATTCGTCTATCAGTTTTTTTAGGCTGTTTTGCGCATTTTTGAACCGGGAAGGTCAATTTCGCGGCACCGTCCCAATACAGCGGCCTCGCCGGGCCATTTGCCATTCTAATGAGAAGATCCCATTGGAATGACGAGGTTTGTCGCGGCTGGATATGATTCAAAATTTAGATCATTTTTTCAAGGGCTATTAAACGTTTTTCTACCTTATGACGCCCTCGCCCCCCGGGTGGCACTTGTGAGCACCAGCCACGGACTACCCGGGGGAGAGACCGAAATGGTCAAAAAAGATCATCAAAAAAGATCAAAAGGCTGCTGCAGCGAGGTGGTTAATGCCGAAGTGGGCTGGTCCGCCTTCGATCGTTGCGGAACACGCGCTTGTTCGGCAAAGAACCCCGGAAGGTGAAATGGTCGCATCTATCAGCGGCCCCAAAGATCAATGGCCCACGTCGGTGCCGCTGCCTTTGGCGCGCTATTATCAGAACTGGCGATGGCATGAAACGTAGCCAGTCAGCGTAGATGCGCGGCCCGCCTTCAATGACACGGCATATTTGTCTGACGCGTGCTTGTATCTTGATGAGCTTTGAAATCAATTTGGAAACGACGCAGTGCCCAAATTGCTGAATCTAGGTCTTGAACGGATATTCTCGCAGCAAGGGTACCGTTCTCAATTGTTCGGCCATTCCGGGATTTGAAGTCAATACTACCCAACCCCTCCTTGCGCCAGTTTCTTCCTTTGATCGAGTTGTGGGGTAGAAGCACGATAGTTTGGGGAGGTCGGAATTCCGAACATAGGCGAGGGTTAGTTCCTTGTCTGGCGCGTAGTGGTCAAAGCCATAACCCGCATCGTCCTCCACCTTGAAATCGTCGATCAGGACAACGGCGTTGGTATAGTGATTGAAAATCAATTCGAGTTCCTCCCGCAAAGGGAGATGATTTTCCCAATGGGAATCCAGATAGAAAAATTGTCGCGCGTCCATCTCCACCGACGCGAGGGCAATCCGTTCCTTCAAAAACGGGACAGAGGATTGCAAGTAAATTTTGGTGTTCGTGAATCTGGCCAGCCGAGCCCGTGAAAAAGTCCAATAACGTTCCGCAAGTTCGACTGTTTCGAACGGAAGGCCAAATTGAGCAAACCATTCAGCCGTAGTGCCGCGAAATGTTCCAGTCTCGACAATTCTTTCAATGGAGAGCGCGTGAATGATCTGGCGCGTGGCCTCCAATCTGGAGGTCATGCCGTTCATCGCAAAACCCCAGGGATAGAATTTGCCTTTGCTGCGCGAATAGTAATCCGCAAGGCCAATGACGCGTTGAAAATTCATAACCCCACCGCAAAGTGATTGCGCAAAGTAACCATATATGACGCTTTCCCCTGCAGGTAATCTCGGGAGAGCGACATTTCTAAATACTTCTGAAAACAAATCTGTCGGTAAATCTGCCGCAGATCTGGGCTAGTTGAATAACCAGTCGTAGTGCAGTCTGCTGAACGACCGCGATACATATTGCTGCCATGCCGCGCTCGATGGCTGTGCCTTCTCATTTTGGCACTTTGTACCGGTTCGGGGCTACTTTCGAGATAATTGAATCCTTAACCTTACCTTGGACCGGCAACTCAGGGCGAATTTGCCGAGCCTTTCGAGCCAGCGCTGGCGGTAAACTTTCCAACAAGGGAAACCATCGATTGCGGGTCGATCGCTTAGGCGAAGTCCAACGGATTTTCGATAAGATTGCCGAAAGACAAAAAATACGGGTAGGTCGGGGTGTTTGTGGATCGGCGAAAGAGCGAACGTCGCTCCTGTCAGGGGCCGGCAAAGATTCAGTTTGGGGTCGGCTCGCTGCCGCGCGATTGCACGATAACGGACATATCCGAGGGCGGTGTGCGGGTTATTGCTGAAAATCTCGACGTGCCCGCGGAGTTCACGCTGATCCTTTCAACGGGCCGTCCGCGACTGTGCCGGGTGGCATGGCGCATCGGATGCGAATTCGGTGCGCAGTTTGTCGACCATCTGGCCACGGCGCCTTCACACCACGCCACTCCGCAGGGCAGCGCGAGGACACCGGAATATGCGTAAGGCGCATTCAACTCTGTTCGCGCTTTCCCTGGCGCTGATGATGGTCCCGGAGATCGCGGCGGCAGGCGGCACGTTTGTCGTCAGTCCGGGGTTTCGCGGGATTGGCTATCCGGGCGGCTATGGCTATGCGCGCCTCTACGGTCATCCCTTTGACGACGGCTACGACCATCCGTTCGGCTACGGCGAGTATGCCGAGTACGGTCCATGGGCCTACCGCGGCGATGGCGCCTGCTATGTGCGGCGTCGGGTATGGACCGGCAGGAGCTGGCGGCAAAGAGCGGTCAGGATCTGCGATTAAGCGCAAGGTTCGATCCGGTGCGACGACGCCCGTCGGCGCCCGCGCCTAGAAATCAAATGCCCAGGCGAGGCTGTGCAGAAGCAACCATGACCAGCCGATCATGGCTATTGTGATGGCAAACAAGTAGGCGAACCGGGTAGCGCGTGAGCGCA
>Ga0207689_10003726_pt1 | contig 13897 bp, 11 predicted proteins | sample KBSMisM52_FD_184312 | JGI IMG/M metagenome (GOLD analysis project Ga0207689, IMG submission 184312) | Miscanthus rhizosphere microbial communities from Kellogg Biological Station, Michigan, USA - KBS Miscanthus M5-2 (SPAdes) (version 2) | ecosystem: Host-associated > Plants > Roots >... | reverse complement strand
ACCCATCCGGCTGGCGTGCTCCCGTGGCTATACGCGCTGCGGAAGAATGAAGTTCACACGTAATAGTTGGGATAATGAACGTCTATTTGACACCGCGCACGCCCACCCCACGGTGTTAAGACGTTCTGCGAATGGGTTCTATTAACAGGCTGGACGAGAAGATTCTGGTGTGGATTGCAGAAGGCTCGAAGGGGTGGGCGCCTCAATGTCCGATAAACTTCAGTTTGTCGGGCAGACCACTAAAAGGCATGTTCGCTGAAATCACGACAAACTGAAGTTTATCGGACATTGAGGTGTCCCTTCCCAATCTTCATCAGGTCACGAGATAGCGGTTTCCACTTCTGGCGTAGTCTTCACAGCAAACTTGTCCGTCCAACGAATCCGTCCAGTGACCTGCATCACTACAAACAAGGTCAGGACTGAACCGATAGTAATAGCCAGACCGGTGAAGCCCTTCAGGAAGAACGCATATGAAAACATCACCAGGTAAATAAACTGGGCGAGCGCGGCTTCACGACTCGCAAAGCGAATCCCAACCACCAACCGCAAATAGCTCACAACCAGAAACACTGAGACCGCAGCCGATATTGCGAAGCTAGCGTGTATCGAGACGTGATCGACAAGGTAGGCAAGGAGTAGATGAAAAGAGAAGAATGCGGCTGCGAGGAAGAAGTAGTTCATCGGGTGAAGATCGATGCCGCGCATGGTCGTGATGATTAGCATGACGAAAAAGAAGAAGAACAGCGACACTGGGGCAAAGAAACTTATCTTTCCTGCGAGCGGCCCCGGTTGTAGTTTTTCCGGCATGACCATCGCAATTTGATACCCTGACAGCAGGCTCTTGTAATCCCATCTGAGATCCTGGCCAATCTTTGTTTCCTTTTTCTCAGTCGGCGACAGAGTATTGTCCGGAAAATCGATGTCCTGAAAATTTGTTGTCATGTGAAGTCCAAACTCGCGCACTTGAGATACTTCTCCGTTGCCAAAGCTGTAACGCCATTCATTCAAACCTTGCGATCGATAACCAACAGACAACTGCGCAGTTTTGCCGGCTCCAATCTTCACACTACTCATCGCGGAACTCTTTTCACTCGATAGCGGCACAGCTGCGCCATCAACCGCAAACGTTAGGTTGTCGTAGATTGCTTGTGCTGTTGGGAATTGGAGTTTGAACTCGACTAACTGTTCTTCGAGGCTCGTATTTCGAAAAGTGTAAACGCCCGAGAAACCAACCTTGTAGGTGCTGTACCAAAGAAGTCCTTTTTGTCGATGCTCAAGGTTCAGATCGACATCAATGTTACTGGCTTCGAGCGGAAGCACGTTTGAGTATTCGTTTTGAATTGTCTTAATAGTTTTCTTTCCATTCTCAATCGTCTCTTCTTGTTTCGACACCACCGTCTTGAAAGTTGCGGTTGGCGGTCCCTGATTTTGGGCCGTGCCCCAGGTAGACTCAACTCGATTAGAGGATGAGGCACTCGAGTCATAAGTCCTGGAGAAAATAGTTCCACCCAGGATCGCCCAGGCTATTGTTGCGCAAACAAATATGAACGCGATGGCGACGATTCGCTTTGTCATTTTTCCTCGCTCCTTAAACGAGTTTCACCAGTGCCGTGGTCTCAACGTCAGACCACTTGTCACAAGTCGTCATTGTCGAACGATATCCAAAGCTCGACAATGTGGTGATCCACACAAGGTCATGTGCTGAACTACATCCTTGTTTGTTCAAAAGCTGCATCAGCGACCTGCGCAGACAACGAGAGATCGACGTTGGGAAATGACCCACGACCAAAAAAAACTTGTGCTGCCAGTCGCTTAAACAAAGGCATTCGCAGTCCCACGCAGGCTAATTCAGTTAAAGACGAAGACCTCACCAACGAGGCAATTCGCCTGGCCCATAATCGCGACGTGAACTTAGAACGAAACAGTTCCCCGGAGTATTGCGTGAGCACCGAGCGATTATTCGTCGCCAGAAATTCCGCCGTTACGCTTGCGGCAAGTGTCGACAATCTCATGCACGGATCTAAACCTCCCGCCGTCAATGGCGATACTGCACCGGCAGCATCACCGATCAATAACCCTCGCTCGTTCGCGATATGTTTGAGCACTCCCCCAACTGGAATTCGACCTCCGCGACGCTCAACTTGTTTTGCGTTTCGCAGATCTACGATGTCTCGAACACTGGTTTGAAATTCTTCGAGAGCTGAAATCGGGTCAAATCTATTTGCATAGCCTCCCACACCAACGTGCGCTTCTACACCGTCGTACGCTATCCAGGCGATGTAGCCTGGCGCCAGACGCGGATTAAGGAAACACAGTAAACGCGGTGGCCCCTCGAGAGCGATTTTGTGATAGATGTTTTCGACACCCACAATCCATTCGCGATTGCGGTCGAGCTGTAAATCAGTCGCGACACGCGAACAGACTCCATCGCCACCAATCAGGAATCGAGTCTTCACAGTTCGCACAGCTGTTAGGACGTTGAGCCTGACGATTGACCCACCATCGATCGTCGTCGCATCGACATAGTTGGCTGAAGGTAGCCACTCGACACCAGATAGTAAGCACTGAGTCAGATAACGAAGATACAACCGGCCCATCCGTCCGACGCGAAACTCGTCGTGCTCACTTTGCAAATGCAGAACGCGATGCGCAGGTGAATACAAACTAACGTGACGAACAACAGGTCCGAGGCAGTCTTCCGGTATGTCGAAGTCTTCGAGGGTTCGTCGCACAAAGATTCCGGTCGTATGAATCTTTTGATCGAGGGATGCCTTGCGATCTACCAGCAGCACCCGCAGTCCTTGCCTGCCCAGGAGACGTGCACATTGAAGCCCGGCCAAACCGGCGCCAATTATCGTTACGTCAAACTCTTCCATTTTCTTTTTTCCCAACGTGACCGAAGACGAACCGAGAATACCCATGGCTGCCCTCGATTCCATCAAAGCTCTTTGCATTACAAAGCACGTAGGCAAAAAAAGAGACCCTGCCCTACCTGGATCTCATTTGCTTAATCAGCGATTCCATGTGGTTCAAATAGCTCTCGAGTGCGCGTCGACCTTCGTCGGTTAGTTTGTACTCGGTCTTCGGTAAACGACCGTCAAAGTATTTGGTACAGGCGATATAGCCGGCTTCTTCGAGTTTTCGCGCGTGCACGCTCAGATTCCCATCAGTCGTATTCATCAAATTCTTCAAATCACTAAACGTCAACGAAGCATTCGCAGCCAGCGCGCTGATAATGCCGAGACGCAAACGTTCATGAATCAACCGATCCAGGTTCGGCGCGGCACTCTTTTGCGTAGCACCGGCGTCTCGTGGACCACTCGAAGTGCTTTCAGATTTCGAAGGAGTTTCTTTCTTTGCAGTTGATTGTTTAGCCACCGTATTTCCTCGCAATAATTACTCCAAACACAATGTGTAGCCCGCCAAAACCAGCAGCCATAAACCAATTGGTCAGTTCGGGCGGCGCAAACAACGCGGCGGCGCCAAGCGCCATGAAGCACAGGCCCATGATCGGGACTACGCCAACTGAAAACATTCCACCGGTGATGACGCCAGTGCCATAGAGGAGCAGCCAAACTCCCGGAATGGCATTGGTCAATCCAGCTCGGTAAAGAACGATTGTCAAAAGACCACCGGCAATTATCGGAGGCGACAAACTAAAGACTGCTTTGCGGCCTGGGCCCGAAACGAGCGGCATCTGAACCGCCCGGGCTTTTCGATCCATTGACCAACCAGCGATGAGTAGTGAAATCGTTCCTTCAACCACCCAAACAGCCAGCCACATGGTGACAGTTGCCTGGCGAGACGCAATGACGCTGGCAACTATGGCAGTGACTCCGATTGCGACCTCACCCCATCCGGAAATTCCGGTAAAGGCAGTCGCACGCTCCATCGTTTCACGAATGTAGCGAAGGTTATCCATTGCCCGCTCGTGAAGCGCCGGCGGCTCTGGTTGCTCTGGCTGAACGAGTCGGATCGGCTCCATGTGAGGCATAGTACGTGGGATGCGGGAGCCGCGTCAAGTACTTTGCGAAGCAAAGACACGGCCTTTCGACTTTGGCCTAGAACGAGAAAGGCCCAGGGTCGTTCCAACCCTGGGCCAATTGTTCAGGCGCGAAATTGTTCGTCACACGCTCAACGCACCACTCACTATCTGCGCTTGCTCCTTTTGGTGAATGCTGTACGAGCCCGTCGCGGGACTCGCTGATGCTGTTCGCCCGACGTACTTCGGACGCTGGCAGCCGTCGAGCAGGTTCTCAAGGCGTGGCTCAACAAAGGTCCAGCCACCCATGTTCTGAGGCTCTTCCTGTGTCCAGACCAACTCTTTGGCATTCGTGTACTTGGCGAGTGCTTCGCGAATAGCCTTGAGCGGAAATGGATAGAACTGTTCCAGGCGTAGGATTGCCACTCGCTTCTCTTCCGTCTTCTTACGTGCTTCGATCAGATCGTAATAGACCTTGCCGCTACACATCACAATCTTCTCGACCTGGTCGGCGCTTTCGATTTCAGCATCGTCAATCAACGGCTTGAACCCACCAGTCGTCAAATCACCAACCGTCGAAGCTGCTGCAGGTAAGCGCAACAGGCTCTTCGGTGTCATTACGATTAGCGGTCGCTCCATACCGGATTGCACCTGGCGTCTAAGCAGATGAAAGTACTGCGCCGGCGTTGTTGGATAACAAACTTGTAGGTTGTTCTCCGCACAAAGTTGTAGGTAGCGTTCCAAACGCGCGCTCGAATGCTCTGGTCCCTGTCCTTCGTAGCCGTGCGGCAACAACATGACGAGTCGTGACGTTTGTTTCCACTTATCTTCAGAAGCAGCAATGTATTGATCGATGATCGTCTGTGCCCCGTTTCCAAAGTCACCAAACTGCGCTTCCCACAACACGAGTGCGTTCTGGGCAACTACGGTGTAGCCATACTCAAACCCAAGCACTCCTTCTTCAGATAACGAACTGTCAAACACATCAAACCGCGCTTCAGGACTCTTCTCGGAGCGCAACTCCGACAGTGGTGTCCATGACTTGCCGGTTTGCGTGTCGTACATCACTGCGTGCCGCTGACTAAACGTTCCACGTCCCGAATCCTGACCGCTCAAACGGACGCGTTTGCCATCAAGCACAAGCGATCCAAAAGCCATCGCTTCAGCAAATGCCCAATCCAAAGGAACTGTGCCATCGCCCATCTTTGCGCGTCGTGCCAGTTGACCCACCATCTTGGGATTGATGTTGAAGCCCTCGGGCACAACGGCGATCTTGTGCGCAATAGTTCTAATCGTTTCAGCATCTACGCCGGTGTCAACCAGCGCTGATCCGTCCATCTCTTCAACTTCAGGTTGCGGCGCTACCGGATCTTCTTTTACCTTTCGCTTAGCATTAGCGAGCGCCTCTTCGTAACGTCGCACCCGCTCTTCGATGAGTCCATTCACCTCTTCTTCAGTCAGGACACCCTCCTTGACTAATCGTTTGGCGTACAGGGTTCGAACTCCGGGATGCGCTTTCACGCGCGCATACATCAGCGGTTGGGTGTAACTCGGTTCGTCAGTTTCGTTGTGACCAAGTCTGCGGAACGCAACCAGGTCGAGCACGACGTCTTTATTGAACTCCTGACGGTAATCGAGCGCGATTTGCAGTGCTCGATACGCAGCTTCTGGATCGTCACCATTGATGTGGAAGATAGGCAACTGCGTCATTCGTGCGACGTCGGTTGAATAGATGGTGGAACGACCTGCCTCGGGTGAAGTGGTGAAACCGATCTGATTGTTGATGATGATGTGAATCGTTCCACCGGTTCGATAACCCTTAAGACCGGCGAGATTCAACGTCTCCATCACGATACCCTGTCCTGCAAATGCAGCATCACCGTGAAGTAAAACTGGCAAAGCTAGATCAACCACCTCATCGCGAGTCAACGAACGCGTTTCGATATTGGCGTCTTGCTTTGCGCGAACCATTCCTTCAACGACCGGATCTACAGCCTCAAGGTGGCTTGGATTCGGAGACAACGACAAGCGAACCGTGTGGCCGCTTTCTGTCGCTCGCTCGCCGGTCGCGCCCTGGTGATATTTAACGTCACCTTCATCGGCGGGAAACTCCGGATGTACTGAACCTTCGAATGCCGCAAAGATTCTTTCTGACAAATTCCCGATCACGTTTGCCAGTACATTCAAACGTCCACGGTGCGCCATGCCCAGCGTGATGTCTTCGACGCCTCGACTTGCCGCACCTTCAATTAGCCGATCGAGAAGTGGAATAACGGTCTCACAACCCTCCAGCGAGAATCGTTTCTGTCCGAGGTACTTCGTGTGAAGAAAGCGTTCGAACTGCTCAGCTGAGATCAACTTCCACAGTAATCGCTTCTTAACTTCCGCCGGTATTGGTTGAGGTTCGACAAACTGCTGTCTGATTTGCTCACGTATCCAGGTTTTTTCTTCTTTGCTTTGGATGTGTCGATACTCGATACCAACTTTCCCGCAATACGCGTGTTGCAGGATATCGAGAATTTCGCGCAACGTTCCGCTATCTTTGTTGGCTAACCCGTCAGTAATGAAAACCCGGTCGAGATCCCAGATCGTTAGACCATAGGTCTCGATATCTAACTCGGGGTGATAGAGAATCGGCAAAGCATGAAGCGGATCGATGTCTGCTATCAGGTGACCACGAACTCGATAGGCATTGATCAACTCAATCACCCGCGCTTCTTTGATCGCTTGTTCGCGTTGCTGATCTGCTGTAAGAAAAAACGGGTTGCGATCCTGATTCCAACGAAGAGGCGGATATGGAATCCCCAGGTTTGCGAAGATGGTGTTGTAGAACGCACGTCCGCCGATTAGAAATTCATGGACCCTTGCCAGTAATGCGCCCGACTCCGCTCCTTGAATAATCCTGTGATCGTAAGTACTGCTGATGGAAATCGTTTTGCTTATCCCAAGTTGCGACAACGCTTCCGGCGCCAGCGCCTGGTATTCGGCTGGGTATTCAATTGCTCCGGTCGCAATGATTAGAGATTGACCAACCATCAGACGCGGAATCGAAGCAACCGTCCCGATGGTTCCCGGATTGGTAAGAGAGATCGTAGTACCCTGAAAATCTGCTATCTGAAGTTTGCCGTCGCGTGCTCGCTTCACTACATCGTCGTAGGCGGCCAGAAATTCTGAAAACGTCAGGCTGTTTGCGTTTTTGATGTTCGGAACCAACAAACTTCGCGTTCCGTCTTTCTTCGTCAGATCCACTGCCACACCGAGATTGACTTGACTGCGTTTGATCCGGCTTGGCGTGTCATCAACTTCTGCAAATCCGTCGTTCAGTTGCGGAGCATCATCCAATGCACGCAGGATGGCCCAGGCAATCAGGTGTGTGTAGGAAACTTTGCCACGATCGTTCTCAGCCAGATGCTTGTTAATCAACCGGCGATTTTCATCGAGCAGTTTTACAGGGATTCGTCTTTCTGAAGTTGCCGTCGGGACAGAGAGACTTGCCTCCATGTTTTCGACGATCTTGAGTGAAGGTCCCCGGATCACGCTGACTTCTGCATCGGGTTCGACTGCAGTAGACGGCGCAGCTTTCTTCTCAACAGCCGGAGCTGCAGCAACACTAGCCTTCTTTCCAGCGCCTGCACCGTCCGTTTCAACGGTAATCGCCCGGACACCGTTGCCAGACGGTTGAATCACGGCGCCGTCACCAATCAGCGAGTTAAAGTAAGCCTGCCAGGAGTCATCTACCAGGCCGGGGTTACTACGAAATCTTTCCAAAAGCGTCTGAACGTACTCGGCGTTAGCGCCGAATTCCTCGGCGATCACCTCTGATAAATCGGTTTTCTTTTGCTGGCTCAAATCTTGGTTACCTCGTTAGGAAGGACGCGAATTCTACGCTTTTGCAGAGGAAATGCGTCAATGTGTCTGTTTGAATAGACTACCATCAAAGATGGGCATTTGCACTTGCGGGTTAACGGCACATACGAATCTGGCTCTTCCGATCAAGACATTGCTCATGTCTCATTTTCCATTTCTCTGGGCTACCTCTGTACCCTCTGTGGTTAGATGAGTAGCTGAGATAGAGTTCACCACAGAGCCTCCTTTTGTTCGGCAAGCAAATAACTAAATGAAACTTTGTGATGTGTATGCGGCTGTGCCGCCTCCCGTGCGGAAAGCCTTTGGCTTTCCGTCAAACCTGCGACGTTTTGGCGGCCAGGCCGCCCGAGGCGAAGCCTCTCCTTATTTCTAATGAGCAAACGGAAAGCCAGAGGCTTTCCGCACGGGAGGCGGCACAGCCGCATACCAATTGATTGCCGAGGTATGGCACTCACCAATTTCTAAGAACTCACAGAGGGAACACACAGTTTCCTAATGGGGTCACTATCCCATAAAACTGATTTACCTCGAAATTCTTCCGCACCGGTGTTATCGTAGCGACCCGTTAACAGCCAACTCGCCTTTCAACCTAATACATGAGTGACACTCCAGAGCCACGAACGCGACTCAAAACAATAATTGTGTTTTCGTTGTTAGTTATCGTGTTCGGCGCCGTCGTCGTATTTGGTTACTTCGCGACTTTCGCGAGACCGATCACAACCGTTATTGCCGTTCGTCACGCCGAGAAAAAGATCGAACCCAACAATCCGGACCCTGACCTAACTCCGGAAGGCGAAGCCAGGGCGCAAGAGATCGCCCGAATGTTTGGCGGCACTGGTATCAATGCGATCTATGCAACTCAATTCAAACGCACCCAGGAAACAGTCAAACCGCTTGCCGACCAAACGGGCGTCACACCGACAATTCTTCAAGCCAATCAAACCGACGAACTGGCAAAGCAAATCTCAACCAGTCGGCGTGGGCAAACTATTTTCGTCGCCGGACACAACAATACGGTGCCCGCACTCATATCAACGTTAAGCGGCGACAGCTTTCCTGTTATTCCTGAAAGCGAATACGACAATCTTTTCATCGTCACGATTTACAGGTTTGGCAAAGCCAAAGTGGTTAAGCTCAAGTACGGCAGTGGAAGTACGCAGGGTGCCGGAAACGGAACGATGGTCCCCTGAAGTAGGGCGACCCACGCGTGAGTCTCGCAAGCCATCCCAGTTGCAAATGTTGCCTGGATGCGAAGGAGAAACTGTGAAGCGAAAAAAACCAAGCTCCGCGACTGTGGATGCTGAACCAAAACCAAAGACCTCGAAAAGCCGGCGATCGTTTGTAAAGCTACTCCCAGCGCTTGGCGCAGCCGGGCTAGTGGCGACAAAACTCCCACTCAACACATTCGCACAAACGCCAACCCCGACGCCGCTTCCTTCGGCAAGTCCATCACCAACTCCAGCCCTACGCATCACAAAAGAGATGCTGCACACGGCGGAGAAGCTCATTGGTATTGAATTCACAGATGCGCAGGAAGCGATGGCAGTGGCGGGAGTCAATCGGAATTTGGACTCATATGAAACAGTCCGAAAGATTGATGTACCTCTCGACACAGAGCCGGCGATCGCGTTCCATCCGGCGCGCGCTCGTAAGGAACTGTATGGCGCGAAAGCTAAATTTCGTTTCGGGAAGGTTGATTTGCCAGCATTCAAGAGTGTCGACGAACTGGCATTCGCCACCGTTCCTCAATTGGCAGAACTTATCCGAACGAAGAAAGTTTCATCCACTGAGCTCACGAAGATGTACATCGCCAGGTTAAAGCGCTTTGGCCCAAAGCTTCTTTGTATCGTGACGTTGACTGAAGACCTGGCACTCAAACAAGCAGCCGCTGCGGACGCTGAAATCAAACGTGGAAAATATCGTGGACCGCTGCATGGAATCCCGTGGGGTGCAAAAGATCTGTTTGCAACAAAAGGGATAAAGACTACGTGGGGCGCGGAGCCTTATCGCGACCAGGTCATAGACTACGACTCGACTGTTGTGGAACGACTAAATGAAGCTGGTGCTGTTCTCGTCGCCAAACTGTCGATGGGCGCGCTCGCGCAAGGCCCACGATGGTTTGGCGGTGTAACCAGAAATCCCTGGGTCCCCGACGACACTCAAACGGGTTCCAGTGGTTCTTCCGCTGGTCCGGCATCTGCCACGGCCGCTGGTCTGGTAGGTTTTTCAATCGGAACCGAAACACTTGGCTCGATCATTTCTCCTTCATCGACGTGCGGTTGCGCAGGTCTTCGTCCAACTTACGGCCGCGTAAGTCGCTACGGGGCGATGGGTTTGAGTTGGACGATGGATAAGATAGGACCTATTTGTCGTGGCGTTGAGGACTGTGCTGCGGCATTGAGCGCGATCTACGGTCCTGATGGGAAGGACATCACTGTTGGCGATGCACCTTTCAACTGGAATCCAGATACCAACATCAGCGGGTTGAGAATCGGTTACTTGAAGACCGAGTTTGAAGGAACCGGCTTACAGCCAAACGTCGGTCAACAACAGCAACAACGACGTGAACTTTACAAGACTGCCATAGACGTGCTGGAAAAGGCTGGCGCGAAATTGGTCCCGATTGAAATGCCGAAGTTCTCGACGAATGCGCTCCGTTTCATACTCCAAGCCGAAGCTGCTGCTGCTTTTGACGACATCACTCGTGACGGTCGCGTTACCCAGTTGTCAGGTCAGAACCCCGGGGACTGGCCCAATGCATTCCGCACATCCCGTTTCATTCCCGCAGTGGAGTACTTGCGCGCACAACGTGCTCGCACAATGCTGATCCACGAGATGGAGAAACTAATGTCGCAGTGGGATGTCTTTGTTAGTCCCGCGCCGGGGAGTTCGAGTTTGCTGGTTACGAACCTCACTGGAAATCCTGCCGTCTGTGTACCGTGCGGATTTGTGAACGATAGACCGCTGGCGATTATGTTCACTGGCGGTGTTTACGACGAAGTGTCGCCATTGCGAGTGGCATTGGCGTTCGAACGAGCAACGAACTGGCACACCATGCACCCCAAGATGGATTGGTCCTAAAGGGTTTCGGATCTGTAGCGAGCGACTAAGGCAGGAAGGTCGAGTAAGAGCGCAACTTTTCCATCACTCATTTCGGCAGCGCCGGCCACACCAAACCAGCGGCCACCACGACTACCAAGGGTTCGCACTAACACTTGTTCAGTTTCAGTCAGCTCATTTACCTGTAGGACGATCTCTTCTCCAAACTTCAAATAGACAGGCGACTGCGCGTCGACGATTTCCTGGCCCAAAATCTTGTCGAGCAACAACGTCGAGCCGCAGGGCACATCCACACGAGCGACTTGAGCTGCATCGATCAGATAACGATTCCTCCCTTTAACAACCACCACATCAATCAAACTAAAGGTGACGGGCAGGCGAATCTCAAACACTGAACCCACGCCGGGCTGACTATCCACTCTAATCGCGCCACCAGCTTCTTCGATAGTGGTCTCAACGACGTCGAGGCCAACCCCACGTCCTGACGTTTCAGAAATGGAAGTTGCGGTTGTAAACCCAGACCGAAAGATCAATCGAAGACTTTGATCGAAGCCCATCCTCTGATTCTCGCTTAACAAACCGAGGCGCTTGCCGGCATTCCAGACAACTTCCGGATCGATACCTCGTCCGTCATCTCTAACTTTGATTCGAGTCTGGCCTTGTTGGGTCGACGCCTCAATAGAGATTGCTCCGCGTGGCCCTTTCCCTGCGCGTACGCGTTCATCGGCGCTCTCGATACCGTGATCGACGGCGTTTCTCACCAGGTGAATCAAGGGGTCGGCAATCGCATCCGAAATAGACTTATCGATTCTTAGGCCATGGCCTTCCACCCTAAAATCAATCTGCTTGCCAGCGGACGCCGCGACGGACCGGCCTGCTCTAAAAGCTCGCTGCAACACCCGATCGATTGGGACCATGCGAAGGTTAACCAACTCTGAGGCCAGTGACAGGAATGAACGATCGATTCCAGCAACCTTTGCTATCAGGCCTGGCGCGTTCGGAATACTCTCAAACACTCCATCAAAGCAGGATTTTGTTTCACGAAATAGTTGGTGGGTCGATGAGATCAAACGATCCAGGTCCTCGAGTTCTATTCGGATCAGATGAGGACTGCCTGACGCTGATCGATATTGAGGCTGATCTTTTTGTCGATCGGCGTGAACTGGAGACTGTTCAGCAAAGATCTCTTTGACGGTTACCCCGGAAAACGCCGTTAACTCCGCTTCGACCTGGTTGAGTCCGCCGTCACGGGTGTAGAGGATTCTAAAGTCGACCTTGTCGGGTTGCTCGCTATGAACCTTTGGGGATGTGGAAATCAATTCTCCCTTTTCCGACAGTTTATCTTTCAGGTTTTGAAAGAGCTGATCAAAGTCTGCAATGTCGAAGCTGGTGGCAAGCATAAAGAGTGAACCACCTTCACCAATCGCCTGCCCCAATCGATGCTTCTCTTCTTCGCTTAGGGCCTCCCAGATTTCCGACGGTACCGCGTTAAGAATTTCATCCACTTCTAGACGGCTACTCCGAACCGTTTGCTCAGACAGTTTCTGTAGCCGGTGGGACAGAGCGTCGAGTGAACTAGTCTGGGAGGAGTCCGGTCGCAGGCTGGCAAACATAGCGTCGGATATTTCGTCAAATGCTCTTAAGACTTCAACGTTCAGGTAAGCCTTGCCGACACGTAATGCGTGAAGGAGATCTTCAAACCTGTGCGCGATGTGAGCCAGGTTATCGAGGCCGTTTGAAGAGGCGGAGGCTTTGAGACTGTGAACGTTGCGAAAGATCGAATCGAGTAGCTGTCGAGTAGTTTTTCCGTCACCGGCGACTTCACGTAGTTCTTGAGTCGCGGCGAAGATCTGCTCGACACGATCTTCCAATTCGTCCAGGATTGGATCCACGGAGGAATACTACCTCAGATCTCAGATTTCAGGTTGTGTTCTAGTCCTTCGGTTGAGACGGAGCTCTGAGATCTTAAATCCGAGATCTGAGATTCTTACTCTTCTATTTCCGGCTGAACATTAGTCTGTGGTTGTTGTTCATCGAGATCGCGCTTGATGGCGTCGAGAATGCCATTGATGAATTGTGTGGCTTCGTAGGTGGAAAACCGGCGGGCTATTTCAAGTGCCTCGTTGATTGCGACTGTACGAGGTGTAGGTTCGTAGAGAAACTCGTAAACGGCAAGACGCAGGATATTGCGATCGACAACCGCCATGCGCGAAATGCGCCAGTGCTCTGCGCGTGAGCGAATCCGCTCATCGAGCAATTCGAGGTTCGCTAACGTTCCCGAAGCGAGGCGTGTGGAGAACTCCCGCGCTGTCTCGTCGAGATCCGATTCTCCGAGCTCAGCCCAGTAGGTGCGAACCACATCGTCCGCGGGCATTTCGGCAACGTCAGCCGCAAAGAGCATTTGCAAGGCACATTCACGTGCCTTACGGCGCGAACCCATAATAAATCAAGGATGAAGTCAGAGGTCCGAACGAAAAACAACTCTCGGACCTTTCATCCCTCCTTAAAAGCTTCCTGGTAAAGATTTACTAACTCAACCGCCGTCATGGCGGCTTCAAACCCCTTGTTCCCCAGTTTCACTCCCGCTCGATCAATTGCCTGATCGACGGTATCTGCCGTCACAACGCCAAACACGACTGGGACTCCGGTATCCAAACCCGCCTTGGAGATTCCTTGCGCAACTTCATTGGCGATGTAGTCGAAGTGTGGTGTCTGACCACGAATGATTGTTCCCAGGCAGATGATAGAGTCAAACTTGTGAGACTTTGCGAGTTGCAGTGCTAACAACGGAATCTCAAATGCACCGGGCACCCTATAGACCGTGACCTTGCTTTCATGAGCACCGAGACGCTTAAGTGCATCGAGAGCGCCATCCACTAAACGGCCGGAGATGAATTCATTCCAGCGACTAGCGACGATGGCGAAACCAAATCCTTCAGCGTTAAGGCGACCTTCGTGAACCGTGGGTTGCAATCCACTTCAACTCCG
>Ga0207689_10003725_pt1 | contig 13898 bp, 12 predicted proteins | sample KBSMisM52_FD_184312 | JGI IMG/M metagenome (GOLD analysis project Ga0207689, IMG submission 184312) | Miscanthus rhizosphere microbial communities from Kellogg Biological Station, Michigan, USA - KBS Miscanthus M5-2 (SPAdes) (version 2) | ecosystem: Host-associated > Plants > Roots >... | reverse complement strand
GACTTCGAGACCCTATGGCGTATTGACCAGGCGTGCTTTCCCCCGGACCAGGCCTATTCAAGGCTGGAGTTAAGCTTATACATGAAGCGTCGAGGGGCGTTCACACTGGTGGCTGAGACGGATATCCCGACGGCGATTGCTGGTTTTATTGTTGCGGAAGGAAATTCGCGCGGCCAGGGACACGTTGTCACCATCGATGTTCTGGAAGGGGCGCGTCGAGGTGGAGTCGGCTCTGAATTGCTGAGGGCGGCCGAGAAGCGGCTCGGGGAAGACGCATGCCGGAACGTATCTCTTGAAACTGCAGTTGATAACGAAGCTGCGCTGCTCTTCTACAAGCGACACGGATATTTCGTAGAAAAAACCATTCCCCTCTACTACAACGGAACGCTCGACGCGTTATTGATGAGAAAAGATTTGCTTCCGTCTACGCATGCCAAGTAAGTTCGATTCGATGAAAATCGCGATTCAGGGAGAACTAGGCTCGTTCAGTCACGAAGCCGCGGAACGCATGGTTCCGAAAGCCAAGATTGTGGCGTGCGCCAGATCGGCTGAGGTGTTCGATCGAGTGGAAGGCAGAAGCGTGGGAGGGGCTGTCATCCCAATTGAGAATTCGTTGGCTGGGTCCGTGGCGGAGCATGCTGATCTGCTCCTAGAGCGTGATGTGCATATCGAGCGCGAATTTCGATTGCGAATTGTTCATAACCTGATAGCGGCACCTGGAGTTCGGCTGGGCGCGGTGCGGCGGGTCTATTCGCATCCGGTCGCCCTCGACCAGTGCAGAAATTTGGTTCGACGCGCTTCAGGGCTCATATCCACTCCGTTCTACGACACAGCCGGTAGCGTGAAATACGTTGTCGAAAACAAGGTGTTGGACGCCGCTGGGATTGCAAGCAAGAGAGCTGCAGCAGTGTATGGCGGGAAGATTTTGAAAGCGGGCATCGAGGACGACAAGCGGAATTTCACTCGATTTTTTCTAATTCGCCGAGGCAAAGCGAAGGTTCTGCGGAACGCGAATAAGACGTCGATTGCATTCAGCGTGAAAAACCTGCCGGGGGCCTTGTTCAAGGCACTGAGTGTGTTTGCCTTACGTGATCTGAGCTTGAGCAAGATTGAATCGCGGCCGTTGCGAGGGCGGCCTTGGGAGTACGTCTTTTACGTAGATCTTCTGCGTGGCGATGACGCTGCGGCGCAGAACGCGCTGCGGCACCTGCGGGAAGTGGCAGATCTAGTGAAAGTATTGGGAATTTACCGCTCGGCCTAACCGCATCTAGCCCTGAAGGGACCGGCCATGGCGAATGCGGACGACAGCTTTTCTGCTGAGTCCCTGCGCCCTTTCGGGTCAGGAAACGAGTTTTCTAGTGGGCCCGCCGCTGATCGCGAACTCCCCTGTCACGGCAGTGTTTCCCCATGTTTGTGGATCACAGCCCAGTGTGAGGCCAGGCACGGTTGCGCCTGCATCTGAGGTCTAGCCTAAAACAGGGTCTTAAAGGACTCCCGCCGTCATTGGGCAAAAAGGAGAGGCATCATATGCGCAACATTAGATTTATGGCTGTGATCGTTGTCATGCTGGTGGCGATGGCCACGGTAGCGACCGCTGGGCACAACATGTTTGGCGTTGCCGACATGCAAAAAATCACGTTTATCGACCCGATCCGAGTTGGAGAAGTCTTACTGCCACAAGGGAATTATGAAGTCCGGCACGTGATGGAAGGCGACAATCACATCATGGTATTCAAGCAACTCAACGTAAACAAACCTGTACAAGCCCGCGTACAGTGCAGCTTGGTGAAATTGGCAGCGAAAGCAGAGCAAACGCAGAAGATTTACGTGGTCAGTACGAATAATGAGCGTATTTTGCGCGAATTGATCTTCAGGGGCGACACCGCAAAGCACGTATTTTAGCCTGCTTGCATCGGCGGGAAAAGGTTCAGGGGCCACTGTCGCCCTTCTGAGGCGACGAATGGCCTCTTTTTTCTTGTCAGCCTGAACGAACGGGCGTATTGGTTCTGTTGCATCTCCGCAGGGTTTTTGCCGATAGGGTTATCAGGGAGAAGTTGTGCATGCTCAAAATAAGCAAACGGTATAAGATGCAATGAGCTAGCCCTACTTCTGCATCTTTTTTGCATCCCGGTTCATCAAAACTTGAGCGAGATACACTCAAGGAGAAATATGACGACGACACCGCGCTCAGAACCATCGACGAGCAACGAAACGGAGCTTACGGAACGCTCGTTGCCGGTGTTACCGGTTCGGGACACCGTGCTGTTTCCCCACGCCGTCCTGCCACTGACGGTAGGGCGCGAGAGTTCGGTGCAATTAATCAACTCTTTAGGGGAAGATAAGACCATTATTGTTGTCGCGCAGCGAGAAGCGCGCGTCGATAACCCTCAGCCCACCGACCTGTTTGCCGTTGGCACCCTTGCCGTTGTGCACAAGGTCGTGAAAATGCCGAACCAGAGCCTCTTTGTGTTTGCAGAGGGACTGGAAAGAGTGCGGCTGACGGAATTTACTCAGTTAACCCCATTCATGCGCGCCCAGACCGAATCGGTCCCTGAAACCGTGCCGGCGAAGGACTCGGAAATCGAAGCGCTTCAGCGAAACGTGCTGACCTTGTTCCAACAGATCGTGGCGGGTTCGCCCACGCTGTCGGATGAGCTGTCCACGGTTGCAATGAACATCGAGGAGCCAGGACGTCTGGTGGATTTCATCGCTTCGTCGTTGCCATCGCTCTCGACTACCGATAAGCAAGACACGCTGGAAACCACGGACGTACGGGCGCGGCTAGAAAAGATCAATCAGCACCTCGCCAAGGAACTTGAAGTTCAGCAGCTGCGAAACAAGATCCAGAACGAAGTTCAGGACAAAGTGCAGCAGACGCAGCGCGAATATTACCTGCGCGAGCAGATGAAGGCGATCCAGAAGGAACTCGGTGAGGCCGACGAAGGGCAGCGCGACATTGAGGAACTGAAAACCAAGATTGAATCGGCGGGTATGCCCGACGAGGTCAAGAAAGAGGCCCTGAAGGAGTTGGGCCGACTTTCCCGCATGTCTCCGATGGCAGCTGATTATTCAGTGACGCGAAACTACATCGAGTGGTTGGCGGTCCTGCCATGGGCAAAAACCTCTGGCGGTGAAGTGGACATCCTGAAGGCAAAGGAAATTCTGGATGCCGATCACTATGACCTGAAGCGGGTGAAGGATCGAATTTTGGACTACCTTTCGGTGCGGCGTTTGAAGCCCAACATGAAAGGACCAATTCTGTGTTTCGTCGGACCTCCAGGAGTCGGCAAGACTTCACTTGGAAAATCGATCGCACGCGCGTTGGGACGCAAGTTTGTGCGTTTGTCACTCGGCGGTGTGCATGATGAAGCAGAGATTCGAGGCCATCGGCGCACATACATCGGCGCTCTTCCTGGACAGATCATCCAAGGCATTCGTCGCGCAGAGACAAAAGATCCTGTCTTCATGCTCGATGAAATCGACAAGGTTGGGCGTGACTTCCGCGGGGATCCGGGCTCAGCTCTGCTTGAAGCGCTCGATCCGGAGCAGAATGCATCGTTCCGTGACAACTATTTGGACGTGACGTTCGATCTTTCGAAGGTGTTGTTCATTACGACAGCGAACATGCTCGATCCCATTGCGGAGCCACTACGCGACCGCATGGAGATCATCGAACTGCAGGGCTATACAGAGGATGAGAAGGTTCATATTGCATTCCAATACCTCATCCCAAGGCAGATCGAAGAAAACGGAATTACGCCGGAGCAAATCGAATTTCCGGATGATGGTGTGCGCGCCGTGATCAGGCATTACACCCGTGAAGCTGGCGTGCGCAACCTGGAGCGGAACATTGGAACCATCTGTCGCAAGCAAGCCCGCCGATTGGCCGAAGGAAAGACGGACAAGCTTGTAGTCACCACGGAAATCGTGCAGGAATTTCTTGGTGGCTTCAAGATCCGGAGCGAAGGAGAGATTGCAGAGCGCACCAAGCGCGCCGGAGTTACGGTTGGATTGGCCTGGACGCCATCTGGCGGTGACGTTCTTTTCGTCGAAGCTAACAAGATGAAGGGAAAAGGCAGCTTTACCATGACTGGGCAGATCGGGCAGGTGATGCAGGAATCGATGCAGGCCGCGCTCACGTGGGTGCGATCGAATGCCTCGGGTCTTGGGATTTCGGAACAGTTTTTCGCGGACCATGACATTCACATTCACGTGCCCGCGGGAGCGATTCCGAAAGACGGCCCGTCCGCGGGAGTGACCATGGCTACGGCCCTGGTGTCGCTGCTTACGGATCGTCCGGAGCGCCCACTGACCGCAATGACCGGCGAAATCACGCTGAGTGGAAATGTGTTGCCGGTGGGTGGCATCAAGGAGAAGGTGCTTGCTGCCAAACGCGCAGGGGTAAGGGATGTCATTCTGCCTGCGGAAAATCGAACCAACGTTGAGGAAGACCTCACCGAAGAGCAGTTGCAGGGACTGAATGTGCATTACGTCAAGCTCATTGACGAGGTGCTGTCGTTGGCTCTGCCTTCTTCTCCTCGTGAAGAAAAGCAGGACGCCGAAGAGCGAGACAAAGTCCTCAATCCTGTGGGGTAAAACATTTCCGAATTGCAATCAGGACAGCCACACGTGGCTGTCCTTTTCTTTTTTGCAGGCGACCGTTGCAGTCGGACGCAGCATCCAAAGTAGTGTTCCATCACAACACGTGGGGGCGTGCACACAGAAAAGCTAGCCGTAGTTGGCAGCTTTCCGGAGGCAGCTTCCCGTGAGACATCCATTGGCGATTGGTGTGTCAGCAGTTTTCCTTTTGTTTGCAGGTCTGGCCTGGGTTGGTGCACGCTCGGTTTTAGATGAGCGCGATAATGACTTGCAGGACGCGTTCTTTGAAGAGGCTCCGTCACGAAGCCGCGTCCGCGTGCTTTCCGTTTACGAATTCCCACAAACTACTATGCATCGGTTCGATTCGTCCAAAGCGACCCATTCATAAAGCCAAGTTGCGACGTTTTTCTATCGTGCGCGATACACTATGGGAAACCTATGTTGCGATTTCGCTGGCTGATTCCCTGCGTGTGTTTTGTGCTCGTGTCGTTTGTCTGGTCTGCTGACTGGCAAGTCGGGCGCATCGAGCAGGTGAAGAAGGACGTAACGTCCAAGCCCCTTTATTACATCGTCAATACGCCAGTCACAGAAGACATTGTGACGTATACGATCTCTGTGCACGTTAACAAACAGATCGTTACGGGGTATTACGAACTCGACAAGTCGCAGGCGGAGCCTCCAGAAGAGTGGACGGGAAACACGCCAGTTTGGATACAGATTCAAGACAAGAACCTGTATCTGAAAAGCGCTACGTCTGGGGAATTCAAGCTTACCGCTGTCAAAAGCAGACCCGCGCCGACGATGCAGGCTCTCACGTTGGAAGAGATCAAGGTTTTGAACGCGGGCGCACGAGTGACTGCAGGGACGGACACGGTTGGCTTCGGCGCAAAGGAGGCGGCACAGCAGCAAGAGGTCGCGGCCCCTAAACCAGCACCAGAACCGCCAGGGGGAACGATCAATATTTCGACTGTTCCGTACCTCGCGGACATTTTCGTGGACGGCAAAGACATGGGATACAGTCCGGCGAAAATTCGCATGTCGCCGGGTGCCCACACTGTGCGTGTTTCCAAGAACGGGTACACGACGTTCACGAAGCAGGTATTGGTTTCGATCGATAAAGAAGAAAAACTGGCTGTGACGCTCGAAAAGAAGCCTTGATCAAGGGCTCAAAGACTGTCAAGGTTGCCCGCCGATGTATTGTGTAGTAGTCAGCGCCACAGCGAACCGACTTGAATGCTTATTCGTGTCCTATTTTTTGGTGTGTTGAAGGAAATGGCAGGAATCGCGAGCGAATCATTGGAGTTGCCGAAAGGCGCGACCCTCGCGGACGCGCTTCGGCACTATGAATCCCGCATTCCACGTTTGAAACAATTGCTTCCGTCAGTGGCCGTGTCTGTTAATCGAGAGTATGCGGTCCAAGACGTCACCTTGTCTGAGGGAGACGAGGTGGCTCTGTTGCCTCCGGTGAGCGGCGGGGCACAGAACGCCTCGATCGTGCGGGCCAGAATAGACACTCAAGCAGTGTTGCAGGATTTGAAGGCGGGCGCCGATGGAGCCGCAGTGGTGTTCGAAGGAATCGTCCGAGACAACACGAGGCGGCGCCGCACGCTGTACCTGGAATATGAAGGGTACGAGCCCATGGCGCTCAAAACCATGGACGACCTGGTGACGGAAGCAAAGTCGCGCTTTGCGGTTCGCGAAATCGTATTGGTGCACCGGCTTGGGCGTCTTGAGATTGGTGAGACCAGCGTGCTGATCGTGGTGGCCTCGGCTCATCGGGGAGCTGCATTCGAGGCCTGCAGGTGGGTGATCGATACGCTCAAGAAGATTGTGCCCATCTGGAAGAAGGAATTCTTCGAAGATGGGGCTGTGTGGGCTGACGGCGAGCCTTTTCCTGCAGAAATTCTTCCTCGCCAGGGGACTCCGGCTGGGCCGGACGCATCTAAGTGACCGGCCATCCCTACATGAAGAGTGCCTTGCTTGCCATGATGTTGCTGGTACCACACGCGTCCCTGTGGGCTCAGCAGGATACTGGTGCCTCCAAGGAGGCTGGCGATCGAGATTCCGCGACCACGCTCAAAGTGGACGTAAAGCTTGTCAACGTGTTTGTCACTGTTACCGACGAGCATGGTTCACCTGTCTCCGGATTGAAGAAAGAAGAGTTCCAGCTACGTGAGGATGGTAAAGAGCAAAAGATTGCCGTGTTTGAACGAGAATCGGCTCTACCGCTATCGATTGTGATGGCGGTGGACACCAGCCTCAGTACGCGCAAGGATCTTCCTCTTGAAGTGGCTTCGGCTCGTCGATTCGCCCGAACAATTTTGAGGCCCATCGACGCGCTCTCTCTGTATCAATTTAGCGAGACAGTCAGCGAACTCGTGCCGTTCACGCCCGATTTGCGTCAGATTGATCGGGGGCTGGATCGGATTCGTAGTGGCGCGGCTACTGCTCTCTACGATGCGCTCTATTTGGGATCCCAGAGTTTACTTACCCGCAAGGGACGCAAAGTGATCGTGGCAATCACGGACGGCGGGGATACTGCTAGCCGTGTGGAGTACAAGGAAGCGCTCAATGCCGCGCAGGAAGCGGAGGCGATCGTGTACAGCATCATCATTGTGCCGATCGAAGCGAGTGCTGGACGCGATACCGGCGGCGAACATGCCCTGATGACAATCGCACAAGACACAGGCGGAAAGTTTTACTACGCCACCTCGATGGCGCAACTCGATGATGCGTTTCGTCAGATCAGCGAAGAATTGCGTACACAATATTTGCTTGCGTATTACCCGTCGCAACGTCTCTCAGAGAGTAGCTTTCGTCGTATTGATGTTCAAATGATCGGGCCGAGCGGAAATCTGAACTTGAAAACGCGTAATCGCGCTGGATATTTCACCGTGAAACAGAGTTTTTAAGCTCGCGCAATTTTTGTCGTTGCGAGGGATGTGCTAGCTTCATTGAACCGGTTTCACATTTGTTCTTGCTGAACGCCGACGCGTTCCAATCGCGTGGCGGCGGTGTTTCTGAAATCGACTGACTTCAAAAATTTTGTGTGCAGGAAGGTACTGGATGGCGCCCTCTGACTGGCATTGCCGTTTGACTCGAGTCTTCGTGTTGGCTGTTCTTGCGACGATAGTGTCGTCGACGATGTCTGCGCAAACCACGATCTCTACCGGAAGCATTCAGGGATCGGTGGTAGACCCTTCGGGCGCGGTCGTCAGCAGCGCGAAAGTCATCGTGTCAAACCGCAAGAACGGACAATCCATCACGACCAGTACGAATTCTTCGGGCGTCTACACGTCGGGTGCTTTGGCGCCTGGAGACTACGTCGTTCGGGTGGAGGGGAAGGGCTTCAAGACCGCTGAGCTGCCGCTGACCGTGCAAGTGGGCGTCACTACTGCAGGGAGTGTGCGTTTGCAGGTGGGACAGGCCGATGAAATCATCGAAGTACAAGGCAGCGCGCTCCAGGTAAATACCGAGCAAGCGACCGTGCAGGGAGTATTGTCGGCACAACAGATCGATACGCTCCCGATCAATGGGCGCAATTTTCTAGATCTCGCGCAGCTGGAACCGGGAGTCCAAATCCAGGACGGCGGAACGTTTGATCCGACCAAGAACGGCTTCTCATCGATTTCCTTCGGCGGGCGGTATGGACGGACAGCGCGGATTGAGGTGGATGGGATCGATATTTCTGACGAGACGGTGGGCACGACAACGCAGAATATTCCGGCAGGCGCGATCTCGGAATTCCAGATTGGGCAGTCCTCACTCGATCTCTCGACGGAACTCACGTCATCAGGCTCTGTAAACGTGGTTACGCGGTCTGGAACGAACGATTGGCATGGCGACGCGTTCTATCTGTTCCGGGATAGCAGCCTTGCTGCGAAGTTGCCAGGCACGACGAGCAGTCCATTTCAACGCAATCAATTTGGCGGGCGCCTTGGCGGCCCGGTGATTAAAGATCGCTTGTTCTTCTTTCTGACGGGGGAGAGGGTGAAACAGGATTTGTCGGCGCCGGTGCAACCTGAAGATCCGTTCGGTCCGCTAGCGGGAAATTTCAGTTCGCCGTTTCGAGATACGCAGGTGATGGGGAAGCTGGATTATCAACTGAAAGGCTCTGCACGGTTGTTCTATCGGTTCTCGTTTGAACAGAATCGGAACGTGTCCGGAGCCCTTCCGAATACGTATCAGCCTTTCGCGAACGTAAACCACACGCCGGTGCATGCTGGTGGCATTGATTTCACAACCGGCATGTATACGCACAGCATCCGGGTTGGATATACGAAGTTTCGCAACGGCATAACGGACGCGACGATCGGGACCGGAATCATCAATCCCGCGCCACAATTGGAGTTGGCCATTGGCGCTGACCCATTCTGTTTAACCCCTGGTGCGAATTCGTTTTGTTCGGGGCCGAATTTTCTAGCCCCGCAGTCAACCTTCCAAACCGACAAGCAAATCAAATACGACGGCAGCCGCACTCTTGGTTCACACATTCTTCGTTACGGATTTGGCTACAACCGATTATTGGGTGGCGGACTGGCTGAATTCCTGGCACTGGCCCCCGCAGTTGGCGGCCAGAATCTTGTTCTGGGTGGGCTCAATTCGAACCCACTCGACTATGCGGTTTCAGATGTAATTCTCGCGAATGGCATCGGATTCAGTTCCGAGAACCCAGCTTTCGGGCAGCCTGGCGGCCGTTTGGGCCCTGACAATCGCATATCTTTTTACGTTGGCGATTCATGGAAAGTGAAGCCTAACTTTACACTGACTTACGGCGTCCGCTATGTCCGAGACACGGGACGGACTGATAGCGATCTGAAGCCAAATCCTTGTTCTGAACTGGGTGAAGGAATTGGAGACTTTCTCGCGGCTAACGGAAGCCCGTGTACAGGAAATATTCTTGATTTGTGGTCCCCGGGTTTGGGCAATGCGGTTCGCCAGCCCAACACGAACTTCGCGCCGCAGTTGGGCATTGCCTGGGATCCGTTTAAGTCAGGCCGCACAGTGATACGCGGTGGCATTGGCCTCTTTTACGAAAACTCAATTTGGAACAATAACCTCTACGATCGTCCGCCACGTTTGCAGCAAGGATTGTTCTTAGGGTTTCAAACAGCTTGCCAGGGGGGGAGCCCGGTGAGCTATACCTTGCCCGGGCAATCGGATCTGATTACACCCGATTACTGCGGAGAGCGCATCGGCGACCGTGCCGACGAGATTGCTGCGGCGCAGCAGGCATATCAGGCCGCGACGCTCGCTGCCGGGCCAGCTGTGAATAGCGTATTCATCGGGAACACGCTCTCGGCAAGCAATTCGGGTACTGGCACGAACATGTTTGCACCGGACTATCGCACGGCGCGGTCGGTTCAAATGAACATTGGATTTCAGCATGAGTTTGGCAAAGGGGTGGTGTGGACGGCTGACGTTATCCGAAATGTAGGGACACGCAATTTGCTGGCAGTGGATGTTAACCACGTGGGAGACGCGCAATTTTTAGACGCCGATGCGGCGTTGAAGGCGATTCAGACAACGATCATCAACGGTGCACCCGGCTGTATACCTGATCCGAGTAGCCCATTTACCGCGGGAGCCGTCTCACAGGGTGCCATCAATTGTTACATCAGCAACGTTCCCACCGCGAATATTGCAGACTTTGCCGCCAATGGACTTGATTCGGCCAACTCATTCTGCGGCGGTTCCCCTTGCTGGCTGAATGGGCAACCGAATGCTGCATTCCCCGGCAAGAACAAGTTCCTCGGTACGAACCAGATGCTGTATCCAGTGGGTCGCTCGACCTACAACGCACTCCAAACTTCACTCAAGACACATTTGGGTAATCCATTTCGTGGCGCTCAGGGCCTGGACATGCAGGTTTCGTATGCATTTTCTGGCTACGAGGCTACGGCGCAGGATTCGGATTTCATTAACTCGGCAGAAGATACGAATAACGCGACGCACTTCATTGGCCCGAATGCACTGGATCGCACTCACCAGATTTCTTACGGCGGTACTCTGGACCTTCCGAAATCACTTCGTGTGAGCTTGATTTCACATTTTTACAGCCCGCTTCCTCTGAATTTGCGCCTGCCAACAACCGGCCAAGCGGGGGGGATTTTCGTAACGGATGTAACGGGCGACGGGACCGGAGACGGAACAGCCGTCTCCAACGGCACGGGGCTTGGAGACCTTCTGCCAGGCACAAAGCTGGGTGCATACGGCCGGTCGAAGTCCCCGGGAGGTTTGGCGAAGCTGATCACGGCGTACAACCAACAACTGGCGGGAACTGCGACACCGGCAGGACAAGCGCTGATCAATGCCGGAATTGTGCGTGCGTCTCAGATGTCTGATTTGGGTGGGGTACTGCAGCCTCTACAAGTACCAGCGCCGGGGCAAGTTGAGCTTGCGTGGTTGAAATCGCTGGATTTGCGTGCCAGCTGGCAGCTGAAAATCCGTGAGCGGTTCATGATCGAACCGAGCGTTGCTTTCTTCAACGCGTTCAATTTTGCAAATTTTGATGGCGCTAATAACACGCTGGGACAAACGTTGCAGAGTCTAAATCCACAGATTCCAAACCCAGGGCCAGCCGCGAACAATACCACGAGCCGCACTGCTCTTAGTACACGCACGGGATTCGGCACCGGCGTGTTTGGACTGGGAGCACCGCGGGCGTTGGAGTTTGGATTGCGAGTCACGTTTTAGGAATGGTCATGACCGGTCTGTGGTGTGGAAGGAACTTGCCCAGACTAAGCGTGCGAGGGTTGCATGCAAGAATGCTGCGACGTTACTAGTGGCCGACCTCGCCGCGTAGTTTTCGAGCGAGCTTCTCGATTCGTTTCAACTTCTCGATTGTATCTTTCGGAAGAAGGCCTTTCTTTACCTGTTCGATGTCAGCCGGAATGGTGCCTGCCAATTCGTCCAGTTCGCGAGCAGCGTGTGCCAGTTCAGCGGCGTCCTGACGTTCGACGTGTGGCCCTGCAGTCGGAGTGTCCTGCGTTCGAATAGCGGGCTCCGGTGGTTTGGGCCAGTTGTCGTGGCGTTGTCCATTGGCGAGAAAGGGTGAAACGAAGAGAAAAGTGAATAGCGTCCAAGATATTGTTAGCTTCACGCGACGCCCCCAGATTTCCGCATTCTACCCCCGACTGAGCAGCTCAGACAGCGATGTGTTCCGAAAACCGTCCGCCCGGAAGCCAAAACTGTCCGTGTACAATCAAGGGCATGCCATTCCAGGGAAATGCTAACGCTGCCCGCAAGGGAAAAGTACCGCCGCCGGAAGAAACGCACGAAGAAGCCGCTTATTTGAAGAACCTTGGTGAGAAGCAAAAGGGGGTCAGCGTGAAGCTGGCCGGCGGTGAGGTGGTTCGAGGCTGGATCGAATACTACGATAAGAATATGATCCGGCTTACCCGCGAAGATGGGCCGAATCTATTCATCTACAAACACGAAATTCTCTATATCGCGGAAGATGGCGGAAAGAAGAAATAGCGCCCACTTCCCATGAACTCTGCCATACAACCGCCGCTGCTGCTGTCGATGGAAGCCATTGCGCGCGAGGCTGGCGCGCTGCTCATGGAATATTTTCGCAGCCGCGTGAAAATCGAATACAAGGGCGACGTAGACCTGGTCACCGTTGCCGACCGGAAGTCCGAAGCTTTAATACTGGAGCGAATTCGTGCAGCCTTTCCCACTCATGATGTGATGGGAGAAGAGGGAACGCGCATTGAAACGGGAAGTGACTACCGTTGGTATGTTGATCCGCTCGACGGCACAACCAATTTTGCGCACGGCTATCCGGTATTCTGCGTCTCGCTTGCCGTCGAATATAAAGGAGAGCGCGTTGCGGGAGTGCTGTACGATCCGACGCGGGATGAACTCTTTGCGGCAGAGAAGGGAAGTGGCGCAAGGTTGAATGCGCTACCTATCGCAGTTTCCAAAACTGACAGACTGGCCGAGTCTTTAGTGGCAACCGGATTTCCGAGCCATAAGCGGCACAAAAATCCAAACATTTATTTTTATCACCAGATTACGCTGCGCACGCATGGCGTGCGTCGTGCTGGATCGGCTGCGCTTGATCTTGCAAACGTCGCGTGTGGACGATACGACGGTTTTTGGGAGTTCAATTTGAACCCTTGGGATACGGCGGCCGGTGTGTTGATCGTTCAGGAAGCAGGCGGAACGGTCACGAACATGTCAGGTGGGCCATTCCACATTGACAGCCGCGAGACGCTGGCGAGCAATGGCCTTATTCACGAAGTACTCAGGCAGGAGTTCCAGGAAATCTTTGGCGGGCGAGGCCTCGAGCCTCTTCCTAGCCCCGTGGAATACGCGAAAACCCGAACCAACTAGCAGGTAAAATGAAATGATGAGAGGGGTAAGCCGTTGCTTCGGTAAAGCGCGGTTTTGGCCCGTGTGTATCGTGCCACGGGTCAAGAGTTGCCCTTGAGCGTAAAAGACGCAAATTAAGACAATAGGTGCTTTGGTGATCGAATCCTTGCTGAGCCGTACGATTGAAAAACGTCCCGATAAGGTCCGCATGGTTGGCCGGGTACTCTTCCTGACGGAAGATCCGGAATTGATCAAGAAGCAACTCTCGGGATGGGACCTCCCATGGGACACCCGGAACCCCTCGTCGAACCCGAAGCTACGGGATGATATCTCTACTGACGAAATTACGCCCGCGCACTATTGCTTTTACTTCGATGAGACTCTAGGTGAGATTCCGTATTTGGGATTGAAATGTGGCGACACCCAGCCAATTGGCCGCGGAGACGTGAAACGAGGCGGCTTTGTCTGCGCGGTCAGTGGGAAGAGGCGCGGGAAAGGATCGAGCCGCGAACAGTCCCCTTACGCGGAAATGTGTGCCGGGATCCAAGTTGTAATCGCGGAGAATATTGAGCGGATCTATAAACAGAACTGTCAGAACCTCGGATTGCTTACCTCGACCAATTTTTCGCTCATCGGCAAGATTCGAGCTGGAGACGAAATCGCTCTGGCGGAGTTTACAGTCGGCGAGGACGATATTACTAAACAAGTGATTGAGTATGGGGGATTGTTTCCGTTCAACGTCGCGCGGATGCAGAAAAAAGTCTTTCTACCGCCGATTACGACGGAGAAGCGTCCGATGACTTTGGCGGAGAAGATATTTGCACGCCATATGGTTCGTGCGGGCGAAACGCCAAGCGCCTCGAATCAATCAATGCAAAAGCCTGTGCCCAGCGACGGTGTTGTGGCCGTTAAACCAGGCGATACCGGCTTTACGCGCGTCGATCTCCGCTTCAGTCATGAGTATGTGACGCCGATGGCAG
>Ga0207689_10003721_pt1 | contig 13902 bp, 9 predicted proteins | sample KBSMisM52_FD_184312 | JGI IMG/M metagenome (GOLD analysis project Ga0207689, IMG submission 184312) | Miscanthus rhizosphere microbial communities from Kellogg Biological Station, Michigan, USA - KBS Miscanthus M5-2 (SPAdes) (version 2) | ecosystem: Host-associated > Plants > Roots > Rhizosphere... | reverse complement strand
CGCCGAGGAAGAAACTGATCCTAATCGAGCATGCGGGACATTTTGCGCTCGTCACTCATCGCGACGAATTCCTCGCAGCGCTGGTTAAGTATGTGAAGCCTTTGGCAATAAAGAGCGAACGGGACGACTGACCTGTAGAACTTCGTTTGGACCTCGGTTCAAAATTTATCAGCTAACGGCGGCGACACGAGTTCAAGTTGGTTCTCGTCGGTTCACTACGCCGTGCTACACCCACGCACTCCAGACGTCTGACTTCGTCAGCTTCAAATTGCTGGTATGCGAGTTGCCCGAAAGGCGAGGGGAACCGTCTAACTGCGCGCTTTTACGGCGAACTGTTCCGAAGTGCCTCAGCATTCGGCTGAGGGACGGGCTTTTTGCCTCAGTCCTTGTCAAGAACCCACCCGTCGCAGACTAACCAGCTACTTTAGCAAAACTACAGCGGCGACCTACCAACAGATCCGAACCTCAGATGCGAGACCAAGCTAAACGATCGGGGCACAGATCGGTCAATCCTTGAACGCAATTCGGGAGGGCATACCTGACAGTGAAGATTTTGATCGCGGAAGATGAGCGAGTGTCACGGCGCTTACTCGAACTCACTCTAATCGGTTGGGGCCATGAGGTGATCGTAACCGAACGGGGCGAGGAAGCCTGGGCCATTCTTGAACAGGAAGACTCGCCGTCTCTCGCGATTCTCGACTGGATGATGCCGGGGATGGACGGAATCGAGATTTGCCGGCGAGTGCGGCAGCGGCAGACGTCATCACAAACCTACCTGATTCTACTCACCGCAAAAAGCAGTAAAGCAAACGTCGTGGAAGGCTTGATTGCCGGCGCGAATGATTATGTAACTAAGCCGTTTGATCGTGACGAACTGCGCGCACGCCTGAAGGTTGGCGAGACGGTTCTCGATCTACAACAGAAGCTGGCCGGAAGCCTCATTGAACTTGCAGACGCCCGCGGGGAGGTTCGAGTACTGCAGGGCATTCTCCCAATTTGTTCCTACGGCAAGCATGTACGCGATGATAAGGACTACTGGCAGAGCGTCGAGTGCTACCTCAGCGAACATTCCGAAGCAGAATTCAGCCATTCCATTTGTCCCGCCTGCTACGTGACTATGATCAATCCACAACTTGGGGAAACGCGGAGCAAGCGCTTATCGGCGGCCTGAGCTCCGTTAGGCGACATTCAAGATGAGAATCTCAATAGAGCCGCTAAAATCTACTGGCAACAGACCTCTCGCTGAAACACAACTCTCAATTCAAAAGGAAATTGTATTCATGTGCAAATCCCAATCGCTAATAAAATGCCTCCTTCTGCTGGCCGGCATTCTTGCCGGTTCCGGTTTCGCCGCACAGGCGCAAACAACCATACTCAATGCTCCTTCCACTGATGTTCAGATCACCGGGAAAACCTACGTGGAAACAGATTTCACAAGCCACCTGACTAAGTTTGAAAAAGGAGGCTTTCAGGTTTACGGCTTACGCCTTCTCTATGGTGCGAGCAGGAAATTAGAGGTCGGGGCCAACCTTCTTTACACCCGGGCCGCAGGCTCCCCGCAAGCCCTGGAAGTGCAGCCAAACGCTAAGTGGCAGTTCTACCAAAATGAAGAGAAGGGCGTCGCGATCGCGGCTGGCGGCGTGCTGTATTTACCCCTTCCGCACCATCAGGCAAGCGACACACTCGGACTCTTTTATGTCACCGCCAGCAAAAAAGTGAAGGCCTCGTATGGGCCACGTTTCACCGCGGGCGCCTATCACACAGTTGGCTTAAGCACAGGAAGCAAAGGCGGCGTCATTCTTGGTTACGAACAGCCGGTGCATCGCAGGCTTACTCTGCTGGCCGATTGGTATAGCGGCAAGAACCGCCTGGGATATACGTCTGCGGGTGTTGGCACCACAATTTCAAGGAAGAGCAACCTCTACGTCTGTTACATATTCGGCAACGCCGGGCGCGCCAACAACTCCCTCGGTGTCTTTTACGGTTGGACTTTCTAGTCTCGACCTAAGCCAAGCCAAGAATTGCAGGACTCTACAATTGACGTGTAAGGCCTTGTCTCAACCTTAAACCCGACCAGGTCGCAGGGTCTACCCTGCTACCGATTCGGGTCCGCCAAAGGTTGATAGAAAAAAAGCGAGATCTAATGAAACCAGTTGAAGATACTGATCCGAATGCGCACCCACGCACGATAGGTTGGGTGGGAATGACAGCCATGGCCATGGGTGGCAGCAATCAAAGCCTGTTTTTGATTGCCGCCCTCTTCATCGGTCAGGGAGCCATCCCCGGCCAGGGTAGTGCCGCCGTGCTGCTATTAATCCTGGGTCTATTTCTTAGCTGGGCTGCAGCTCCGGGCTGGACAGAGCTGATTCTGATGTATCCGAAGCGGGTCGGTGGGATCGCGGCCACGTGCGGTGAAGCTTTCCGTCCTTATAGTCTAATTCTCGCAAACCTAACCGGCGTTTGTTACTGGTGGGGTTGGGTGCCAACCTGCGGCCTGACGGCGTTACTCTCTGCATCGGCAATTCACGCGTGGTATCTACCCGGTGTTCCTATTTCCGTGCTCGCATGCGGGCTGGTGCTCTTCTTCGCCGTGGTCAATTTGGCGGGAATTAAATGGGTCACACGACTGGTCGTGCCGATCGCTTCCGTTTCCGCAGTGCTCGCTTTTCTCTCCGGGTTCGTGCCAATCATCACTGGCAATGTGGATTGGCATCAGGCCACCACGTTCACGTTAACCACTCCCTTTGCCGGCAAGTTCGGACAATTGACAAGTCTCATGGCTGGTCTTTACCTGATCGGATTCGCGGCGCCGGCTTTTGAGGCAGCGGCTTGTCACGTGGGTGAAGCGATTGATCCTGAGAAATCCGTGCCGCGGGCTATGTTTGCCAGTGGCGCGATGGCCGGACTCTATTTCATCGTCTTACCGATTGTGTGGCTGGGAACAATTGGTCCAGCCGCCATGGGGCAGGATCTGGCGTCAGTCTTAGGGCCAACCTTCGCGCCGGTTTTGGGAAGTGCCGCGAAGGGCGCCGCTATCTGGTTCATGATCTTCAATATGTTTCATGGCACCGTCCAACCTTTGGCCGGCGCTGCGCGAACGCTTTCGCAGTTATCTGAAGACGGTTTGCTGCCTCGGATTCTTGCCAAGCGATCCCGTACTGATGCGCCGTATGTCGCCATCTTACTCACCGCCGTCATGGCCATCTTCTTTTTGCTGATCGGGGACCCGATCTGGTTGATTGCTGCAGCTAACTTCACTTATCTCATCAGCATCTGTTTGCCCAGCGTTGCCGTCTGGCTGCTGCGCCGCGATGCTCCAGCGATGACGCGGCCTTACCGTGCTCCCCGGGGAACAATCGTGCTGGGCCTGGTCGCCGCCGGCATCTGGGGCTGCGCGGCTTTGCTGGGGTTTCAGCAATTCGGTTTGCCGACCGTAATCATCGGGTTGGTCTTCGCTTATGCCGGCACGGCCCTATATGCCTGGCGGAAATTTTCTGACCGGCGTCGGCTGGGATTGCCGGGGATTGCACGTTCGCTTCACATTAAGTTAACCGGAGCGATGTTGCTGGTAATGGTCCTGGATGCAGCCGGCTATTTGATGGCTGTGACCAGTATGCCTGCCGGACAATCGGCGTTGCGAACCGCTTTGGAAGATGTTTTCGTGGGGGTTGCCATTCTAACGATCTCAGTTGGGATGGTGTTGCCGGGTATGATCGCTCACTCTGCCGAGGAGATCTCCAACGCTGCCAAAAGACTCGCAACCGGCACACTGGCAGACTTCTCACGCGCAATGCAGGCACTTGGCAGCGGCAATCTCGAAGCCGCTCATGTGAATCTCGACATCCGGCCCGTAATCGTCAACTCACGCGATGAAGTCGGAGAGATGGCCGAGAGCTTCAATGCTATGCAGGCGGAAATTGGCCGCGCCGCTTTCGGCCTCAAGGGAGCTCGGGAAGGTCTTCACCATGCGCGCGAAGAGTTGGTCGAAATCAACGCCTCTCTCGAACAACGCGTGGAAGAAAGGACCGCTGAAGTCTCGGCCTACCGAGAGTTGGCGGAGCGCAAACGCAGCGAGGAAGAGCGCGAACGAATCTTTAGCTTATCAGTCGATCTCATGTGTGTAGTCCACACTGACGGTCTTTTCAAACGGACCAATCCATCTTTTGAAAGAATACTTGGCTTCACCGAAGATGAACTGCTTGCCAGGACATTTCTTGACATAGTTCATGCGGACGACCGCGCGACGGCCACCGAGTCCGTGCAACAGCTGAAACAGGGCGTGCCGGCGATGGACTTCGAGATTCGCTGTGGCTGTAAGGACGGCACCTATAAGATTTTCTCCTGGGCTGCGGTACCAGTCGTAGAGAATGGTGTGTTTTATGCTGTCGGACGAGACATGACTGAACGCAAACAGATCGCGGAAGATTTAGAACAGGCACGCGACGCGGCGATTAAATCTGAGCGATTAAAGTCGGAGTTTCTGGCCAACATGAGCCACGAAATTCGCACGCCAATGAACGGAATCATCGGCATGACGGAACTTGCACTTGACACCGAACTCACACTCGACCAGCGTGATTTTCTGGGCATGGTCAAGCAATCCGCTGACTCGTTGCTCATAGTAATCAACGATATCCTTGATTTCTCGAAGATTGAATCGGGTCGTTTTGAACTCGATCCGCTTGATTTCGATGTGATCGCAGCGATTAGAGATACGGTGCGTCCACTCGCCTTACGCGCCGTGCAGAAGGGCTTGAAACTGAGTTGTCAGGTCGCGCCGAATGTGCCCTCACATTGCTTCGGCGACGTTACCCGTCTACGCCAGATTCTGGTGAATCTTTTGGATAACGCAATCAAGTTTACCGAGGTTGGTGAGATAGCATTGCTGGCGGAGCTGGAGTCTGAAACCGCCACAGAGGTGCGTCTCCATTTTCAGGTGCAAGATACCGGCATCGGTGTCTCAAGCGAAAAGCAGGCGCTGATCTTCGAGGCTTTCGCGCAGGCTGATGGGTCCACCACGCGCAAATACGGTGGCACCGGACTCGGTCTGGCGATCACGTCTCAGCTCGTCGCGCTAATGCATGGCCGCGTTTGGGTAGAGAGTCCGGCTAATGGACTGGAAACCAACCAGACTAACCCCGGTTGCGTTTTTCATTTCATCCTGCCGCTCGGCCCCAGCGCAGCCGTCGGCCTGGAGTCACCAACCGGAATCAAAACGACTGCGCAACCAAATCCGCCGCCAGGAAGAAGCGGGCGCAAATGGCGAATACTGCTTGCCGAGGACCATCTGATCAATCAGCACCTGGTGGTTACCCTGTTGACCAAGCGTGGCCACTCGGTGAAAGTGGCGGCCTCTGGTAGCCAGGCTGTCGAGATGCTCGCTCAAGAAACCTTTGACGTTGTGCTGATGGACGTGCAGATGCCTGAGATGAATGGCTTTGAGGCTACTCGCGAAATTCGCGCGCGGGAAAAGGCGTTCAAGCTCCACACACCAATCATTGCCATTACCGCGTATGCGATGAAAGCGGATCGCGAACGCTGTCTGGCAGCGGGTATGGACGCCTACCTTTCGAAACCGATAAAGTCAGAAGAGCTCTTGAGCACACTGGAAAACCTGATTTCCAAATCGGACTCAACCAGCGCGGAGATCGTTGCGGCTGACGGCCATCAGGTCGGGAACGACGCCGACTTTTCGGCGCTGTTGACCCGCGCCGACGGTAATCAGGAATTGGCGGGAGAACTGATCCAGATATTCCTTGAGGATTGGCCGCAGCTGCTGGCTGCGATTCGCGAGGCGGTAGAGCAGAACGACAGCCTGGCACTGGAACGAGCGGCACACACAGCGAAGGGCGCCATCTCCTACTTCTCGAACGGCAATGCCGAACATGCCGCCTTGCGACTGCAAGTGATGGCCGTTGAAGGCAACTTTTCTGAGGCGCAAACGACTGTCGCTGATTTGGACGCCTCGGTTCAAATACTTATCAATAAGCTGCTGGAATTCAATGGTGCGTACGTGAGCTAGACGCATTCTGCCAGACCTTATGAAGCTTGCTCCAATATCAAGCGCGCACTCGCATTAGGCAGTTCGGAGAAGACGGCGATTGGGCGTCAGAATCTCACGCCGTAGAATTTCTGGATTAGTCCAATTGTGCTACACACTCCCTGCTCCTTAATAGAGCCGAGTAAGGACTGCACCTCCTGGCTCCGTGAGAAAGTTCTGCCTACGCTCTGCTCGCTTTTCCAGAGCGTAGGCAGTTGCCGTGTCCATCCATTCATCAATTATTCGACGCTATCGCTGCCGCGGCCACGAGATATACCTGCTATTGATCGTTCAGATGTCTCGTTGGACGAAAGAAGTGCGTAGTCACATAGCGCGAGACCTGTTTGCCGATGATCGCACCCTTATGAGTTGAGTTTCGGTAGTGCATGCCGCCGTAGATGCGGGCGTCCAGCATATCCTCGAGTGCCTGCGAGAACCTGGTGTAATGACGAACCGGGTTCGTCAGTCCCGCGACCGTGCTATCCATGCTGAAATTGTAGTCGTCGGTGCCGAAAAAGGATTTCAATATTCCGGTCGAAGCGCTGCTGAAGCAGCCGTGCGCCGCCGGGTATTCCGGGTGGTTCGGGGTAACGACCAGTCCGATCCAGTTAGGATCAGACTCGGTGGCCGGGTTGCCATCGAGGTCGCCAGCTCGGATTGCGGTCACCGGGCGCCAGAAGTTGTAGAAGAACTTGGTGTCCCAGCAGGAGATCAGCGCGTCGGCACTCGCGGTCGTGAGCATCGCAAAGAACCGGGCGTTTTCCGCGAGCGACATCCCCTGGGCAACGGAGATCCCACGCCAGGCGCGGTTCCACTGGAGCATCGGTTGGTCAGAGACGAATCGTCCGAGGTCGGTCTGCTCGGGCGTGCGCGTGCTGCCGGATGCGCGCCCGAGGCTCTTGGTCTCATTGTAATCGCGGACCCAGGTTTCACTGGACAGATTGGGTGGTGGTTCTGCTCTAAATTGTGAAGGGCTATTGAGGGTAAAGGGCCGGACATGCGCGACCTCTGGGGCTTGCACAGCCAGGAAGGCTGGCGGCGTCGGGTTCCAAACACCCGGGCCACTCCCCGGCGCATACGGCACCACTGCGTCGCGTCCATCATCGGCTCGGAGTAATAGAATCCCAGCTGCACATTGCTGGCCGACCGAGATGCCGTTGATCTTTGCCGCCCCATCATCGGGAATCCCCGCTAGCGACGCCGCGTACTTCATATTCAGATCCGTTTCCTGAGAGGGGAAGAGGGCGAGTAGCACGTCGTGGGCGGCAGCGGCAGCAGCAGCCTCAGCCGACGCAGGTAAAATGACGTTTGGAGTCACTGCGTAGTCGCTAAAGGGATATCCTTCAATGGCGTTTACAGCATCGTACATGGCCAGGTGAACCATCGCGAGACGAATGAGCCCGCGCGGCGGCGGTTGCCCGGCAACACCGACGATTGCGTTGGCCGCATGTGCGTTCCAGACGAGCACCATGTCTGTCTGAACGTCGGCCAGAGAGAAAGTGGCTGGTAACGTGCCAGAGGCGCGCCGAGCGGAAGTATTTGGTGCCAGGTTGACTGTGGTCAGGCCAATCAGCACTAAGACTGCAAACCTGCGACTGTTTCGTTTGATAATTTCGCTAGCGTGTTTCATGGGAACTTCTCCTTGTCTAAATTTACAACCAGCAGCGAGTCGGGACAGTGAAGTGAAACTCAGGAGCACCTTCAGGCATTCGGTTAAAAATGAGCACCCGATTGGTCTCACTGGTGATTTAAGTCGTTGTTAATTCATAGTTGTCCCGAATTGAAGCAGCTGTCCGGTTCGGCTAAAGTAATGCGAGCCCTTTGGCCTTAAACTCAGGCGTTGTTGCACTTGCTCCACGCGCTGCAGATTGCTCCAGAGGCAGTCTCGAAGTCCTGCGAGAGTCTGGAGAAAACTCTCATAAAACTCTCATGACGCCTGAAAAGGGTTTATGAACCGACCAACAGAGTATTCCTACGAATTCGGTCCGTTCCGTCTCAATGCGAGTGAACGTCTTCTGCTGCACGGCGGAGAAATTGTTCCGCTCAGCCCGAAAGCATTCGACATGCTGTTGGCGTTGGTGGAAAACAGCGGTCACCTTCTCGAGAAAAACGAATTGATGCAAAGGCTTTGGCCCAATACTTTTGTTGAAGAGGGGAGCCTCGCGCAAAACATCTCGCTGCTGAGAAAAGCGCTGGAAGAAAGTGAGAGTCAGAAATTTATCGAGACAGTGCCACGTCGCGGCTACCGCTTCGTAGCAACCGTGAGGAAAACCATCAAGTCTATAGCGGTCCTTCCGTTTAAGTCATTTGGGATAGATGGAGCCGATGAATATCTGGGCATCGGGATAGCCGAGACATTAACCACCAGGCTCAGTAGTCTAAAGCTACTAACAGTGCGCCCAACCAGCGCCGTCCTAAAGTACGCCTCTCCTGAGAAGGATACGGTTGTGGCTGGTAAAGAACTTGAGGTGGACACGGTCTTCGAGGGAAGCATCCGAAGGGTAGGAGACCGGATAAGAGTTACCGCGCGCCTGGTAAGTGTGCCTGATGGTGCGGTGCTCTGGGCGGACAAGTTCGACGAAAATTTTACCGATATCTTCAAAGTCGAAGACTCTATCTCGGGTAAGGTAGCGGAAGCGCTGACCCTGAAGCTTTCCGGCGAAGAGCATAAGCGTTTGACAAGGCGTTACACCGACAACGCCGAGGCCTATCAGCTTTACCTCAAAGGTCGCTATTTCTGGAATAAGAGAACGGAGGATGGTTTCAATCGAGGCATTGCGCAGTTCCAGCAGGCGGTCGAAAAAGATTCTAACTACGCGCTCGCTTACGCGGGATTGGCGGATTCTTACATCGGACTGACGTTCTACAACTTTGCCGCCCCCAGCGAAACAATGCCCAAGGCGAAAGACGCTGCAATGAATGCGCTGGGGATAGATATTGCGCTCGCCGAAGCACATGCCTCATTGGCTCACGTCTTAATGAATTACGATTGGAATTGGTCGGAGGCGGAAAAAGAGTTCAAACTCAGCATGGAACTCAACCCGGATTACGCCACGGCTCACCAGTGGTACGCAGTCCATTATTTAACGGCAATGGGGCGACCGGACGACGCTTTATCGGAAATGAAGCGAGCGCTGGAGCTCGAGCCGACGTCTCTCGTAATGAATACGTTCATGGGAGCGACTCTCTACTTCGCTGGGCGCTTCGACGAGGCCATCGAGCAATGCCGCAGGACGATAGAGATGGATCCGAACTTCGCCGTCGCTCACTGGCACCTCGGGCTGGCTTACGATCAGAAGGATATGTTTGACGACTCCATTGCTGAGTTTCAAACTGCAACCGCACTATCGGGAAGCAGTCCGCTGATAAAGGCGTCTCTTGGCTACGCCTATGCGAGGGCCAACAGGAAAGATGAAGCAACCATGATACTTGCCGAGCTAAAGGATCTTTCTGAGAAACGCTACGTGTCATCTTATGAAACGGCGGCAATCTATGCGGCACTTGGCGATAACGAGCAGGGCTTTCAATTGCTGGAGAGAGCATACAGGGAGCATTGCTTCCACTTGGTTTATCTCAAAGTATGGCCACAGTTCAGTGTTATTAGTGCGGACCCGAGATTCAAGGATTTAGTCCAGCGCATCGGCCTATCGTCGTGAGCTTCTTCGACTTGTGCTCGGATCGATAGAAGGAGGACAACCCTGGGCGGCAATAACTCTCGGAGCTTGTTGACCGCGCAACCTCTTCACGGTTGCGAACAATTTGTTCCCGCATTCTGAACCGAGGGTTTCAAAGCAAACCCTTCCACCCTACGCGGACTGCGGCGTTCCCCGGCCTGGGCTAAAACTTGCCAACGCCGTCACCCTAATCCGCGTTCCCGCCTGGCCACGTTCCTGGTTGGCCCGTCTAAGCTGGAACATCCCTCCCCTTCCGTCCGTAGGTCATATCTGTCAACCGATCATGTGTCTCATCGAGGCACACCCAAATCCTACCCGGAGAATTTCAAATGAAAGAAAGCGTCATGCTAACCATCGCGTCTCTACTCTCGATCCTCCTCGCTATGTTTCACCTCGCAGACGACATAGTCCGCGGGATGTCGCCGGGAGGGCTTGCAAACTTCATTGGGATTGCCATCTGCGTCGTCTGGCTATACGGGACGCTCGTGCTCGCCGAGCGGCGATCGGGGTATATCATCATCCTCATCGCATCGCTCCTGTTGGTGGGCATCCCCGTCATCCACCTGAGGGGGGTGGGAGTCGGCTTCGGGACCAACCGCAGCAACGGATTGTTCTTTGTCTGGACACTCCTGGCGATGGGCGTGACTGCGCTCTTCTCCGTCATCCTCTCGGTGCGCGGACTATTGAGCTTGCGGCACCGGTCCACCTCCACTCCGCGGACTTGAAGGGCATCTGAACTCATCAAACAAGCCTTTGAGGCACGGCCTTTGCGCCTCGTTATTGAGTATCAATGTATTGCTTCAGCGAAAGGAGTTTTATGACCCAAACTGTAAAAGAATCAACCGCCGTGTCCAGAAAACGCACATCTGAAGCAGAGAGCTTCATCAAGGGTTTGCGGGGTGTGCGATATCAAGTTAAGGACGTTAGTAGATCTGTAGACTTCTACACTCGGCAACTTGGCTTTAAGCTTGACATGGAACATTTGCCGGCGTTCGCCCAGGTCTCAGTCGGCGATCTTAAACTAATTCTGAGCGGCCCTGGAGCTTCCGGTTCGCGGCCGATGCCCGACGGTCACAAGCAGGAGCCGGGCGGGTGGAACAGGATCGTGCTGCAGGTGACTGATCTTCAAAACCGGATTGAGGTTTTGAAGAAAGCAGGTCTCAGCTTTCGCAATGAAATGGAAGTAGGGCCGGGCGGCAAACAAATCCAATTGGAGGATCCTGACGGGAATCCGATTGAACTTTTTGAACCTGATCAGCCGTCGTGACCAAAGGCGCGACCTGCAACCCGCGAAGCCGGTGTCAGCATAGAGCCTGGGGCGTGAGCCCCAGGTAAACGTGCGGAAAAACAAATCAAAGCCCGCGGGGGCGGGCGACAGACGATCGTCTCACGATTGACGTTTTGTTATCGCGAGCACTGTCGCCGCTTCGCGGGCTCAATTGTTGTTTGTGACTTAATCCTTCGGCTCGCGCCTCCCCCAGGCTCTCTGCAGGCGTCCGCTCCGCGGACTAGCGAAAACGATCCGTCGCTCGCACCAGCGCATCGACGATGCCCGGCTCGATGGAAGCATGTCCGGCGTCGGGAATGATTTCGAATTGAGCTTCCGGCCAGGCGCGATGCAAATCCCAGGCATTCGTCATCGGACAAATGATGTCGTAGCGGCCTTGCACGATCACTCCTGGTAGGTTGCGAATCCTACCGACGTGTTCAATCAAGTAATTGTCAGACTCAAAGAAGCACTTGTTCATGAAGTAATGACATTCGATTCGCGCCAACGCGATTGCGGTTTCCGGTCCGCTGAAGTCGTCGATTAGCTTCTGATCCGGAATCAGTTTCAGCGCACTCGATTCCCAGATCGACCATGCCTGCGCGGCTGCTTCACGCACCGATGCGTCCTCGGCAGTTAAGAGTCCATGGTAAGCACGAATCATGTCATGTCGTTCAGGTTCCGGAACCAGTCGCACAAAATTTTCCCAACCGTCGGGAAAGATCGCGCTCGCGCCCTGGCTGTCTTCATAAAACCACCGCGTCTCATGATCACGGCCGAGAAAGATCCCCCGTAGTACCAAACCGGTCACTCTTTCAGGATGCGTCTCGGAATAAGCAAGTGCCAGCGTGCTGCCCCAGGAGCCACCAAACACCAACCACTGCTCGATTCCCAGATGCTCGCGTATCTGCTCGATATCGGCGACGAGGTGCCAGGTAGTGTTGTCTTCAAGAGAGGCGTGCGGAGTGCTTTTTCCTGAGCCACGCTGGTCAAAAAGAATTACGCGGTAGGCAGCAGGATCAAAGAAGCGCCGATAGTCCGGGACCAAACCCGCGCCGGGTCCACCGTGGAGAAAGACAACGGGCTTGCCTGCGGCATTGCCACACTGTTCATAGTAGAGATCATGAACGGACGAAACCTTCAAAAATCCAAAGTCGAAGGGCTCAATCTCTGGGTACAGAGTTCTAAGTTCGGTCATGTTGATCTCCGATTGGGGGATTAACAACGGGCAATCGTAAACGGCACTGACTCTAACGTCCAACGTCCTCGAGCTGTGGCGCGGCCTTCAACCCGCGAAGCGGGTGTCAGCGTAAAGCCTGGGGCGTAAGCCCCAGGTAAACGTGCGGAAAACAGATCAAAGCCCGCGGAGCGGGCGACAGACGAATCATCACGCTTGACGTTTTGTAATCGCGAGCGCTGTCGCCCGCTTCGCGGGCTCAACAAGCATCTTTTGTCTTTTCCCCTGGGGCTTGCGCCCCTGGCCGTGGTCCCCAGCCGAGCATCTCGGCTGGGCTGGAAGACTTTATGCTTACGTCCGCTCCGCGGACTCGCGCGGACTGTGGAGACTGGCAGCAATCAAACTTACATAGCGGACAAATTCATGCCAAAGGCGAACTTCCACGCATCGCCTTCCTTAACATAAATTGACACGCCCCAGATAGCAGTTCCTCCAATCTCCTGACCGCCACAAGTGCCGTCGGCTGTGCCCTTGCGCGTAAGCATCTCGACGGTCGGAGAAAGAGTCGTGACGAAGCCATCGCTGACGCTGACGCTCTTGACCTGGCAACTGGTCCCGGTCCAGTCCTTCATTGCATCGGCCCTGGTTGCCAGGTAGGTGCCGAATATATTCACAAATGAAACGTCCTTTGCCATCAGATCGTCGAGCTTTTTGGCGTCGTGTGCCTTCCATGCTTCCCATAACGCGAGTTCGACCTTGACGAGCGCGTCGGTGTTGGCATCGGGTGTTGCCCTGGCCGGAGCAGCGGTGTTGGAAGCCGCATTTGAATTAGCCGCAGTCTTGTCATCCTTCTTCGGCTCTTCCTTCTTGGCTGCCGGTGCAGGCGGCGGAGGTGGAGCTTTCGGATCGACGCTCAAGTTTTCGCCGTGGAAGACCGCCTGCCATTTGTCACCGCTGCGGACCCAGATGCTGGCCGAACGGACCGGGCTCGGCACCTTCATCGGCTTGCCGTCGGGGCCGTTGCACGTGCCGTCCCAAGCGGCCTTATAGCTGAGGGCATACGTGTCGGCGTCGATCATCGACACTGCGGGCTCGGTCAGCTCCATTGACTTGATGTCGCACTTGACGCCGGCGATCATCTTGACGGTTGCGGCCTTGTCCATCCGCTGGCCGCCGTCGGTGAGAATCACGAACTTGTCGCTTAGCATTCCCTCAAAAAACTTTGAATCGCCCTTCACATAAGCCTCATTGGCCTGTTTATCGAGGGCCATCAACGCGTCGACGGTCGGTGCGGGTGCTGATGAAGCCGTGTGGATTGCAGCGCCGGTAATCAAAACAAATAAAACGCCGAGTCTTTTTTTCATGCCGTGGAGGCTAACGAGCGAGAACTCAAAAGGAAAGGTGTAACAGTCGTGACTGTGGCAACGGGTCGTCCCCATTATTGCGGGTAAAAACCGACGTGGCCGTTTTTTGGAATAACAAATCCGTTTTCATCCGCGTAACTTGTCACGCCGTAGCTTCGTCACTTCGAATTAACACAAAACGGAGTTGGCGAAGGCGGATCCGCGGTTAATGATTCTTCATGTGCCGAGCCATCAAAACACTTCATAACTTCAGTCCGCCGGCGACCGAGGACGAAATTCGCGCGTCATCGCTGCAATTCGTCCGCAAGCTGAGCGGTTTCACCAAACCTTCGAAAGCAAACGAGGACGCATTCAATCGAGCGGTCGATGAGATTGCGCAT
>Ga0207689_10003719_pt1 | contig 13903 bp, 11 predicted proteins | sample KBSMisM52_FD_184312 | JGI IMG/M metagenome (GOLD analysis project Ga0207689, IMG submission 184312) | Miscanthus rhizosphere microbial communities from Kellogg Biological Station, Michigan, USA - KBS Miscanthus M5-2 (SPAdes) (version 2) | ecosystem: Host-associated > Plants > Roots >... | reverse complement strand
CGGCTCGACCCGCAGGTGGGCGAGATCACCAGCCTCGCCTGGTCGCCCGACGGACGGCGGCTCGCCTACTCGGGGATCGCGCAGGGCGTCGACGACCTCTACCTCTACGAGCTCGACGGCGGCCGCCTCACCAAGCTCACCGACGACCGCTTCGCGGATCTGCAGCCCAGCTGGTCGGCGGACGGCAGCAGCCTGCTCTTCGTCTCCGATCGCGGCGAGGGCGCCGACCTCGCGGCGCTGCAGTACGCGCCGCTCGGACTGTTCGTGATGGACGTGGCAAGCAAGGGGCTCCGCGCGCTGCCTCGCAGCGTCCAGGAAGACACGCAGGTTGCCCTTGAGCCGCTCCTGCCCCACGTACTCCTCGAGAGATCGGGGCCGGAGCGACTGCTCGAACTGGAGATCGTCGCGATCGGCGTTCCGGCGAACCTCTCGCTGAGGAGGCTGGCAAATCGCAGCAGCGAGCTGCGTGGCCGGTAACTCGCCACGACGTGCTGAGTCTGCCCAGCGGCGTTACGGGTGACCAGGACGACACAGCCGAGGGACTCACCGCGGACCTCAGCGACGTAGTCCTCGAGGAAGCCGTCGGCGCTATAGGGACCAGCAAACTTGAACTCCTGGCGGTCATAGAACGAGCGGATCGCAAGCACGACTGACCGGACGGCCTCCGCGCCTTGTATCGCGCCGTCCAACATCGAGCCCTCCACCGTGGCGTTGTCTGCCATGTTGTCGAGCCACACTGGGTAGTAGTGTTTGAGAGCTGGATCGCCCGCACCGAGGTATTCGGCCGGCGCGTTGCGGTTGATCGACATGAGCAGGTCCTCCTCTGTAGGCTCGAGCTCGTACCTCAACCACGGTAGTCGGGTGCGAAACGCATCGAACCGGTCCGCCGAGGCGGACAAGCGATCACATCATTCGCGTCGCCAAGGAGCCATTGCACGAAGGTATCGACGGCCCTTTAGTACCAGTTGATCCGCCCAATTAAGTCTCAGAAGATCTGAGACCTTGGTGCAATGGATCACCGTGTCGGCCACTCCAGAATCGACAGCAAGTGACGAGTCTCAATCTTTTCCGTGAGTCGCCGTCGTTCCTCACTGGCTTCGCCATCCTGGGAGACGGAGCCTTCGATTTCACTTTGCTGGTGTGTCTGTCCCAAGATGTAGCCCGTGAACGCGTTGAGTCCGACTGATCGAAAGCAGGTGCCGTAGACGACTTCACCGGCAAGCGAGCTCAGGCACGCACCTCGCGGTCCAGCCCCCTGTCAATGCATGACAACCACCACATCCCAAGCCGACCGCGTTGATACGTCCGCCACGACAAGGGTCGGCGAGGTCGACAGTCATCTCCGAGTGGACTCTCAAACAAGTGACGCCGGGACAGCGCTGCGTTTGACGGATCCGACGGCTGGCGAGGGCGGGCTGAGGCGCGGCGGACATCTCACCTCCGGGCCATCGCCGTTTCTGAACGTGCCGGTCGGGCTGTTCGCGTCGGCAATAGGCGTCGCGGCGCTTAGCCTGGCATGGCGGCTGGCGCAGGTTCGGTTCGGAGTGCCCGCTTGGCCGTCGTCGGTCGCCGCCGGTGCTGCTGTCCTGGTCTTCTTAACGACGTGCGGAGCCTATGGGGCAAAGGCATGGGCCGCGCCCAAGGCGGTACGGGAGGAGTTCGCCAGCCCGGTCCTCGGCAGCTTGTTCGCGACCATCCCGATCAGCCTCCTCCTGCTTCCAATCATTCTCGCACCCGCATTTCCTGCCGTCGCCCTCGTGAGTTGGACGATTGGCACCATTAGCATGGCAGCATTCGCGTGGTTGATCGTTGACCGGTGGATGGGAACCCGGCAGCACATTGGGCACGCGAGTCCAGCCTGGATCGTCCCCGTTGTGGGTGTTCTCGATGTGCCACTCGCAATGCCGTCGATTGGCCTTCAGTCACTCCACGGGGTCATGGTCGCTGCACTTGCGATCGGCATGTTTTTCGCTGTGCCGCTGTTCACCCTCATCTTCTCTCGCCTTCTCTTCGAGGAGCGGCTTCCCGACGCGCTCCAGCCAAGCCTGCTGATTCTTGTCGGACCGTTCGCGGTCGGTACCTCGGCGTACGTCGCAACGACGGGCCATACAGACCTGTTCGCGCAAGCGCTGTACGGCGTGACTTTGTTCTTGCTGGCAGTCCTGATCGGAAGACTGCGTTATGTTCGGCGCTGCTGCCCTTTCCGTCTGACGTGGTGGGCCGTCAGCTTCCCGCTCGCCTCTGCAGCGAGCGCAGCGCTTCGTGTGGCGATCGAGTACCCAGGAGTTCTCAACGATTGCGTCGCGGCGGTACTTCTGTTGCTTTCGACTGCCGTGATCGCCTGGCTGGGAGGCCGCACTTTGGTCGGCATTGCGCGTGGAGAACTGGGGCGCCTGGCGAATTAGATGCGAGCGACGAGAGTCGTCCTGTTCAAGGCCGAAGAGCCACGGAGTGAGACGCAGCGTGGTTCACGCGAGGCAGCGAACGGACTCACGCCTACGCGAACCGTCCGAGCTCGATGTCTACGGCAACGCGGCGCTGCACAGCCTGCGAACGCGAGCGCGCATTAACTAATCTTTCGCGCGATCAACGTCAATCGGAGGCCGCCCGACGGTCTGCTTTCCGGCCAGCCAACAGCGAACGGCAGGTTCCGCTTCGGGTCGACGGTTGCCGGCCGCCGCGACCATGCCGTGTCGTCAGCGCCCCGACTGCGGATGCCCCCACTGCAACGGCGATCCCTGGAGCCGCGGGTGCACCAGTTCAGCCAGACACTGCAGCGGCTCGTCGACAAGGCCGACCGACCCTGGGAGGCCTGGCTGGTTTCACGCCGCAACCATCACGAGTTCGGCGCTCTGCTCGTGGTGGTTTGACCTCCACCTATTCGGCCGGTGATCGTTGGCAAAAAGACGACCGCTCGGCGGCGGTTGCGCACGCCGGCAGCTGCCGGTCGCTCACGCCGACTGGTATCAAGCAGTCCCTCGACGCGACCATCGGCGCTGGCTTGAATGGCGGCTCCGAGCGATGCGGCCGTTGGACTGTCGGGAGGATGACCGTGCCAGGCCAACGACCGCTTCTCTCGCGCTCGCGCGAACGTCGCGTTCAGCGGTGGCCGTATTCCGTGAACACAAAGTCTCTCTTCTTCGCGACGTTGTGACAGGCGACCCCGCACTTGGCGTCGTTTCCCTGAGGCGGCGTGTCGGCGGTCGTCGCCGGGCTGAACGAGTCGGACGTGGCGTCATACCTGAAGGCCGCGTATCCCCACCCGCCGACATCGCCGAAGCGCTTGCTGTCCTTTACCATGAAGTCCACGTCGTGTTGGACTCCAGGCACCGTCGCGTCAGGAAAGAACTCGCTCTGCTTGGGAACCCAATGGACTTTCGCCATCTTCGCGCCGTCTGGCACCGGCTTGCCGTTGGCAGGAATGCCCGCCTTGTAGGCGGCGACCATTGCGGGATTGCCGAGGATCACGGCGATGGCCTGGGGATTGTGGCTGACGGCGATGGTCTCCCACGTTTCGTACCCCTTGAACTCGGAGAAAGCGAGCCCGCCGGGCACTCTGACGGCGTACTTGTCCTGAGCAGCGTTGGAAACCGAACTCACGAAAGCCGCGAGTCCGATTAGGACGGCACCGCCGGCCAATGAGACGAACAACTTGCGAGCGCTGTGCATGACGAACTCCTCGTGATGTCGTTGATGGGTCCTGTGGCACGTCGGGGTCGGCGAAGCTGCTCGTTGACCGCGCGTCGAGCCCGGTGGACAGGGCAGATGCATCACACCAGAGCCGTTGGGCGCGGTCGATCAGACGTTGGTGTCGGTCGATACCTTCGGATCGGAAGATGACGCGCATGAACGCAGCCGAGCAGAAATGCGGGCGGTACGATGTCGCAATGGTCGATCGACCGTCCCATGTCGTCTTCGTCGTCGATGACGACCGTCGGGTCTGCCAAGCGGTGGCGGACCTCCTTTCGAGCTTCGACCTTCCTGTCGTCACGTTCTGTTCCGCCGCCGAATACCTGGCCCACCCCAAGCCCGAGATTCCGGCCTGCCTGGTACTCGATGTGCAGCTTCCGGACATCAACGGGCTGGACCTGCAGAGTCGATTCGAACAGGGGACATTGCCACCCATCGTGTTCATCACGGGTCACGGAGACATTCCTTCCACGGTGCGAGCCATCAAGGCCGGTGCGGTCGACTTCCTCACCAAGCCGTTCAACGAGGCGGATCTGATGCGCGCGATCCATGCCGCGCTGGCGGTGAGTCGCGAGGCGCGCCAGCAGGAAGCGCGACTGGCCGACCTCAGACAACGGCTCGCCTCCCTGACGCCTCGCGAGCGAGAGGCTTTACCGCTGATCGCGAGCGGACTGCTGAACAAGCAAGCCGCCAGCGAGCTCGGCATCAGCGAGGTGACGCTGCAGATTCATCGCGGAAAGATCATGAGGAAGATGGCAGCTGGCTCGTTCGCCGAGCTGGTTCGGATGGCCGCGGCGCTCGAGCTTCCGATCACCCGCTCGCGGCCCCCGAAGCGGTGACGCCGTTCGAACCCTAGGCGCCGGCCGTGACCGCCGCGCTGGCCGGCAACGTGAACTGGAACACCGCGCCCTTCGGGGAGTTCGGGGAGCACCACAGTCGGCCGTCGTGAGCCTCGACGATGGCTCGGCAAATCGACAGCCCCATCCCCATGCCACCCGGCTTGGTGCTGAAGAGCGGGTTGAAGATCCGGTCAACGTCCGCGGGCTCGATCCCCGGACCGGTGTCGGCCACCGACACCTTGACGCGCCCTCCCTCGCTGGGCTCGGAGCTGACCGTCAGGACTCTCGGTTCGCTTCTCGCCGCCATCGCGTCGACGGCGTTCATGATGAGATTGAGAAGAACCTGCTGGAGCTGGACCCGGTTGCCGCTCACCGCCGGAACGTGCCAGTTCGGCTCCGCCGCGACGACGACGCGGTGCCGCTGCAGCTCACTGCCGCCCAGCGCGAGGGCTTGCTGGATCAGCTCATTGAGGTTGAACGACGTTCGCTCCGTGACGTCGCTCCTGAAGTTCGCACGGATGCTCGCGACAAGCTCTCCCGCGCGATGTCCGTCCGCCGCGATGCGCCGGAAAGCCTCCTTGGCCCGCTCGACGTTCGGCGCGTCGCGATTCAGGAAGCGGAACCCGGCATCCGCGGTGGTGACCATGGCCGTCAGCGGCTGCCGCATTTCGTGGGCCATCGAAGCCGCCACCGCGTCTCCGGTCAGCAAGCGCGCCTCGCGTTCGCGACGCTGCCCGCGCACCGCGCCGAGAAGTCTGGCGTAGAGCGTCGTGATTTCGTAGAGCAGGACAGCCAGCACGAGACTGCTCGACAGGAAGCCGACAACGCGCACCGAATACCAGCCGGTGCTGAAGCGCACGGGCGCCGGGTAATAGCTCAAAGGCACTTCGACCAGGTACAGGCACATGACGACCATCAGCCAGAGATCGAGCACGGAGCGCCGTCGGAGCCAGAGCGCCGCGATGGCCGAGCTGCACACAGCAACGATCGGCGCGCCGACGAGGTAAGGCCAGTTCGGACCGAAGCGAAGCGGATCGACCATGATGCGAGGCAGGTCTGCATTCCCCCTCGCGAACAAGAAACCGGCGGCGGCCGCGAGCGCCGTCGTCCACGCAACGCTCCAGAAGAGCGCGGCACGGACGCTTCCCTGCCAGAGCCGGCTGTCCGGACCGTTGTGTTTCGACAAGGCGTAGGCGATGACGAAGAGTGGAAAGACCGTGTGCCACGTGACGTACAGCCAGGCAGCGGTCTGGACACCGCCGATCAGCGCGTCTGGCGCCAGCACCCCGGGGAACGCGAGGATGTACAGCACGATGATGAGGGCCGTGAACAGGTACCCGCTGGCAATGACGAGGATCGCGTGCGAGCGCAGGATGGAGAACTGGGCGAAAAGGAGCACCGCTGTCACCGAATCGGTGACGAACATGGCGGTCGCGTAAACCGCGACGAATGCGTTGATGGTGCCCAGACGGATGCCGGACAGCGGCCCCATGATGAGGCACGAGGCGATCAACAACACGACCACCATTCCCAAGGCCACGCGCTTCTGCGTCCGTCCCGGAGACAGATTCGAGAGGAGGAACTGCTGCTCGAGCGGCACAACGGCGTCGGGATTCAGCATCGTCGCGTCTTTTCTCGACGCCGGCTCGGCGGCGGCAACGTTGGCTGGCAGGGGCGGGATCGTACGCCCGACGATTGGCCAGCGTTCGGGCGCTTGCCGGGGCAACCCCGACTGATCTCGACCAGCGCCATCACTTGCGAGCATTGGCGAGTGCTGCGCTCACCGCCTGCAAAAGCTCGTCCCCCTGAAACGGCTTCGTGAACAGACGCAACTCGCTGCCTCCGAGAGGCGGCAGATGTGCAAGCCGATCTGGATAGCCAGTGATGAGGATGATCGCGAGCTCCGGCCGCGAAGAGCGAATCAGGCGAACCAGCTCGAATCCGTCGGTACCTGGCATGTCGACGTCAGAGATCAGGCAATCGAGTTCGGGCAGCCAAGGGCTGTCCAGCAATTCGGAGGCGGACGCGAAGAGCCGCACCGCGTAGTCCGCCGATTCGAGCAGGTATTCCAGCGATCGCAGAATGCCTTGATCGTCATCGACGACTGCAATGAGGAAGGGCGGGCGACCAGTCATGGTGAGGGAGATCTTGAGTTTTCGAACTCTGGCAGGGATCGTCGCGTGCGTATCTAGCAGGAAGATGTGATGGTCATCGACCGGCCATGGATCGACCATGTCGCACTCTCGCGAAGAGGAGCGCTCATGCCCGACGCCAAGCCCATCGTCTTCGTCGTCGATGACGACGTGTCCGTCCGGAGTTCGCTTGGGTTGCTCATCGAATCCGAGGGCTGGCGCGCGGAGACCTTCGAATGCGGCAAGGAGTTCCTGATGCGGCCGAGGGAAGTCGTCCCGAGCTGCCTGGTGCTCGACGTCCTGCTACCGGACGTTCATGGCTGCGACCTGCAGGGGTTGCTCGCCGATCGCGCCGACATGCCGATCGTCTTCATTTCCGGCCATGCCGACGTGGCGACCTCCGTCCGGGCGATGAAGGCAGGCGCGTTGGAATTCTTCACGAAGCCGTTCGCCGACGACGCCATCGTGGGCGCGATCCGAAGCGCCCTCGAACGTAGCCGAGCAGCGCTCGCCGATGCAGCGGAGACTCGGGCGCTGCGCGAGAACTACTCCCTGTTGAGCGCGCGCGAGCGGGAGGTGATGGCGCTGGTCGTCTGCGGCCGACTGAACAAGCAGGTTGGAGGCGATCTCGGCATCAGCGAGATCACGGTGAAAGCGCATCGCGGCAAGATGATGCGCAAGATGAATGCCGCATCCATCTGCGACCTCGTGAGGATGGCGTCAAGGCTCAGCTTGGAGCTTCGAACTCGTTGAGTGGCCGCAAGCACTCGGGGCCAGTGCTCTTCACGAGCCTAACGCGGCGAAAGGCCGCGCTCGGCCTGCAGGAATCGACCGCAGGTCTGCGGCTTCACGAACAGCGCGACGACATCGGGGATTCGGTCGCGGACGCGCTGCTCCAGACGCTCGACCACCGACTCGATCTCTGGTGTCCGCAGCTCGTCGGCGAACTCGACGCTCAGGGCGACGACGACTTGCGTGGGGCCGAGCTGGAGGGCGATGATGCCGTTGGTACCGTCGATTCCGGGTTCTTCCGCCGCGATGGCGGCCACCGCGGCCGTGACCGCTGGTCCAGCCCGCTCGCCGATCAGCAGCGCCTTGCTCTCTCGCGCCAGCAGCGCCGAGGTGATGCCCAGCACAACACCGATCAACAGCGACGCGACTCCATCAGCGACCAGCAGGCCGCGCGAGTCCGACAGCCAGGTTCCCGCCGCCGCGATGGCGATGCCGATCAGCGCGGCGCTGTCCTCGAACAGCACGATGAAGGCCGGCGGATCCTTGCTCTCGCGAAAGGCCGCCCAGTAGCTTGCGTTGCCCTTGGCCGCGCGAAATGCGCGGTGCGAGACATGCCAGGAAGCGCCCTCGAAGACGAACGACAGTGCAAGGACGACGTAGTTGATGGTCGCATTCTCGATCGTGGCGGGCTGCTGGATTCGCATCACGCCCTGGTACACCGATACACCCGCACCGAGCGCGAAGAGAAGCACCGCGACGATGAAGCTCCAAAAGTACACCTCCCGGCCGTAGCCGAAGGGGTGGCTCGGGTCGGCGATACGGGCCGCGCGACGCAGGCCGTACAGCAGCAGCAGCTCGTTGAGCGTGTCCACCACCGAGTGCACCGCCTCGCTCATCATGGATGAGCTGCCGCTGACCGCGGCGGCGAGAAACTTGGTCACCGCAACGAGCAGGTTGCCAAGGAGAGCCGCGTACAAGGTGAGCTTGGTGGCATGCGCAGTCTTCATCGCTGTCCTCTGTGAAAAGGCAGGCGTTTCAGCAACTGTGCCCGCGACGCGGTGGGCCATGTCGAGCGGACGCAGGTTGGCTCTGCCACGCCGGCCCGCTGCAGCCGGGCGTTGAATGGAGAGCGACGAACGCATCATGAACGTGAAGCCTTGCGATCACGTGCCGTTGGTGCGGCGCGACCTTCCCATGCATCCTCGTTGTGACGCGTGCGTGGCGGCTGGTGACACGTGGGTACACCTGCGCATGTGCATGCATTGCGGCAGCATAGGTTGCTGCGACGACTCGAAGAATCGCCACGCCAGCCGCCATGCGCGCGCTGCCGCGCATCCCGTCATCCGCTCGGCCGAGCCCGGGGAGAGCTGGCTCTGGTGTTTCGTGCACGACCGCCAGGTCGGCTGAGTCGCCGAGCTGCGTCCGGCGTCGGCCTCAGAGCAACTGCTCCGGCACAAACGGTGCGAAGAGGATGTTCCGGATTCGCAACCAGGGAGAGACTTCGGGCTCGCTGGAGAGGACCGCGTCGCCACGATTGTCCGGGGCGATCCACTCGAGACTTTCGCGTCCGGTCGCGAAGCGCAGTCGGTACGCACCCCTGAGCTTGCTCATTTCGAGCGCACGGACGACCTGTCGCGCAAGCTCCGGACATTCGGCGAGCATTCCGAGCTCGGTATTCGTGCTCTCGGATCTCGGATCGAGGTTCATCGAGCCCAGGTAGACGGTGGTCTGGTCGATGACAGCCGCCTTCGCATGCAAACGGCCCAACGATTTGCCGGCGATCGGGGCACGGTCGCCCTCGACGATGCGTGTCGGGCTGAGCTCATAGAGATCGATACCGGTCCGCAGCAGCGCCGTGCGGTAGCGCGAGTAGCCGACGTGGACAAGGGGCTCGTCAGTGGCCGCCAACGAGTTCGTCAAGACCAAGACCCGAACGTTGCGCTTTCTCAGCTCCTCGAACTCGCGCACGCCCTTCTCGCCGGGAATGAAATACGGAGAGGAGATGACCACGTCGCCCTTCGACGCCATGACCCGCTCCATTACATCCATCTGCATGGTCATCGCACGGGCCGCCTCGATCGACGTCGCGGCAACCTTGGCTGGCCGGTCGGCGAAGACCACGGCCCTGCCCTGAACAAGCGCCAGATGTCCGGCGTCGAGGTCGTCTCCGACAGGCCGTTGACCGAGCATGTCGATCGGCGGCAGACGCACCGATGTCATCTGGTCGCCCTCGTCGACGAGATGGTCGAACGCCCGCTGCAGCGCGGCGGGGTCGGAGGCGTCCCGGATGATGGTCTCCACGGGAAACGCTTGCGCACTGTTCCAGTAGGCGTCAAACAGGCTCGCGAGCCTCGGGACAACGGCACCGGCAATCAGCACGTCCATGTCGACGAAGTTGCTCATCGTGCTGCGCGTGAAGTACTCATCCGCGATGTTGCGTCCACCCATGATCGCGAACGCGCCGTCGGCGACCATGAGCTTGTTGTGCATGCGATGGTTCAGTCGCCCGAAGTCGGCGAGGGAGGCGACATACTTTCCGACGATGGTTTCGCGTGAGCAGCAGAACGGGTTGAAGAGGCGCACCTCGACGTTCTCGAACGCGGCGAGGCCGCGAAACATCGGGTCGGCGCCCGCGGTGTAAAGATCATCCACCAGCAAGCGCACCCTGACCCCGCGCAGCGCGGCGTTGCGCAGGCTGCGCATGAACAGCCGTCCGGTCCGATCGTTCTCGATCAGGTAGTACTGGATGTCGAGCGAGTCCGTGGCCCTGCGGATCAGCTGGATGCGCGCGTCGAGCGCGTAAAGACCGGTCGGCATCAAGCGAAAGCCGGACGACATCGGATCGGGGCTGGAGCGCTCACCAACGCGAGCCAGTGGGCTCTCAGCCGAGGGAGGACGCGCCATCGACTGCGGTCGATCGACTGCTGCCGGCAGCGTGCCGCAGCCTGTCGCCGCGACCGCGGCGATGAAACCGAAGAGCCAACCGAGACGACGCACGACAGACAAGAACACTCCCGGCAAGTCGAAGTCATGCATTTCGCGCGTCCTCCATGTTCTCGGCGAGCTCGAGACGCTTCGCCTCGGCTTCCGGTCAGACGCCCAGGTACGACCTCGGCGGCATGCATGGCTGATGAGCCGGTCGGATGACGCACATGCGAACCGAACGTACGCTGTCTTGCCAACGATGAGACGCACACAGGAGGCCTGCCACCATGACGATCGATCGCTCTCTGCTGGTCGGCGCCGCGGTGGTGTGCGCTGTATGGGGCGCCGCGAACATCGCGGCTGCTGACAACGGAGCAAGCGCGGTGAGCTCGTTGACACTCTCGCCGCACGGCCGCGGGGACATGCCGTCGCTCGACGGCGCCGTCGGATGGTTGAACTCGAAGCCGCTCACCGCCTCCGACCTCCGCGGCAAGGTGGTGCTCGTCGAGTTCTGGACCTACACCTGCATCAACTGGCAGCGGACCCTGCCGCAGGTAAGCGCCTGGGCGGAGAAATACCGCGACAAGGGACTCATCGTCATCGGCGTTCACACGCCGGAGTTCAGCTTCGAGCGCGACCTCGACAACGTGCGCCGCGCCGTCGCGCAGCTCGGCGTGGGCTTCCCGGTTGCCGTCGACAGCGGCCGTGCGATCTGGCGCAACTTCGACAACCGCTACTGGCCAGCCCTCTACTTCATCGACGCGCAAGGCATGGTTCGACACACGCATTTCGGCGAGGGAGACTACGCGCGCTCCGAGCGCATCGTCCAACATCTGCTCGCCGAAGCGGGAGCGCGCGACGTCGCCACTGATCTGGTGCGCACGGAAGGTGCCGGCAGTCAGGCCGAGGCCGACTGGGCGAGCCTTCGTTCCACGGAGACCTACGTCGGCCACGATCGCGCGGAGGGCTTCGTCTCGCCGGGCGGCATCGTTCCGGGCCGTCCGCACCGTTATTCGGTTCCCGAGCGGATGGCGCTCAACACCTGGGCGCTGTCGGGCGAGTGGCAGGTGCAGGGTGAAGCCGCGCGGCTCGAGCGTCCGAACGGGCGCATCGTCCACCGCTTTCACGCCCGCGACCTGCACCTCGTGATGGGACCGACCGACCGCTCCAAGGCGGTACCGTTCCGCGTCCTCGTCGACGGGCATCGCCCCGGTGCGGCGCATGGCGCCGACGTCGATGCCGAGGGCAGGGGCATGCTCACGGAGCAGCGGCTCTACCAGCTCATCCGGCAGTCGCAGCCGATCGTAGATCGACGCTTCGAGATCGAGTTCCTCGAGCCGGGAGCCGAGGCATTCTCGTTCACGTTCGGCTGACACGGAAGCCCGCATATGCTCGTCCGCTCAAGCCGCCCGCATCTGCGCGGACGACAAGCGAGAACGGGACGAGAACAGGAGCGGTTGCACGGACGACCGCTCTTCGACCAGTCCCCGCGTTGCCGCGATGCCGGCCGCCTGGGTCCGCGAGCTCGCCCCGAGCTTGGTCATGATCGCGCTCATGTGCGACTTCACGGTCCCCACTTCGATCTGAAGTTTCCGCGCGATTCCCTTGTTCGACTCGCCGCTGGCCATGAGCTGCAGCACCTCTGTTTCGCGAGATGTGAGCGTCGCATGCGTCAGGCTGTCGGCCATGCGCTGGGCGACGGCTCGGCACAGAAAGCGCACGCCGCTCGCGACGGCCTCGACGCCTTCCAGAAGCTCGCTCAAGGGGCCTCCGAGCAGGAGGTAACCGTGCACGCCGGCCTCGAACGCGCGACGGATCTCCACCTCTCGATCGTGTGTCGTGAGGGCAAGGATCCGGGCCACCGAGAGCGGACCATCCATGACGCGCAGCGCGGAGTCGGCCAGGCGGATGGCGTTGGCGTAGTCGGCGATGACGACGTCGATGGCCGGCCCGTCGGCGCGAACGGCGTCGACGCCGTCGACCAACACGTCGAATCCGGAGTGCTGACGCAGCGCGGCGACGAGACCGGCACGAAGCAGCGGGTCCGCGTGCATGACCAGGACGATCGAGCGGCGAACGGCAAACGCATTCATGGGTTGGACTCCACCTGAGAGTTGAACCGGTCTGCTTCACCGATGAGCAGGGCCGCGACAACGAAGTGATCTCACCGCAGCTCGCCGGACCGATCCATTGCACCTTGGTATCGATCGATACCCAAGGATGGTCCGCCCGGCGCCTCAAGCGCAGAGCCCGGCCGCCGCGGCCCGGCCGGTCCATAAGGTGCCGCTCGGGCTAGCGCCAGGGCGGGTGCTTGCCAGCGAGGACATCGGCATCGACGGGCATCCGTCGCAGCGCGATCCCGGTCGCGGCATAGAGCGCGTTGCGCAGCGCGGGCGGTGCGGCCGTGGTCCCGGTCTCGCCGATGCCACCGGGAAACTCGCCGCTTGGAATGACGTGTATGTCGATCTTCGGCGTCTGATCGATGCGCATCGCGCGATAGTCGTGGAAGTTCGATTGCTCGACGCGGCCGTCCTTGAGCGTGATCTCGCCGTAGAGTGCCGCGGTCAGGCCGTAGATCAGCCCTCCCTGCAGCTGCGCGACGATGGTGTCGGGGTTGACCGCGATGCCGGTGTCGACGGCCGAGGTCACGCGGCGCACGGCGACGGCCCCCTTCGAGTCGACCTCCGCTTCGACGATCGTCGCGATAAAGCTTCCGAACGACGGCTGGGCGCAGACCCCGCGTCCGACACGCCGAGGCAGCGGACGACCCCACCCCGACTTTTCTGCCGCGAGCTGCAGTGCGGCCTTCAGGCGGGGCGTGCTCTCCAGCATGGCGAGCCGGAACGCCACCGGGTCCTTCCCGGCCTTGCGCGCCATGTCATCGATGAAGCACTCGATCGCGAAGACGTTGTTGTTGCACCCGACGCCGCGCCAGAAGCCAGTGCGCACCGCCCGCGGCTCCACGCGCACGAACTGCACCTGGAAGTTGGGGATGTCGTAAGGCATGTCGACCGCACTGTCGACGGCGTCAATGTCGATCCCGTTCTGGAACGCCGGCGGCAGCCAGCGGGCGAGGATCGAAGACCCGCACACTTTGTAGCTGAGTGTCGAGATGCGCTCGTTGACGAGCGTGCCTGCGACGACGTCACGGTACATCGGGCGATAGACGTCGTGACGGACGTCCTCCTCGCGCGTCCACACCACCTTGACCGGGATGCCCTCGACATGCTGGGCGATGCGGACCGCCACCAGCGCCATGTCGGGCTCGAGGCGCCGGCCGAAGCCGCCGCCGAGGAGGTGGTTGTGCACCTTGACCTTCTCGATCGGCATGGCGAGATGGCTCGCCGCAGTCTGCTGCACGCGTGCGACGACCTGGGTGCCGGTCCAGATGTCGCAGCCGTCGGCGCGCAGATGCACGGTGCAATTGACGGGCTCCATCGTCGTATGGGCGAGCAGAGGCAGCTCGTAGGCGGCGTCGAAGCGACTGCCGAGGGCAAGGCCGCCCTTGACATCGCCGACGCTCTTCGCGACCACGCCCTCGCCCCTGCTCGCGCGACGCAGCTCGTCCCACATCTGCGCGGACGA
>Ga0207689_10003718_pt1 | contig 13905 bp, 10 predicted proteins | sample KBSMisM52_FD_184312 | JGI IMG/M metagenome (GOLD analysis project Ga0207689, IMG submission 184312) | Miscanthus rhizosphere microbial communities from Kellogg Biological Station, Michigan, USA - KBS Miscanthus M5-2 (SPAdes) (version 2) | ecosystem: Host-associated > Plants > Roots >... | reverse complement strand
GAAGCAGCAGCCAATGCCGTGATCGAGGCGCGCAAAGACGATCACCGAAACGATCCAGAGCTAGAGGGCTATACTCCGGGAAGCGGCCCCGGTGTGTGGGCCCCGACTCCAGGCGGAACGATCAATCCACAGAGTCCGTTCCTTCAGTTCGTCACGCCGTTTGGGTACGACAAGCCATCGCGGTTCCGTCCCGCACCTCCACCGGCGCTCGATAGCAAGACTTACACGACTGACTACAACGAGATCAAGGATCTTGGTCGAGCGACCGATTCGAGCCGAACTGCCGAGCAATCTGCTACGGCACAATTCTGGTCTCCATCGGCAAACGCGCTGTGGATCGCGAATGTCCGCAGCTTGGCGAGCTCGATGGATCTATTGACCGCCGCTCGGTTCGAAGCAATTGGTGTTGCATGCGCTGCGAATGGATTGCTCGCCGCCTGGGACGGAAAATACACGTACGTGTTCTGGCGTCCGGTGACCGCCATCCGTGCCGGCGATACTGATGGCAACCCCGACACCCAACCGGATGCTTCCTGGCTACCCTTCATAGTCACTCCATCCCACCCGGAATATCCCGCAGCTCACACCACAGTCGGAGCGAGTGTGCTGGGGTTCTACACTGTTTGGTTCGGCACCGATCAGTTTCCTTTACAGTTCAAGGGCCTTAACGGCGTAGTCCGCAACTACTCAAGTGTCAATGAGATTCATGCAGAGGAAGGTAACGCTCGTGTGTGGGGAGGTATGCACTTTCGCAACAGTACCAAGGTCGGTACCGCTGTCGGCAGCAAAGTAGGTAAGTACACGGCGACACATCTTCTTAAGCCACTCGATTAGTTGAAGAGTGAATGCTAATAGGAATAGGTCCTATAGAGTTATAGGACCTATCCGCGATTAAATCGAAGACATATCCCCCTGATCTACTGACAAAGATCTCTGGCAAAACTCATCCTCGCCGCCTGAACAGTAGGAAAATGACGGCTATCACCAGGAAGATAACAATAGTTCCTGGCCACAAATACCATCCTCGTTCGCTGCTGTAACCACCGACAACCACGCATCCTGAAGTAAGCATCAGGATCAGTGAAACAACTCCAACTTTTTTCACAAGTGCCTCCAGGCGCGATTTTGTTCTTCGCGCTCTTAATCGGTAAACAAGTCCTGCGGTTCGTTCTTCAATCAAGTGGACGGCGGAAACGTGGGCCAGCGTCTGCCATGTTCACCCTCCCTTGTTTCGATCATCCTTTGAGAAAATCGTCTGAACTGTAAACTAAAACGATAAGTATTAAGCATCAGATATCTTGCCTGAATTCATTCAAAACGAGTGCCCATTAAAATTCTGCAAAGCAAAAAGGTTGCGGTGGAGAAATCACAGACTTATGCGAGTTCAACATCACGCTTCGTGGCAAGCGCCTTGGCTTTCAGCAAAGCGTCGCTATCGATGTTCCCTTCACCGTTAAGCCATTCAGCAATTTCCTCGCTGGACCGGCCGAGTGCCAGGGCAAGCTTTTGATCATTGGAGTCAAACGCGGAGTCGCGTATCGCCAGCAGAATCTGCGCCGCCTCGATTTGATAAGTTAGTCGATCGTCAGTAGCAGGCTCAGACACCTCGGGTGAAACCGAAGCTCGGCCCTTGTCGATGGGAGCCATGGAAGCCCCTCCTCGATTCTTATCATCCGACATATTCCTCTCATCCTCGCGATTCACTAGATAAGCAACTCCTTATTGTTATGCCCAGCTTCAATCACTGAATGAATGCCATGCTTATGGATGCAAGGGTTACCAAAGCTTATAGGTGTTATAGCAACTCTAAGGCCCCACCTCGAAAGAAGTGTCAACTGTTTCTCCTGGGGTCAAAAGCATAGATCTCCGTTTCGCTTTAATACTTCTGATCCCACTGCTGTCGGCTTAGCGAACGCCTGCGCTCTAAGAAGTGGTCGTATTGATTGCATGTATTAGAGGCACAACGCTTGAGTGCCTATAGTCAGGAGGGTCTGTTGTGACCTTGGAGCGTTGGACTGGTGGATCGATTTCTAAATAGTCCAACACAGGTGAGTTCAGAAGGAGGAGATCATGGGAATAGTGATTCTGATAGTTCTTATTTTACTCTTGCTGGGAGCTTTTCCTTCGTGGCCCTACAGCCGTAGCTGGGGATACTGGCCGAGCGGCGGTCTGGGGCTGATCGTTGTGATAGTTTTGATTTTGTTATTGCTCGGAAGGATCTAGGCAATCAAGAGGTAAAGAACCGTTCCTGAATGGCGCGTAAGCGTACTAGTAAGATAGAACGCATGCTGTTCTCCGCTTCCCCGGCTGATAACGGTAAAGTATTCGTGAGATCCATAAATGACGCTTTCACGATTCGTGTAGGAACAGTTTCTCGTTAATAGGCGGCTTTGCTAACTTCTTGAACAAAGACGTTTCGAGCACATTGAGCACTTCGCTTCACCTAACCCAGCCTCTTCACCCGATTCCAAAACAGTCGTTGCAGTCTTGAACATTACGACGCAGGTTGGCACAGCTACCGTGGGCGTATTCGTTGCGGCGACTGTTTGATGAAATGGCGAGGTAACGAGTGAAAAAAAACGCGGTGTCCTAATCAGCGGAGTTCTTAAGGCGTTCTCAAATTTAGATCAGGAAATAATAATGGCGGGAAGTTCCCTTCAGTACTTCCCGCCGAGAGCTTAGACACAGGCTTCTCACCTGCATCAGATTGCCGCTCTACGGATTAAGATAGTAGTAGAGTCAAGATAAGACAATAGGAAATCGAACCAAGCCCGTACCAGAGACCGAAGTCCGCCTGCCTTACGGGCTTCCGAGAGCCCAATGGCGATAGCCTGTTTCATTAATCGACGAGCCTTTCTGGGAATCCCCGTTGCTAGAAATCTTCTCTCCCGAGAGTCGCACCATCAGCCTCAAATTTGCATAATCATTTTGAAACCAGAGAGGAGTGTCTCGAGTCTCGTTTCTTTTTGCCAACATGAAACTAAAAGCACGGCATCTTTTACTGCTTATCGTTGTGACTGCAGCGTTCGCTGCCGGAGTCTGGGCAGTAGCTCGCTTCACGTTGAAACAGCCTCCGCCTGGCGAACCTACAACGGCAGCTCCACCACCCGCGGCAGATCCCGATTTGTGGACGAGGAGCTTGGAAAAGATAAAGGAGGTTCGCGGCGATACCGGAAACGTAGCAATCGAAATCCCATCAGAGCTGCGCCACTATGATGAGAGGCGTTGGTTCCTGGCAACGCAGGTCGCCGAAGTCAAAAAATTCAACCTGGAGCCGGTGCAAGATTTTGTGGATCTCGCGGGGACGATTAGCCGTGGTGAAATGGTTCCACTCCCAGCTGTCACTGATACGTATATGCTCTTCGGGGTCGGGGCCAGGGTAAATAGTGACGGGTTTACCCGGTATGTCGCCAATCAGAACCTCGAACTGAATGATGAAGCCGGATTGAGCGATGCGTACGCCCGGCTTAAATCAGAGCAGCAGAAACTCCAAAAGGAGATTTCGGATTTGCAGGCTGAGTTGGGCGAACTGAATAATAGTGCCGGCACAAAACGGGACGAACTGGATAGTGAAATCAAGGCGCAGCAGCAGGAGTTAAAATCGAACGAAGATGACCTGGCGCTAATCAATAAATACTACGGGCTATCTTCCAGTTCCGCTGGGAGTGGTCCGAAACTGTTCCGCGATTACGATTTGTTGCAAGCGCTGGCAAAAGATTTCGGCGGACGCTCATTCAATCTCGACGACTCATCTGACCGTCAAACTTTGAAGGTTTATCTGCTTAGCTCACTAAGGCCGCAGGCGCTGAAGGTTCTTGAAGAAATAGCAAAGCGGTACCACGATAAGTTTGATCGTCCCCTCCCGGTAAGTTCTTTGGTTCGACCGGAACAATATCAGCACCTCTTGCGCAGAGTTAACCGCTATGCAGTGGTGATTGATACCCCTCCGCATTCCACCGGGCTGGCGTTCGACATCGATTATCGCTACATGAGTATTGCCGAACAGAATTTCGTAATGACCGAACTGGCCCGCATGAAGGTCGAGGGTCGCATTGAAGTACTCCGCGAACGCGGCGCCAATTACCACGTCTTTGCTTTCATCGACGGACAGCGTCCCAGCGACGACCTCATCAACGCGTCTTTAGACGAAGTCGGATCTCCCGTGAAGCAACGCAACGATGGCGAACAGGCTCAATCGCAACAGACGTCGAAGAAAGTTAGGGCCAAATCGCGGGTTGCGAAGAATACCAGGGCGAACTCCAAAATGACGCGCACAGCGTCTAAAGTAAAGGCTAAAAGGCATCGCTAAAATCGCCGAAAGAATCATTACAGCGGTATCTTTCTCTGTTGACTTGCTTCTTGACACCCGGGAATGAGTGGTGGTCAGTAAATACGATCTTATCGTTCGCGCGAGTGGTCCAACTGGGGTGAGGCCAGTTGCGTGGAGACGACACGCGGTGAAATCAAGAACACGATCGTCCACGCGATGACAAGCAAGGATCGAGGAAGAACGTTATATATTCTGAGTGCTCCTCGTAATTTCTCATCTGAACCTCTTGAGAAAACTAATGGGCCTTGTGTCTTCACTCTGCGTATGCGAGTTGCCTCTTATTGCGACTCGTCGTTTGTGCTCGGTCGATGAAAACCTGAGCGACGGATTTCCCAAGCTGAACGCCAGCGAGATTGTCCAGTTGGAAGTGTCAGCACTGTCGTTACTTGTCGTTGCCCTTGCCATTAACGCGTTGCACTGCGTGGGACTGCACGTAGTCTGCAACTCGAGCACCTAATTGTGTTCCGTCGTCGCACGCAGAACGGAAGTGGATGCCCGCAAAAACACGTGCATTCTTGATCTCCTGGAGGATCTCCGAGAAGCTTGTATACGATCGAATGACTCCAGCCATTTCCGGCGCATCAGAACTCACACTGAAACTCGTGTTCTCACCAAAAGTGTTGGCGAGCACCGTTGCGGCGGACGAGCTAACACAGGAATGACCTGAAGGATAGTCAGGATGGTTCGGAGTAATCAGGTACGAGGTAAACGGGCCCGCAGTAGTGTCAGGATTTCCGTCGGTGTCTGCCAAAGTAATCGCGGTCACCGGCCGCCAGAAATTATACGTGTACTTTGCTTCCCAACATCCTATGGCCGCATCTGCAATGGAAAGATCCACTAGAGCCATCAACCGCGACCTGGCTGATAATGTGAAGTGTTGTCTTTCCGCCAGGGTTAGCGCGATCTGATTCCAATAAGCGGGAGACGTACTGACATTCCAGAAACGGCTGTAAAGCGATTCGTCCTCGGTGCGGTTTAGTCCCGAGATGTCGCCCTTGAGTTTGACTTCATTGAAGTCAGCCGTATAACGCTGACTGTTCAACGCCGGTGGACCACCGGGCCGGAACTGTGAAGGCGACTCGATCACCCAGGGAGTCATGTAAGAGAACTGAACACCAGCGCCGGGAAGAAAGCCCGGCGGCGTTGGTCGCCACTGGCCCGGATTCGTTCCACCTATAAAAGGTGCAGGTGCGGGAGTAATGCCATCAGTTAGGCGCCACGCCCAGATGGCATCAGCGACAGTTTGGCCCCAGGCGATTCCGCGCTCAATAGATTGACCAGGGTCGCCGTCCTCATCATCGGTAATTGCAGCGAGTGAGGCGTTACGCTTTTCAAGCAGGGTTGCGGACTGCGAAGGGTAGAGTCTGACAAGCACTGCATAGGCTGCTTGCACGGCAGCAGCTCGGCGTGAAGATCCAGGCTCCGCGGCTGGCTCAACATGAATTGGAGTATAGCGGCGCTCGATGCCATTGATGGCGTCGAATACCGCTGCTTGAACGAGGGCCGCATTCCGAGTTATCAACAACGGACTGGTGGGCGGGCTGTTTAAGCGTGCGGCCTCAAATAGGTTTCGATTCCAGTCGGCGACCTCATCAGCGCGTACTGTTGTAGTGGTGAGGGTCCCGAAAACTGCTAAGACGAGTAGACTCGTCCTCAAAATGTTTTTCATGCGTTTGCTCCTTTCGGGGAACTTGATTCAATCCTGACTGCGGTAAGACAAATTGCAGTCCGACACAGAACGCGGGAACAAACGCCATAAGCTCTAACCTTCTTACCTTATTTTTTTAGAGGGGGTAAAATAGCCGGCAACGAGTCTGGGCAAATCTTTCGAGTAGTTTCACAGTAGCTACACCGAATGACAGAATCTCCGAATCAAGTGACGCAATTGCTTATCGCCTGGGGCAATGGTGACCAAGCCGCACTCGATCAACTGATGCCGCTGGTGTACTCAGAACTTCACCGGTTGGCCCATCGACACATAAAGAAAGAACGACCCGGACACACGTTACAAACTTCCGCACTCTTGAACGAAGCATTCCTGCGGTTGGTGGACCAGAGAGATGTGCACTGGCATGGTCGAGCACATTTCTTCAGCATTGCCGCCCAGATGATGCGGCGGATTCTGGTCGACTACGCCCGCTCCCGCCGTTACGCAAAACGCGGCGGCGATGCAAAGCAGGTGTCCTTTAACGAAGAGTTGCTCGTCTCACGCCAACTAAGTGCCGACGTCGTTGAGGTTCATGAGGCCCTCAATGAATTGGCAGATATTGACGAACGGAAAAGCAAAGTCGTGGAGCTCAAATTCTTTGGTGGATTAAGCAATGAAGAGACCGCCGAGGTACTGGATGTTTCTCCCGGTACGGTAATGCGCGACTGGACGCTTGCTAAAGCCTGGCTGAGGTTAACCATGAAGCGCAGCGAATAAAAAACCAACTTTTCTCACGATCTCGTTAGAACCTTTGCATTCTTTTCTCGCGTTTAAAGTTGGAGTGGAATGGAGTGATTGGTTCCGTTCAAAAGAGCATTGACCCTACAAGTGCGCAAGAGTAGGATACGGCCAATCTACGGCCAATCATTGGTTATAAGAGCCTCCACCACTCTCGGAAGGAGCAACCATGCGAAAAGTGCTCGTTGTCGTGTTTACCGCAGTCCTCATTCAGTTGGGACTGAATTACGCACACGCGTGCGGCGATAAGACAATGCGCGTTAAGACTGGTCTCAGGTACTACCAACCGAAGGCTGCGAAAAACCCGTCAAAAATCCTGATCTATTCGGCCTCGCTACCGAACGGGAAAGCCGTTGAACTTAGAGATTTTTTAAACAAGGTAGGCCATAAGGCGATCACTATTGACGACGTAGGAAGTGTCAAAAACAACCTGAGATCTTCTTACTACGATCTCGTTTTAACGAATCTCACTGCAGCACCCGAACTGCAAAAACAGGTCGAATCTTTCACGCCAAAGACCGCCGTTGTACCAGTGTTGTTAAAGCTGCCTGATTCAGAAGTGAAGGCTGCTAAGACACAATACAAAGTCACCATAAAGAATCCTAAGGACGGCCTGGATTTTTTGATTGCCGTTGCGAAAGTGATGGATTCACAGTCGAAGAGAAGCTGAACCGTCTCACAAAAGGTCGATCACAATGAGTCCGCGAATGGCACGTTCAACCCTCGTGGGTTGCGCTTTCCTCGTTGCAATTGCGCCCCTCAACTTAATACACGCACAAGCGTGGTTGCCTTTACGCGGCGAGGGACAAGTTACGGTCACTTATGAAAATATCTACGTTCGGGACCATTTTGATTACACCGGCAACAGATTTAATGCGGGGCCTATTCGCACAAACACTGTAGTGTCGACGTTTGAATATGGAATAACGGATAAGCTGACACTGGACAGCCAGCTTACACACGTGACTTCCAAGTATGAGGGGTTTGTCCCGCCTGTCCCGCATGGTCCACCAGACACGGGCGTCTATCACCCAACGTTCCAGGATTCGGTTGTAGGAGTCCGTTACAACGTTATGTCACGTCATCTCTTCGTGACTCCGTTTGTGGCCGCAGTTATACCTACCCATCATTACGAAACTCGTGGGCATACAGCTGTTGGTCGAGATCTTCGTGAACTCCAAGTGGGAGTGAATGTTGGACGCGATCTTGAAGAGATCATTCCGCGAACCTATTTCCAGGCTCGCTATTCCTACGCATTTGTTCAGAACGTTGAGCAGTTCGGTCTCAATCGCAGTAATGTCGATTGGGAATTCGGATATTATGCGAAGCCCCGGGTGTCGTTACGGTTCACTGGCGCTTGGCAATACACTTACAGCGGACTCAGATACCCGTTGGACCAAGCCATCCCTGACTTTCACGAGCTGCATGATCGAGCAGCCAAATCAGGATTTGTGCGATTTGGTGGCGGCCTCACTGTCACGTTAGCGAAGAATTTCGATTTACACGCCGATGTCGGTAATACCTTCGTAGGATATACCACTCATGGAGCTAGAGGACTTTCGCTGGGCATCAGCTGGAGATTCTCACGAGGAGGGTTTCGCGTAGGCAAGTACTGACTGGCGCCTCACTTGATCGATGCACGTAAGATCTGGTTTAAAAGTGTCCAATAGGTGTATATGCAGACTTTACCGTCTGGAGTAATCAGGATCCCACCCGGATTCACTTCCAGACCAACGAGTCCGATTTTGTTCGGTGGATCGATGTTCCGCCATTCTCGACGTTCACCAGTCGCGAGATCCACACGATAGAGCTTGGTCGCAAAATCTCCGGCCGCTTTCACGAATACCGCCCGACCATCATCGCTCCACTGAATAGGTTCATCATCACGTTCAAGTCCCGGAATTTCTTTTGGTTCTCCGCCATCCAAACCCTGGATGTAAAAAGTTTTGTCAGGTTGAAGAGTGATCACTCGTTTGCTATCCGGCGAGACACGAAGCGCCGTCGTTCCCTCCTCTGTGAGCGGATGAACCTGACCTGTATTTACGTCCTGGACAAAGGAACGAATCACAGCCTCAGCGCGCGCTTCCAATCCGCTAAAGAGAATTTGTTTTCCATCAGGAAAAAATGACGCGTAGTAGTATTCCTTGATTCCATTATTCAACAAGGGCTTGGGTTGGCCGCCCTGCGAAGTTGGCAATAAGATGAGACGCGGTTGCGGTCTGGGCTGCAGTGCAAGCGCCCACTTACCGTCAGGCGATAAAGCGAGGGCCTTTCCTGGGCCAAGCTTAACTGGTTCCGAGCTCTCGAGTCGTTGCAGATAAACTCCGCTTTCGTTAGAACCATCGCTCGACTCATACCCCCATTGATAAAAGAGGAGCGTTTTCCCGTCCGGCGATATATCCGCAGAAGTACTCCACGCCCCAGCAGGGTTGACTGCTTCACCCGGCGATTTATCGTCAAGCATCATCATCGTGGTGTGGTTGGTGCCCTGGGTAATCAATATCCTCCCTTCATCGGAAATGTCATCCACTCTCGCATTCTGGGCGGACACAGCATAGAGCCTCTTTTGCACTTGGCCAGACAGAGACACTGAATTGATGTTCACGGTCTTACTTTCTTTCGAACCACCGAACCAGATGTCATTGGTCTTAGGATTCCACGCAAGGCCTTTGAGAGACTGCCAGTCCGTTAGTAGGTACGTCGTCTTCTTTGACGCCAAATCCAAGACTGCTATAGAGCCACTGAAGTCACCCGCCGGATGTTCGAAGAAGGCAATCTTGTCGCCCTTTGGTGAGAATCGCGGATAGGACATCCAACCGGTCGACTTGAAGAGAACAGTTCCGTTAGGATATTCGAGCCGCTGTTCGCCATCCAGGCCAGTTCGTAAAATCGCAAAAGTATCATCAGGGGCAAAAGCTGCGTCATCGACGCCCACGATGGTGGTTTCTGGCTCACCACCCGCCGCCGGTAAGATCTGCAAAGTTCCGTTATAGCCATCACTCCAATTAAGTTCGAAGTTCACTAGTACAGCAATCTTTCCGGAGCGCGATACTGATTTAAGAGACGCTGATTCAATGCGAAACGAACGAGAATCCGCGGCTTCGCCATAGTTGTAAAAGAGCTCGAGGGGTTTTCCATCAAAGCCTGCGCTGTAGACCACTCGTTTCCCATCTGGACCAAACCGAGCTGCGGAGATAAAGCCATCCCGATTGGTAAGTTGGCTCGACGTCGCGTCGATCTTCTCTTGCAATGTTGGCGAGCGATACCTGAAATAAAGAACTGTTACTACTCCGACAGCCACTATCAATCCTAAGGCAATCGTTAGGGCCCATCCCTTCGACAATGACACACGCTGTGTCTTTTGGGGTGCCTGCGGACCAGTTGCGGTGCGCGTCTTGATTGTTTGCGCGTTGAGCGAATCATCATGCGTTAGTACATGCGCCCCCAACTTGAGCTCGTCTTTCAATTGCTGCAGAGCTGACCCGAATTCCCCGATGGTTTGATAGCGCTGGGCACGGTCTTTTGCTAAAGCCTTACTGACGACTTGTTCAAACTCGACGGGTAATTCGGGAACACTCGTGCGCATCGACTCAGGCTCGTCTTTTATTAGCGCCGCAATTACGTCGCTTGTCGTCTCTCCCTCAAACGGCAGCTTTCCGGTTACCAATTCATAAATGACTGTTCCTAAGCTGAAGATGTCCGTTCTGAGGTCGACATCCAGCCCTCGCGCTTGTTCAGGAGACATGTAGCGAGGAGTGCCCATCACTACTCCAGGATTAGTTTCCGCAGCCGCCTGCGACAACTCATTCTCCGTAAGTTTTGCTAAACCGAAGTCGAGAACTTTGATATAGCCATCTGAACGGATCATGATGTTTTCGGGCTTGATGTCACGGTGTGCAATTCCAGCAGCATGGGCCGCCTGAAGCGCACCTGCTACCTGGACCGCAATAGCCAGCACCTCGTCGAGACTCATTTGCCGCACCTGTATGTGCTGACGAAGCGTTACTCCATCAACGAATTCAGTTGCGATGTAATGCAACCCACCTTCTTGTTTGACTTCGTGAACGGTAAGGATGTTTGGGTGATTCAAGGCTGAAGCAGCGCGTGCTTCTTGTTGAAACCGTCTCAGTCGGTCTTTGTCGTTTGTGAATTGTGAAGGAAGAAGCTTCAGAGCGATCTTTCGACCAAGCTGTACATCCTGCGCCAGGTAAACCACACCCATTGCGCCTGAGCCAAGTTGCGACAGAACTTCATATGGACCAATTGTCTCGCCGACTCTATCGGCAAACATCTCAGCAGCAAGCGCAGAGGCGGAGTCTTCAAAGAAGCTGTCATCGTTTTGGTAAGAGGTGAGGAGAGCTTTAACATCGTCGTACAATGCGGTGTCGCCCGCGCAGCTTTGATTGAGGAAGTTGGCACGGTCTTCCGGTTTGCGTTGTAACGCAGCATGGAAAATTTGTTCAATTTTGTGCCAACGATCAGGTTTCATCGAGGATGCCGCTGTGTGAAGCTGACCGACTTATCGCTCGGAGGATTCTGCCAGCGAATGCCAGTATGGGCAACACATTCGAGATCGCGAGAAACGGCGTCCAACCCTCTAATGGAAGGACGCTGATTGCCAGGAGTTTTCTCGCAACGCCTCTAGGAAGGCGAACGGAACTCTACCGATCCACAGCCCGAGCGTGCGCATTTCGGGACGAAGTAGGTGCGAGCGTCTAAGTAAAGCCTGAATTCCTCGCTGAGACTGGAAAACACCGCTCGATGGGTTACCTACTGGAACAACCTTTGGCGGTATTCGGTCGACAGGACCAGTTGATGTCCGTCGTTTATCAGGGACTGCAGCCTTGAAACTTTTCAGATTTGGCTTAGAGAGTTAGGTCGTAGAAAGATCAATTGCGATCATGAACGCCATAGCCCGCTTGTTCGAGAACAACAGCTACTATCTCGCGCGGTTTTGCCTCAAAAGTCACGTATGGTTGCATAGTTTCGTGTGTAGCTCGTCTGGTTCATGGATCTCTTCTTGGCCAGAAAAAGTACTCGCCCCTCCCACTTAATTCAAAGGGTGAAAGCACTGCTACTAAGGTGGACAGGCTAATTTGTAAATCGTAAACCCGACTGCCCAAAAAACATTCCCGCAGTCCCTCGTCTGATACGAATTAGAACCAGCCCCCGGCCCGCACATATTTTCTTCGCGGAAGTGATTGTTACGCGATTACTATTTCAAAGTGGGCCTCACAACCAATAGAATGCGTTTGGTTCCAACCGCTCCGGACGAGAAAGGTCGACTTCCGAAATCGAGTAGTCTCTTCGGTCGAGATAAATACTCTATGTACTCAGCACATGTACAACGGGCGCCGATCGTAATGGCGGAACACCACACGTCGCTCCTTGTGCGACGGGTTTTGGTTGCGACTTTTTGTTTGATGTTTTTGGTTGGGCCCATGCCCGCCGCGAATTCCCGCGAGCTCCTACGCCAAACGCAAACTGGTATGGCGATGGTCCAGCAGGTTCAGCAAGCAACCGAGGTGAAGTCGCTTGAGGTAGGGCAACTGATTTCGCGCGAACTAAAGGGCGGTCAGTCCCATTCGTATGAAATATCAATAGCCGCCGGACAGTATGCTCATGTGGTTGTAGATCAAAAGGGAATTGATGTCGTGGTGAAGCTCTTAGCACCCGACGGAAAATTAATCACCGAAGTGGATAGCCCTAATCGAACACTAGGACCGGAACCCGTATACGTCATAGCTGAAACAACCGGCATTTATCGACTTGAAATAGGTTCTCCCAACAAGAACGCTCTGCCGGGAAAGTACGAAGCAAAACTCATTGAGCTGAGGTCTGTGACAGAACGGGACAAAGCCTGGCTCGCAGTGCGCCGGGTATTCGAGGAAGCCGTCGCCCTGAGCATACAAGGCACTCCGGAGTCTTCTGCGGCGGCTATCAAGAAATTTGAAGAAGCTTTCTCGCTCTACGGTGCGATTGGAGATCGAGGCGAACAGTTCGCAGCCATGATTGGTATCGGCAATGCATTCAGATTCAGGCGCGAGTGGATGCGAGCATTCGAACCTTTTGAACGAGCGTTCCAGATCGCAAAAGAGCTGGGGGACAATCGCAGGCAGGCGGAGTCGCTCGAAGATATGGCGGATGTGCAAATCACCAACGATCAGGGAAAAGCGTTGCAATTCGGTGATGAGGCGCTAAAAAAATATCAAGCGATCGGCGACCGGAGCAAAGAAGCTTTTATGCTCAGCTTTATCGCCGATATCTATTACCTTTGGGGAGAGGAGGAAAAAGCGAGGGATCTCTATAGCCAACTCCTCCTGTTGTACCAATCACTTGGCGATAAAACTGGAGAAGCTCTGACGCTCCGTCGCATCAGTTCTTCATACGATGTGCAAAGCGAGGCGCAAAAGTCCCTGGAATACTCACTTAAGGCTATGGCCATCTGGCAGTCTCTGGAAGCCAAGAAGCAGGAAGCGGTCGAGCGGTCAACCATCAGCAACTACTACGCTAAACTAGGCGAACGGCAAAAGGCACTGGATTCCGCCGAGAAAGCTTTGTCGTTGAGTCAAGGAGATAAAGAGATAGAAGCCCAGGTGAAGGTCAATGTCGGAACGGTCTATTATAAGTTAGGCGACATTGAGCAAGCGCTCGCTTTATATAACGAAGGTTGGAGCTATTTTCACAATGCAGGTCACACGCGAACCGAAGCGATCACGCTCAGACACATCGCCATCGCCCTTCGCGATCTTGGTCGACTCAACGAAGCCCGAGTAAACATCGAAAAGTCGATTGCTCTCGTGGAGGTGTTGCGCGACCATGCCGGCAGTCCTGAGCTACAGTCTTCTTTCATCGCCACATTGTTCCCTTTCTATGAACTCTATATCGATATATTGATGCGCCAGGACGCAGTCGATCCGAAGGCGGGGCACAGTGTCGAGGCACTGGCCTTCACCGAAAAAGTGAAAGCACGAAGCCTCGTGGATCTTCTTACTCAAGCCCGCGTTACCTTAAAACCGGAAGTTGATGCAGATTTGATAAAGCGCGAACGAAATATCGCCGAGCGCATTACGGTTAGCCTCTATGCTTTAACGGCGCTACTAAAAAGCAAATACACAGAGGCACAAAA
>Ga0207689_10003716_pt1 | contig 13911 bp, 7 predicted proteins | sample KBSMisM52_FD_184312 | JGI IMG/M metagenome (GOLD analysis project Ga0207689, IMG submission 184312) | Miscanthus rhizosphere microbial communities from Kellogg Biological Station, Michigan, USA - KBS Miscanthus M5-2 (SPAdes) (version 2) | ecosystem: Host-associated > Plants > Roots > Rhizosphere... | reverse complement strand
GGAGTAGCGATAATCCCAGTTCCGTTCGCCCTGAGGCGTTTCCGGCAGCGACGTGGTGCTCGCCGCCAGTAGCGCTCCGGTCGGCGAGTACGTCAGGCCTTTGAGCGTGAGCGCGCTGCGCTGCAGGTACGACCGCCACGGGTGATCCGGGAAGTTGCCGATGTTGATCCATTGCCGCCAGCACTCACTGGTCGTCCACATCTTGTCAACGGCCTCGTTATAGGTCTGGGGCGAGGGATGGTTCGAAAAACTCAACGCGACGAAGACGTTTTCACCTTCCTTCAGCCTCGTGCGCGCACGCGCTTGGCGGCCCTCCAGCCCGATGCGCAGGTTGGTGGTCAGTCGCAGCGTTGGGTGCGCGGCGGGGTCGTGGTTGGCGCGCGCAATGGCTTCTCCATAGCCAGTGGCCGAGTACTCCCAGTTCGCGCCGGCTCGGTGGTAGTCGAACGACGGCTCGCAGTCCATCACCAACTCGATCGTGCCGCTCACGCACCGCACGGTGCGCAGCAGGGTGTGCTCGGCGTCCCAGTCCATCGGTACGCGGCGATGCGTCCCTGACCGCGTCTCGATGTCGCGCCATGGGCCCATCACCAGCGTGTCGCGGACGATCATCCAGCCGGTGTGGGTCTGCCAGCTGGTCTCCAGGATCAGGCTGCCCGGCAAGTACCGCCTTGCGGAGGGGACCGAGACGCCGTAGGGACCCATCCGGAAGTGCCCGGCACCGCGATCCAGGATCGCCCCGAACACGCTGGGCGAATCGGGCCGTGGCGCGCACAGCCACTCCACCGATCCACTCGAGGAGATCAGGCAGGTGTTCTCGCAGTCGGAGAGGAAGGCGTAGTCCGCGATCGGCGGAAAGGGGTTCCGCAAACTGCTCGACGCGTGCGGCACCTGGGCGCTCGCGCTGATTTGCACGGCCGCGCCGTTCTCGTCGGCTGGCGTCGCATGCTGCAGGACCATCTGCACATCATCGACCGCCGACCTGACCGGCGTAGGCATTTGTGCAGTACCGGCCGGCCGTTGACGCAGCAGCCGCCTAAAGCCTGACCTCATTGAGCCGGCCCGTGGCGACGTCGAAGATGAACCCGCGCAGGGATTCGTGTTTGGTGACGAACGGGCTGGCCTCGATGCGGCGCAGTGACTGACGCACGTCTTCTTCGAGATCGGGGAACGCCTCTGCGGCCCATTCGGGTTTGATGCCGGTGTCGTCCTGGATGGCGCGCTTGAACTCGTCGTCGGTGAAAGTCAACATGCCGCAATCGGTGTGGTGGATCAGGATGATCTCTTTTGTGCCGAGCAGCCGCTGGCTGATGGCCAGCGAGCGGATCTCGTCGTCGGTGACGACACCGCCGGCATTGCGGATGACGTGCGCCTCGCCGTCACCGAGGCCGAGGATCCGGTAGACGTCCACCCGGGCGTCCATGCACGCCACCACCGCGACGTGCTTGCTCGGCGGCAGCGGAAGCGGGCCCGTGAACGACCTCGCATACTCCGCGTTGTTCTTCAGGTACTCGTCGGTCACGGACATTGGACTCCTTATTCGGTGGTAGAGACGTTTTCAGGCCGGGTGCGCTCAGGCCCACCATCGACACATTTTGGACACACTTTCGGCAACCGCGTCCAGATCACACTCGAACAAATCGGCGTACACGTCCAACGTCATGGCCGCGCTGGCATGCCCGAGCATCCGCTGCACCACCTTGGGGGCTCGCGCCCGCCGAGATGGCCAGCGAGGCCGCTGTATGCCGCAGTGCGTGAGCGGTCACCCGGGTGGACGGAGTTAGCCGCCGTGCGGTGCGGCCCACAGCAGGTGCTCGCGGCATTTGCCGGTGGCGGTCGCGGCTAACGCGGTCATGACCAGACAGCCACCACGGTGCGGTTCTCGTTCGAGTTGAGGCTGCCGACGATGAACTTCCCGCGCACGCGCACCTCGTTGCGGTGCACCCTCGACGCGGCGGCGCAGGAAGTCGACGTCGCACATCCGCAGCGCGATGACCTCACCGCAGCCCGCACACACCCAGCAGCAGCACCAGCGTCGGTGCCGCCCCGCCTCGCTGGCGAGCATGTCGTGTCGCGCCGCACGCAGATACACGTTGCGCGGGCGTGCCTGCTTGGGCAACTTCACAGGGTTCGCCGCCTTCTTGCGCCCGCGGTGATGTGATTTGCGTCACATAACGAACCGATTACGAAATGGCTACAGGCAGGTAGAGGTCAGTCGGGGACCTGCTGAAATGCCGACGTATCGTGGCGTTTTAGGGACCTTTGAAGGTTTGCCCTCGGCCGGAAACGCTGATTTCGCAAAAGGTGACGTGATCTGCGCCACACGTTACCGTCGTGACCCAAGCCAGCCGAGCCTTCCCAGCGGCGGGCCTTCCCTTCCTTTCGAGCCGAACTTCATCCATTGGGCGGGGACACCGACGAACACCGTGGATGGAGGCGGGGGACCCAACTGGTCCACCGAAATCGGACCCTGGAGCCGCTTGCGGCCCCTTGGGGTGAAGCCGGCGACGTTTCCACCCGGAAACAATCGGCCGGCCGGGCAACCTCTCAGCCCGAACCCGACAGCTGACCTCGTGGGCTCGCACAGAGAGGACCCGAGCTATGAGTAAACGGCATCGTAAGCCCACCGTATCAACCAACAAAGTCGCCAAGATCACCTTCACAGCGGCAGGATCCCAACGCGCCGATCACGCCGGCTCCGGTGGACGCTGCGCTGGTTCCCGCGCCGGTTTTCCCCTGAACGCTTTGCCGGTGGAGGCGCAGAACATTGTCCGCGCGGGCGTTCTAGCGTTTGTGCTCGGCGTCGGGGCCGTTGTGGCGAACACGCCGGCGGTGGCGTTCGCCGCGCCGGACGACACCAGTTCTTCTGGTTCGTCGTCGACGTCCAGTTCGTCGTCAGAATCCGCGGCAAGTACGTCATCAACGGATCCGGCTTCATCAACAGCTTCGCCGGCCTCATCGGCTGAGTCGTCGTCAGGTTCGACGTCGGAGGAGGTGCAGAGTTCGGTTGACTCCCAAACCAGTTCGACCTCCTCACCACGTCACGCTTCGACGGCAGACCCACGCTCTGGGGTTGTGCAGAGTTCGGGTGGCGCGCACACCGGCTCTACCCCGTCGAGCAGCGACACCACCGCATCAGCTGAGGCGACGCCCACCCCAACCGGGACGTCCTCTGCCGACGCCGCAGCGTCGCCGGCCGCGCAGGCGCCCACCGAGCAGCCGACCGCAGCGTCACCCGCCGAGCAATCGACCTCGGGGTCGCCCACCGAGGAGCCGGCGGCGCCGGCACCCTCGGCAAAGCCGGTGCAGTCGCTGGTCGCTCAAGAGGAGGCGACACCGGATGCGCCGCAGGGTGATTCGCATGGGGCACCGAATTCCGCGGGCAGCACCCTGACGAACCGCTCCGGATCGGTGAGTGCGACATCGGCAACCCAGGAGTCAACGGTGGTCGTCAGGGCCGCCGCAACCTCCGCGTCGACCGCTGAACCGCCCACCGCGACAGCAGCGGTGGAGTCGGTGGCCGCCATCTCGTCGGCCGTGGAGGGTGCTCCCGAGACGCAAGCGGCTGGACAGCCGTTCAGTGACCCGTCGGCACCGCCGAACGTCGTATCCGACGTTGTGTCAAAGGTTCTGGCAACCGTGGGCCTGAATCCGTTCGCCTCCAACAACCCGGCGGCCCCGGTCCCGGTCGATTCCCCGGCCATGTGGGCGATGCTGGCCATGGCACGCAAGCAGGAGGACGTGGAGGAGCCGTCCAGTTTCGGGCGGATGTTCGGCGATCTTGCACCGCTGAATCAGCAGACCAATGAGGAACTTCGGGTTCTCGCGCAGGGGATGCTGGAGGTAGGGGCCATCGCGAATCCCAAAGGCACCACAGCCGGTATCACGTTCTTTGGCCAGTTCATCGACCATGATCTGACGCTGGACACCCTGCCGCAACCGGACGCTTCGGTGGATGTCAACACCCTGGTCAACGGGCGCACATTCGCGTTCGATCTGGACTCGGTGTACGGCGGCGGCCCGGAGAAGAGCCCGCAGTTGTACAACGGCGACAAGTTCTTGCTCGGCACAGCCACCGACGGCGTGTCGCCAGACCTGCCGCGCAACCCGGATGGCATAGATGACAACGACGACGATGGCACCGCAATCCTGGTGGAGCACCGCAACGACGAGAACTTGATCATTGCTCAGATTCACCTGTCGTTTCTGCGGCTGCACAACGCACTTGTCGACCAGGGCATGTCGTTCGGTGAGGCGCACGACACCGTGGTGAACGCATACCGCTATGTCGTGCTGCACGACTACCTGCCACAGATCGTCGGTCAGGATGCGGTGGACGCGGCGCTGAAACAACCGGTCGGCGAGGGGTTTTACCAGCCTGGGAAGGGTACGCCCTTCACCCCGGTGGAGTTCTCCGTCGCGGCATTCCGGTTCGGTCACTCGCAGGTCCGCAACGCGTACAACATCAACGACACGTCGGGCGGCGTGCCTGTGTTCTCGCTCGACCCGGCTGTGCTCGATCTGCACGGTGGCCGTCAGCTCCCCGCCATCGAGGACCCGGACAACGGCCTGAAGTCCTTGGTTATCGACTTCGACAACTTCTTCAGTGAGCTTCCGCGTGAGGCAGGCGATGATCCTGCGCTGATCGGGCGGGCAATCGACACGAAGATCTCGCAGTCGTTGTTCCAGTTGCCGATCCCCGGCGCGGAAGGTGGCGGGGACAACGTGCTCGCGTTCCGCAATCTGCTGCGCGCCAAGTTCTATGACATGCCTTCCGGTGAAGCCGTCGCCGAGGCGATGGGTATTCCGGAGGAACAGATCATCCGCGATCCGATCTTCCCCGAAGGCACGCCGTTGTGGTTCTACATCTTGCGCGAAGCCGAATTGACCCCCAATAAGGACGGCCTGTTGGGTGCAGAACTGGGTCCGGTCGGCGGCAGGATCGTAGCGGAGGTGTTTGTCGACGTGCTCCGTGAAAACAGCGGTTACGCGACTGTCGAAAAGCCAAACCTGCCGGACGTTTCGGGCGGGGACTTCCGCATCGGGGATCTGTTGGTCGCCGCTGACCAGCCCGTGGAAGAGGAACCTCAACAATCGGCTGCGGAACCGTGCCCGACACCGGGCCGCGCTCATGAGGGATCCGGTCGGCACCGCCTCCACCAACAACTTCACAGGGCATATGACTTTGTGCTCGAGCGATCCGGGCGGCACCGCCACTTCGAACAACTTCACGGAGCAGATAACTAAGAACGCCCCATCTGGTCGAGGTTTCGACCGTTCGACAACCTGACCCCGCGGGAGTAGGCCTTGCCGTCCCCAGATATGCACCCATGAACTTGTTGTAAGGTCGATACCACTGCGCCGCGCCTTGCGGTCTAGTTTGCGGCAGAAAACTTCGTACGGCGCAATTCTTTTCGATTCTCGGTGCGTGGGGACAGTCTCGTCATCGTCTCTCATGTCGATGGGGTGACCGTCGACACCGCGGTCGATGTAGCGAGACGTCGCCGGTGCTCAGATTCAGGCATGGCACCAGCGAAAGGCCACGTGTAGCCGGCTAGCGACTGTCATCAATTCGTCACGATGACGTGGCTGTCGTGCACAGTCTGCGGCGGTCGGCTGCGCACCATCTCATCGGCGTCACGGGTGTCCGTTGCGGGTCCTGCACCAAGCGGCCGAGGCGCGACGTCGGGGTGTGGAGCTCGTCGGCGACGAGCTGGCTGCGATGTCCCGCAGCAGCCAGCTCGGTGACTGCCGTGGGTGAAAATCACCGCGAAAAGATGACGACGGCCGCCCTGCCCGGGGGGAAGCAGGGCGGCCGCCTGATCGGGGGCGTCTCAGAGCAACGGGATCCAGATGGGCCCGAGCCAGAAGCCCCAGCCTTGGTGACCCTGGTCGAACACCGGGTTCACCCATTGGCCGTCGTACTGAAACGGCCGGTGATCGAGCACCGCTTGGTCATATGCGCCGCGATCCTCTGGACGAAGGTCGGGTGGCCCCGGCTGCACCCAGCCGGGCAAGGGCCCTGGCGGCGGTTCCGCGTTTGCAAGTCCGGCGCCGAGGCCGAGGGCTGCCCCTCCGAGGCTTCCGGCGATAACGGGTTTCCGCGATCAGTCGCTTGAGTTTCATCTGTCTTTCTTTCTGCAATCATCGACGCATCAACGGGGTTGGCTGAGGTCGTAGACGGTCGTGCCACCGACGTCGATCGGGGTGAAGTTCTGCTGCACCCATGCCGTGATCTCTTGCGCCGGCCCCGACCTGCCGTGGGGCGGCCCTCCGCGTTCACTGCCGATGAAGTACCGCACCTCATGGTCGGCGACGTAGGACTGGAACTGCGCGAGCGTCGGAGAGTTGTCCGAACCGGTGAATCCGCCGATCGCCATCAACGACGCGCCGGTCTTGAGCTCGAGGCTGCTCACTCCCATTGACCCGATGCTGGCTGCGGCCCAACGACTGTCGGCACCTTCAATGAGCTGGGCGAGCGCGGCGTTATCCGCTTCGCCCCCACCCGGACCGCGTCCGCCGGGTCCGCCGAAAGGCCCGCCGGGCCCGCCACCGCCGAAGCCGGAGTCACGGCTTGGCCCTGACATCGTGCCCGGCCCGCTGTGGGAATGAGCCACGTTGTAGATCGAAAACGCGGTAGGCGCGGCGAGGCCGAAAAGTGCTGCGGCGATGACCAGTACGATCACGACGCGGCCAAGCCGGTGAGCACCGACGGCAAGGATGGCCGCGACGACCACTGACCCGGCCAGCACGATCCAGCGCAGGGCCGGCAACCAATCGGGCGTGCGATCCAGCAGAATGAACGCCCAGACGCCGGTGACCGCCGACATGGTCGCCAGCACGATCCGCGGCACGAGGAATTCCCGGCCTCGCCACAACTCAGCCACCGAAACTCCAACCAGCGCCGCGATCGCGGGTGCCAATGCCACCGTGTAATACGGGTGCACCGTGCCGTCCATGAAGCTGAACACCGCGCCCGTCACCAGCAACCAGCCGCCCCAGAGCAGCAGTCCGGCACGGACCCCTCCGGTGCGCACCGTGCGCCGGGTGAACCAGATGCCCGCCGCAAGTCCGATGAGCGCAACGGGCAGCAGCCAGGACGCCTCGACACCCATCGACTGTCCGAAGAGTCGGCCGATGCCCGCTTCGCCGCCGAAGAACAAGTTGGCGCCTCCGGGACCGCCTCCGCCCGGTCCGCCGCCGGGCCCGCCCTCGCCACCGGCGATGCGCTCGATCCCGTTGTAGCCCAAGGCCAGCTGCAGCAGATTGTTGTCGGTGGAGCCGCCGATGTACGGACGCGAGTCGGCCGGCCACAGGCTGACGAGTGCGATGTACCAACCGGCCGACACGACCATCGTCGCAGCGCCGACGAGGAGCTTGCCGATTCGTTTCCACATCCCAACCGGAGCTGCGACAAGGAACGCCAGTCCGAGACCGGGCACGATCAGGAACGCCTGCAACATCTTCGTCAGGAACGCAAAGCCGATGACGCAGCCCGCCAACGCAATCCAGCGAGTGCTTGCAGTCTCGGTGGCCCGCACCATGCAGTACGCGGCAGCCACGAGCAGGAGGACCAGCAACGCGTCGGGGTTGTTGAACCGGAACATCAACGCCGCGACCGGGGTCAGGGCCAGCACCGCGCCCGCGATCAGGCCCGCGGCCGGTCCGCTGGTGCGCCGCGCGGTCGCATACAGCAGTGCCACGGCCGCGACACCCATCAGCGCCTCCGGCAGCAGCATCGTGAACGCGCTGAACCCGAACAGCCTGCCGAACAAGCCCATCACCCACAGCGCTGCGGGCGGCTTGTCGACCGTGATCGCGTTGCCCGCGTCCAGCGAGCCGAACAGCCACGCCTTCCAGTCCTGGGTGGCTGCCTGCGCCGCGGCCGCGTAATAGCTGTTGGCCCAGCCGGACGAACCTAGCCCCCAGAGGTACAGCACGGCGGTCGCGGCGAGCAGCGCCAGCACCGCGGGGCGCACCCAGCGAGGATCTCGCCGTGGCGGACCGTGTGAGGCCGCCGTTGTCTGCGGCGGCACTTCGGAGGTGATCGTCATCAATCGATTCCTTTTGTCGTTGGTGGAAGTCAGCGCCTCCGGCCGGGGTGAAACACCCAGCCGCGCAGGAGGACGAAGCGCACCGCGGTGGCCACCAGGTTGGCGAGCACCAACACCGTGAGTTCGACCAAGTGGTGCGGCTGGGCGACCACAGCGTGCAGCCCGGCCAGCGCACCGCTGGTGATCGCCAGCGCGATTCCGAAGACCACAAGGCCCTCGAAGTGATGGCGGGTCGCGTTGGCGCGGCCACCGACCCCGAACGTGAAGCGCCGGTTGGCTGCGGTATTCCCGATCGCCGTGAGCAGCAACGCGATGAGGTTCGCCGCCTGGGCGCCCACCCACCCGTGCATCAGCATGAACAGCAGCAGATAGGCCGCCGTCGACGCGACGCCGATGGCGCCGAACCGGACCGCCTGGCGGAACAGGGATCCCGGTGCGGCCGACAGCCGCGATGAACCCAGCTGTGCGGCAATGGTGTTCACCGGGATCGAGCCGTCAGCGAAGCCGCGCAGCATCCGTCCAATGCCCCTGAGGTCGGCGGTCGCGGTGGCGACGATATCAACGCGGCTGTCGAGGTCGTCCACCCAGTCCACTGGCACTTCGTGGATCCGCAGGCCGCTGCGCTCGGCGAGCACGAGCAGCTCGGTATCGAAGAACCAACCGGTGTCGGCCACATGCGGCAGCAGGCGCTCGGCGACATCGGTGCGGATGGCCTTGAACCCACACTGGGCATCGGAAAAGCGCGCGGCCAGCGTCGATTTCAGGATCAAGTTGTAGCAGCGCGAGATGATCTCACGCTTCGGCCCGCGCACGACCCGCGCGCCCCGGCCCAGCCGGGTGCCGATCGCCAGGTCCGAGTGGCCGGAGATAAGCGGGGCCACCAGCGGGGCGAGCGCCGCGAGGTCCGTGGACAGGTCGACGTCCATGTAGGCCAGCACCGGCGCGTCAGAGGTGGACCACACCGTATGCAGCGCGCGGCCGCGGCCCTTCTGCTCCAGCCGCACGACGCGGACGTCGGTCAGCTCCGCGGCGAGTTCCGCCGCGATCCGGGGGGTGTCGTCGACGCTGGCGTTGTCGGCGATCGTGATGCGCGCCTGGAAGGGGAAGTTTTCCCTTAGGTGGCGATGCAGCCGGCGTATCGAATCGGCGAGCACGACCTGTTCGTTGTACACCGGCACCACGACGTCGAGCACGGGCACCCCTGCGGCGCGGGCGGCCAGGGCGGCGTTCGGACGCGATTCGAAGTGGGTGCGGTGAGCCCAGCCGGCCTCGGGTTCAAGGGCGATGTCTGTCATAACAATGATGGTTGGCCAGCAGCGTGTGCGCCTCGTTTGGCGAAGCTATGCGCTAGCTATGAGTTCCGTTGTGGCTGCGTGAGGTCGTAGATGAGCACCCGGTCGACGGTCTGCGGCGTGTAGTGGGTTTCCACCCACTCGGCGATATCGGAGGACTCGCTGATACCCGTCGAGGGTCCCCAATGCCCGATCATCATCTTGCCGCGGATGAAGTAGTGGATCTGCCGGTCGGCGACGTAGCGCTGGAACTCCTCCAGCGTCGGCGAGGGGTCGGTGCCGTTGAAGCCGCCGATCGCCATCACCGGCGCGCCGCTGGCCAATTGGTAACCGGCCGCGTTGTTCGACCCGACGGTGGCCGCGACCCAGGTGAAATCGTGGGCATCGGCCGACAGCGTCGCCGACAGCGCGGGCCCTGGCGCCGGCGAGTCAAGCAGGCCACCCGGACCGGTGAAACCGCCGAAGCCCTGCCGCGCCGGGCCCACCGAAGGGATGGCGCCGCTGTGCGCTGTGGCCGCCGTCGCGACCGAATACACCGCAGGCGGCGCAAGACACGCCGCGACCGCCAGGGCCGCCACCGAACGGGAGAAGGGCCGGGGCAACCGTCCGGCGACCAGCAACAGCACGGCGGCTCCCACTCCTCCGACGGCGACCGCCGCCCTCAGCCATGGCATCCACTCGCTGTCGCGAGACAGCAGCACCGCCGCGAGGATCGTAGTGACGAGGACCGCGCCTGATAAGGCGGTCGCGGCACGGATGTCGGAGCGGTTGCGCCACAACAGCGTTGCCCCGATGCCAATCGACGCTCCGATCGCGGGCGCGAGGGCGACGGTGTAGTAAGGGTGCAGGATGCCGTTCGCGAAACTGAAGACAACCGCGGTGACGGCCAGCCAGCCGCCCCACAGGATCAGCGCCGCCCGCGTCGGATCCGTCCGCGGTGCGCGCCTGGTGATGACGAACCCCGCCGCGAGGCAGATCACCGCGGCAGGCAGCAACCAGGCGATGTTTAGACCCATCCCACTGCCGAACAGCCGACCCCAGCCGACGTCGAAGTTGAGGTTGCCGAGCCCGCCAGGCTCGTCACCGGTCAGGCGGCCCAAACCGTTATACCCCAACGCCAGTTCGACGATGCTGTCGTGTTGCGAACCGCCGATATAGGGCCGCGCCGACGCGGGCCACAGCTCGACAAGCAACAGATACCATCCGCCGGACACCATGAGGGCCACGCAGGCCACCAGCAGGTCACCGATCCGGCGCCTCATCCGACGTTGACCCGCGACCAGATATGCGGCGGCGAAACCGGGCAGCACCAGGAACGCCTGCAGCATCTTGGCCAGGAACCCGAAGCCCACGAGAATGCCAGCGGCAATCAACCACCAACGGCTGCTGTCCTTTTCACAAGCACGCTGCACGCAGTACGCGGCCGCGACAAGCAACAGCACCAGCAGTGCGTCGGGATTGTTGAACCGGAATATCAACGCAGCCACCGGCGCCAGCGCGAATACCGCGCCGGCAAGCAACGCGGCACCATCACCACCGACCCGGCGGACCGCGGCGTACAGCAACGCCACCGCCCCAACGCCCTCCAGCGCCTGTGGCACCAGGATGCTCCACGGGTTCAGCCCGAACAGCCGCACCGACACGTCGATGACCCACAGCGCGGCGGGTGTCTTGTCGACGGTGATGGCGTTGGCGGCGTCGCTGGACCCGAACAGCATCGCGGTCCAATCGCCGGCACCGGCCTGCGCGGCCGCGGAATAGAACGCGTTGGCCCATCCGCTCGCCGACAGGTTCCACAGATACAGGGCCGCCGTCGCGGTCAACAGCATGGCCAGTCCAATCAGAGACCTGGGCCCACGCGCAAGCAGGCGAGCGAAAAGGCCCCGTTCTTTGCGGCGTGTCGGGGACTTTTGCGTCTGCTCAACGGGAAGAACCAGCGTCGTCACCCCAAGATCTTCGTTGAGCCCGCTAGGCGCCGGTTTTGGCCCCGCTGTGACTCGACTGTGAATTGCCCGGAAACTTCACCACGAACTCCGTCTTGCCCGGCACGCTGTGCACACCGATCGTGCCGTGGTGGGCCCTGACGACGGCCGCGACGATGGCCAGACCAAGCCCGGTGCTTCCACCGCGCCGGGACCGCGACGAGTCTCCGCGGGCGAACCGCTCGAAAATCTCCGGCTGCAGCCACGCCGGAATCCCCGGACCGTCGTCGGCGACCGTCAGCACGGCGCCGCCGGAGTCGTCGTCGGCCAATGATGTGGTGACCGAAGTGCCGGGCGGCGTGTGCGTCCTGGCGTTGGCGAGAAGATTGGCCAGCACCTGGTGCAGCCGAGCTTCGTCGCCGACGACGGTGACGGGTTCGTCGGGCAGATCCAGCGACCACTGATGGTCGGGTCCCGCGATGTGGGCATCGCTGACCGCGTCGACGACGAGCCGGGACACATCCACCTGTTCGCGTTCCAGAGGCCGTCCGGTGTCCAGTCGCGCCAGCAACAACATGTCCTCGACAAGTTGCGTCATCCGTTCGGTTTCGGATTCGACGCGGCTCATCGCGTGCGCGACATCGTCTGGGAGGTCTTCTCGTTTGCGTTGCGCCAGTTCGGTATAGCCGCGAATCGCGGCCAGAGGTGTGCGCAGCTCGTGGCTGGCGTCGGCAACGAACTGCCGTACCCGCGTCTCGCTGGCGTGGCGGGCGGACAATGCACCCGCGATGCGGTCCAGCATTCGGTTCAGCGCCGAGCCGAGCTGTCCGATCTCGGTGCCGGCGCTGGCCGGATCGACCTTGACGATCGGCGTGGGCAGCCGCACCTCGCCGCGGTCGAGTTCGAGGTCGGCCACTTGGCGAGCCGCCTCGGAAACCCTTGACAGCGGGGCGAGTTGGCGGCGGATGATCACAATGCCCGCCGTCGTGCCACCGATCAGCGCGATCGCGCCCACCACACCGAAGACGACGAGCACCTGAAGCAGTGTCTCGTCGACATCCGAGGTGGGCAACCCCGTCACGATCGTCTCGCCCGGACCACGGGCGTGCATCGCGATGACGCGGTAACGGCCAAGCCCGTCGAGCTGCACCGTTTCTGGTCGGCGGTCCGCCGGGATGCGAGCGAGTTGTTGTGCGGCAGTAGAACTGATTTCGGAACGGGTGCCGTCGGCGGTGATGACACCGGCGTCGACCGGCGTGCCGCGGGATATCACCGCGCCGACGGTACGTGCGGCCTGCCCGGGAGCGTTGAGGAACGCCGGCCCGGGACCGTAGTCGTCGCGAATGATGACGCGTCGCGGATACCCGGGTGGATCCGGGTAGCCCGGCATCATCGGGCCCATGCCCGGCGGCGGTGGTGGCGGCCCGAATTCGAACAACCCGGTCGAGCGGCGGCCCGTCTCAGCCAACCGATCGTCGAGCTGATTCATCAAAAAGCGTTGCAGCGCAAACTCGGTGCCCACCCCGATCGCCGCACAGACCAGTGCGAGCAGAACGATCTGGGAAGCCAGCAGCCGGGCCCGCAGGGACCAGGCTCTCGGGGACCGGAAGCGGCCGCCGCCCACGTCAGCGTGGGGGCTTGAGGACATAGCCTGCGCCGCGCAAGGTGTGGATCATCGGCTCGCGTCCGATGTCGATCTTCTTTCGCAGATACGACACGTACAGCTCGACAATGTTCGATCGGCCGCCGAAGTCATAGCTCCACACCCGGTCCAGGATCTGCGCCTTGCTCAGTACGCGTTTGGAGTTGCGCATCATGAACCGCAGCAGCTCAAACTCCGTCGCGGTCAGTGAGATGACATCGCCACCCCGCGTGACGTCGTGGCTGTCCTCGTCGAGCACCAGATCGCCGACCACGATCTTGGCGCCGCCCGTTTCGCTTGTCACCCCGGTGCGTCGCAACAGTGCGCGCAGTCGCAGCACTACCTCCTCGAGGCTGAACGGTTTGGTGACGTAGTCATCGCCGCCCGCGGTCAGTCCGGCGATGCGGTCTTCGACCGAATCCTTCGCGGTCAGCAGCAGCAGCGGCAGCCCGGGAATCTGCTCGCGCAGCTTATGCAGGACATCCAGGCCGCTCATGTCCGGCAGCATGACGTCGAGCACCACCACGTCCGGCGGGGTCTCCCTGGCCGACGCGATGGCCGAGGCGCCGTCACCGGCCGTTGCGATCTCCCAACCCTCATACCGCAGGGCCATCGACACCAGTTCGGCCAGCACCGGCTCGTCGTCAACGACCAACACGTGGATGGGCTTGCCGTCTGCGCGCCGCATCACGACGCGCGCGGGTTCGTTCTCGTTCACGGTGAAAGCGCTGGCACTGGACACGCGCTCATTATTGGTGGTGCCCATGGGTTCAGACTGTGCCCTGTCTATGTGTGAGCTGTGAAGGCATATAGACATAACCGACGCTCAAATGACGCACAGCGAACTCACATGAACGGCTTGCACTGTGGTTTGCATGACCACCGATGAGATTGGCACCGAGCGCCAGGTTTGGGGGGCGCCTCAGCCGCCGCCTCGCCGTTGGGGGCTGCGAGAAACAGCGGCCGCCGTCGCCGTCGCCGCCGTCATCGCGGCCTTGGGC
>Ga0207689_10003715_pt1 | contig 13912 bp, 13 predicted proteins | sample KBSMisM52_FD_184312 | JGI IMG/M metagenome (GOLD analysis project Ga0207689, IMG submission 184312) | Miscanthus rhizosphere microbial communities from Kellogg Biological Station, Michigan, USA - KBS Miscanthus M5-2 (SPAdes) (version 2) | ecosystem: Host-associated > Plants > Roots >... | reverse complement strand
CCGACCACCGGGTCAGAGCGTGGCGCCCACCCGGACCCAGCGGCCGGAGCGCACCCGCAGCAGCATTCCCACGGCGCGGACCACGATGAACAGCGCGAGCGCCGCCCACACACCGCCCAGCCCCAGGTCCAGATGGCCGGCCAGCAGTACACCGGGCAGGAACGCGCCGAACCCCGACGCGATGATGATGTTGCGAAGGAACCGCATGTCGCCGGCGCCGAGCAGCACCCCGTCCAGCGCGAACACCAGGCCCGCGACCGGCTGCATGGCGACGAACCAGGGCCACGCCAGCAGCGCCTGGTGGATCACCTGCTCGTCGCTCGTGAACAGGCCCGGCAGCACGGCGGCGCCGGCCCCGATCAGCACGGCGAAGCCGATCCCGGTGGCGACGCCGACGGCGCTCACCCGGCGGGCGACCCAGCGCGCCGCGCCCGCCCGGCCGCCGCCCAGTTCCGCGCCGACGAGCGACTGCGCGGCGATCGCGACGGCGTCCTGCACCAACGCGCAGAACATCCACAACTGCAGGGCGGCGGTGGCCGGCCACCGCCGCCGGGCCGAAGCTCGCGGCGACGACGGTCGCCGAGAAGAACGAGCCCTGCATGGCGAGGCCACGCAGCAGCAGGTCGCGGCCCATGACGAGTTGGTTGCGCAGCACCCGCGGGTCGGGCCGCAGCGGCACACGTTCCCGGGCGATGGCCCGCAGGAAGAGCACGCCCGACAGCGTCTGCGCCGTCGCGTTGGCGATGGCCGAACCTTCGAGGCCGAGGCCGACGGGGTAGACCAGCACCGGGCAGAGCACGGCCGACAGCACGTTCGCGCCGAGCACGTAGTACAGCGGACGGCGCATGTCCTGCACGCCGCGCATCCAGCCGTTGCCGGCGGTGGCCAGCAGCAGGCCGGGCAGGCCGAGGACCGCTATGCGCAGCCAGGTCGCGGCCGCGTCGGCGACCACCGGGTCGCCGACCATCAGCCCGGTCAGCGGACGGGCGCCGAACTGCGCCGCCACCGCGATCGTGACGCCGGCGGTGAGCGCGAGCCACGACCCCTGGACGCCCTCCGCGACCGCGGCGTCGCGCTGGCCGGCCCCGAACCGGCGGGCCGCCCGGGCGGTGGTGCCGTACGAGAAGACGGTGCCGAGCCAGGCCGCGACGGTCAGCACGCTGCCGCCGATCGCCAGCGCGGCCAGGGGCACCCGGCCCAGGTGGCCGACCACCGCGGTGTCGACGAGCACGTACAGCGGCTCGACGGCCAGCACGACGAGGGCGGGCAGCGCCAGCGCCGCGATGCGGCGAAGCGTCGGAGCGGGCGGGGCCGTGGTGGTCATCGGCATCGATCCTGGCACCGGCGACGTAAGGTACGCAAGCCCAACGAGTCATTACGCGGTGTGGTGTGGGAAACGCCGAGGGCGCGGGCACCGTGACGGTGCCCGCGCCCTCGCGGCTCTGGTCGTCTAGTTGCTAGTAGCGGCGGTCCATCGACGCCTGCAGCGCGGCACGGGCGCTCTCACGCTCGGTCGGCTCCGGCTTGGGCTGCGGCTTCGGCTTCTCGGACACGACTGTCTCCTTGCGCGTCTCCTGCGTTTACACGGCACGTCGAATCGCGGATCCGTGTCGCGTGTCCGGGGTCACCGGCGCACGCGCCCGGGAGCGGGCCGGCCTGGTGGGCCAGCCATGGAGACCAAGATGGCGGTGTTACGCACCTTCGCCCGTACTCCCGTCGGCGGCCAGCAGACAACCCCCGCGGCGGGGAGCTGGCCTGCTAGAAGCAGATCCCGCCGCGGCGGCGGAGGATGAGTACGACGGTGCGCATTACGTCTAAGCTAGCGTTAAGTTCCACGATGTGCCCGGCGTTCCCATAACCCGGGACACTCGAGACCTCATCGAGCGGCGACCTCGTCTTCGTCCTCGTGGTCGTCGACCTTGTACGGCTGCGGGTCGCCGGCATAGTGGGCGCCCGCGGCGAGCCGCTGCACCTCGGCGTCGGCCGTGCGGGCCTGGGCGAGCAGGTCGTCGATCTGCTTGGCGTGATCCTGGACGTCGTCCAGGACGAAGGCCAGCGACGGCGAGTGCCGCAGCCCCAGCGCCTTGCCGACGGTGCTGCGCACCAGTCCCTTGGCGCTCTCCAGCGCGACGGCCGTGCCGGCCTGCGCCGCGGCGTCGCCGAGGACCGTGTAGAACACCGTGGCCTCGCGCAGGTCGGCGGTGATGCGGGCGTCGGTGATCGTGATCATTCCGAGGCGGGGATCCTTGATCTGGGTACGCACGACCGACGCCACCAGTTCGCGCACACGCTCGGCGTGGCGACGCACCCGGGCCGGGTCAGACATCTCCCTCACCTCCAGACAAACGACGGAACGATTCCGAGATTACCCACCGCGCGCTCCGCGGATTCCGGCGCGGGCGGCGGGATCAATCGTCGCCGCCGTGCAGCCGCCGGCGGACCGACAGCAGTTCCACCTCGGGACGCGTCGCGACCAGCCGCTCGCAGCGGTCGAGCACGTCGCGGACGTGCGCCGCCTCGGCCGCGACCACCGCGACGCCGATCGCGCTACGGCCGTGCTTGTCGAGCTCGCCGACCTCGGCGACCGCCACCTCGAACTTGCGCAGCGCCGCGATGATCGGCCGCACGTAGCCGCGCTTGTCCTTCAGCGAGCGGCTATCGCCCGGCAGCAGCAGGTCGAACTCGGCGGTGCCGGTGAACATCGGCGTCCTCCTTCGGGTGTTCTCCCGGATCACGCGGCAGGGCCCGGCCGTCACCGGCCGGGCCCTGCCCACGTATCGAGCGATCAGCCGCGCGGCTTCTCGCGCATCTCGAACGTGTCGATCACGTCGCCGACGTTGATGTCGTTGTAGTTCCCGAGGTTGATACCGCACTCGAAGCCCTCACGGACCTCGGTCGCGTCCTCGGTGAACCGCCGCAACCCCACGATCGTGAGGTTGTCGGCCACGACGACGCCGTCGCGCAGCAGCCGCGCCTTGCCGTTGCGGCGGATGAGACCGCTGCGGACCATGCAACCCGCGATGCTGCCGAACCGGGACGACCGGAACACCTCGCGCACCTCGGCGCTGCCCAGCTCGACCTCTTCGAACTCGGGCTTGAGCATGCCCTTGAGCGCGTTCTCGATCTCCTCGATGGCCTGGTAGATGACCGTGTAGTACCGGATCTCCACGCCCTCGCGCTGCGCCAGGTCCTTGGTTCGACCCTCGGCCCGCACGTTGAACCCGATGATGATCGCGTCCGACGCGCTGGCCAGGTTGACGTCGTCCTGGGTGACCGAGCCGACGCCGCGGTGGATGATCCGCAGCGACACCTCGTCGGACACCTCGAGCTTGACGAGCGCGTCCTCCAGGGCCTCGACCGAACCCGAACCGTCACCCTTGATGATGAGGTTGAGGCTGGTCTTCTCGCCTTCCTTGAGCTCGCTGAAGAGGTCTTCCAGCGTGCGGCGGCGGCCGCTGATCGCCATCTCGGCCGCACGGCGGCGAGCCTGCCGCTGCTCGGCGATCTGGCGGGCGGTGCGGTCGTCGTCGGCGGCGAGGAACGTGTCACCCGCGCCGGGCACGGCCGTGAGGCCGAGCACCAGCACCGGCTGGGACGGAACGGCCCGCTCCATCGGACGCATGTTGTCGTCGAGCATCGCTCGGACGCGCCCGTAGGCCCGGCCGGCGACGATCGCGTCACCGATGTTGAGCGTTCCCTTCTGCACCAGCACCGTCGCCACCGGGCCGCGGCCGCGGTCGAGGTGGGCCTCGATCGCGATGCCCTGCGCCGGCCCGTCGATGGGCGCCCGCAGGTCGAGCGCGGCGTCTGCGGTGAGCAGGACGGCTTCGAGCAGCCCGTCGATGTTGATCCGGCTCTTGGCCGAGATGTCGACGAACATGGTCTCGCCGCCGTACTCCTCGGCGACAAGGCCGTACTCGGTGAGCTGCTGGCGCACCTTGTCGGGGTTGGCGCCCTCCTTGTCGATCTTGTTCACCGCGACCACGATCGGCACCTCGGCCGCCTGGGCGTGGTTGAGCGCCTCGATCGTCTGCGGCATCACGCCGTCGTCGGCCGCCACGACCAGCACCACGATGTCGGTGGCCTGGGCACCACGGGCACGCATGGCGGTGAACGCCTCGTGACCCGGGGTGTCGATGAACGTGATCGCCCGCTCTTCGCCCTCGTGCTCGATGCTCACCTGGTACGCACCGATGTGCTGGGTGATGCCGCCGGCCTCGCCCTCGACCACGTTGCTGGACCGGATCGCGTCCAGCAGCTTGGTCTTACCGTGGTCGACGTGACCCATGACGGTCACGACCGGCGGCCGGCTGACCAGGCGCTCCTCGTTGATCTCGGCGTCGAGGTCGATGTCGAAGCGGGCGAGGATCTCGCGATCCTCGTCTTCCGGGCTGACGATCTGAACGACGAACCCGAGGTGCTCACCGAGCAGTTGCAGCGTCTCGTCGGTGCACGACTGCGTCGCAGTCACCATTTCGCCCAGGTTGAACATCTCCTGGACGAGCGAGCCCGGGTTGGCCGCGATGCGGTCGGCGAAGTCGGAGAGCGACGCGCCGCGCGGCAGCCGGACCGTCTGGCCCTGCCCACGGGGAGCGCCCGAGCCCATCGTCGGCGCGGACAGGTTGTCGAACTCTTGACGCCGCTGCTTCTTGGACTTGCGGCCGCGCGTCGGCCGCCCGCCCGGACGCCCGAAGGCGCCCGCGGCACCGCCACCGCGACCACGACCACCGCCACCCGGACGACCCGGTGCACCGGCGCCGGGTGCGCCGCCGCCACCACCGGGACCACCGCGGTAGCCGCCGCCCGTGCCGGCGCCGCCACCGGGGCCGCCGCGGAAACCGCCACCGCCACCGCCACCACCGGGACCGCCGCGGAAACCACCGCCGCCGCCACCGGGACGACCGGCGCCACCGCCGCCACCGGGACCGCCGCGGAAGCCACCGCCGGCGCCACCGGGACGACCGGCGCCACCGCCACCGGGACCGCCGCCCGGCCGACCGGGCCGCTGGCTCGGCATCTGCGACGGGCTCGGCCGGGGGCCGCCCATCGACGCCGGGCTCGGCCGCGGCGGCATGGACGCCGGGTTCGGGCGCGGAATGGAGTTCGGGGTCGGGCGGCCGCCGGCCGCCGGGTTGATCCCGAACGGGTTGTTGCCGGCACGCGCCGGCGGACGCGGGGTCGCGCCACCGCCGGGACGCGGGGCGCCGGAGGCGGGTGCGCCACCGGCCGGGCCGGGACGCGGGGCCGGCCCCGACCGGGTGCCGGAGGTCGGCGGCTCGCCACCCGACGGGCGCCGGGTGGTGTCGCGCTGCCGGGCGGCCTGCGCCGCGCGGACCGCGGCCTCCTGCTCGGCCTTGAGGGCAGCGGCGCGCGCCTCGGCGGCCGCCACCTCGATGTCGTGTGCGCTTGCCGGCTTGACGACCGGAGCGGCCGGCGTCACCGGGCGCGGCGGCCCGGGCACGGGGCCGCGGCGCTCACCTCCGCCGGACTGGCGCTTGGGCGGCGGCGGCGTCGGCCGGGCCGCCGGGCGCGCCGGCGTTCCGGGGGCTGCCGGGGACTTTCCGTCGGCCGGAGCGGGCGACGGCTTGTTCGCGGCGGGCGCGGGTGCCGGTGCGGACGGCGCCGCCGACCCAGCCACGAAGGAGGCACGCAGACGGCGCGCCACCGGCGCCTCTACCGTGCTCGATGCTGATTTGACGTATTCGCCGAGCTCCTGAAGCTTGGCGAGAACGGTCTTGCTTTCGACCCCGAGCTCCTTGGCGAGCTCGTGAACGCGGGCCTTCCCTGCCACTGCACTCCTCATCTCGAGGCCGGCAGCGGGACCCGCGTACCGACCTCACTCGTGCACTTGAAGCCTGATCATTTCTGGGACTTCATCGTGTGCTCATGTCGGTCGTCCTACCTTGCTTGTGCGGGTGGGCCGGCAAGCCCACCGCCGACGGTGCCGGACTCGACGGTTCGACGAGAACCGCCTCGGCCAGCTCACCTGTGTCGACGACACCGGTGACGCGCAGCGAACGCCCGAAGGCGCGCCGTCGCTGCGCTAGTGCGAAGCAACCCGGACCGGGATGGAGATGAGCGCCCCGGCCGGGCCGGTTGCGAGCCGGATCGGGCACCGCGCTGAACTGACCAGGCGAATGCTCGACCGCGACGAATCGCAACAACTCGGATGCTGCCGCGCGCTCCCGGCAGCCGATACAGGTGCGGACGGGAACACCCGAGGGCACCGGTGGGGCGGCCGGTCGTGCGCGACGTGCCACAGAAAGTCTACCCTGCGCTCTCCGCGCGTGCGGCGCCCGGTGGCGCCGGAGATCCGCCGGAAGCCTCGGTATCGGGCCTGATGTCGATGCGCCAACCGGTCAATCTCGCCGCCAAGCGGGCGTTCTGCCCTTCGCGCCCAATTGCCAAAGAAAGCTGGAAGTCGGGAACAATCACCCGGGCGGTGCGGGTCGCCGCGTCGACAACGTCGACCCGCAGTGCCTTCGCGGGAGACAGCGCGTTGCCGACGAACGCCGCCGGGTCGTCCGACCAGTCGATAATGTCGATCTTCTCACCGTGCAGCTCGCTCATCACGGCCCGGACCCGCTGGCCCATCGGTCCGATGCACGCGCCCTTGGCGTTGACGCCGGACACCGTCGACCGGACGGCGATCTTCGTGCGGTGGCCGGCCTCCCGCGCGATCGCCGCGATCTCGACGGTGCCGTCGGCGATCTCCGGGACCTCCAGCGCGAAGAGCTTCTTGACCAGGCTCGGGTGCGACCGGGACAGCGTGATCTGCGGCCCGCGGAAGCCCTTCACGACGTGCACGACGATGCAGCGGATGCGCTGCCCGTGGTCGTACGACTCCCCCGGCACCTGCTCGGCCGGCGGCAGCGTCGCTTCGACCTTGCCCAGGTCGATCGTGACGATGCCCTTCTCGGCGCGCGCCTCGTGGGCCTGCACCACCCCGGTGACCAGGTCGCCGTCGCGGCCCGCGTACTCGCCGAAGTGCGCCTCGTCGGTGGCCTCCCGCAGCCGCTGGAGGATCACCTGCTTGGCCGTCATCGCGGCGATGCGACCGAAGTCGTGCGGGGTGTCGTCGAACTCGCGCACGACGGTGCCCTCATCGTCGGTCTCCTGAGCGAAGACGGCGGCGAAGCCGGTCTTGCGGTCGATCTCCACCCGCGCGTGCGGGTGGGCGCCCTCCGTGTGCCGGTACGCCGTGAGCAGCGCGGTCTCGATGGCCGAGAGGATGGTCTCGAACGGGATCTCCCGTTCGCGCTCCAGCGCCCGGAGGGCCGCGAGGTCGATATTCACGCCTCGTCCTCCTCGAAGTCATCGTCGTCGACCGGGAACTCCTCCAGGTCGTCATCGGAGAGCGCCGCCGCCCGGGCGAACTCCAGCTGCACCTTGCCGGCGCCCAGCGCGTCGTAACCGAGTTGGTGCTCCGTCGTCTTGCCGGGGTCGCCGACCGCGAGGACGACGCCCTCGGCGTCGGCGGCCACGATGCGACCGGTGAGCTGCTTCTCGCCGGCGCGCACCTGCACCAACCGGCCGACGTTGCGCCGCCAGTGCCGGGGCAGCGTGAGCGGGCGGTCCACCCCCGGCGAGCTGACCTGCAGCTCGTACTCGCCGGCGAACAGCTCCTCGCCGCCGGCCTCGACGTCGTCGAGGGCCCTTGACACCAGCCGCGAGACGTCGGCGACCGCGTCCAGGTTCACCCCGCCGTCGTGGTCGACGGTCAGCCGGACGAGGTACCGGCGGCCGGCGCGGGACACCGACAGCCCCTCGACGTCGTACCCGGCCGACGCGACCACCGGCTCGATCACCTCGCGCAGCCGGGCGCGGTTGGGGCCGTGCGCAGAGCCGTGGACCGCGCCTTGCGCAGAGCCGTGGACCGCGCCTTGCGCAGAGCCGTGGACCGCGCCTTGCGCGGCGCCGTGCGCTGGGCCTTGCGCGGCGCCGCGCGCAGGGCTGGAGCGGCGCTGGTGGACCGACGCCGCGCCCCGGGACGGGTTGCCGCGGGGCGCACCGGCACGCCGGCCGTCGCCGCGTCCGTGTCCCTGCGCCATCGCCGGTGCCCTTCTCTTGTCACGCCGATACGCCGCTCGCACGATATCCGCGAGCGGCTCGCCCCGAAGCCTAACGCGCGGTAACGGCCGGCGTCCGCGCGGCGCTCCGACTACGGGCTGGTTGCGCAGGTGGTGTTGACTGTGACGGTGCTTCAGCGCTCCCGCCGCTCGGTGCTGGCGGCCGGATCCGTCGTTCTGGCGGCCGCCGGCCTGGCGTCCGGTTGCTCGGTCCTCGGCCCCGACGAACCCGAGTCGATCAAGCCGCCCGACGCCGACGCGCTGCGGGCCGTCGCCCGCGAGTCGCTGGACCTCGCCGCACGTTACGACGACGCGATCGCGAAGAACTCCAACGAGTCGGCGCGGCTGGCCCCGATCCGCGACGCCCACCGCGAGCACGCCGCCGCGATCGGCCGCTCCCTCGACGCGACGGTGGCGCCCTCGGGCGGCGCGGCGGCCGCGTCGCCGTCGGCGAGCGCCGGATCGTCGGGGCCGCTCAAGGCGCTGCAGTCGGCCGAGCGCGCCGCCGCCGAGCGGGCCACGACGGCGTGCCTGGCGGTGGCCTCCTACTACGCGCCGCTGATCGGGGCGATCGCCGCCGCGCGGGCCAGCCACGCCGAGGCACTTTCATGACCAGGGCGGATGACAGGTTGATGGCCGCCGTGGTGGCCGAGCACGCGGCGATCTTCGGGTACGGGCCGGTCGGCGCCCGGCTGGACGCGTCGACGGTGACGCTGGCCCAGGCCGCCGAGGCGGCGCACCGCGCCCGGCGCGACGCCGTGGTCATGCGGCTGCTCCAGCGGGGCGTGAAGGCGCCGGTCGCCGAGGCGGCGTACGCGCTGCCCGCGCCGGTGACCGACCAGGCGTCGGCGCTGAAGCTGGCCATCATGATCGAGGAGCGGACCGCCGCGATCTGGCGGGCGGCTTTGATCGACACCACGGGCGACGATCGGCGGCTGGCCGTCGACGGGCTGATAGACGCGGCGATCCGGGCCACCCGGTTCCGCAAGGCCGCCGGCGTCACCCCGACGACTGTCGCCTTCCCCGGCCGGTTGGAGCCCAACTAGTCGGCGATCTTGGACGTCCGTCAGCACGCTCCAGCGCTAGCAGACGTCCAAGATCGCGCAAATGACACTCGACACGGGCATACCGCGTATGCATACTCGGTATCCATGTCGATCCGGTACGGCCTGCTCGCCCTCCTCCAGCGCGGGCCGATGTACGGCTACCAGCTTCGCGTCGCCTTCGAGGAGACAACCGGCGGCACCTGGCCGCTCAACATCGGGCAGGTCTACACGACGCTGTCCCGGCTCGAGCGCGACGGGCTCGCCGAGCCCCTCCCCGCGAGCGACACCGGGCAGCGCCCCTACTCGATCACCGACGCCGGCCGCGCCGACCTGCTCAGCTGGTTCACCACCCCGGTGCAGCGCGGCGAGCGTCCGCGCGACGAGCTCGCGATCAAGCTGGCGCTCGCGCTCCGCACCGCCGGCGTCGACGAGACGCGGGTGATCCAGGCGCAGCGCACCGCCACGATGCGCAGCCTGCAGGAGTACACCCGGCTGAAGGCGCGCACGGCCGCCCCCGACGACCTGTCCTGGCTCCTCGTCCTGGACGCCATGATCTTCCAGGCCGAGGCCGAGGTGCGCTGGCTGGACCACTGCGAGGCCACCGTCGCGCGCCAGGTCCGCGGGCCGGCGCCGGCTCCGGCGCCCGCTACCGACCCGACGGAGGTGAGCCCGCGATGATCGTCGAACTGCGCGACGTGCACCGGGTCCACGGCGGCGGCGAGACGGCGGTGCACGCCCTGCGGGGCGTCTCCCTGTCGGTCGGCGCGGGCGAACTGGTCGCGGTGATGGGTCCGTCGGGTTCCGGCAAGTCGACACTGCTGAACCTGTGCGGCGGCCTGGACCGGCCGACCCGCGGCGAGGTGGTGGTCGAGGGCTGGGTGCTCGGCACCCTCTCGAAGCGCCGGCTGGCCACCGTGCGGCGCCGCCGCGTCGGCTACGTCTTCCAGGAGCTGAACCTGCTGCCCAGCCTCACCGCGGTGGAGAACGTCGCGCTGCCGCTGGAGCTGGACGGCACGCCGATCCGGTCCGCGCGCCGGCAGGCGCTCGCCGCCCTGGCCGACCTCGACCTGGCGGAGCTGGCCCGGCGCTTCCCGGAGCAGCTGTCCGGCGGGCAGCAGCAGCGCGTCGCGATCGCCCGAGCGCTTGTCGGCGAGCGCCGGCTCGTGCTGGCCGACGAGCCGACCGGCGCCCTGGACACACAGACCGGCGAGGCCGTGCTGCGGGTCCTGCGGGCCCGGGTCGACGCGGGCGCGGCCGCGATCCTGGTGACCCACGAGGCGCGCCACGCCGGCTGGGCCGATCGGGTCGTGTTCCTGCGTGACGGCGTCGTGGTCGACACCACCGGCCCGATCGGCGAGGCCGACCAGCTGCTGACCGGGGCGTCGTGATGCGCGGCTGGCTGGCGGCCGTGCGCATCGCCCGGCGGGAGGCGCGCCGGGCGAAGGGGCGCAGCGCACTCGTCGTCGCATTGATCGGGCTGCCGGTGCTGGCGTTCGCGTTCGTCGCCGTCTATCACGACACGTTCGCGCTGACCCCCGCCGAGAAGGCCGACCGGGTCCTGGGCCGGGCCGACCTCGCCGTCGGCGAACTGTGGGACGGGCCGGTCCGGCAGCTGCCGACCGACCTGCTGGGCAGCGGCGAGGGCCGGCCGCGGGACGCCACCGCCGACGACGTGCGCCGGCTGCTGCCGGCCGCCACCGCGGCGCTCCCGATGCGCGCCGACGCCGCGGACTTCCGCACGGCGTCGGGGCGCGGTCAGATCGGGACGCTGGAGCTGGACTACGCCAATCCGCTGGCCAGCGGCATCCTCCGGCAGGTCGCCGGCCGCGCGCCGCGGGCGCCGGACGAGGTCGCGGTCACCGCCCGGGCGGCGCGCCGAGTCGGCGTCGGCGGGCCACTCACGAGCGCGGACGGTGCCCGCACCTGGCGAATCGTCGGGCTGGTCGAGGATCCGCAGGACCTGCGCCGGGAGGTGATCGTCGCGCTGCCGGGCGCCCTGCCCCGCAACTACGCCGGCATCGGGAGCACCCGATGGCTCGTCGACGTGCCGAGCCCCGTCGACTGGCCCGGCGTGCGGGCGCTCAACGCGGCCGGCGCGGTGGTGCTCTCCCGCGCCGTGCTGCTCGACCCGCCGCCGTTCGACCCGGCGACGATGCTCGCGGGATTCGACGACAGCAGGGCGTTCGCCCTCGGGACCGTGTTCGGCGGCGTCCTGATCATCGAGGTGGTGCTGCTGGCCGGCCCGGCGTTCGCGGTGGGTGCGCGCCGGCGGCGGCGCGACCTCGCCCTTGTCGCGGCGGCCGGCGGCACCCCCGCGCACCTGCGTCGCATCGTCCTCGCCGATGGGGTCGTGCTCGGCGCGGTCGCGGCGGCCGGCGGCCTGGTGCTGGGCGTCCTGGCGGCGGTGGCCGCCCGCGACCTGCTCGCCGAGCACGTCGCGTTCGCCCGGCCGGGCGCGCAGCGGTTCTACCCCGAGGCGCTCGCCGGGCTCGTTGCGCTGGCCGTGCTCTCCGGCGTGCTCGCCGCCCTGGTGCCGGCCTGGACGGCGGCCCGGCAGCCGGTGGTGGCGGCGCTGTCCGGCCGGTATGCCGTCACCCGGATGCGCAAGCGGTGGGCGGTGCTCGGGCTGATCGTGCTGGCCGCCGGGGGCGCCGTGACCGTCGTCGGAGCACGGCGGGCGTCGGAGGAGGTCGCGCTGGCGGGCATGGTGATCGGCGAACTCGGCCTGGTGCTGTGCACGCCGGCGCTTGTCGGCCTCGTCGCCCGGCTGGGCGGCCGGCTGCCGGTTTCGCTGCGGATCGCGCTGCGCGACGTCGGTCGCAACCGGGCCGCGGCCGCGCCGGCGATCAGCGCCGTGCTGGCCGCGGTGGCGGTCAGCACGCTGGCCGCTGCGGTGTTCGCCGGCAGCGAGGCCCGCCAGACAGTGCCGCAGCACCCGCTCATGGTGCGCGAGGGCGCCGTGACGGCCCAGGTGGCGACCGAGCCGAGGGGCATGGACCTGGCCGCGCCGCCCGAGCCACCGCCTGCCGCGTACACGGCCCTGGCCGACGCGATGCGGGCCACCATGCCGGTCACCGGCGTGATTCCGGTCGGGCGCCCGGACTGCGGTGCCGACGGCGGCCCGGCCTGCCAGGTCATGGTCGGGCGCCCGCCGGCGAACGAGTGCCCGTACGACTTCTCGGCGACCCGGCGGTCGACCGCGACGCAGCGCAAGGCCAACCGCGACCCGCGGTGCGACCTGGTCTGGCGGGAGTCGCAAGGGTCGGCGTTCGACCTCGCGGTCATCGACCCGGCGGACCTCGGCCGGCTGGTGCGACTGGACGCTGCCGCCCTGGCCCGCGCCGAGGCGGTCCTGCGCTCCGGCGGCGCGCTTGTCGCCGACGGGTTCGCGGTCGTCGACGGCTCTGCGACGCTCACCCTCATCGGGGAGACCCGTGGACCCGCTGTGTCGGTGCCGGCGATGGCGATCCCGGACGCGGACTCGCCCAGCCTGATCATGTCGGCGGCGGCCGTCGGCCGGCTCGGCGCGAACGTAAGGCCGGCCGGCTTCGTCGGGGTCACCGACCGGGTTCCGACGCAGGCCGAGGAGGACGCGTTCATGGCGGCCGCCGCCACCGTCGAGGGCAGCTGGATCATCGGCGTGCAGCGCCCGCCGCAGCCGCGGTCGGACCCGATCCTGATCATCCTGGCCGTCGTGGCGGGGCTGGTCACCGTCGGCGCGGCCGCGATCGCGACCGGGCTCGCCGCCGCCGAGGGCAGGGCCGATCTCGCGACGCTCGGAGCGGTGGGCGCCTCACCGGGCGTGCGCCGGGTGCTGTCGCTGAGCCGGACCGGCATCATCGCGGGCCTCGGCTCGGCGCTCGGGGTGGCGGCCGGGCTCGCGGCCGCCGCCGCGCTGGTGACGGGCATCAACGCCGGGCTGGCCGACGTGTGGCCGCAACTCCAGCCGCCGATGCCGTTCGTGCTGCCGTGGACGAACGTCGTCCTGTCGCTCGTCGCGGTGCCAGCGGTGGCGATGCTCGGCGCCGGCCTCATGACCCGCGCGCGGCTGCCCGTCGAACGAACGTCTTGACGCCCATGATCGCGTTGATCTTGCACTCGTGGTGCCAGAATTCGCCCTGCTTTGCGATTCTTTGACACCCACCACTACTGCAAGATCGACGCGATCATGGGGCGCGCTCGGCCTTAGACAGCGCTGCCGATGAGTGAACCGATCCCGTAGGTGACCGCCGCCGCGAGCCCACCGAGGATCAGCTGCCGCAGGCCGCTCGTCCACCAGGCCCGGCCGGTGAAGCGCGCCACCAGCGCGCCGGCCGCGAACAGTCCGACGCCGCCGGACACCAGGGCCGGCCACAGCACCGACGAGCCCAGCAGGTACGGCAGCAGCGGCACCAGCGCGCCGACCGCGAAGCAGGCGAACGACGACCCGGCGGCGACCCACGGGCTGGGCTGCTCCTCGAGGCTGACGCCCAGCTCCTCCTGGACGTGCACCCGCAGCGTCTCGCCGGGGTCGCGGCTGATCGCCGCGACCACGTCCTCGGCCAGCCGAGGCGGCAGGCCGCGCGCCACCCAGCGCTGGACGAGTTCGGCCGCTTCGGCCTCCGGGTGGCGCTCCAGTTCCTGCTTCTCCCGGGCGACCTCGGCACCGACCTGCTCGTTCTGGGTGCGGACGCTGGTGTACTCGCCCAGCGCCATCGAGATCGCGCCGGAGATCAGGCCGGCCGCGCCGGTGAGCAGGACGGTGCGCGCCGCCACCCCGCCACCGCCGACGCCGGCGATCAGCGCGATGTTGCTGAC
>Ga0207689_10003714_pt1 | contig 13912 bp, 9 predicted proteins | sample KBSMisM52_FD_184312 | JGI IMG/M metagenome (GOLD analysis project Ga0207689, IMG submission 184312) | Miscanthus rhizosphere microbial communities from Kellogg Biological Station, Michigan, USA - KBS Miscanthus M5-2 (SPAdes) (version 2) | ecosystem: Host-associated > Plants > Roots > Rhizosphere... | reverse complement strand
ACACCGCGCGATCGAACGCGAGCGCGCGGCCGGCCTTCTCGCCAGCGCGACCAGCCTGGATCGATGCCTTCTCGTCGTCTCCCGCGCCGCGGTAGTGCTCGAACAAGGCCTCGCAGTCGTCGCTTCGCCTGTCGACGAGCGCCTGCGCCACGCGGCGGTGAGTCCGCCGCACCTCGTCGGCCGCGATATCCGCGGCGAGCACATCCCGTATGCGATCGTGATAGGTCTCGATTCGTTCTGACGAGCCACTGCTGCGAATGAAACGCGAGGCGCGCAGCATCGCAATCAGCGATTGTCTCTCGCGTGCCACGCCAGCGGCATCGCAGACAAGATCGGACTCCATAGGCCGGCCACAGATCGCCAGCGTGTCGAGGAAGCGCCGCGCCTCCGCCGGAATCGCATCGAGCCGCGCCGCGAACATTTCCGCAAAGGTCGGGGCGTGGTGAGGCTCCGGTCGGAGGACGCCCGCGTAGCGCGCCAACTGCTCGAGCACGAACGGACTGCCGCCGGCCTCAGTCGTCATGCGACGCGTGTCGTCGCCGGTCAGCATCGAATCGAGAGGAAGCAGAGAACGGATCAGGGTCTCCGCTTCGTCTTCCGAAAGTGGATCGAGGGAGACCGCCGACCAACTGTCCCGACCCGTTCGTTCGAGCAGGGTGCGGAGGAACGCCTTACTGGCTATTTCCTCGCTCCGGAAGGACAACAGCGTGAGCATGGTGGGTGCGTTCGGACGCCGGTGCAGCTCCTCGAGCAGAACGGCGCTGTCCGCGTCCGCCCACTGCAGATCGTCGATGCAGATGACGAGCGGCTGCCTTGTGGCCACGCGCCCGAGTAAATCGCGCAATGCGTCGAATGCGCGGCGGCGCAGAGCAAATGGATCGGCATTCCCGGGTCGTTGTGTCTCCTGCGCGGCAGCGATGGCGTGCACCTGCAGCAGCACGGGGAACACCCGGGTCAATGCCCCCACGTCCGACGGCAGCAGGCCGACGAGGTGCTGCTGCGGAATCGAGGCGAGACGACGACTCAGAGCATCGACTACACCGTCGAGGGCCTTGTAAGGCACCGACTCGTTCTCGTAGCACCGTCCGGACAGCACCACGACATCGTCAAGGCGGGTGATCTGTGCCAGGAAATGCCGGACCAGTGCGCTCTTGCCGATACCCGATGGACCGGAGACGCAGACCGCGGCAGCGTTCCCGCTGGTAACGACCTGAAAGGCCTCCTTCAACACATCAAGCTGGCTCTCACGACCGACGAATGGCGTGTTGCGCGTTACCGGCAACGCGCGCTCCACGGCCGGCGCGGCTGTTTCGCGCGCCAGCTGACGAAGCGCGGCGGGACCTGACAAACGCCGCTCCGGATCGCGGCGGAGCAGGCCCATGCAGATGGCGTTCAGATCGACGGGGACATCGGGCACCAACTCCGCCGGAGAGGGCGGATCGATCGTGACCTTGCGGTACAGAAGCTCAGTGAGTGCACCCGCGAAGGGACTCGTCCCGGTCAGCGCTTCATAGAGCGTGACCCCGATGCTGTACCAGTCTCCCGCTTCGGACGGCTTTCCACCGGCGATTTCTTCGGGTGCCATGTATGCGGGCGTGCCGCCACTTACGTACGTCGCCTCGCCCGAATCCCCCGGTTTGGGCTCGGCGATCAATCCGAAGTCGAGAATGACGACGCGTCCTTCCGCGGTGACCAGCACGTTGGACGGCTTGATGTCTCGATGCAGCTTGCCCTGGCTATGCAGGGCGGAAACGCCGTCGACGAGTTGCCGGAATGCCGGGACAAGCCGGTCTTGAAATCGCCGGGTGCTGTTCGTATCGCGTACGTAATCGACGAAACTGAGACCCGAGACCATCTCCATCGTGAAGTAACTGCGATCATCCTCGACGAACAGTTCGTACAGGCACACGAGGTTCTGGTGCACCACATCAGCCAGGCTTCTGAACTCTCGTTTCAGGCGATAGAGATCGGCCGCGCCCGTTTGGCGAACCGTCTTGAGCGCGACGACGTCGTCACGAATTCGATCTTGCACTTCATAGACGACGCCCATTCCACCCGCACCCAACCGGCGCTTGACTCGAAAGCGCCATGTGCCGGTGAATTCCTCTTCGCTGAGGATCGCCGAACGCAGCAGCTCCGGCGGATGATCGAGAAAGGAGCGGGTGTCCTCGTGGGCGAGCAGGAGCCGCAGCACTTCGGGACCGATCTCCGGGTCGTTCTCGCAGGCGCGATGCACGAAGGCTGCGCGCATCGATGGCTCCTGCAAAAGCGCTGCGTCGAAGATTGCACGCAGCCGGCGATGCCGGTCAGGGGTCCGGCTCATTGCTCGGATCTTCACCGCGGGCTCGCGCTCACGTCAATGAAGGCTGTCCCGTATACTGCCTGGCAACCGCCTGCGAGCGGCTCAGCTTCACGATGTCAGACGACGCCGCGACACGCATGACGATGCTGATCGAGGAGTTGCGCCAGGGCAACACCGCGGCGAGGGACGAACTGGTCGCACGTGTTTATCCGGAGCTCCGTCGCATTGCTGCGCACTACATGCGACAGGAGCGACCTGGTCACACGCTGAGGACAACGGGTCTCATCAACGAGATGTACTTGAGGCTCTTCGGCGGGAATCAGGTCGATTGGCAGAGTCGCGCCCATTTCTTCGCCGCCGTCGCGCGCGAAATGCGACACATTCTGGTGGACTACGCTCGCGCGCGAAATGCACAGAAGCGCGGCGACGGTGGTCTGGCAATTTCGCTCACCGACGCCGATGTGGTCACCGACGAACGCCCGGAGAGCGTCGTCGCCCTCGACGAGGCGTTGTCGCGCCTCGAATCGATCGATCCGCGAGCCAGTCGCGTCGTCGAGCTCCGGTATTTCACTGGTCTCAGCGAACGCGAGACCGCCGAGGCGATCGGCGTCTCGCTCTCGACGCTGAAGCGCGACTGGAACTTCGCGCGGGCCTGGCTCCTCGCTCAACTCGGATCCTGAAGAAATTCTGAAGGGGTCTGACCCCGGTGGACTGTTTTGACCGCAGTCCACGCCTGTCAATTCGAGACAGGAGATCACAGCCCATCAGGAGAACCGAGTCATGTTGCACGTCGCACGCAGCGTGCTGAACGCGCTGCTTCTTGCTCTGACAACGGTGGCGGCCGGCCCAGCGGACGCCACGCAGGAACAGATCGTCCGGCAACCACCCGGGCGTGCCGTCGTTCAGCGTCCGGTTCCAGTCGGAGCGAAGTCAGGGGCGATGCCCTTCGTTCGCTCAGAGCTGTACTTCGGGACGGCGAGACCAGACGGCGTGGTCACGGAAGTGGAGTTTCGCGAGTTCGTCGACCAACACGTGACGCCTCGCTTTCCGGACGGCCTGACGCTCATCAAAGGCGACGGGCAGTTCCGCAGCGAAGGCAGCCTTGTCATCAAGGAGCAGTCGTTCGTTCTGATCCTGTTCTATCCCTACGGGACGCGCGACGAGTGCCTCCGCCGGATCGAGCGCATCCGGTCTCTTTACAAGCAGGAGTTCGACCAGCAGTCGGTCGTCCGCGTCGATGACCCATACATCGTCTGGGTGTCGTTTTAACGGGCGCTAAAAGCGCATCAACGCCCACATCCCAACTCCCAACTCCCAAAAGCACCGGGTTTCTTGGGAGTTGGGAATTGACTCATCCGGAGAAAGATCATGATCCCGACAATCGCTCAGACCTGGGGCCGTCTCGCTATCGCGCTCCTGGCATGTTTCGCTGGTTCCGCAGGCGCGTCGTTGTCAGCCGGCACCGAGAGCGAATCGAAAAACGCCGACAACTCGCCTCACTTGCTGGTGGGTCAACGCCTCTTCGAAAAAGAAACATTTGGTGGGAACGGGCGTACCTGTGACACGTGCCATGGCCGTGAAACCGGCACGGTGTCGCCCGAAGATGCCCAGCGACGAATGGCGCGCGACCCGCATGATCCGCTCTTTGCGGGCGATGGCAGCGACGACGGCGCGGGCAATGGCGCGGAGCGGATGCTGACGCATGCAACCGTGCTGGTCACAGTGCCGCTCGCCGACAATGTCCGGCTTGCTGCCGACCCAATTGCCACAACTGCTGTCTTCAGGCGCGGGATTCCTACCACGCTGAACACGCCGGCGCTCGATCCCGTGTTGATGTGGGACGGGCGGCAGCCCAGCCTTGATGCGCAGGCGCAATCCGCGATTCTCGGTCACGCCGCGGCAACGCGAATGCCGACGGGCAAGGAACTCGAGCGGATCGCCGAGTTCGAACGAAGCCGACCGTTTTTCAGCTCGCACACGCTCTGGAGCTTTGCCGTCAACGGCCGCCCCCCTGTGCTTCCTCCAGGGCGCACGGAATCAGAAAAACGTGGCCGCGAGTTCTTCGAGGATGTTCCTCTGGGCAAGGGCAACTCAAAGCGCGGAACGTGTGCGGTGTGCCATAGCGGGCCGATGTTGAACGAGACGAACGAGTTCATTCCCGTGGCGCCGCGTCGCCGAGGCGGACGCTTTCAGTCGATTTTTGTGTCGGAGCTGAATGCCATCGGCAATCCAGTACAGGAATTCATTTTTCGTGCGTCCGATGGAACGACGAAGAGAGTCCTCACTCCCGATCCCGGTCGTGCCGCGGTCACGGGCAGTATGGACTTCGAGCACCTGAATGCGTTCAAGATTCCGCCGTTGTGGGGAGTGGCGAACACGGCGCCCTATTTCCACGACAACTCGGCGAAGACGCTCGAGGACGTCATGCTGCACTACAAGAAGTTCTTCGCGATAGTGACGGATCCCATGATCGATGGCGATCCCGCGATCGACCTGACGGAGCAGGATCAGCTGGACATCATCGCGTTCATGAAGCTTCTGCGATGAGTAGCGGAATCAAGGCGGGTCTAAAAACCCGCCTCTACTTATGTACTACGCCGCTTTCGCGATTTCCATCGGCTCCAGTGCCACGGCCAGCACTTGCTCGACCGAGCTGACGATGTGGAACCGCATGCGGTCGCGGACGTCGGAGGGGACGTCGTCGAGGTCGTGCCGGTTGCGTTCGGGCACGATGACTTCGGTGAGCCCCGCAGCATGCGCAGCCAGGACTTTCTGTTTCAAGCCGCCGATGGGCAGGACGCGCCCTTGAAGCGTCACTTCGCCCGTCATGCCGATCGTGCTCTTCACCGGCCGGCCAGTCAGCAGCGACGCAATCGCCGTCACCATCGTGATGCCGGCGCTCGGTCCGTCTTTCGGGATGGCACCTGCCGGCACATGGACGTGCACTTCACGGCCCTCGAGCGCATGGTCATCGATGTTCAGGTCGTGCGCGTGACTCTTCACATACGTCAGCGCGATGCGAGCCGACTCCTTCATGACGGCTCCGAGCTGTCCGGTCAGCACCAGTCCACTCTTGCCCGGCATCGAGGCGGCTTCGACGAACAAGACATCACCGCCAACGCCGGTCACGGCAAGGCCGGTGGCCACGCCAGGCACCGCCGTCCTTTCGACAGCTTCGTGGAAGACTTTCGGACGCCCGAGCGCGTCGCGGACCGCGGTGATGTCGATCGTCACTGACTCCGGGCGATCGGCAGACGCAATCCGTGTGGCCGTCCGGCGAAGCAGCGAACCGAGCTCGCGCTCCAATTGACGGACGCCAGCCTCGCGCGTGTAGTCGGTCACGATCGCGCGCAAGATCGCATCGGTGACGTCGACTTCCTCGGCGCGAAGGCCATTCCGCTCGATCTGACGAGGCCAGAGATGCCGTCGCGCGATCGCCACTTTCTCCTCGGTGGTGTAGCCGTCGAAGCGGATCACTTCCATGCGATCGAACAACGCCACCGGAATCGTGTCGGCAACGTTCGCCGTCGCGACGAACAGGACCTGCGAGAGATCGAGCTCGACATCGAGGTAGTGATCCCGGAACGCGTGGTTCTGCGCCGGATCGAGCACTTCCAGGAGCGCGGCTGATGGATCGCCGCGCCAGTCGGCCCCGAGCTTGTCGACTTCGTCCAGCATGATCACCGGATTCATCGTGCCCGCGTCGCGCAACGCTCGCACCAGTCGACCCGGCAGCGCGCCAATATAGGTGCGCCGATGCCCACGGATCTCGGCCTCGTCACGCACGCCGCCGAGCGACATGCGCACGAACTTCCGGCCCGTGGCCCGCGCGATTGATTCACCAATCGAGGTCTTGCCCGTTCCGGGAGGGCCGATCAGCGTGAGGATCACTCCGGATCGGCGTGTCTCGGTCATGCCTCGTTCGCTGCGCAGCTTCCGAACGGCGAGGTACTCCGTGATGCGCTTCTTCACGTCGTCGAGGCCCTCGTGGTCGGCGTCGAGGACCTCGCGCGCGAACGATGGATCGAGACGTTCCTCGGAGCGTGCGGACCACGGCACGGCGAGAAGCCAATCGAGATACGTCCGGATCACTCCGGATTCGGCGTTCGACTCGCCCATGCGCTCGAGACGGCCCAGCTCACGCTCGGCCTGCTCGCGCACGGTGTCAGGCATGCCGGCCTCGGCGACCTTCTTGCGGTACTCCTCGACGACCGAGCCGTCCTCCTCACCGAGCTCTTTCCGGATCGCTTCCATTTGGCGACGGAGGAAGTATTCGCGCTGTTGCTTCTGCGCGCCATCTTCCACATCGTCGTGGATGCGTTTGCGCACCTGGAGCTCGGCGAGCCGTTCCCGCTGGAGCTGCAACGCGAGCTTGAGCCGTTCGACCACGTCGAGCGTCTCGAGCAGCTGACGCTTCTGTGTGAAGTTCAGATCCGGGGAATAACCGGCCGTGTCAGCGAGGGCGCCTGCCTCGGAAATCGACCGCACGAACGCGCGGATCCGACCGTCGTCACCTCGCAGTTCGAGGATCTCGTCGACGACGGCCCGATATTCACGCTCCAGCTCGTGCGTCAGAGTGCCCGGGGGCGCCTGGTCGGGGCGCGCTTCGACGTCGACGCGCAGCACGCCGTCGGAATCGGTCGATGCCGCGCCCGGAACTCCGCGGTGAAGCGCGGTCAGCGTCGCCGCAACCCCACGGCCGGCCAGACGTACGCGATCCGATACTTCAGCCACCACACCGACGCTGGCGTAGGTATTGGCGTGCCGCGGTACCAGCAAGACCCGGTCGTCTCGCCCCACGTCGACGGGCAACGTAATCGGCATGCCGGGAAACACGACAGTATCGTCCAGGGAAACGATTCGTAATCTAGTCATGGTTACCGTGTAGGACGCCGGAACAGGTAGGGAAGATCCGAGTGAGATTGCTCACTCCTCAGGTGGCGGCGGCTATGAGCGCTTTCATCCTGACTAAGAGCGCTCGCACGTTCGCCCGCTCCACCTGCCAGTCGGAAAGGGAGCATTCGTCGAGGCGGCTGATGTCGTCCTGAATGGCAGCGAGTGTCGTCGGAATATCCGACGGCAGTTCCCAGCGCGCATCCAGTTGTCGCAGTGCGCCCAATCGATGCAGCTCGATGGCCGAGACGATGGCGTTCTGGCTGGCGATGTAGCGCTCGACGAAATCCTCGTCCGGGGCTCGGAGCGTGGCACCGCCCTGATTGGAGATCCAATGATCTCTAAGGTCGACCCTTCCGCTACCTTTCGGTGCCATTACGATTGAAAGCAGGGGACGGTAGTTCATGAAGAGCAAGTCGCCCTTCGGTGCCGAGTGGGTACCAATCGCTGCCGCGGCACGGTCAACAAGTGGTTCGATCTCCGATTGCACACGTGCGATGACTTTGGCTGCATCGCCAGCAGGAAGCTGAGCGACGGCCGAGGCGACGAGGACACGAATCTTGTTCATCTCTGTGAACAGCCGATTCAGAGTCTGTACTCGCTGGATAGAAAGGATCCGGGCCTCTGCCACCGTTCTAATGGTTGCCATCGTGGCCAAGTGGGGTGCGAGGTAGCCGTGCAGAGCTTCAGACGGATTAGCAGACCCTCGCCGAATCTGAACAGTCAGGTGTTCCTCCGCATCGCTGCCGGCGAGCGACGCTGACGCGACGAGCTGCCAGTGCTCGCGATCGCCGGACAACAGATTGAACAACTCACCCGGCATCAGCGTTCTGTCAGCGACTTTCCCCAGAATTCCGAAACGCTCGAGCCCCATGCGGGCGTAGACCTGCTGCACGAGGAAGGAGCAAAAGCTCCGGCCGGGCAAGATGGCGGCGCGACCCCGGAGTTGTGCCAGGTAGATCGGCAGGAACGAATATGGTTGCGCGAGCCAGTAGGTCGTCGCTTCTTGAAGTCGGGGTTCGAACGACGCGTCAGACGCGGCGGACTGCAATCGCATCACGGTAAAGGTGGCGTTGCTGACGAACTCACGTTCGAGAAGTTCGAGATGCGCGCCGCCTTCACCGGCGCCGCGATTCGATCGGGCCCCGGCCGCAGGTGCGTCGGTCATAGCCAGCCACATGCGACGGAGTGACGGAAGGTCCTTGTGGCGGGGCGTGGCGTGGATCACAAGCGGGCCGCTGACGCACAGCGCCACATGGCTCCATTGTGACAGCCGCCGCGTGAGCATCGATTGACCGAGAACATTCAACCAGCTGATAGGGCCAGCCGGCTTGAAGAAGATGATGTCACCGGGCTGCACATGCGCCATGGAATACTCGCGCGCACGGACCTGACGTTCACCACCGTCAAGCACTGAGGCGCCGCGGCAGTGACTACGTCGAAGGCGAGAGGCGTGAAAAACGCCATTCGTCGATGTAGGTCCACTCTCCGCTTGCCACGCGTTCCTCGTTGACGAACTTGAATGCGTCCAGACTCATCGTTATCCACGTCATCCGCCACTCGCGCTCGAGCCCAATCATCATCATCGGGCCGGAAAACGAGATCCCCGCATCGGTCCAGCCGCCGCTTGACCGCAGCAACCCGAAGGACGTGCCAGTCAACACGTAGAACCACCGTCCGCTCAGAGGGTCGAACGTAATCCACCGGGTGCGCGTGCCTCCGTCCGCCACGGTGCAGACCCAGCCACCATCGAGTGCAAAGCGCAGCGTACCGCTGTCCCGATACGCGGGGCTGACTCGCGTTGACGGGACGATGTTCTCGTAGCTCCACGTTCCGGCAATCCAGTTGAACCGTTCGAGCTCCGTCGCGCGCCGGTCGGCAAATCCGGCGAGCACCGATGGTGCCAGAACGCCGACCTCTCGACTCGGGTCGGAACGCGAGGGCCCCATGATCATCGTTCCGTTCATGAACAGCTCTTCGATCAACATGTCACTCCGACTCCTTTCGTCTTTGTCCGGCCGCCAGTTATTATACACAACCATGGTTGTGCATAAGGCGCGCGCGCGCGCGGACAAGTTAGACCAGCCCAGCGTGGCCCCCGCCAATCTCGACCTGCCGTATCTGGGCTTCTTTCTCGGCTTGCGAGTGAACGAGCTGGTCGCTGAAGACCTCGTTGCCGCCGGCTTCAAGGACGTGCGGCAGAGCCACGGATACGTGGTGCAGCACCTGATCGCGCAGGACCGAACGATCACCGAGCTGGCGGGGCGAATGGAGGTTTCACAACAGGCGGCCTCAAAAGTCGTCACCGAGATGAAAGCGCTAGGAATACTGGAATCGGCCCCAGGTGACGATCGGAGGGCCAAACTGATTCGCCTCTCCGCGCGCGGGCGCGACGCCGTTACTCAAACACGGGAGGCACGGCGTCGAATAGAAACACGCTTGATCAAGGCGATTGGCGCGCGCAAGTACGCCGATGGCAAACGAGTACTAATCGCCTGTCTCGACGCACTCGGTGGTCTTGGACGCATCTCCTCGCGCCGCATCCGGGCGCCGCGATGACACGTTGGTTCGAGCGCTTGCCACCGACCTGTTCCGTGTTCGATGAGAGAATTGACGCCGGCCTGGACGTGCAATGAGCAAGACCGGGACACTCACGCCGGGTCAGACGCTGGGGCGCTACGAGATCGCAGCGTTCCTGGCCGCCGGCGGCATGGGCGAGGTGTACAAGGCTTTCGACGCTCGCCTTAATCGCGTCGTGGCAATCAAGCGTCTCACCGGCCCGCGCGCAGGAGGAAGGACGCGCAGTCGACGCGCGGCCGAACAGGCACACACGTTGGCACCGTGGATTCCAGCAGCACCGGCATCCTCGCAGCTCTGGTGTTCACGCTTCTTGCGACCGGAAAGGTCTGGCGCGCGGCGGCACGCTGGCCGGAGCTGGCGCGGATGATGAACCTTCCACACACAGTCTGAGGTTAGGGCCCAATGTGCCGCCTCAGACGAGACTCGCCGGGCGAGAACGTCTAAACGCCTGTCACGAGAGCGATCGAACCGGCGCGCCCGCGACCACCTGCGGTGCCGGCCGAAGCGGCCGCACGATCAGTGTCAGCAGGAACCCAATCGCCAGGAGTCCCGCGAGCACCTGCAACGGCGTGTCGTAGATGTGAATCCGGTCAGCGCCGGGGGGGAGCGCTGCCTTGGCGCGATTGGAGAGCTCCGTGATGATCACCGGTCCGGCGACGGCCGCCGCGCTCCACGCCGTGAGCAGCGCGCCATGGATCGCGCCGACATTTTCGGGTCCGAAGATGTCCGCCAGAAACGCGGGAATGGTCGCGAAGCCGCCGCCGTACATCGTGAAGACGATGAAGAGAGCGATCTGGAAGAGGACCCAGTTGGATGACGAGGCGAGGCCGGGAATCAGGAGGAACAGGACGAACTGCGTGACGAAGAAGACGAGATACGTGTTGCGGCGACCGATGTAGTCGGAGCCAGACGCCCACAGGAAACGTCCGCCCGCGTTGAACAGGCTGATGATCGAGACGACGAGCGCGGCTTGTGCCGGCGTGCGATGAAACATGTCCTGCATCATCGGCGAGGCCTGGGCGAGGATGCCGATGCCGGCGGTCACGTTGATGAAGAGGATCCCCCAGAGCAGGTAGAACTGGCGCGTCTGGATCGCGTGATTCCGGCTGACGCTGACGTCGGTGATCATCGCGTTGGTCTTGGCCGGCGCGGTCCATCCTTCGGGGCGCCAGCCGTCGGGAGGACGGCGCAGCAGGCGCGAGCCCAGGAGCATGATCACCAGGTAGGTGGCGCCCAGTGCCATGACCGTGCGGGCGACGCCGATGCGATCCATGAAGTAGACATTGAGATAGCCGGCGAGGAAGGCGCCGCCGCCGAATCCCATGATCGCCATGCCGGTGGCCATCCCGCGGCGATCGGGAAACCACTTCACCAGCGTGCTGACTGGCGAGATGTAGCCGAGACCGCAGCCAATGCCGCCAATGATGCCCATGCCGAGAAAGACGAGCACCGATTGCGACTGGGCGAGGCCGATGCCTCCGATGAGGAGTCCGGTGCCAAAGAAGATCGCGGCGGCGGTAGCGGCAACACGCGGTCCGCGCCGCTCGACCCAGGGGCCGCCGAAGGCGGCGCTCAGGCCGAGAAGTACCAGCGCGGTGGTGAATGTCGTGTACGGCGGACTGAACCACCACGGGGAACCGGGGAAGATCTCCTGGATCGGCCGGTTGAACGTGCTCCACGCGTAGACCGAGCCGATGCAGATGTGGACGAGAACCGCCCCGACGGGGATGCGCCAGCGCTCCGACATGCGGCAGATCTTCTGCGAATGAGCGAACGCGCGCAACCTCGACGTCGCGCCACACTGCGGTGGCGCTCGCCGAACGCCGCTCGGCATTTCACGTGACCGGATGGGGCGACTGTGAGCGCGTGAAATCCCTCTCGAGCGCATGTGACTCAAAGAGGTGTGGTTTGCAGGCGACCACTTGGCTCCGACGGGCATCGCGATTGGGCGATCTCAGCCGTGGTAAGGTGCGTCTCAATCACGTTCGATCAAGCGCGCACGATCAGATCGGAGTCGCGACGCGATAAGCCGGGAGTCCACATGTCGCCATCTGTTTTCATCTCACATCGGTCGACGAAACGAGGTCAGGACGTCGCTGGCCGCCTGTATGAGATGTTGTCGGCTCGCGGTATCGATTCGTTCTTGGATATAAAGAAGCTCAAAGCCGGCGACATCTACGGCTCCGAGATTCAGGAAAGCATTCGGCAGGCGCGCGTCGTCGTCGTGTTTTTCGACGACGAGCTGACCAGTTGGCTCCACTTCGAGGCGGCGTGCGCGTTCTTCGACCGCAAGCTCGTGCCAGTTTCAATCCAGGGGGCCGCCGTGCCGCCACCCTACGATCAGGTTCAACTCGAGCTTGGCGGAGGCGATGAAGCGCTCGAGCGGGTCGTCGAGCAGATTGAAAGACGCCTCGGTGACAGGAAGAGCGTCTGGACACGTTCGGTAAGCTGGCTCAATGGTGTCTTTGCGTGGGGCGCTTGGATTGCAATCGTGATCCTCGCTGCCCTCTTGATTGCAATCGGCCAGTGGGAGGCAGGGCGGGGAGCGCTCTTTCTGGCCGGCCTCTTCGGAGGGCTCGTGTTGGGAGGTCAGTTTTTCCTCTCGCTGGCGTTCTCCAGTATGACCTTGTCTTCGAGCTTTCGGGAACGCGACTTCGCGTTCAAGGCCATCCGCCGTCTGACGTTGGTTTGGACGCCCATGGTTTTTGTTCCGGCGTCAATCGGTGTGCTTTGGGTTCTCGGTTCTTCTGGTTCGGACAATCGCTCTGACCCGTGGCTGTTCTTAGCGTTCGCCGCTTATTCGTCCGCTGTCTTCATTTTCGGACTGGGCTACTTCGTCGTAAAAGCGTCGGCCGAACTCGACGCGACTGGCAAAAACCCGGACCGAGTGGAGGGGCTTCGATTTCTGGCGAATATCCTGTTCATCATTGCCTTCTTTTGTCTTGCCTGGGCCGCGAGTTTGGTCGTTCTTCGCAACATCCCGACGTGGATCACGCGATTCAGCCTGTAGAACGGCTTGCGAATGGGGGCGGACGAGCATCTGTTCGCGGCGCACTATAACTGCGGCCGGGTTGCCGGCAGCGCCGCTGGTGGTGGATCGATTCCGAAGCGCTGGCGCTTCAGGTAGAGGCCCTTGCGTGACAGGCCGAGCATTGTGGCCGCTTCCTCGACGCGCCCACCGCATTTCTTCATCGCGTAGTTCACCATGCGTTCCTCGAGATACCGAACCGCGGCAGGCACGGGTTGATCGAGGCGGACGACCACCTCGGTCGGGTCGAGGACGCGTTCCGATGCGGGGATGGTACGACGTGATTTCGTGATCTCGGGGTATAGATGCTCCGGCATCATGATGGCCCCCGACTCGGCGAGCACGGCGAGGCGCCGCATCTCGTTGGCGAGTTCGCGCGTGTTGCCCGGCCAGCGGTAGAGCACCAGGTACTCCATGGTGTCTTCGGCGAGTCGCAGGTCACCTTTGCCGTATTCGAGCGCGTATTTCTGGAGGTAGTGGTTGGCGAGGGTGGGAATCTCGACGCGCCGCTCGCGCAGCGGCGGCAGGTGCAGCGGCACGATGTTGAGCCGGTAGAAGAGGTCGGCGCGGAACCGGCCCTGGCTGACCAGCGTGTCGAGGTCGGCGTTGGTGGCCACGATGAGGCGAACGTCGACCTGAGTCGGCTGCGGCTCGCCGATCGGGTGAATCTCATTCGACTCGATGAAGCGCAGCAGCTTCGGCTGCACCTCGAGGCTGGTGTCGCCGATCTCATCGAGGAACAGCGTGCCGCCGGCGGCGGCGCGCACCACGCCCTGAAAGTTGTCGATGGCGCCGGTGAAGGCACCGCGGCGATGGCCGAACAACTGCGAGTCGAGCATGTCCTTGGGCGCCGACGTGCAGTTGAAGGGCAGGAAGGTCGCCTGGGCGCGCCGGGACAGGGCGTGAATGGTCCTGGCGAGGACTTCCTTGCCGGTGCCGGTTTCGCCGGTGATGAGGACCGGGACATCGGTCGGGGCGATGCGGCGCGCGACGTTGAGGATGGTCTGCATCTGCTCCGCCTGGAAGATCGCGCCGCCTGTACTCTCGATGGGATCGGCCGGCCAGAGCGCGGCGCGATTGCGTTCTTCTTCGCGCGCGCGTTCGAGCGC
>Ga0207689_10003712_pt1 | contig 13914 bp, 9 predicted proteins | sample KBSMisM52_FD_184312 | JGI IMG/M metagenome (GOLD analysis project Ga0207689, IMG submission 184312) | Miscanthus rhizosphere microbial communities from Kellogg Biological Station, Michigan, USA - KBS Miscanthus M5-2 (SPAdes) (version 2) | ecosystem: Host-associated > Plants > Roots > Rhizosphere... | reverse complement strand
GCCATCCACCGGAAGATGTAGTCCACGATCGACTTCGCGAACCGCACCTCGGGGTTCTTGGTCATCCCCGACGGCTCGAAGCGCGCGTGGCTGAACTTGTCCACGAGCGCCTGCAGCGGCACCCCGTACTGCAGCGCGTAGGAGATCGCCTGCGCGAAGGCGTCGGCGAAGCCCGAGATGGTCGAGCCCTCCTTGGCCATCACCAGGAAGATCTCGCCTGGCGTGCCGTCCTCGAAGAGGCCGACGGTGATGTAGCCCTCGTGGCCCGCGATGTCGAACTTGTGCGTGATGGAGTGCCGCTCGTCCGGCAGCTTCCGCCGCTTCGGCGTCTCGACGACCTTGATGACTTCTTTCACCACTTCGCGCACCTCGACGGCCGCGCCCGCGTTCCGCGTGTCCGCCACGCCCGCTTTGGACGTGTTGAGCGGCTGCGTGCGCTTGCTGCCATCACGGTAGATCGACACCGCCTTGGCGCCAAGCCGCCACGACTCGAGGTAGGCCTGCTCGATGTCCTCCACCGTGGCGTCGGTGGGCACGTTCACCGTCTTGCTGATGGCGCCCGAGATGAAGGGCTGGGTGGCGCCCATCATCTTGATGTGGCCCATGTAGTGGATCGAACGCTCGCCCTGCGTGGCCTTGAACGCGCAGTCGAACACCGCCAGGTGCTCGTCCTTGAGGAACGGCGCCCCTTCGATCGTCTCGTGCTCGTCGATGAAGTGGACGATCGCCTCGACCTCCGGCTGCGTGTAACCCAGCTTGCTGAGCGCCATCGGCACCGTGCCGTTGACGATCTTCATCAGGCCGCCGCCGACCAGCTTCTTGTATTTCACGAGCGCGATGTCGGGCTCGACACCGGTGGTGTCGCAATCCATCATGAAGCCGATGGTGCCGGTCGGGGCCAGCACCGTGGCCTGGGCGTTGCGGTAGCCGAAGTCCTCGCCGAGTTCCACGGCCTCGTCCCACGCCTGCTTGGCGCCGGCATACAGATCCGCGGGCACGTGCTTCGCGTTGATCTCGCTCACCGCGTCGCGGTGCTTCCGCATCACGCGCAGGAACGACTCGCGGTTGCGCTCGAAGCCGCCGAACGGACCGCCATGATCCCGCGCGATGCGCGCCGACTGCGCGTAGCCCTCGCCGGTCATCACCGCGGTGATGGCGCCCGCGTACGCACGCCCCTCGTCGCTGTCGTAGGGCAGGCCGCGCGACATGAGCAGGGCGCCCAGGTTGGCGTAGCCGAGGCCGAGCGGCCGGTACTCGTGGCTGTTCTTTTCGATGGCCTTGGTCGGATAGCTCGAGTTCGGGACGATGATTTCCTGGGCGGTAATCAGGGTGCGGCAGGCGGCCTTGAAGCCGGCCACGTCGAACTCGCCGTCGTCCTTCACGAACTTCATCAGGTTGATCGACGCCAGGTTGCACGCCGAGTCGTCCAGGAACATGTACTCGGAGCAGGGGTTGCTGGCGTTGATGCGCGCCGTCTCGGGGCAGGTGTGCCATTCGTTGACGGTGGTGTCGTACTGCATGCCCGGGTCGCCGCACACCCAGGTGCCGTAGGCGATCTGGCGCATCAAGTCGCGCGCTTTGTAGGTCTGCACCGGCGTGCCGCCCAGTACCGCCTTCGTCGTCCACTCGCCGTCGTCCAGCACGGCGCGCATGAAGTCGTCGGTCACGCGCACGCTGTTGTTCGAGTTCTGGAAGAAGACCGACGTGTAGGCGGTGCCGGTGAACGAGCCGTCATACCCGGCGTCGATGAGCGCCCACGCCTTCTTCTCTTCTTCGACCTTGCAGTTGATGAACTCGACGATGTCCGGGTGCTCGGCGTTGAGGATCACCATCTTGGCCGCGCGGCGCGTCTTGCCGCCCGACTTGATGACGCCGGCAAACGCGTCGTAGCCCTTCATGAACGACACCGGACCGCTCGCCGTGCCGCCGCCCGCCAGCAGCTCCTGGGACGAACGGATCGCCGACAGGTTGCTCCCCGTGCCCGAGCCGAACTTGAACAGCATGCCCTCGGTCCTCGCCAACGTGAGGATCGAGTCCATCGTGTCTTGCACCGCGTTGATGAAGCAGGCCGAGCACTGCGGCGCCTTCTCGAAGCCGCAGTTGAACCACACCGGGCTGTTGAACGCCGCCTTCTGGTACACGAGCAGATGCTTCAGCTCGTGCGAGAAGCTCTGAAGCGCCTCCTCGCTGGCAAAGTACTTCTGGGCACGCGCCCAGCCGGTGATCGTGTCCACGACCCGGCCAATGAGCTGGCGCACGCTGCGCTCCCGCTCGGGCGAGTCCATCTGGCCGCGGAAGTACTTCGAGACCACGATGTTGGTGGCCTGCTGCGACCACGTCTTTGGAATCTCGACGTCGCGCTGCTCGAAGACGACCTTGCCCTTCTCGTTGCCGATCACCGCGGAGCGGGTTTCCCACTCCACCTCGTCGAAGGGGTCCACCCCCGGCAGCGTGAAGTAGCGCGGGAACTCGAGTCCCAGCGCCCTGTCTTCTCCAGAGCGGCTGGCCGGCTCGGCCTGCTTCTTCGCACGCGCACCGGACTCGACCCCTCCTCCGTGGGATGCGGCCTGCTGGCCTGCGGCGACGGCTTCGCGAGCTGGGCCTCTTTCCATCGTTTTCCTCCGAACTCAGGACGCAGCTACCCCTGGACTGCTGTCCCGCACGCGTAAATGTTGTTGTTGCGCTAACGGGCTTGGCTTCTTACCGGACGCTGGGAGGAGCCGGCGTCAAACCTTCGAGCGCAGGCGGCAATCATCAGCGCGTGTGACGGCTTTGTCAAGTTGTAAACCACAAGATATTGCGCTTTTCTTTTCGGGCAATCGCAATATCTAGGACGTAATTGTACCAGGAGTGGGCCAGAAACGGCTCAGGCAACCCTCGGCACGCGAGCTCGGATCCGCGTGCCGAGCCCTACCCCCGTGTCGATCGTCAACTCCCCATGCACCAGCTTCAACCGCTCCTGCATGCTGACGACGCCCAGGCCGCTGCTCGCCACTGCCGAGGCATAGTCGAACCCCACGCCCCCGTCGCGCACCTCCAGCCACACCGCGTCGGCGTCGCCTGACAGGTCCACGCCGAATTCGCGCGCGCCGCTGTGCCGGACGGCGTTGCGGAGCGCCTCCTGCACCACGCGAAAGAGGCACAACGAGACGTCCGAGCCCAGTCCGTCGACCTCTCCGCTCTCGTGAACCTTCACGTGGACGCCGTGGAGCGACGCCACTTCCGCGCAGTAGCCGCGTACCGCCCTGGCGAGGCTCAGATGCCGGAGGGGAGTGGCGTGGAGTTCGTGCGACAGATCCTGGATGACTTTCTGCACGGTGGCGAGTTGCGTGCGAAGGTCGTCGTAGCTGCCGATGCCCGACTTGAAGTGCCGGTCGAGTGCGACCGACAGCAACGCCAGCCGCTGCCCGACATCGTCGTGCAGCTCGCGCGCCACTCGAACGCGCTCGGCTTCCTGCGACTCGATCAGCCGGCGGCCGAGGGTGGAAAGCGCTTCCGCCGCGTTGCGGCGCTCGGTGATGTCCTGCACCGTGCCGCGCAACTTCACGACGCGCCCTTCCGCGTCCTGCAGGCGCTCACCCCGCGCCAGGAGCCAGCGCGTGCGGCCGCCAGGCAGCACCATTTCGAGGTCGAGTTCGTACCGCCGTCCGCTCTTGAGCGCCTCCTCGACGGCCGACTTCAGGCGAGCCCAGCTCTCGGGCGTGTAGAGGTGTGGGTGGTCCGCGTACGACGCGGCCGGCCCGGACGGGTCGCGCTCCGCCAATCGATACAATTCTTCGGACCAGGTCACCGTATCGGTGGCCGGATCCCACTCCCAGCTCCCGAGTCCCGCGAGCCGCTGCGCCTCGGCGAGCGCGCGCTCCCTTTCCCTCAGGGTCTGGACCACGTCAGGCTGATCCGCCATGTCGAGCTCAGGGCTCATGACTGTAGTGCTGGTGTGATGCAGCTGCAACAGCTATCGTAGGGTGTTCATGCCTGGGCCAGGTTCGTTGGCGAGTGATCGTGCGCGGCCACGGGTGGTCGTTGCCGACGACCACGCGGCCATGCGGCACGCAATCGAGCAGGTGCTGTCTTCGTCGTTCGATGTCGTGGCCAGTGTGGCGGACGGGCGTGAGGCGGTCGAGGCCGCTCACCGGCTGGCCCCAGACGTCGTCGTGCTGGACATCACGATGCCGGTGCTCGACGGCTTCGGCGCCGCGCGCGAACTGGTCGGCCGCGGCACACCGGCGAAGCTCCTGTTTCTCAGCGTGCACGACGGTGACGAGTACGTCGCTGCCGCGGTCGATGCCGGCGTTCAGGGCTACGTGGCCAAGTCGCGACTCGCCACCGACCTCGAGGACGCCGTCAGACACGTCTTGGAGGGCCGGCTTCGCCTGCCGACCTCCTCGTCGCTCTGTGGCCTTGCCGACCCGCGCGCCTTGCACGCCGTGCACTTCGCCGCGAACGACGACGCCAGGGCGCACCAGCTGCACCGGTTCGCAGGACGGGCTCTGAGGCGCGGCGATACAGTCGTGGCCGTCGGTCGCCTCGCGCTGCTGGACCGCCTGGCGGCCCGCCTGACCGACGCAGGGTTCGATCTCGGCGCGCGAGGCCGCTATCAGGCGCTCGATGCGGAGGAGTGCCTGGCGCACGTGATGCGCGGCGACGAGCCCGACGAGGCGGCGCTCCTCGAACTCATGCGCACGATCGAAGACGCGCATGCGGCGTCGGCCGAGCGCAAGGCCAGGAACCTCGTTCTCTGCGGCGAGGTGGCCCCCCTGCTGTTACAGGACGGCAACGTTCGCGGCGCCTTGGCGCTCGAGCGCATCTGGCACAGCCACAGCAGCCGCTTCCAGACGCTCTGCTCCTATCGCAGCGCCGACCTGGAGACATGCGGGCACGAAACCGCCGACCAGCTGTACGCCGTCCACCAGGCGGTGAGCGGCTAGGCAGGCCTGAAGGCCTGCAACTACGAAGCGCAGCTATGTGGCTGCAGGCCTTCAGGCCTGCACTGTCAACGCGGACCGTAATGCGGTAGCGGCTGGCCCGCCTCGAGCGCGCCAAGGTCGGGAGCGCGCCCGGTGAAGCCGTCGGTGATGGTCGGCAGCGCCACGCCTCGATCGATGGCGGCCGAGCCGGCCTTCAGCCGGAAATCGAACTCGTCGGCGCGGTAGATGCGCTGAAGGGTGGCAGCATCCCGCGCGTCGAGCCGGCGCACGTTCTCGAAGACGTCGTAGTCCACAGTGACGCTGTGCTGGTCCTGCCCCGTCGCCTTGCTGTACTCGGCCAGCGTGCGGAACTCGTGCTTCTGGAGAGCCGTCTCGTGGCCGGGGCCGGTCATGTCCGCTTGCGTGAACGGCGGCGGCGCCGCCCATACGAACGACGCGTCCACACCGGCGTTGGGCCGGAAGCCGTTGTAGTCCGACGACGAGTAGTTCGTCATCGTCGCGACGTTGAAGATCGCCGGCGCCGCGTTCTGGCCGAGCAGCAGATTGTTCCGCCAGTGGACGTTGGACGCGAGCTGCGCCTGCGTCTCGGACAGGACGGTGTTGTTGTAGAACACGGCGCCCGACGAGCCGTTGGTGAGCCGCGTCGACCCACCCGGCAGGTTGTAGGCGATGTTGCGGATCCAGTACACGGGACCGCCGAGCGCGGGCTGGTTGCAGAAGGCGTGCGACGCGTGGTTGATGAACATATTCCGCATCACGCGGATGTTGTGCATGCCGCCGTCGGCTTCGATCGGGTTGTCGTGCGAGCTGGAGATGTAGTTGTTGTAGAAGTCGATCGCCACCGGGCGGCGGTCGAAGAACTCGCGCGGCGGATAGTGGGGGCCGGCGGGGATGCCCGGGCCGGTCGCCACCGAGCCGTCCGGGTTGCCGTAGGTCTCCACGTTGATGCCGTCGTGGAAGTCGGTGATCGAGTTGTAGGCCACGACGTGCCCGGGGCCATACAGCTTCACCGCGACGTATGAGGCCATCTTCGGCGGATAGATCTGGCCGTCCACGCCGTTGAACTTCGACCACAGCGCGTCGCCGTTCCAGCCGATCAGGTGCGTCGGGTCGTTGCGGCCGATGAACGTGTTGTCGGCGATGTAGAAGTTCGACGAGCCGGCGAAGTTGGTGAAGATGCCGGAGCCGACGTTGTCGAACCGGCTCCGCTTCACCGTCAGCCCCTTGGCCCCGGCGATGAACTGGGTGCCCGCCAGGATGCCGTATTCGGCGTTGCGGATCGTCACGCCCTCGAAGTAGGTGTAGTCCGCCGCGCGCACGTCGAACACGGCGAAGTTGCCGGCCCCGTCGAAGATCACCTCGCCGTCGCCGGCAGCTTTGATCGCGATGGGCTTGTCGGCGGTGCCTTTGGCGGTCAGATAGTAGGTGCCGTCGAGCGGCTCGGTGCGGTTCACCGACGCGGTGTTCGTGTACTCGTAGCGGTTGTACTTGTAGGTGCCGGCGTGGACCAGGATGGTGTCGCCCGCCTGCACGCGCGGCCGGCCGGACGTCGCCCAGTCGGTGCCCGCGCACCAGAAGTTGTAGGCGCACATCAGCCCTTCGAACGAGGGCTCCGTCTTGGCGCCCTTGAAGCCGTGCGGGTAGACGTGGAACACGCGCCCGCCCGCGGCGGGCTTCGGTTCGGCGCGCGTGCGCACGGTGACGACGCGGCGGCCGTCGCCCTTGACGCCGTCGGGGTCGGACAGCAGCAGACGCACCTCGTAGGGCGTGTCCGGCTCGAGGTCGAGCACGCTGCCCGCGAACATCGGCGGCAGCACCACGTCCACGCGCGATTCGGCGTAGATGCGCTCGCCGCCGATCCGCAGCAGCGGCAGCGCCGTCCGCCACTCGGCATCGCCCGTTTTGCGGAACGACATCGACACGGTGGCGTTGCGATTGGCGTCGCCCTGGATGAACCACTCGAACCCGAGGTTGATCAGCGTCGCCGGCTCGACGACGAGTTCCCCGGCCGTGACGCCGTTGGCTGGCCCGTTCTGCGCTACGAGCCCAGACCCAAGGAGCAGAGTGAGTGCGAGAGCGGCTGCGGCTATGGTACGCACGGCGAGAGTATAGGCGCAGGCAGGGCCGGTCTAAAGACCGGCAGCCACGACTAGCCGCCGAGTTGTGCGGCGAGCGTCGCGGCTTTCTCCGCCAGCGTGGTGGCGAACACGAAGTTGCGCTCCTTGATGGCCTGCTCCGCCTGGTCGGCGAAGCGTTTGGCCTGGTCGTACTGCGAGCGCCCTTCGTTACTCAGCTTCCGGTAGTCGATGCGATTGAGATCGCGCGACGACTTCGACAGCAGGTCGCGCACCTGCCGCTCGGCGGCGGCATCGGCAGCCGACGAGGTCGTGCGCAGCTCGCGCCCGGGTTCCGGCTGCGCCGGAGCGGCCACCACCGGCGGCGGCTCGGGCTCGGGCTTGGCGGCTTCGGCGGGCGGGGCCGGTCGGGGCCGTCCTGCGGGCCGGGCGGGCGCCGGCTTCGGCGGCTCCGCATCCGCCACTTCGGGCGGTGGCGCTTGAACGGGGATCGGCTCTTCAGGCGGTGCGAACACGCGATTGGGAGGCGTCGGCATCGCCAGGGGCGGACCGTCGGCCACGGTCACCGGCTTCGCCTTGGCACAAGCACCCGCCACGGCAACGGTGATCGCAAGCGCCGCGCACAAGCGCGCCACACGAATGAATGGAACAGTCATCACCGGTACCGGCTCACACCTCGGCGGCCTGCGGCAGCAGCACGCGGAACGTGGTGCCGCGCCCCTGCGTGGACTCCACTTCGATCTCGCCGTCATGCAGCTGCACAATCCGGTACACCATCGACAGGCCGATGCCCGTCCCATGATCCTTCGTCGTGAAATACAAATCAAAGATCTTCGGCAGGTGTTCCTTCGCGATGCCGACGCCGGTGTCTTCCACCCGCACCTCGACCCGCTGGCGTGACAGCGGCGCGCATTTGATGCGCAACGACCCGCCCTGCGGCATGGCCTGGCAGGCGTTGAGCGCCAGGTTCAAGAAGACCTGGCGCAGCATGCCGGCGTCGCCGCTCACCGGCGGGAGCCCGTCCGAGCAATCCATCGACACCTTCACGCCGTTTTTCTGCGCCTCCGGCTCCACGACCTGCTGAATCGCCGCCAGCAGCTCCGGCACCCGCACCGGCGCCAGCCGCAGGTCCTCGGGCCGCGTGAACTTGAGGAACCCCTGCACCACGCCGTCGAGCCGGCGGATTTCGCTCTCGATGACTTCGACGTGCTCCAGCGCGCTTTGGGCGGCCGGCGGGAGCGTCGCCACCGGAGCCGTGCTCGAGAGCCCGAGCGTACCCGTACCGGTCGCCGCCACGACCTGCGGCTGAGCCGCCTGCGCGGCGCTGCGGATCTTCGTCCGCAGCAGCTCGAGGTGGATGATCATCGCGTTCAGCGGGTTCTTCACCTCGTGCGCGATGCCCGCGGTGAGCCGGCCCAGGTTCACCAGCTTCCGTGAGTACGCCAGCATCGACTGCACGCGCGACATGTAGGCGACGTTGCGCGCCACGAGCAGGACGCCCACGAGCTCCCCGTTGGTGCCCGTGATCATCTGCGTCATGAGCAGCAGCTCCACGTCCTCGCGGATCGACGCCTGGACGGGGCCCCGCGACTGGTGTGATGCCAGCGTCTCCTCGACGATCGTCCGCGCCGGATGGCCACCCGGCAGCAACGTCGCGATCGGCTTCCCGATGCCGTCGGCACCGAGCGTCGCCTGCATCGCCGGGTTGTTGAAGAGCACTTCGCCCATCGGGTTGATGAGCGCCACCGCGTCTTCGAGATGTTCGACCGCCACCTGCAGGTTGGCCTTCTGGCCGGCCAGCGCCGAGCGGTCGGCCGAGAGCTGCTGGCTGACGGTGTTGAAGAACGACCCCAGCTCGCCGAACTCGTCGCCCGGCGGCAGATCGAGCGTCACGCCGAACTCGCCTTTTCCGAGCCGGGTGAGACCGCTGCGGATGACGTGAATGGGACGCAGCAGGCGTTCGGCCAGCACCCCGGCCACGATGATGGCGATCACGAGCGCGATCGCCGCCGCCACGATCGTCGGATAGAGCCACTCGGTGAGCGCCTGGCGCATCAGCACGGTCGAGACGCCGACTCGAATCGATCCGAACGGTGTATCGCCGAGCGAGAGCGGCTGACGGACTTCGAGCGTGCGACCTGTCGAGTAGATCAACTGAAGCTGGCGGACCACGTTGCTGGCCGCCAGCCGCTCGAGGTCCTCGCTCGGTGGCAGCGGCCGGCCGACCAGCGACGGATCGCTGCTGGCCACGACTACCGCCTGCGTGTCGAGAATCGCGGTGAACGTGACGCTCTTGTCGTAGAGCGACGATCGCAAGATCGAGCGCAGCCCGGAGTCGTCGCGCAGGCCGGCGTAGGGATCGGCGCTCGCGGGCACCACTTCGCGGGCGCGCTCGTAGGTGGCCAGCGCCAGGATCTTCCCGCGGGTGATGCTCTCCTCGAGCAGGAAGCGGCAGATGCGCTCCACCGCCAGGCCGCTGAGCGCCACCACCGACAGCCCGACGATGGCGGTCACGCCGGCGATCTGTTTCGCGCGGATTCCAAGACGCATCGGTGACGCTCAGTCGCAGTGGGCGGTGTCCGAACCGCCGTTTGTAGAGGGCGGTCTTCAGGCCGCCCTAGTGGTTCGAGATCGCTTCTTCCTGCTTGGCGGATCCACGGCCGCGCAGTTTGTTCAACTTGTTGTGCAGGGTCTTCAGGCTGATGCCGAGAATCTCGGCGGCGCGCGTCTTATTGTCGCGCGTGTGCTCGAGGGTCATCAGGATCAACCGGTTCTCGGCCTCTTCCACCGTGGTGCCCGGCGTGAGCGACAGCGTGGGTTTGACGCTTTCCACCGTGGGCGCGGCCACCAGCGGCGGCAAGTGTTTGGGCTCGATGAACTGCCCGGAACACAGAATCACCGCCCGCTCGATGACGTTCCGCAGCTCGCGCACGTTGCCCGGCCAGTTGTACTGCTCGAGCGCCTTCATGGCTGCCGGATCCAAGGCCGAGACGGCTTTGCGATTCCGCCCGTTGAACTCCGCCAGAAAGCCCTGGATGAGCAGCGGCAGATCCTCTTTGCGGCGGCGCAGCGGCGGCAGCTCGATGGCAAACACGTTGAGGCGGTAGAAGAGGTCTTCGCGCAGCTTGCCGCTCTTCACCGCGTCGGCGGGCACGGCGTTTGTGGCCGCGATCACGCGGACGTCCACCGCCTGCTCCTGACGCCCGCCAAGGCGCCGGAACTTCCGTTCCTGCAACACCCGCAGCAGCTTCACCTGCGTGGCCGGCGTCATCTCGGCGATCTCGTCGAGGAACAGCGTGCCGCGGTCTGCCAGCTCGAAGCACCCTTCGCGACGGTCGAAGGCGCCCGTGAACGCGCCCTTCTCGTGGCCGAAGATCTCGCTCTCGAGCAGCGTCTCGGGAATCGCCGCGCAGTTGATCGGAACGAAAGGCAGCTGGTTGCGCGGACTGAGCTGGTGAATCGTCTGCGCCACGAGCTCCTTACCGGTACCCGACTCGCCCCAGATGAGCACCGACGCCGAGGTCGGCGCCGCCTGCTCGATGGTCTGATACACCTTGCGCATCTGCGCGCTGGCGCCGACCATCTGGCCGAAAGCGCCCTGATCGCGGAGCTGCTTGCGGAGCACCTTGACCTCGCGCAGCGTGTCCTGCCGCTCGACAATCTTGTCGAGGAGGATCTTCAGCCGCTGCGGTTCGATCGGCTTCGTCAGGTAGTCGTAGGCGCCTTCCTTGATCGCTTCGACGGCGGTTTCCACCGTGCCCTGTGCGGTCAAGATGACGATGGTGTACTCGCCCCCATCGTTGGCCAGCACCCGAAGCAGGTCCAGGCCGCCCATGCGGGGCATCACCAGGTCGCTGATGATGATGGTGGGGCGAAACTCAGTAATACGCTCCAGCGCCTCCTGGCCGTCGCTCGCGGACGCGGCCGTAAAGCCCCAGGTGCGAACGAGCTCCGTCAATCCCACGCGCGTGGCCGGTTCGTCCTCGACGATCAGCACGCGCTCGCCTGCGGTAGTGGTCATTTCCCCTCTATGACGCCGGCGCCGGAGGAGCGCTCGCCCGCCACTAATGAATCGTAGCGTGTTGTTTTTACATGGTCTAGCACAGCCATAGGAAAATCCCTACACGGTTCATACTGATAGCTGCGCCGTGCCAGACCCAAACTTACCGCCAGAAAGCGTGCTTTCGCCTTCCAGCATCGCATCCGACCCACCTCCAGGCGGGTCCATGCCTACTGAGGTGGCAGCAACCTCGTTGCCGCCGGGCCCTGCCGGCTCGAAAAAACTTCAGGCGCTGGGCGAAATGGCGCTCTGTTCCAGCGTGCCTACCCAGCTCGCCATTGGATGGACGCTCCGGCTGGCCGGTTGGTCCCCTGTGGACGACGGCGGAGCGTTGAGGTTGGGATTCATCACCGCGCTCACGCTGCTCGACACGGTGGCGCTGGTGGCGCTGATGGTGGTGTTCATGCGCGCACAGGGGGAGCGCCCGGCGGCGCTGTGGCTGGGGGGCCGGCCGGTGCTGCGCGAGCTGCTCGCGGGGATCGCGTACGCGCCCGTCGTGTTCTTGATCGCCGCCACGCTCCTGCTGACGATGCGCGCGCTCACGCCGCAGCTGCACAACGTGGACGTGAACCCTTTCGAAGCGTTGGCCGGCAACCTGCGGGACGCGGCGCTGCTGGGGCTCGTGGCGATCGTCGCCGGCGGAGTGCGGGAAGAACTGCAGCGCGCGTTCCTGCTCGACCGGTTCGAGCGGTACCTCGGCCCGTCATGGGCGGGCGTCGTGCTCTTGAGCGCGGCGTTCGGACTGGGTCACCTGCTGCAGGGGCGGGACGCCGCGATCGCAACCGGCGCGATGGGCGCGTTCTGGGCGGTGGTCTATCTCCGCCGGCGGAGCAGCGTGGCTCCCATGGTGAGCCACGCGCTCTTCAACTCGCTCGAGGTGCTGATCATCATCTTCGGGATTTCAGCCGCCAAGGCCTGAAGAGCCAAGGCCCGAGGCCTGAGGCCTGAGGCCTTCCAGGTTCGTCAGTGGCAGACGATGTCGCCGTCGTCGATCGCCTTGCCGATGATGGCCCCGAGGCCGGCGCCCGCGATCGTCCCGATCGTCTTCGATCCACCCGGTGCGATCACGTTGCCGAGCACGCCGCCGGTGATGCCGCCGACGATCAGGCCGGTGGTGCCGTCGTCGCGCTTGCAGTAGTACCGGTTGTCCGAGCCGCGATAGATGCGGTCGTTGCGCCCGAGGTGACGCGGATGGTAGCGCCGCTCATCGTGCCGATAGTGCTTCGACGCGTCCCAGTACGCCTCGCGCGCTTCGTGCTTGTGATGTCCGCGGCCGCGCCCTTGATCCGCCACCGCGGGCGACACACCGACGAAGGACACCAGCAGCAGGGCCGCGACGGCCATTCTCAGACGATTCACCTGGACCTTCCTTTCATTGCCTCGATTGGCTCCGCTCTGGATGATTCAAGCGATGTGCCGGAGTGCAGAACGGACAGAATTGGACACTTGCGGGCCATTTCACGCGATATGCGCTGACGAGCTGGCCACCCTTCGAGGACAATCGAGGTCCCCCGATGACTGTCGCGCAACTCACGTCTACAAACCTGCACGACCCCGTTCTCCCGCTCGTCCGGCCGGTCGCCGTGGCGCTGCGCTGCGGCCAGACCGTTGGCGACGCCCACGCCGCCATCCGCGCCGCGCCCAAGGCGCGCCACGCCCCGTACTTCTACGTGCTCGACGATGAGGACCGGCTCGCCGGCGTCGTGGGCGCGGGCCACCTGCTGGTCGCACAGCTCGACGAACGCGTGGAGCAGATCATGGTGGCCGGTGTGGTGGCCATCCCGAGCTGGACGACGGTGCTGATTGCGAGCGAGTACTTCGCCACCAGAAAGCTCAAGGCCTTTCCGGTGATCCGCGACGACGGCACGCTCGCAGGCGTGGTCGACGTCGAAATCTTCACCGGCGACGTCGTCGACCTCGCACGCGAGACCTACGACGAGATCTACCAGCTCCTCGGCGTGCACGCCACCGCGATGCGGACGCCGTGGACCGCCTTCGTCGACCGTTTTCCCTGGCTGCTCTCCAACATCTCCGGCGGGCTCCTCTGCGCCTTCATCGCCGGCCAGTTCGAGTCGCTCCTGCAGCAGATCGTCGTGCTCTCGCTCTTCATCCCCATCGTGCTCGCCCTCGCCGAGAGCGTCAGCATGCAGTCGGCCACGCTCACGCTGCAGCGGCTGTCGACCGCGTCGCTCGCGCCGCGCCAGATCCTGGCGGCGCTCTGGCGCGAGGCGCGCACCGCCGTTCTGCTCGGCCTCAGCTGCGCGGCCGTCGTGGTGCTGGTGGTGCTGGCGTGGCGGCGGGACGTCATGGGCGCGCTCGTGGTGGGCGGCGCGATTGCCGGGTCGATGGTCGCGGCCTGTCTGTTCGGCGTGCTGCTGCCCACGCTCGTGCGCGTGTTGAAGGTCGATCCACGTATTGCCGCCGGGCCGCTCGTGCTCGCGACCACCGACGTGGTGACGCTGATGTTCTACCTGTGGCTGGGCACCACGGTGTTGTGAATGCCTCTAGCCTCTAGCGTGGGGGCGTCGTCACGTCCGCGCGGGCGCGGAGATCGCGCAGCCACTGGCTGATCGTGCGCTGCCGCTGCTCGAGGCTGGCGCGCTCGCGCACCAGGCCTTGCGCACGCTCGAACGGGGTCAGCTGGCCGCTGGTGGTGAACTCCTCTGGGTGCGCGCGGTAGTACTGCAGCACCTGCTCGTCGGTGAGCGGCACCGTCAGGCCGAAGCGCTGGTCGATGTAGGCCTGAACGCGCAGCCGATCGCGCGCGAACGAACGCACGTTCTCGGCGCCGAGGCCGGTCGTGCGCTCCACCTCGTCGATCGACACGCCGGCGCGCGCGCGCATTCGTGCG
>Ga0207689_10003711_pt1 | contig 13917 bp, 7 predicted proteins | sample KBSMisM52_FD_184312 | JGI IMG/M metagenome (GOLD analysis project Ga0207689, IMG submission 184312) | Miscanthus rhizosphere microbial communities from Kellogg Biological Station, Michigan, USA - KBS Miscanthus M5-2 (SPAdes) (version 2) | ecosystem: Host-associated > Plants > Roots > Rhizosphere... | reverse complement strand
AAAAAACCTGCTGCAAACGATTGGCATCGCCGGAGACGAAGGATCCGGCGGCCTCTAGCATTGTTTCAACCTGAATTTTCTTGGCCTCGGCAGCCGGTTGCACGCCTTCAACTACATCTTCAATTATCGCGCAGAGATCAACCGGGCGAGGTTCGATTTGTAGTTTGCCAGTGATGATGCGGGACACGTCGAGGAGATCATCGATTAACTGCGACTGCGAACGCGCGTTTCGTTCGATAGTCTCAAACGCGCGCGATAACTGTGGTTCGTCAAGTTTTCCTGTCCGCACCAAATGGCTCCAGCCGAGAATTGCTGACAACGGGGTTCGCAGTTCATGAGACAGGGTGGCCAGGAATTCATCCTTGGTGCGGTTAGCCTGTTCCGCATCGGCCCGGGCGGCCTGCTCGCGAAGCAGCATTTGCGCGCGCGCCTTTTCAGCTTGCTTCCGCTCGTTGATCTCCAACTGTAATTCGCTGGCGTGTCGTTGCGCACCGCTGTAGAGCACTGCATTTTCATGAGCCACAGCAACCTGGGTAGCTAGGGTCGCCGCGAGGCGCTCGTCAGCTTCGCTGAATTCATCCGCGTCCAGTTTGTTCAAGAGACAGACCCAGCCAATGACTCCCCCACCCGACAGAATAGGTGCTCCCAGAAAGCAATGTACTAAGTCAGAAGTTCTCCCGTTCGTACGAAGCAGGTCGTCGGAATCGTTTAGCCGCAGGGGACGACGTTTGGTAACCACATATTTCAAGGCGCGTTCAAGCACCTGCGGAACTTCTTCGCTGAAGACACGATCCTCGTCTGCCCCACAACGGAAGGAGTAAGCCAGTGAGTCGCCGTTGCGCTTACCGCTCAGTGCTCCCGGTACATTGAGAATGCCAACCGCCGCCTCCTGAGCGCCAATGATCACTCTTGCCGAACGGCAAAAGGATTCCAGGACACGCGCCGGCTCGTGCTCGGCTGCGAGTTCCTGCCCCAGGTCTATGAGCATCTTGAGACGCTCGAGGTTGGCCTGCTCCAGCTCGAGATTCTTTTCTTCCAGCAACTCTGCCTGCCGTTTGATCTCGCGAGTCTTCTTGAACAGCTCTACAAAAACGTTCACCTTGGAGCGCAAAATGTCCGGTTCAATTGGTTTCACAATGTAGTCAACGGCGCCGAGCGAATAGCCGCGACTCAAATGCCGGCCACCGGTAGAGTCAGCCGTCAGGAAGATAATTGGTATATTGCGGGAACGGTCGCGGCCTCTGATGAGTTCGGCAGTTTCCAAGCCATCGAGCCCGGGCATATAGACGTCCATCAGAATTACTGAAACCTCGTTATCGAGCAAATAACGGAGCGCGTCGTCTCCGGAAGACGCACTGACGAGGTTCCTGTCAGGAGCCTGCAGTATCGATTCCAGCGCCAGCAGGTTCGTGGGACTGTCATCGACCATCAGGATGTTGATTCGTTCTTCAGCTCCCATAATAGATTGCGGTTCCGGCGTCCCCTGGCCGGAGCAGTTGATTCGATGGTTGGGCTTCACTCAATGCAACCAGGCACGTCGCGATTTGATCCAGCGGAAGAATCCTATCCGGCGTGGCTTGCGCAATGGCTGCGTCCGGCAGCTCACGTGCCACAGCGGAGGCTGGATCTTCGACGATGGTGAAACCGCCCCGCGCCTTAATGGTCGCCAATCCCTGCGCTCCATCAGTGTTCGCACCGGTCAAGATCACGCCGATAGCTTTCGTCTGAAATGCGTCTGCCGCGGATTCGAAAAGCACATCAATTGACGGGCGGGCAAAACGAACTGACTGAGCCGTAGACAAAGCAAAGCTACGATTCTCAATCAGCAGGTGATAGTCGCGAGGCGCAAGATAAACGCGACCAGCAAGCAACGGTTCCTTGTCGTCCGGTTCATTAACAGGCAGCTGGCTGCATTCGGCCAGATATTCACACAAGCCACTTTCCAGATCCTTGCTACGGTGCTGCGCAATAACGATCGGCAAAGCAAACTCGGCCGGCAGACCAGGCAGCAGCGTCTGCAATGCCTTTAGGCCGCCAGTGGAAGTTCCGATAACCACAATGTCGAACATAAATAAGTTTCAATTTTCAAGTTTCAAGTTCGGAGCGCCGGTCGAGTTTGAAGCTGTCCGTCCAAATGTTTGAACTTGAAACTTTTTTACGCTACCTTGCGATAAAGCTTGTCCTTCTCATTGATATTCTCGTAGTACTCGGCTCTCGGGGTAAACTTCAACGACTCCTTGTTACCCAAACCAAACACGCCAAACATACTCAAACTGTCGTACAGCAAATTGTGCACGCGCGCCTGCAGCTCTTTGTTGAAGTAGATCATTACATTGCGGCAGAGGATCACCTGAAACTCATTAAACGAACCGTCAGTTGCCAGGTTGTGTTCAGAGAAGACCAGGTTACTCTTCAGGCTGGCACTAAAGATCACGCTGTCGTACTGCGCCGTGTAGTAGTCGGAGAATTCGTGTACGCCGCCGGCCTGGTGGTAATTCGACGTGTACTCTCTCATGGCCGCAAGGGGGAAAATTCCATCACGTGCTCGTCGCAGAATTGCCATGCTTATATCGGTGGCATAGATGCGACACTTTTGATAGAGGCCTTCCTCCTGCAGCAGGATCGCGAGCGAATAGACTTCTTCACCGGTAGAACAACCGGCGATCCAAATCTGAACCGTCGGATAGGTTCGCAGCAACGGAACAACTCGTTTGCGAAAAGTCAGGTAGAAGCTCGGATCGCGAAACATTGCCGTGGCATGCACCGAAAGTCCCAGCAGAAAGCGTTCAAGACAAGCGGCATCATGGAAAACACGGTTCTGGAATTCAGAGACCGTTGCCAGTTGCTCGGCTCGCATTAACTCGAGTATCCGACGCTTTATCGAGCCCCGTGAATAATCTCTGAAATCAAAGCCGTGGACACGATAGAGCCCCTCGAGCAGCAGATCGATCTCGACGTCCTGAAGACTACTTTCTAATGCCGGCGCTGTGCCCACGTTACCTCTTCCTCTTTTGGAGTGCGGTGGCAAGCGAAGCACGACACCGCTTTGTGTTTTTTCTTTCAGTCGAACCTATGTTGTGAGCAAAGCGCCGTCGCCGCTGCGCTCTACCGGCGCACTCCAAATTAGCTCGTTTCATCCGGTCGATAGAGCCAGACGCGCAACAGCGAAAGCAATTGATCGATATCCAATGGCTTCGAGATGTAGTCTGACGCCCCAACTTCCAAACAGTGATCTCTGTCTGCCTTCATCGCTTTCGCTGTCAGCGCGATGATTGGCAGATCCTTGAATTCCGCCATCTGGCGAATTGCAGTAATCGCTTCATAGCCATCCATCTCGGGCATCATGATGTCCATCAGAACGGCTTCGATGTCGGGCGTAGCTTTCAAAAGGTCAATGCCTTCCTGACCGTTCTCAGCATGCACCACCTCCATGCGGTGAGCTTCAAGGGCGCTGGTCAGCGCAAAGATATTCCGCACATCGTCGTCTACTACCAGCACTTTGCGACCCGCCAGGACCGGGTCAGTACGATGGAATTTCTCCAGCATCCGCCGCTTGGGCTCCGGCAAATTGGCTTCAACACGATGCAGGAACAAAGCCGTTTCCGCCAGCAGGCGTTCCGGCGAATTCGCCTCCTTGACGATAATCGCATCCGCAACTTTCTTCAGATGAAGCTCCTCTTTTCGCGTCAGTTCCTTACCGGTGTAGACGATGATGGGAAGATCGTAACGTCCCAGATCGGTTTGCAGTTTTTCGATCAGGTCGAAGCCGCTCATGTCAGGTAGCCTGAGATCGAGCACCATGCAATCGAATCGCTCGTCCTTCAAGAGCCCGAGCGCCTCTTCTCCGGTAGCGACCGCGGTCGTGTGAACATCGCCATTCCCGATCAGTTCCACCACGCTCATCCGTTGCACGTCGTCATCCTCAACCACCAGCAGTTTTCGAACCCGACGTTCGGCAAAATCTCTGATACCGTCAAAGGCCTTGTGCAGCTCCTCGTGGCTTACCGGTTTCTGCACATGGTTGATGGCGCCCTGCTTCAACGCGCGCTGCCGCTCTTCCTCGACCGAAATAATGTGCACTGGAATGTGACTGGTTGCCGGGTCGTGCTTCAGGCGATCCAGCACGGTCCAGCCATCGCGATCGGGCAGGCGTATATCCAGAGTGATCGCAGAGGGTTTGTATCTCTGCGCCAGTGCGAGCGCCATTGTCCCGCTCGTTGCCACCAAACCCTTGAATCCTTTTTCGCGTGCCAGGTCCAGCAAAATGCCGGCAAAGCTAATGTCGTCTTCGACAATCAATACTGTGCGGTCGCCGGGTTGTATCTCGTTGCGATCATCGAGAATCGCGGCTGACTCGCTGGTTAGCAATGTCAACGCATCGCTGTCGAAAGACTCGACCGGCGTCCAGGCCGCTTCCGCGTCCCTCGCACTTCGTCGTGACTTGGTCTGCTGCCTTTCGGTCGTAGTGGCGCCGGCGGGCACGTAGTCGCGCGGCAGATAGAACGTGAACGTGCTGCCCTCGCCGGGTTTGGAGACTACCCGAATTTCGCCGCCAAGTAGACGGGCGATCTCGCGACTAATGGATAGTCCCAGGCCCGTGCCGCCATATTTGCGACTGGTTGTACCGTCGGCCTGCTGAAAGGCTTCGAAAATAATGCGCTGTTTCTCAGTGGGAATTCCGATGCCGGTATCTCTCACCGAGAAAGCTATAACTTCACCAGCGCGGTTCAGCGATTCGAGATAAAAGGTCTCATTTCTCGGAGCGGGCCCGATGCTGAGAACAACTTTGCCCGACTCGGTAAACTTAAAGGCGTTTGAAAGCAGGTTCATGAGAATCTGCTGCAAACGCTTATCGTCGGTGCGAATCGTGGGATCCATCTCTTCGGAACGTTCGATGAGAAACTCAAGATCCTTGTCCTGGGCGAGCTGATGGAAACTGCGTTCGAGTTGCTCCGCCATCTCGGCAACGGAGACGTCTGAAACCTCGATACCCATCATTCCTGATTCAATCTTCGAGAGGTCGAGGATGTCATTGATTAGTGAAAGCAGATCCGACCCAGAGGAGTGGATCGTCTGGGCAAACTGCACCTGCTTTGCGCTCAGGTTGTCGTCGTTGTTCTCGGCCAGTTGCCGCGAAAGTATCAGCATGCTGTTGAGCGGGGTGCGCAGCTCATGCGACATGTTGGCCAGAAACTCTGATTTGTATTTCGAAGTAAGCGCGAGTTGCTCGGCCTTTTCTTCCATTTCCCAACGAGCTTCCTCAACCTCTCGGTTTTTAGCTTCAACTTCCGCTTTCTGTCGCGCCAGCAACTCTGCTTTCTCCTGCAACTCTTCGTTTGTTTGCTGCAGCTCTTCCTGCTGGCTCTTCAACAATTCCTCTGACTCGCGTAACGATTCAGCCTGCTGCTCGAGTTGTTCGTTCGTTTTCTTCAGTTCGTCCTGCTGGCTCTGTAGTTCCGCGGCCAGCGACTGCGACTGTTGCAACAGATCCTCCGTTCGCGTGTTGGCGGCGATGGTGTTGAGCACGATGCCGATGCTTTCGGTTAACTGATCGAGGAAGGTGAGATGCGTGTCGCTGAAGGTTTTGAAAGTCGAGAGTTCGATGACGGCCTTCGCCTCACCTTCAAACAAGACTGGCAAAACCACGATATTGTTCGGCGGCGCTTCACCCAGGCCGGATGTGACATGCACGTAGTTATTGGGGACATTCGTAACCAGAATCCGCTCGCGTTCAACTGTGCACTGACCAACCAGCCCTTCACCGGGGTGAAATTCGTTAGCCAGGTTCTTACGCTTCTTATAAGCGTAGCCCCCGAGCAACTTCATTACCGGTTGGCCGTTGGGACTTTCGTTTACATAGAAAACACCCTGCTGCGCATCGACTAGCGGTGCGAGCTCGGAGAGCACCATCTGCGCGACGGTGGTCATGTCGCGTTGGCCCTGGAGCATTCTGGTGAAACGAGCGAGATTGGTCTTCAGCCAATCCTGCTCCATGTTTTTCTGCGTGGTGTCTTTGAGATTAAGAATCATCTCGTTGATGTTGTCTTTGAGCGCGGCCACTTCGCCCTGCGCTTCGACCGTAATCGATCGCGTCAAGTCGCCCTTGGTCACCGCCGTGGAAACTTCAGCGATGGCTCGCACCTGCGTGGTCAGGTTTGCCGCCAGGCCGTTCACGTTGTCTGTCAAATCACGCCAGGTGCCGGCAGCGCCGGGAACGTTAGCTTGTCCACCCAGCTTTCCTTCGACGCCCACCTCGCGCGCGACCGAAGTAACCTGATCGGCGAAGGTTGCCAGCGTGTCTGTCATGTTGTTGATAGTGTCGGCGAGTTCAGCGATCTCTCCTTTCGCCTCCACGGTGAGTTTTCGTTGCAGGTCGCCATTGGCTACCGCGGTCACGACCCGGGCGATGCCGCGCACCTGATCGGTGAGGTTGCTGGCCATCGAATTCACGTTGTCAGTCAAATCTTTCCAGGTGCCGGCGACGCCACGCACGTCAGCCTGTCCGCCGAGGCTTCCCTCTGTTCCCACTTCACGGGCTACGCGTGTAACTTCAGACGCGAAGGAGTTCAACTGATCCACCATCGTGTTGATGGTGTTCTTCAGTTCGAGGATCTCGCCTTTCACGTCCACGGTGATCTTCCGTGAAAGATCGCCATTCGCGACGGCGGTGGTCACGTCGGCAATGTTGCGCACTTGGCCGGTGAGGTTACTGGCCATGGAATTCACGTTGTCTGTTAGATCTTTCCAGGTACCGGCTACACCGCGCACATCGGCCTGACCGCCAAGTTTTCCTTCCGTCCCTACTTCGCGCGCCACACGCGTAACTTCCGAAGCAAATGAGTTCAACTGATCCACCATCGTGTTGATGGTGTTCTTCAGTTCGAGAATCTCGCCTTTCACGTCGACGGTAATCTTCTTTGAGAGATCGCCCTTGGCAACGGCCGTGGTTACTTCAGCGATGTTGCGTACCTGGCCAGTCAGGTTACCCGCCATGAAGTTCACGTTGTCGGTCAGGTCTTTCCAGGTTCCGGCTACGCCCATAACCTGGGCCTGACCTCCGAGACGTCCTTCGGTACCTACTTCACGCGCCACGCGCGTTACTTCCGAGGCGAAGGAGCTGAGCTGATCCACCATGGTATTGATAGTGTTCTTGAGTTCGAGGATTTCGCCCTTCACGTCTACCGTGATCTTCTTCGACAGATCGCCGTTGGCGACGGCGGTAGTGACTTCGGCGATGTTGCGTACCTGGCTGGTAAGGTTGCCGGCCATGAAGTTCACGCTGTCGGTAAGATCTTTCCAGGTTCCAGCCACGCCGCGCACGTCTGCCTGGCCTCCGAGTTTTCCTTCTGTGCCCACTTCGCGGGCCACGCGCGTAACTTCCGACGCGAAACCGTTGAGTTGATCCACCATCGTGTTAATGGTGTTTTTGAGTTCAAGAATTTCGCCTCTGACGTCTACCGTAATCTTCTTTGAGAGGTCGCCGTTGGCAACCGCGGTCGTCACATCCGCAATGTTGCGCACTTGTCCGGTGAGATTGCCGGCCATCAAGTTCACGCTGTCGGTGAGGTCCTTCCAGGTTCCGGCGACGCCTTTCACCTCCGCCTGACCGCCCAGTTTTCCTTCAGAACCCACCTCGCGGGCTACACGCGTCACTTCGGAAGCGAAGCCGTTGAGCTGATCCACCATCGTATTGATCGTGTCTTTAAGTTCGAGGATTTCGCCTTTGACGTCGACCGTGATCTTCTTGGAAAGATCCCCGTTGGCGACGGCGGTGGTAACCTCAGCGATGTTTCGCACCTGACCGGTAAGGTTGCCGGCCATGAAATTCACGTTGTCAGTGAGGTCCTTCCAGGTACCGGCGACACCGATCACTTTCGCCTGCCCGCCGAGTTTTCCTTCGGTGCCCACCTCGCGCGCGACACGCGTAACTTCCGAAGCAAACGAGTTCAATTGATCGACCATCGTATTGATGGTGATCTTGAGTTCGAGGATTTCGCCCTTGACGTCCACAGTGATTTTCTTTGAAAGGTCGCCGTTAGCCACTGCTGTGGTTACATCCGCAATGTTGCGCACCTGGCCGGTGAGGTTACTGGCCATGGAATTCACGTTATCTGTTAGATCTTTCCAGGTTCCGGCCACGCCGCGCACATCGGCCTGACCGCCAAGTTTTCCTTCCGTGCCTACCTCACGAGCCACGCGCGTGACTTCCGAGGCAAACGAGTTCAACTGATCCACCATGGTGTTAATGGTGTTTTTCAGTTCGAGGATCTCGCCCTTAACGTCGACGGTGATTTTCTTTGATAGGTCGCCGTTGGCTACCGCAGTGGTGACTTCGGCAATATTACGTACCTGGCTGGTCAGGTTACTGGCCATCGAATTAACACTGTCCGTCAAATCCTTCCAGGTTCCGGCTACTCCTTTCACTTTAGCTTCGCCGCCGAGCTTTCCTTCCGTTCCCACCTCCCGGGCGACGCGCGTCACTTCCGATGCGAACGAGCTGAGCTGATCCACCATCGAGTTAACGATCTTTACAGTGCGCAGGAATTCGCCCTTCAACGGACGTTCGTCAACCTGCAGCGCCATGCGTTCCGAAAGATCGCCATTCGCGACAGCACCGATCACGCGCGCCATTTCGCTCGTGGGACGGGCCATGTCGTCAATAAGCAAGTTGGTGGAATCAACCAGCCGCAGCCAGGAACCGGAGGCCGCCGGGACCGCGGCGCGATGGTTTATTTTTCCCTCTTTGCCAACTACACGAACGACTCGTTCAACTTCCTTGGTGGTTTTATCGCTCAGCTCAATGATGTCGTTGAGCGTGTCCGCGATTTTTCCGGCCTCGCCCGTCCACTCTCCCGGTAACCGAACCGAGAAGTCTCCTTTTTTGAAGGCCACCAGGACTTTCAGCAACATCTTGGTATTCAATGATTGGGGTGTCAGGGTTTGTGTTCGCATTGGTTCCTTCCCGAGTTTGTCCTAAGAATCTGGAGAGAGGCTTGTTAACACAATCCAGCCGCAGGATCGGTCAGGCAAGATGCCGGAACAGCATGACGCATTCAACCCGGTCGGCGACCGGATGGAATATTTCTATAGGGGGTTAAGGGGGACGCAGCAACTTTGCCGCGTTTGTATTTATACCTAAGCTGGGAGGGAAAAGTAAACCTCTTCGTGGAAATGTATTCGGAAGCTCCGAAACACCGGTTTTCTTATGGATTTGCCGCTTCTATTACTCCTTACCTGTCAGCTGTCGAAGTGATGTTCTCGCCCGCAATTCCAACAGGACGTGAATTGGCCTTCAATCTCTTCACCACAAGCGGGACAAATCCACGCCTCGGAAGGTTCCACTTTTGCATTTCGCACAGCTTCAACAATTTCTCTGGCTCGAGAATAGTCCTCGTCATTAAGAATCCAGACCTCGGGGGAGCAGTCTGAAGGCGCGAGTTCACCAGGCCCCATCGCGAGCTGGTCGTTTCGGATCATGCACGGAATACTAGCCTCATCGAGGAGGCCCTTAACGACTTCCTGATCCGCACTCATGATGTTTGCCGTGAATACATGCTTCATGGTCTTACGCCCGCAGTTATTTAATCCAAACGGTCTTGATATTCACAAACTCGCGTAAGCCGAATTCGCTCAACTCACGTCCGTAACCCGAATTCTTGATGCCCCCAAACGGCAGACGCGGGTCGGAAGCTACCATGCCGTTCAGAAAAACCGAGCCCGCTTCCAGTTCTTCAGCGAACCGCTTCTGTTCATTAACGTCTTTAGTCCAGGCCGCGGCGCCGAGTCCAAAGCTGGTTGCGTTGGCCAGTTGAATTGCTCCGTCAATATTGTTGACCCGAAAAAGCAGCGCGACCGGTCCGAATATTTCTTCGCAGGAGCCCGGTGAGTCTAAAGGAACATTGACGAGTACCGTTGGCTCATAGAAATTCCCGGGCTGAACCAATCGCTTTCCTCCTGTTAGTACGATGGCACCGGCCGCAACTAACGTTTTCACTTGATCGTCGACGTCTTTCAGAATCTGCTCAGTCGCCAGCGGCCCAATATCGGTATTGTCGTTTAACGGATCTCCCAACTGCAGCCGCTTCATCTCCTCAACAAACCGGCGTTCAAACAAGTCGTAAATCTGGGTGTCCACAATGAAACGTTTGGCGGCAATGCAGGATTGCCCGTTGTTAATCGTGCGCGCTTTGACGGCGGTAACTACTGCCTCATCGAGATCAGCCGAAGGCATGACGATGAAAGGATCGCTGCCGCCGAGCTCGAGGACGGTTTTCTTGATCTGTTTCCCGGCCACGCTCGCCACGTTGCGCCCGGCGGGTTCGCTTCCTGTTAGCGTGGCGGCGACGACACGTGCGTCTTCGAGTATTCGTGGTACGGCTTCGGAACCGACCAGCAGAGTTTGGAAGGCACCTTCCGGGAACCCCGCTCGAAGAAAGATGTCCTCAATCGCCAGCGCACACTGCGGCACGTTCGACGCGTGCTTCAGCAGTCCCACATTACCCGCCATCAACGCGGGCGCAGCGAAACGAAAGACCTGCCAGAATGGAAAATTCCATGGCATTACCGCCAACACCGGCCCCAGCGGCTGGAAGCAGACGTAACTCTTGCTCGCATTTGTTTCCACCAACTGGTCTGCCAGGTGATGCTTCGCGTTTTCAGCATAGTAACGACAGACCAACGCGCATTTTTCCGCTTCGCCAACAGCGCCTTTGATCGGCTTGCCCATTTCAGTTGTCATCAAGCGCGCAAAATCGAGCTTCTCAGTTTCCAGAATTTCCGCGGCGCGCAGCAGCATTGATTCACGTTCAGCGAGTGGAGTGTGGCGATAGGATCGAAAGGTTAACGCGGCAAGCTGGAGCTTCTCGTTGATTTGCTTCTCACTGAGCGACTCAAACGTTTTTATGGTTTCCCCGGTCGTAGGGTTAACAGATGCAATGGGCATGGGATCCTCTAGCTGACTTGCTTCTTTTTTGGAAATAGGAGCTTCCACGCGGCTTCGCCGCTTTCTGTGCGGAAAGGCTCTGCCTTTCCGTAAGTTACTCAATATTTCGAGGCTGCGCCTGCGGTACTATGCCAATTAATCTTATCGATATCCACTAGAAGTGGTTCATCTTCTAAAGGTCTCCGCTGCCAGCATCTTATACTCGACCAGCGATAATCTTCGGCTCGTTCCACCAAGCCAGCTCGGACCGGATTCTGATGTATATAGTTCGCTTTTTCCAACAAGCCGCTTTCCGTAGTTATCAACTTAAGATTTGGATGATGATCCCAAAGAGAATACTTGTACCGGCGGTTACCATTTTCGCGCTTAAGCTTTTGCAAAGAGGAATCGAAGCCCGTCTCTTTCAGAAAATTGATCACGCGATGAGCTGAGATTCCGTTAACGTAGCGCAACACTTCTGATGGTTTGCGCTGAGAACCGATTAAGGCATGTAAATGGTCGGGCATTATAACGTAGGCGAAGATTAATAAACCTGATGAGGTGCGAGCTTCGTTAAGCGCGTTACATGCAATGTTCTTGAGCTTTGCTTTCTGGAAAGCCGGCAGCCGACTATTGGTGACGGAAGTGAGGTAGTAAACTGGCGAGTCTTTGGAGATGCGAAACATGAGGCGCAGCCTCTCTTGTGGATCTATGGATCGGAAAGGCAAAGCCTTTCCGCACGGAAGTCGGCAAAGCCGCGTTACGATGGCAACGTGTTACGTCGGAAGCGCGGAACAGTCAACGCCTGGTCTCCAATGGGCTGTAACAGAGTTGCGAAAGACTTCTTGTAAGTTGTATTAACTTAGTTCCTATGGCTAAACCTACGCGTTTAGACAAATTCGCCATTGCGGCGGCGCTTCAGGATATAGCTGCGCTGCTCGAGTTAAAGGGTGGCAAAGACCGATTTAAGGCGCGTGCGTATCAAACCGGCGCGCGCGTGATTGCTGGTCTTTCTGAAGACGTCGGCGAGATGGTGCTCGGAAACCGCCTGACCTCAATGCGCGGAATCGGTGATGCGTTGGCGTCGCAAATCGAGCAGCTTTATCTGACGGGCGAGTCGTCTGTCTTGACTGGACTGAAGAAGGAATTCCCGGCCGGTATCATTGAGCTTTCTGCGGTACCCGGCCTTTCCATTACCAAAATCAAGTCGCTACACGACGCCCTGGGAATAAGCTCAATAGCTGAGCTGAAGGCAGCCGCCGAGGCCGGCAAGATAAAAACTCTAAAAGGCTTCGGCGCAAAAACGGAAGCAACCCTACTTGAGACGATCTCAAATCATCGTCAACGCGGAAAACAGGACGAGCGATTGCATCTGCACCGAGCTTTGCTAACCGCGAACCAAGTCGTCGACTACCTTCAGACTGCCCGCGACCTTCGGGAGATCAGTCTTGCCGGGTCACTGCGGCGCTGGCAGGAAACGGTGGGAACCATTCGCCTGGTGGCCAACACGAAACAGCCGGCGGCCCTGATTGAACACTTCCGACGCTTCCCGCTAATCGTTGAGGTCATAGAGCAGATGGAGGAAGCGTGTATCGTCCGCCTTGCTGATGGTGCGCGCGTTTCGCTGGTCGCGGCCCGCCCGCCGGAGTTTGCCCTGGCGCTGTTAACTGAAACGGGGTCGAAGGCACACGTCAGAAAGCTTCAGCAGATCGCAAACGGCGAAGGTCCAAAATCAAATTCGAACCAGGGAACGAAGAAGAGAACCAAGCGCTCACCTCGATCTGCGGGACTATTAAAGGAAGAAGACATTTATGCGCAGTTGGGAATGGACTACATCACGCCCGAGTTGCGTGAAGACCAGGGCGAAATTGAGTCGGCGCTCGCGGGCAAGTTGCCGGAAGATCTCGTGACACTGGCAGACATTCGCGGAATGGTTCATTGCCACACTACCTACTCAGACGGCAAACATTCGATTACAGAAATGGTGCGGGCGGCAGAGGCAATGGGTATGAAGTACGTAACCATCACCGACCACTCGCCTACTGCTTTCTATGCCGGCGGCGTCACTTTGGATCGCCTTAAACGTCAGTGGGCGGAGATCGATGAAGTGCAGGCGCAGGTAAAAATTAAGATTCTGAAGGGTACGGAGTCTGACATCGTCGCTAACGGCGGTCTCGACTATCCCGACAAAATCCTGGAACAGTTTGACGTCATCGTGGCCAGCATTCACTCGCGTTACAAGATGGATTCAGCAAAGATGACCAGGCGAATAGTGACCGCAATGCGCCAGCCGGTATTTAAGATTTGGGGACACGCCCTGGGTCGCAAGCTTCTGAGCCGCCCACCTTTTGACTGTGACGTTGAAGAGATTCTGGATGTAATCGCCGAATCGCGGGCGGCGATAGAAGTCAACGGCGACCCTTACCGGCTCGACATGGCGCCGCAATGGATTCGCGAAGCGCGGAAACGTAAGATCAAGTTTGTGATTTCAGTAGATGCCCACTCGACCGGAGCGCTCAACAATCTGAAATACGGTGTGGGCACCGCGCGAAGAGGTTGGCTCAGAAAGGCCGATGTCCTAAACACGCTGGGGGTAAAAGCGTTTGTGAACGCCGTACGTCCTACCTAATACAGAATCATTCACCTATTTCGCTGAACACGAGAATGTAACCGTTCAGATCCCTGACTTCGAATTCCCACGCTCCGTAGGGCTGCAGTCGCAAGGGCTTCACTATTTCAACGTTTTCCTGCACTGCCTCGTAATACTCTCGCACTCCGGCGACTCGAACGTAGGCATCCCAAACGCCGCCACCACGCCGTGCATACAAGTCGGGCTTTTCGTAGCCAACGAGTCGTTGCAGCATTAGTTCCACGCCATCGCGCCTCAGAATCGCAAACACGTAAGGCTCAGACTCCGGGAACGGGTCACTCTTGAATTCCAGGTTGTTTGCATACCAACGGATGGTGGCGCCTACATCGGCGACAGCAAAGCAGGG
>Ga0207689_10003708_pt1 | contig 13931 bp, 13 predicted proteins | sample KBSMisM52_FD_184312 | JGI IMG/M metagenome (GOLD analysis project Ga0207689, IMG submission 184312) | Miscanthus rhizosphere microbial communities from Kellogg Biological Station, Michigan, USA - KBS Miscanthus M5-2 (SPAdes) (version 2) | ecosystem: Host-associated > Plants > Roots >... | reverse complement strand
CGACGGGTTGGATCTGGACTTCCCCCACAACCATGGAGAGGCATGGACTAACTAAGCCTGGATGCACCGATGCGCTGCGGGTGTGGAGTTGAATTTGGTTGTGTGCCTTGAAGTAGAGGTGGGTCGTCGTGTGGGCGTGGGTGATGGCCCGGCCTTGGTGTCGGGTTGTTCCTGTGGGTCTTTCGTGTCGAGGGGCGGCTGGAGGCGTCCGGGTTAGGCGAGGATCGGCGTGTTGTGTCGAGATAGGTTGTTGAACAGGGTGTTCCAGGCCGATTCCCATGGCCAGTTCCGGGGTAGGTGCAGGGTCAGTCGCCGGGCCGAGGATGCGATGCGTGCCGGGACTGTGATCAGGGTGGCGCGGATGGTGGCGGTGCGGGCTTTGGCCAGTGCGGGTCCGGTGATGGTGGCTGCGGCGCGGGTGAGGTTGAACGCCATCACTGCGGCTACCAGCCAGGCGGCGTTGGCGTTGAAACGTCCCGAGGGCAGGTGCGCCAGGGCAGAGTCTTTGAGGTCGGCGTGGACCTGCTCGATGATCGCGTGGCCGCGGTGGGTCTTGTCGGCGCTAACGGTGTCCAGGTCGCTGGTGGTGAAGAACGCGTGGAAACGCCAGGTGCCGAACAGGGCGCCTTGGCCGTGGTTGCTGCTGGGGTTGAGGTCGGGGATGCGGCGCACCACCAACCGGCCCGGGATCTGCTCGGTGGCCTTTCTGGAGCTAAACGCGGTGAACGCGATCTCGGCGACCTCGGCGCGGGAGATCCATTGCCGGGTGGTTTCGTCGTAGACGGCGTCGGTGTACTCGATGGGTGTCCAGTCCTGCTCGCCGATCGCGGCGATCGCGGTCTTGACCGTTGAGTCCAGGCGCACGGTGATCGACACCTGGGCCCCGCCGCGGATCGCCGCCGCCACGGAGGGGTGTCCGTAGAACGCGGAATCGGCCCGCAGCAGCACCGCTTGTGTCGTCTCAGTCGAACGCAGACGCCGCACGGTGGCCAGGGTGTCGGCCACGATCCGGGCAGCTCCGCGGGCAGACCCGCATGCGCCTTTGCGGAGTCGCTGCCCGAGGATCACCGGTGCGGCGTGTTCGGTGGTGACGGTGGCGATCAGAGCGTTGAGTCCCCGCACTCCGGAGTAGCCGTAACCCGATCCTTGTTTGGCGTAGCCGTGCACTTCGATGACGGTGTCGTCGAGGTCGACCAGTACAGGACCGTTGATCCCGGCCAGTACTGGGGTTCGACCGTGCAGTCCGGTCACCAGTCGGTCTGCCACGGCATCGAGTTGGCGGACGTGACCGAAGCTGAATTCCCGCAGGAATGACCCCAACGTCGAGGGCGCATACGGGCGGTCGAACAGGGACCTCATCGCCCCGTGCCGCAACAGGGCCATGTCCGCGATGCTGTCTGCACCGGCGACCATGCCCGCGACCAGCGCGCTCACCTTCGCCCCGGCGTTGGCGCCCCTGTCGGTCGGCAGGCTCAGGTGCTTCTCGGCCAACGCCGCCAGGCCGCACTGCTGGGCCAACGACACGATCGGGACCAGCCCGGCGCACGACACCAGATTCGGGTCGTCGAAGATCGCCGACGCTACGGGCCGACTATGAGATAGTTGCATCGACGAGATGCCCTTCGTTGTGGCCGAATTTGATCCTGGAGAAATCTCATTCTTCCACCACGACAGGGCATTTCGCCGCTACGACCCACCCCAGACCCATACCACATCGGTGCATCCAGGCTTAGTCCCTCCGATGGCACCGAGGTCGCTCGTGTCAAGTTCGACGGTCGGTGGTGCGATGGCGGTGTTGGTGAGGGCCTGCCGTTGCGCCGATGCCCATGCGGGGAAAAGGGATTCGTTCGGAAAACCGAGGCGGTCGTGGGCCAGATCGGCAAATGAGACGCTGTCTCGCGTGGCGAAGCGATGAGTCGTCCGCAATGCCACCATGAATGTCTCAGCGCAGAAGACCTCGCCGATGACGCCGGGCGGCTCTGACAGCAGCCCGCATGTGATGGCCACGTCGACCGTGCCTTCGGCGATTGCGTTGATCAGATCGGGCTGCCACATCCTTCGCACCTCGAGGGTGATGTCTGGTGCCCGCGACTGCAGTGCTGCGGCAAGGTGAGGCGCAAGCACTGGCACGACTGGTGGTGTGATGCCGAGGCGAACCGTGCCGCCTCGCCGCTGGCGACGCGGCGCACCGCGGCGTTGGCGGCAGCGACGTCGTCGAGAATCACTTTTGCGCGCCCGAGGAGTTCGAAGCCGGCTCCGGTCAACGCGACTCTTCGGGTGGTGCGTGTCAACAGCGGCGTGCTCACATCGCGCTCCAACCGCTGGACCAGCTCGCTGAGTGTCGGCTGAGCGATCCGCAGTCGCTCGGCGGCGCGCCCGAAGTGCAGTTCGGTGGCTACCGCCACGAACGCCTCCAGCTGGCGCAACTCCACTGGTCAACAGTACGGGCAACCGGGCGGCACTGCGACGCCTATTGATCGTGATGAGCGATGAATGCCATCGGATATTGCCGCTTGTTCCCACGCCGCGATAGGCGCACGGTAAGCCAAGTCGCTCAACGATTTTCACCGGCATGTTGCTGTGACATCGCTGTGAGGAGTAGCCATGGACGCCCTATTTGGGATGCTCGTCGGTATTCAACGCCGGCGCGGCGTGTTGATCACCGGTCGGCTCAAGCGTCGCTTCATGGGTGGCGACCCACAGGGTTTCACCATTACGGCGACCTGATCATGGCCGCCCCGAGGCATGCACGCGACTTATCCAGCGAGAGTTCCGACTCAGCGATGTGGTCATTTTCCATGAAGCGAGAGCAGTGGTCACGCGCCCGCCTGCGGAATCGACGAGATGCCCGACAGTGGCAACCTTAGACCGTCACAACCTCGATGCCTGCATCGGTGAAGGGGCGGATCTGATCGTCGGTCGCACTGGAATCGGTGACCAAGGTGACGGGGGGAGGCAGGGGTGCCCAGGCGTGAAACGGTCGCTGTCCTAGCTTCGCGGCGTGCGCGAGGACGTACACCGCGCCGGCACGCTCGATCATGAGTTCCTTGAGCCGGGTCTGTTCCAGCTCTGCCTCGCATATTCCGCGATCGGCGGTGACGGCGTCGGCGCCGAGAAACGCGCGGTCGAAGGACACTCGGGCAAGCGCAGCTTCGGTGAGCGGCCCGAGGAAGCCCTGGCTGAGGTGTCGCAATGTTCCCCCGAGGCATTCGACCCGCACGTCGTCGGCGTCGGCGAGCGCCTCGAGGGCCGTGAGCCCGGCGGTGATAACCGTGAGCCGCTGCGTGTCGCGCAGAAACTCTCCCATCGCACCGACGGTGGTGCCAGCGTCGAGCAGGACCGTCTCGCCGGGAAGCACTTGGCTGGCTGCCCATTTCGCGATCGCCCGCTTGGCATCGAATCCTTCGAGCGCGCGCTGTCGGATCGACGACTCAGGATGCGCATTGAGGGCGATGGCGCCTCCATAGGTTCGCGCGAGTAAACCCTCGGAGGTCAGCTTTCCAAGATCACGGCGGATGGTCGACGGGGTGACGCCGAAGAGGATCGCCAGATCATCGACGCTCGAGAGGCCGCTGGTCTTGGCCAGTCGGACGATCTCGGAACGCCGCGCCTGTGACTGTCGGGCCATCGCGCCTTTCCTAGACTGCGGCCTTGCTGGTGGCCAGTTCCGCCGCCTGCCGCAGGGCCTCGACCATGCTACCGGCCTCGGCGATTCCTTTACCTGCGATATCGAAGGCCGTTCCGTGATCGACGGACGTGCGGATGACGGGCAAGCCGACGGTGATATTGACGCCCGCCTCGAGGCCGAGCACCTTGACCGGACCGTGTCCCTGATCGTGGTACATCGCGACGATGAGGTCGTAATCCCCACGGCCGGCGAGGAAGAACGCGGTGTCAGCGGGCAACGGCCCGTGCACATCGATTCCTTCGGCACGCAGCGCTTCGACTGCGGGAATGATCTTCTGCTCCTCTTCGCCGTAGCCGAACAGGCCTCCCTCACCGGCGTGCGGGTTGATACCGCACACCCCGATCTTCGGGTTCGCGTTACCCGATCGCACCAGCGCATCGTGACCGCGGCGGATGGTCCGCTCCACCAGCCCGGGCTCGATTTTGGCCACCGCGTCCAACAGCCCGATGTGGGTGGTCACGTGGATGACCTTGAGCGTCGGTGAGGAGAGCATCATCGACACCTCTTCGGTACCCGTCAGGTGCGCGAGCACCTCGGTGTGGCCGGGGAAGATATGTCCGGCGGCATGCAGGGCTTCCTTGTTCAGCGGAGCGGTGCAGATCGCCTGTACGTCGCCGGCCACTGCCAGTTCGCTTGCCACGCGGATGTATTCGTAGGCCGCGTGGCCCGCCACAGCGGACAGCTCGCCCCAAGGCAAATCGTCGGGAAGCAGACCCAGATCGATGACATTGATCCGTCCAGGATTGAACTCGGCGTCGGAAACCCGTTCGACGGAAACGATCTGCGGCTCCAGGCCGAGAACTCTGGCCGCAAGCCGCAGACGCGCTGCGTCACCGATGACGACGGGGTGGCACCATCCGGCGACTTGCGGATCGAGCATCGCCGGCACGATGACCTCCGGCCCGATACCGGCACCGTCACCCATCGTCACGGCAACGTAGGGAAGGTTCTTTGACATGGGATGTGCCTCACTGTTGTTGGGTCGTAGATATGCGGCGATCGTCGCGAGTGAGCGATGGTCGCCGAAACTGCCCGGCCGGGTCACCACGATCCGGCCGTCCGGCGTGACGGACGCGATGGCGCCCGCATGGATTTCGTGAATGGGTTCGATTCGATCCACGCCGAGTCGATCGAGCACGGTCCGAGCGGTTTCGCCGCCGGTGAGCACTAGATCTGTGGAGTCATCGATGATCCCGGCGGCGACGTCGGCGAGGGCGTGCACCAGCTGATGTGCGTTCTCGGGCGCGACCGGCCCGTCGATGGCGAGGGCCACTGCATCGTGCGCTACCGGCTTGACAGCGCGCCCTGCAAGCAGGTCCGCCGAGTCAATTCGCACGACCGCCGTCCCGGCGGATTCGAGCTGACGCAGCTGAGCGCAGGCGCCGGAATCGGCTGTTCCGACCACGATTACCGTACGTGAGGATGCAGCGACGGGGCGCGCTGCTGAACGTTGCGGCAGTGTCCGCGCGACAGCGGCGGTCAGTGCGCCCGTTCCGATCAGAATTGTGTCCGCAGTTGCGTGGGCGACAACGCTATCCAGGTCAGCGTCGGAGGTGATATCGACGATCTGAACTCCGGGTGCGTGACCTGCCGCTTCTGCGATGCTGCGGGGCGCCGGGGCGCTCTCCGCTGTCCATAGGTCGGTCTGGTCCAACGGGATTCCGTCGACGAGCACCACTCCCTCGACCACGGTGCGTCCCAGCTTGGGATTGCCGGCGGCGATGATGACAGGCCGCCCGGTGGCGGCCGCGGCACGCACGGTGGCGTCGATGGGGCCGCGAAGCAGCGAGTCGATCTTAATGATCGTTTGCCTGCCGTCTGCGATCGAAAGGGCTTGGGCCACGGCATCCTCCGCGTCAGCGACGCAGAGTCGGCGCGTGTGCAGGTCGAGCACCGTCACCGGTCGGCTTGGGACGCCGGCGTGCAGGAGCACCTCGACACCGAGGCCGCGCCCGATGAATCCGGCTGCGGCTTCTGCTGCGCCGGACAGGTCGTCGGCCAGAACCAGTACATGTCGCTGGTCACCGCCGATACCTCCGGTTCTCGTCACCTCAGCCTCATCCAAATTATTGCGTGTTGTGTGCGACAATACTACAGAGTTGCGCGTTGTACGCACATTTTCATAACGACGCCCCCGCGCACTGCACCAGCGCCTGGCCGGTGATGCTGCGGGCGTCCGGGCTCAACAGAAATGCCACGCTCCCCGCGATCTCCTCCGGTTCGATCAACCGGCCAAACGGAGGGATCTTTGGCGGGGTGGCGGCGCGGGCCGGGTCGGTGAGCATCGGCGTCGAGGTCGGTCCTGGAGCTACAACGTTCACGGTGATCGCCCTCTCGAGCAGCTCAAGGGCCCACGACCGGGCCATCGCCAGCTGGGCAGCCTTGGTTGCGGTGTACTGACTCTTACCCGCCGCACCGGTCATGGTCCGGGAGCCGACCAGCACGATGCGTCCGCCGTCGACGACGTCACCGATCAGCGCATTGACCAGCTCCTCAGCGGCCCCGACATGGACCTCCCACATCGCCCGGCCATCCGAGCGCGACAGCTGGCCCAGTCGGGCGGATCGCTGCAGGCCCGCGGCATGCACGATCGCATCGATCGACCCGAGTCCCGATACGGCAGATCGGACACCGGGCAGGTCGCTGAGATCGCACTGCCGCCAGGAGAACGCATCGTGGTCGAAGTCGGGTTTGCGTCTGGACAATCCGATCACCGACCAGCCGTCGTCCAGTAATCGCTGGACAATAGTCGCACCGATACCGGAGCTGACGCCGGTGACGACCGCGCGCCGCTGAGACATTGGGGTGTGCCGCTGGGTCACGTTGTCGGGCCGTCCTGCACCCATGATGGATCGACGCGCACGTATTGGATGGCCTGCCGGAATCGGGTGAAGGCGATGTGCAGCATTTCGTCGGCCGATGCCGTGATGCTGGGGTAGGAGTATTCGCGGTTGAGTCCGTCGCGGGAGTTGTTGGTGAGGCAGTATCCGTCGCCGGTCTCCAGGTCTCGGCGCAGTGGCCACGTCAGTCCGCCGTCATCGGAGATGGCCAGCGTCATTGGGGCGCGAGGCGCCCCCCAGAACGCTGACCGGCTGTCATCGTCGTCGAGGGGTGTGACACAGTGCACGGCAGCCCCCTCTGCTAACCCGTCGTCATCGATCTCGTCGTAAAGGGAGGTGCGCCGCTCGGTTGCATCGAGGGCACTGGAGTTGTTGAACACCAAGGCAAGTCGGTCATCGGGCAGCACCACGAACTGGATCGACGAGTTGTTGTTCGGCAGTTCGGTGGCGACTGGAGCCGACCACGTCTCGCCGTCGTCGCAGGACACACTTCGGTAGATATGGTCCGCCCACCGGCTGCGGTAGAGCGCGACCAACGAGCCGTTCGACAGTCGGCCGATGTTCATGTGGACGCATCCGATGCTGTCGGGAACCAGAACCTCGCGCCAGGTCTCGCCGTCGTCGGAAATCAGCACGCCGCTGTAGTCGCGGTCGCCGACCCATTTGCGGCCGGGAACACGCACGCAGTGAAACACCGGCAGCAGCAGTCGACCCGAGGGCAGCACGGTGATCGGCTGGCGGACGAAGACCCCGCCGGCATCTGTTTCCGGGATCAGCGTGTGCGTGGGGCCCCAGGTGCGGCCACCGTCTGTAGAGATTCGGCGCAGCACGCGGGCAGTGTCCTGGTTGCCGGCGTGCTGGGAGGTCCACAGCAGCCACACGCACCGATCGTCGACGACGTGCAGAATGGGGTTCTGTTCCGACCGGCTGGGGTCGTCGGATAATTGCACCGGTGTCGACCACTGGTCTGAGCCCGGCGTCAGGGCCGAGAACCAGACACTGATGTCGGGGACGCCCTCCTGGGTGCCCGCGAACCAGACACAGCCAAGCGAATTATCTGGCAGGAGAGCGAGATTCGCTGCGTGATTCTGCACCTGCGGCGCGGGCAGCAGAGCATCCGATCGTCCGCCCTGCTCGCTCGACCGCACGACGCCGTCGGTACTTCCGGAAATGGTGCCTGTCGGGTCGGTCATCGGTGCTCCGGATCTGTGGTGGAGGGTTATGCGCTGAGGGTGGCGGCGCTGAGGTCATAGGAGTTGGTGGGGCGCAGACCCACATTGCCGATCCTGCTTCGGCGGGCGAGGACGACCTTGGGGACGAACGACCACATCATTGGGCAGGTGTCCCAGATCATTCGCTGTGCATCGGCCAGCAGGGCTAGGCGCCGGGCGGGGTCGGGGTCCTCCGACGCGCGCGTGATCATGTCGGTGATCGGCGGGAAGATGTAGCCGTGGTAGGTGTCGCGGGTGGCCTCCTTTTCGGCGGTGCCGGCGTACATTCCCTGCATGATGGTGATGCCGAGGCCGGTGGGGCCGGGGTAGCCGTTGCCGAGTACGTCCCAGTCGCCGGCTTTGCCCTGACGCCAGGTGGAGATGTCGCCGCCGGGCTCGAACTGCTGCAACTTCGGGCGGACGCCCACTGCTGAGAGCATCTGCACGACGGCTTCCATGATGTCGGTGTCGGCGACGAATTCGCCGGTCTCCCAAATGATCTTGAGATTGAGATCGCGGACTCCCAGCGCATCGAGTTCTTTGCGGGCGCGGGCGGGATCGTAGATGTACTCGCCCGTCTCGATCGCGCCGACGAGAGTGGCGGGAATGACCCCCTTGGACGCGGTGGCCGAGCCCTGCATCACCTCGTCAATCAACGACTTACCGTCGATCGCGTAGGTCAGTGCGCGGCGCACCCGCGCGTCGGCGAGCGGGTGGCCCGGCGGTTTGCGGAAGTTGTAGAACAGCTGGTTGAGGCGCACACCGTCGACACGATCGATGGCGACCCCCGGCAGCCCGGAGAGTTGATCGGCGGAGTCCGGGGAGATGGAATCGATGACGTCGATCTGTCCGCTGCGCAGCGACACGACCCGGTTGGACTCGTCGGGGACGAACCGGACGTCGACGGACTCGATGTTCGGCGCGGGGCCCCAATATCTAGGGTTTTTCTGCAGCGTGTAGTTGCCGGTTCCGCGGTTGCTGGCGGTGACGATGTAGGGACCTGAACCGACGCCGGACTGCAGTTCCTCGGGGCGGTTGTCCGCGGCCGGAGTGATCAGGATGTTGGTCATCAGGTAATCGAGTACCGGGACTGGGCGCTCCGTGTTGAGCGTGAAGCTGGACTCGTCGATCTGATCGACCGTCGGCCACTCCGGAAAGAACCCGCCGACGAACGAGCCGCTGACCTCGCTGTACATCTTCAGGGCGGTGGCGACGTCCTGCACCTGCACCGGCCGTCCGTCGGAGTAGATGATTCCCGGGCGCAGGTGCACATACCACTGCCTCGGGTTGGTGAGCTCGAACCTGTCCGCCAGGACGAGCTGCGGCTTGAGGTGCTGATCCAGCGTAATCAGCGACTGGCGCACGGCGCGTTGCACGGTGAGCGCGGCATCGAACTGGTTGAGCTTGTTGTCCAGGCTGACCAGCGAGCGGTTGAGCGCCAGGCCGGCCGTGCGCGGTCCGGGTGCCCCGGTCGGGGTAGCGCAGCCGACGAGCGAACCGAGCGAGATGCCGGCACCCAGAGCCAGGCCCGACCGCAGCAGGGTCCTTCTCGAAAACTCATGCTGCAAGGGAGATCTGGTCATCATCGACCTCTCGACGAAATGGTAATTGCGGAAGCTGGGGTGCTCGAATCGCGGCCACCGAACCGGGCGACTGTGATCACCAGCACAGTGACAGCATACGCAGAACTGCGTGTAATGCGCAATAAAAAAACCGTACTTGCGTGAATCACGCAATGATGGCATTGTGAGCTGGGTTACAGCGACGCCGCGGTCAGCGGCCCGCCGATCAGTACACACCGGACGGTTGGTGAACAGATGACACAGCAACTCGCGGAACCCGCGAGCGTCGGCGCGCCCCGCGCTGCGCCCGTCGGCAAGAAATCAGTACTCCGGGCTGCCATGCCTCGCTACATCGCAAAACGACTCGCGCAGAGTCTGCTCACCCTGTTCCTCACGCTCAGTACTGTTTTCGTGCTGATCCGGATGGCACCCGGCGACCCCGCGTATGCGATGGCAGGCCCGCTGGCCACCAGCGAAGACCTCGCGCGTATCCGCACCGACATGGGCCTTGATCGGTCCGTGTTCGTGCAGTACCTGCTCTACCTCAAGGGGCTGCTGCGACTTGATCTTGGGACGTCGTACTCGTTTCAGGCACCGGCGCTCGACGTGGTGCTGGGCCGGCTGCCCTACACGATCACCCTCGCGGTCGCGGCAATCCTGCTCACCACCGTGATTGCGATTCCCCTGGGCACCTGGATGGCGCGGCACGCAGACACCCGGCGCGAGCTGGCTGCCAATGTGGTCACCATCGCGGGACAGTCGATGCCCGACTTCTGGACCGGGCTGATGCTCCTCACCATCTTCGCGGTGCTCCTCCCGATCCTTCCGTCCGCCGGATTCACCCAGTGGTCGTCGCTGGTTCTTCCCGCGGTGACCGTCGCCGTGCTCCAGATCGCGCTGATCTCCCGAATGGTCCGACGTGAGATGGTCAACTCGTTTGCGTCGCCGTACATGACGGTCGCCCGAGCACGTGGCGTGTCGCAGCGTGAGCTGACGTGGCGCTACGCAATGCGCAACTCCGCAATTCCCGTGCTGACCGCGCTCGGCACCCGGTTCGCCTCAATGCTCAACGGCGTGGTGGTGGTCGAGGTGGTGTTCGCCTGGCCTGGCGTCGGCTCCCTGGTCGTGCGGGCGCTCGAAACGCGCGACTATCCGCTGATCCAGGCCACAGTCCTCGTCACCGCGGTCCTGGCGATCCTGGTCCAGCTGCTCGTCGATCTCTGTTATCCGCTTCTGGACCCGCGGGTCCGGCTGGGAAAGGGTACGAACTGATGACCACCGTCACCGACGACACCGAACGCCTGCGTCCCAGTGCCGTCACCGCCAAGGACATCGCCCGCGCCGGGGTCACCCGCCGCGCCCGCGACAGTCGCCTGAAAATCTGGGTGGGCAGCATCTGCGCACTGGTGGTCATCCTGCCCGTTGCGTTCGCTCGGGTACTGCCGCTCCCGTCGCCCGACGCGACCGACCTCGGCGCCCGCCGGCTTTCACCGCTGACCGATGGACATCTCTTCGGCACCGACCAACTCGGCCGCGACCTGCTCGCCCGTGTTCTCTTCGGCGGCCAGGTCTCGCTGACCATCGGTGTTCTCGCGGTCGTCGTGTCCGGGCTGATCGGCCTGACCCTCGGTTCACTCGCGGGATACCTCGGGGGCTGGGTGGACACTGTGGTCAGCCGTCTCCTCGAAGCGCAACTCTCGCTCCCACTCCTGATGATGCTGCTGCTCGTGGTCGCGTTGTTCGGCTCATCCATTCCGGTCATCACCTTCGTGATCGCCATCGCACAGTGGCCGGAGATCGCCCGCATCACGCGGTCTTTGGTCCTGGTCGAGCGCGAGAAGCCCTACATAGATGCCGCCCGGGTGCTCGGACTCGGCAAGTTCGCGACGCTGGTTCGCCATGTGCTACCGAACATCATCAAGGCGGCGTCGCTGGTGGTCCTGCTACTGCTCGCCCAGGCCGTCCTGCTGGAGAGCGCGTTGAGCTACCTCGGTGCTGGCCCGCAGCGGCCGTTCGCGACATGGGGCCGCATCATCTCTGATGGCCAGGACTACATCACCACCTCATGGTGGCTGGTGACCCTGCCGGGCCTGGTCATCGTCCTAATGGTAGTCGGGGTGAACCTGCTCGGCGACGGTCTGCGCGACCGGACCGCCGGATCGAGCCTGCGGGGATTCCTCAAGAAATTCCGTCCGAACAGATCTGGAGCGTGACGTGGGAAATCTACTGAAAGTCGACGAGCTGCAGATCGAGCTCGTGACAGCCAGGGGCGTCATCCGGGCTGTCGACGGAGTGTCCTTCTGCATCGACGCCGGCGAGACTGTCACGATCATCGGCGAGTCCGGCTCCGGTAAATCCACCACCGCCATGGGCATTCTCGGGCTGCTGGCCGACGATCTCGCCGTTTCCTCCGGATCCGTGCAGTTCAAGGACGGCGAAATCCTGGGAAAGCCCAAGGCTCTCTCCGAGGTTCGCGGCAAGCACATCGCGCTCATCCCGCAAGATCCCATGACGGCGCTGAGCCCGGTCCACACTATCGGTAGTCAGCTTCGAGACGCCGTGCGCCACAGTGGCGTTCGGGGTAAATCCGCCGAAACCGCCCGGGCAGTCGAGCTGCTCGAGCAGGTACATATCCCGGATCCGGCCGGTCAACTCGCGAAATATCCGCATCAGCTCTCCGGTGGCATGTTGCAGCGTGTGCTGATCGCCGGCGCACTGGCCGCCGGTCCCGAACTGATCATTGCCGACGAGCCGACCAGCGCTCTGGACGTCACCGTGCAGGCCAACATCCTCGATCTGCTGCTAGAACTGCAGGAGCGCACCGGAATCGGCATGCTCGTGATCACCCATGATCTCGGTGTTGCCCGGCTCGTGTCCGACCGGATCTATGTGATGAAGGACGGCGCCTTCGTGGAGAACGGCGGCGCCGAGGAGCTGGTGCGTCGCCCGCAGAGCGCCTACACCAAGAAGCTGCTCGCCGCGGTCCCGGTGCTGGGACCGTGGAGCGCGGGCCAGACGAAAGCAGGTGTTCGGGCATGAGCCAGACAGTGTTGTCCGTCGAGGACCTCGTCGTGGAGTATCCGGTGCCCACGGGTACGTTCCGGGCGGTCGATTCGGTCAGCTTCAGCGTGGACCGCGGAGCGACAGTGGCCATTGTCGGCGAATCGGGTTGCGGCAAGTCCACCATAGCCAAGTCCATCGTGCGGCTGCTGACTCCCACCTCCGGGCGCATCGTTGTCGACGGCACCGATATTGCGCAACTGTCGGAGAAAGCGCTGCGCCCGTTCCGATCTCGTGTGCAGATGGTCTTTCAAGACCCGTACGGGTCCCTGGATCCGCATCTGACCGCCGTCGACATAGTCGGCGAGCCGCTTCGGTTGCAGGGGGTGCGCGACAAGCGTGAGCGCGCGCAGCGGGCAGGGCAGCTGATGGACCGTGTCGGGTTGCCGACGACCGCCCTGCATCGCCGCCCCGTCGAGTTCTCCGGTGGTCAACGCCAGCGCATCGGCATCGCCCGCGCGCTCGCCAGTGGACCCGAGATCCTGGTGTGCGATGAGGCCACCAGTGCGCTCGACGTCTCCGTTCAGGCTCAGGTGCTCGACCTGTTGCGCGAGATCCAAAAGGATACCGGACTGACATACGTGTTCATCTCGCACAACCTGGGGGTGGTGCGCGAGATCAGCGAGACCGTCGCCGTGATGTCGAAGGGCAGGGTCGTCGAATCGGGTCCGACCGCAGACGTCTTGGCCCACCCGCGCGAACCCTACACCCAAGCACTGCGGGCCGCCGCGCTCGATCCGACCTCGATGGTCGGCATCAAGCCCAGGCACATCACGGCGAAACGGCCAACAGAGCCGACACCCGTGTCGCCGCAAGCCGCCATGGCACCACCCGCAGGAGCTGCGTCATGACCACGCCGGACATCCTCTCGCCGATGGTGCTGGGCACCATGACATTCGGCGATACCGTCGACACCGACGGTGCAGGTGCCTTGCTCGATGTGGCACTCGACGCCGGCATCACGCACATCGACACCGCCAACGGCTATGCCGCCGGTGCGGCCGAGCGCATCCTGTCGACATTGCTGGCCGGCAAGCGTGACGCGGTCACCATCGCGACCAAGGCCGGTATGTACACCGGTGACACCGACGGCAACTCCCCGCTGTCACCGAAGGGTCTGCGGCTCAGCGTGGAGGCAAGCCTGTCGCGGCTGGGCACCGATTACGTTGATCTGTTCTACCTTCATCAGCCCGATCGCGCTGCGTCCCTGGACGATACGCTGACGACCGTCGCCGAGTTGGTTGCCGAAGGCAAGATCCGGCAGCTCGGTGTCTCCAACTTTGCGGCGTGGCAGATCGGTGAAGTCGTCCGTGTCGCCGACCGCGTCGGCGCTCCTCGGCCCATCGTCGCTCAGCAACTCTACAACCTGCTCGCCCGGCGCATCGAAGACGAGTACGCAGAGTACGCGGCAGTCACCGGACTGACCACGATGGTCTACAACCCGCTCGGCGGCGGCCTGCTAACCGGCAAGCACCAATTCACCGAGGCGCCAGCCGAAGGCCGCTTCGGCGACTCACGACTGGCCGAGATGTACCGCGAGCGGTACTGGAACACCCAGATCTTCGACGCC